>JADMIO011014781.1_pt1 | contig 17145 bp, 12 predicted proteins | sample 8958161 | NCBI WGS metagenome assembly JADMIO01 (sample SAMN16585339, study PRJNA669376) | soil metagenome | isolation source: Crop rotation soil | place: USA: Cullars Rotation, Alabama | collected 2011
GCGCATTCCCGTGATCGAGGGGCGCGCATTCACGGTCGACGATGAGCGTGACACGACCAACTTGGTGGCTTTGGTGAGTCAGGCACTTGCGGCGAAGATATGGCCCGGTGAGAGCGCGATCGGGAAGCGCATTCGCATGGGCGGCGACGCTGGGGCATGGCGCACCGTGATCGGCGTGACGAAGAACGTCCATCACCAGGGACTCGATGCCGCGCAGACGTTGCAGTTCTACGTGCCGGAGCGTCAGTGGTTCTTCGCGGACAACTCTGAGATTCTGGTCGTTCGTACACAGGTCGAGCCAAACTCGCTCGCCGCCTTGGTGAGGCGGACGATTCACGACATTGATCCCACGCAGCCGATCGTTGGTATGGCACCGATGGAACAGGTTGTCGCGACGTCGACCGGGCAACGGAGGTTGGCGATGGTGCTGTTTGCTGGGTTCGCGATCGCGGCGCTTCTCTTGTCCGTCGCCGGGATCTACGGTGTGCTCGCGGGCAACGTGGCCGAGCGGACGCGCGAGATCGGGTTGCGTACGGCGTTAGGCGCGACGCCGGGCCGGATTCTCCAGCTCATCATGGGTCACGGGGCTCGGCTGGCGGCGATCGGCCTGGGACTCGGTGTGCTCGGCGCGCTCGCGCTGACGAAAACGTTACAGGCGTTGCTGTTTGGTATCAGTCCGCATGATCCACTCACGATCGTCATCGCGACGGTGTTGCTGTTGCTGACGACGTTGGTGGCGTGTCTCGTGCCGGCGCTGCGGGCGCTGCGGGTGGATCCGAGCGAGGCATTTCGCAGCGACTAGGTTGCCGGCGCCCGCGGCCCGTTAGGGACGCATCGTTGCTGCACTACTTCAACTCGACGATGACGTGCATCTCGAAATCCACGGCATCCGGACTCACTCGCGGAGATCTGCCGCTCGTCGAGTTGCCAGGTCAACGTTTCAGTCGATACCCAGACTTCCGCACCGTGAGAATGTGCTTCGGCGCATTCGGGTCATCTTCGAGCTTGATCCGAAGCTGCCTAACGTGCGTGTCGACCGTGCGCGACACGACCTCGGAGTCGTACCCCCACACCTCCTCCAGCAGGTCGATGCGCGACACGACCTCGCCATCGTGCCGCGCGAGCGCGAGCAGCAGATCGAACTCCTTTGGGCGGAGCTGCACTTGCTCCCCTGACCGCTCCACACTCCGCGTTGCGGGATCGACCCGCACATCGCCGAACTCGACGACCTGAGTCAGCGGCCGACCGCCATCCTGCCGCGAGGCGCCAAGCCGCACACGACGACGTATCGCGTCGACGCGAGCGAGCAACTCGAGCAGCCCGAACGGCTTCGTGACATAATCGTCAGCACCGAGGCGAAAGCCGCGAACCTTGTCCGCTTCCTCGCCACGCGCCGTGAGAATGATGACCGGCGTCTCGATCCCTGATTCACGCAGCGTCCGCAGAATCTGATACCCGTCCGGCCTGGGCAGCATCAGATCGAGGATCAGGAGATCGACGCCCGGTTGCTGCGCGCGAAGAAGCCCACCCGCTCCGTCGTACGCAACCGTCACGATGTGTCCCTCCATCTCGAGATTGTGCTGCAGTCCCGAGGCGAGGTTGCGGTTGTCCTCGACAATCAGGATGTGCATCGCGCGACGCGGACAGTGGAGATCGACATTCGTGAAGTATGCCCGCGCACCTCACTTACGACCATACACGAGCGAGCTGACGGTCCGCCATCCCTCACCGCCGGTGTTCGCGACTTCCCATTGTTGCGTGACGCGGTTCGGACCATCCGGCTTCCAGGAGACGCGGATGTTGCTCGCACCCGCCCGCGTCTTCTTGAGCCCAGTCATGACCATGCCGTTGCCCACAACGCCGCCCCAGAGCACGAAACGTTCACCATCGGTGTCGACATACGTGCGCAGCCAGCGCTTCGTGAACGGGTCGAAGGTATTGAAGCTCATCCCCTCGTAGTTCGAGGCAACGAAGTGCTCTTCCACCAGGCAACCCTGCATGTCCTTCGAGAACGTCGACGTTCCCACATCGGTGCCGTTCACAGCCCGCACGCTCCACGTCCCGAGCATGAAGTCGAATTGCGGAGTCTCGGGTCGATTTGGGCAGTACGAGGGATCGGGCGAATTGAGTGGCGTAACCGTTGCGACTCGGTCGTAGCGAAGGCCGAAGCCCGATGACGGCGGCGGGACCTGCGGCAGCGTATCATCGTTAGGTGCCACCACCGGCTGTTGCATGACCGACCCATTCGGAAGTACTGCCCACCGTATCAGATTCGTGTACGCCGTGGCCGTCACGGGAGGTGTGGGTCCGCACGGTGGTCCGATCACGACGCCGTCCGGCGCCTGCCGCCGACCGCGCATCGTCATGTAGCCGTCGGCGAACGTACCCTCGATCAGAATCACTCCGGTGGGACATCCACCGCTCGACACCCACATCTGACTCCAGGTCTTGGTCGACGCGTCAAAAAAGTTCAGGCTTCTCCCTCGCCCAAGGTTCGCGCCGGTCCAGTTCTCCTCGACAACGCACCCGCCAAGCTTCGACTCGAGAATGTTGGTGCCGTTGAGTTTGTTCTGCGCCGTGTACGCATCCCAGGTGCCTAACCAGAAATCGAACTGGTGATACTCGGGGGCATCGCAGACGCGCGGCCGAGCGGCGTGCGTGCCGCCCGTCGCCGCATAGGGCACGAGCGCCAGCGCGCTGTTCGACGCGACCGCGCCAGACCCGGCGTGGTGACAGGCGGTGAGTGCCACCACGCCGATCAGCCCAATCATCTGAACTTCAATCGTCTTCATTGGTTGATGTGTCAGGCACCGCGTGTGTAAACGAGCTCCTTGGAGCCGCTCCATGTGGTCCCGCCATCGCGAGAGAACTCCCACAATTGTGTGACGCGATCGCTTCCGCTCGGCGTCCACGTGATGCGTACCAGGACAGTCTCTCCGCCAGCGACCTTCGAGCCGGTCAGTACCATCGCGCCGTTGTTCAACCCTCCAGTCATCAACAGCCGCTGACCGTCCGTGTCGACGTACGTGCGATGCCACATCTGCGTGTAGACGTCGAACGTGTTGAAGCTCAGCCCCTCGTAATTACCAGGGCCGTCGAAGTTCTCTTCAATCAGACAATGCTGCATGTCTGCCGAATACGTGGCCGTGGCCTGCGCGCCATTGCCATTGCCTTCATGAACGCGCCAGCTCCCCAACATGAAATCGAACTGATGGGCGGCCGCGCGGCTCGGACAGAACGACGGATCGGGAGGATTCAGTGGCGTCACCGTTTCGACCGGATCATAGCGCAGACCGTTCGCGACGGACGGCGCGCCGAGCGGCGGCAATGGATCGTCGTTGTTCGATGCGGCAAACTCCTGGAGCACAGCGCCGCCATCAATCGGCGTCCAGCGAATCAGATTCGTTCGCGCGAACGAAACCACCGGCGGCGGAGCCGCGCACGGCGGCGCGAGCACGAAGCCTTCCGGTTGCTCCTTGCGTCCCGTCATCGTTAGGCTCCCGTTCACGAGCGTGCCTGCGATGAGGATCACGCCCGTGGGACAACCGCTGCTCGCTACCCACATCTGACTCCATGTGTTCGTCGACGCATCGAAAAAGTTGAGGCTCCTCCCGCGACTGAGGCCGGCACCAGTCCAATTCTCCTCGACGACACACCCATTCAGTCGCGACTTCACGATGTCCGTACCCGCGAGCGCTCCAGCGGGACCGTGAGCATCCCAGTTCCCGATCCAGAAATCGAATTGATGATATCCGGCGGCTTTGCAGGCCTGCCCCGGAGGAACATGGTTCGAGCCGAGCACGTCGATCGGAAGGATCGACGCACTGGAGCTCACTGGCAAACCGCGCGGGGAAAGAACGGTATCTCCGCCACAACCGGCGATGACGACGACAAGAGCAACGGACGTGAGCTCGAAAACAGGACTGCGCATGCTCGCTCCATGAGGGGTCGGGCGCGAAGCTACGGCGGCCGTCCGGGATCGAGGTGAACGGGCCGTGATGGCCGTGTACGCGTTGCGTGAAAAGCGAATGCCGACCCTGCCGGTCCGACGCACGCGGCGACAACGTATGGCGTGACCGCAACCTTCGTATCGCGACTGCGTCGCACGGTTCGCACGGTCGATCCCCGCGCGATCGGCCTCGTTGGCTTCCTCCTGCTCACGCTCGGCGTTGTCTCGGCACTCGGCTACGAGGCGTGGCGAAGTGCTCGAGCACAGCGGTCGTCGGCCGAACGTGCATTGAGTGAATACGCCCGATTTGCGGCGCTCACCTATCGCCAGCGAGTCATCGCTCGGCTGTACACGACGATCGTTGGTGTCATCCGCCCGATAGCGGATTCGCGCAACGCAGCTCCGGCCGGTGAGCTGCCTGACGTGACGCGTCTGGAGCAATCGGCGACCGAAGCGATTCGCTGTCGTTGCGGGCCTGCGCTCGAGCCGACGCTGTACTTTCGCGTTCGTTATGCAGATCGCGAGGTGTCCGTCTCGGGTGCCGTTCCGTCCCCGGGGGAGCTCGCGATGCTTGCGGGACTTCCGGACTCGATCGGACCAGCGATCGAGAAGGCGACAGACTGGGACTACGCGACGATCTACGATGTTTCGGGCAATGGCCCTCGCATTCTCATCGTTGCGCTCCGTCGCGGTCCTGACAAAGCGCCGCGAGCCGTCTACGGGTTTGGCGTACCGGCGTCGGTGTTCATGGATGCGATGTTCCGTCCGCCGGCGGCGAACGTGTCACTCTTGCCGCTCACGCCGGCCGAGCGCATACCTAACGATTCGTTGTTGAGCGTCGTCCTGCGCGAGGGCGGTCGAACGCGATTCCTCGCGACGAGCCAGACGTTCGATGCAACGTATTCTGCGTCGATTCCGTTCGACGGCATCGCCGGAATCACCGCAATCGCCGTCGCGCTCAATCCGATCCTGGCGCCCCGGGTGCTCATCGGTGGAGTACCGACGTCGCGGTTGCCATTGTTGGTCACGCTGCTGGTATTGTCTGCGTTGTTGCTGACGGCGACCATCCTGTTCGCGTGGCGCGCGATGGAACTTGCTCGAGCACGGTCTGACTTCGTGTCGAGCGTCTCCCACGAGCTGCGCACGCCGCTCGCGCAGGTGTTGCTGTTTGGCGAGACGCTGAGCCTGGGCCGCATGAGCACCCGTCGTGAAGTGCGACGAGCGGCTGATATCATCGTCGGTGAAACGCGACGGCTCATGCAATTGGTGGACAACGTGCTGCTACTCGGGCGACGCGATCGTGGTGGGACGAAGAAGCCAACCGAATCCGTGTCGTTGGGGCCTGTCGTCCGCGACGTGATCACAGCGTTCGCGCCGCTAGCGTCGGCGGCGGAGGTCACGATGCGGGTCGTGCGTCTGGAAGGGTGTGTCGTGCTTGCCGACCGCGCGGAGCTGCGTCAGGTGATGCTGAATTTGCTGGACAACGCAGTGAAGTATGGGCCGCGTGGGCAAACCGTGTTGGTTGGGCTCGCGCGCGTCAACGCGGGGAACGAGGGTCGGGCGAGAATCTGGGTGGAAGACGAAGGGCCAGGAATCCCCGAGGCTGACCGCCAGCGTGTGTGGGAGCCGTTCGTTAGGCTGGCGCGAGACGACACCAGTGAAGTTGCCGGGAGCGGAATCGGGCTCGCCGTGGTTCACCAGATCGTTGCTCGGCATGGCGGTACCGCCTGGGTCGAGTCGGCTCCAGGTGGCGGTGCATGTGTCGTGGTCGAGTTTCCAGGGGCGGTGGCGCCATCGACTGTCGACGTCTCGCTCGACGTTCGCCGATCGGCGCGCGACCAGGCGTCGCGATAGACCTCAGGTACCTTTGGACGGCCTGGCCATCACTGACGGATCCAGCTTCATCGTCTTTGCTGCCTCCGCGAACCGCGGGTCGGGGCGAATCGCATCGAAGATCGGTGCGTTGATCGACATGGCGTAGAGCCACGGATCTTTCTCGCGTGCGCCTCGCGCTAACCAGGTAAGCGCCGCGTCAGCGTTTCCAAGCCCGGTATAGCCCATCGCCATCGCGACCGGCGACCCGCCTTTGCCTTTGGCTCTCGCCTCTGCCGGTGCGAGTACGGCGCGTGCGCTATCGACCTGGCCGTTCTTGGCAAGTGCGAACGCGAGCGCGCCTAACAATGGATCGATTCCGCGTCCGAGCTTGACCGCACGACGGAATCCAGTGGTGGCGCCCGGATAGTCTCCGGCAAACAGGTGCGTGAACGCGAGAAACGCATGCCCTGTCCAGAGCGTCGAGTCCAACTCCACGGCCCGCTGCCCTGCCAGCATGCCCTCCTGATAGCGGCCAGCCAGCCCGAGCGTGTATCCCAGCTCGGCGTTGACGATCGCCGAGAGTGGCTCGAGGTCTCGCGCACGCTCCAATTCCGTAACGGCTTCTCGCACGCGACCGGTGATGATCAGCACCTCGGCGTACCACTGATGGCCGGTCGCGTAGTTGCTGTCGAGCGCCAGGCCTCGTCGGAACTCTGTGGCAGCCGGTTCCCATTCGCCGGTGCTCTTCAGGATGAGGCCTAACGTCGTATGGGCTTCGGCCAGCGTGCTGTCGAGTGACAGGGCCTTTTCTGCTGCCGTTCGCGCGAGAGGGAACGCGCTGTCTGCTGGCGTTGTGCCGTAGATCGGAAGGAGCCCGAGCGCGTCGGCGAGTCCCGCGTAGGCACGCGCGAATGTGGGATCGCGGTCGATCGCCTGGCCGAAGTACTCCGCAGCGCGGTGCAGGGCGTCGTTGCCACGCTGATGCCAGAAGTAACGGCCTCTGAGATAGAGATCGTATGCGGCGAGATCTTCGGTCCCAGCTGGCGCCGTCCCGGTCGCAAGCCCCTTCTTGCCGTTAGGCGACGGCGCGAGCGCGACACGAAGCGCGCTTGCGATACTGCTCGAGATGTCATCCTGCACCTGGAAGACATCCTTCATCTGTCGCTCGTACGTATCGGACCAGAGTGCGAGACCGTCGCTCGCGTTCGTGAGCTGCGCCGTTACCCGGAGCCGCTCACCGGACCGTCGGATCGTCCCCTCGAGCAGACTAGAGACCTTGAGCGTTTTCGCGATTTCCTTTGCGTCCATCCCCTTACCGCGAAGTGCGAACACCGAGGTGCGCGACGCAACGCGGAGCCCGGGCACCTTGCCGAGGGCGCTCGTGAGCTCATCGGTGATGCCTTCGCTGAAGTAGCGGTCGCTGTCGCTGCCGCCGACATTCTCGAGCGGCAGCACGGCCACCGATCGCGGAGTGTCCGACGTGGCCGCCGAGCTGTCGCCGCTCCGCCGCGAGATGAGCAGCCCGGCCGTCGTCGCCACGACGAATAGCGCTGCGAATGCCAACGCGAGTACCGTTCGGTTCGACTTCGGCGGCGCAGCCGGCGCTGCGCCTAACGCTGGAGCGCCACTCGACACCAGGGCCTGATCGAGTCCCTGGACCACTTCCGCTGCGCTCTGTGGTCGTTTGGCCGGCTCCTTCTCGAGGCAGCGGCGTACCAGCTCGACGAGCGGCACGGGGGCGTCCGGTCTCACGGCGGACAGGAGCGGTGGCGTCTCCGTCATCTGCGCTGCGAGCAGGGCGGACGGTGAACGCCCGGCGAATGGGGGTTTGCCGGCGAACAACTCGTACGCCATGATGCCGAACGAGTAGATATCCGCTCGGTGGTCGGTATTGGGGTCGGCTGCGGCCTGCTCGGGTGCCATGTACATCGGCGTACCTAACGAGAAGCCGATCTGCGTCAGCGATCCGCCGGGCGCCGAGCTGGCGCGAGCGGTCGAGATCGCCTTCGCGACGCCGAAATCCGTGACGACCGCCGCGCCGCCGGACAAGAGCACGTTGTCGGGCTTGATGTCGCGGTGGACGATGCCGCGCTCGTACGCGTACGCCAGCGCGGTCGCGACATCGCGCAGAATATTCGCCCCTTCGGTGACGGTCAGCTTCGTTCCCGCATTCAGCAGGTCACGTAGCGATCGCCCTTCAACGAATGGCATCGTGAAGAACGGGACGCCGTCCGCTTCGCCCGCCGTGATGACCGGGACAATGTGCGGGTTCTGCAGCTTCGCGACGAGCTGGATCTCGCGATGGAAGCGATCGAGGCTCACGCCGCTGGCGACGTCCGGCGGCAGGAGCTTGATCACGACCTGGCGATCGAGCCTGCGCTCGGTGGCGAGGAAGACGTGACTCATCCCTCCGCCACCAAGCTCTCGCTCGATCGCGTAGTCGTTGCCGAGTGCGGCTTGGAGTTTGTCGCGGAGCTCGGTCATGTGCGGGAAGAGTCGTCAGGCATTGCTGAAGAACGATATGGGCAGGGATGGTTGGTGGCTAGCGAGGTGCGGACAGCCAGCAGATCACGAAGCGCAATCGCTGACTGTCCCTACGATCAGGCGGTTCAAGCATCGGAAATCCTGAACCGGGCAAACCGACGCACCCGAACGTTCTCGCCAGTTCGCGCCGCCGTCTCGTTGACGAGATCACCAATCGTGCGCGACGGATCACGAATCCACGGTTGCGCGAGAAGCGACTCGCTCTCCGCGACGTCCGCCGACGTTGCCGCCACCTGCTCGGCGACATAACGAACGAGCGTGCGAAAGTCCTCTGTCCGGGCGACGAAATCCGTCTCGCAGCTGACCTCCACGAGCGCGCCGACCTTCGCGTCGTGGTGGATGTAGCTGCCGACCTGGCCCTGGCCCGTTATGCGCCCGGCCCGCTTCGCCGCCTCGGCCGCAGCCTGGCGTCGGATGTGCTCGACCGCTTGATCCATGTCGCCCTCGGTGTGCTCGAGTGCCTGACGACAATCGAGCATGCCGGCTCCGGTTAATTGCCTGAGCTCCTTGAGTTGCTGCACGGTGATGTGAGACACGATGGGTTCCTCATGGGTTGATGGTTGGGACGAAATGCAAAACGCCCCATCCAGCGCTCGGCGTGGATGGGGCGTGTGGGTGACCACACTCCTGCGGGGAGGTGGCGTCGTCTACATTGCTCGACGGTCTCCCGGCGTTCCTGCACCGATGCGCTGATACGGCCGCGGGTCTCGAAGACCCTCGGCGTCTCGCGCGTCGAAGTGGGTGCAGGTGTACAGGCGTCGCATTGGACTTTGTAGACGATGGTCGATCGCGCGCGTCACGCGAGATCGGGCGCGCAGTCTACACGGTCGCATCGGGGTTTGTCAACATCGTTTCGAGCACCGTTTGTTTGACCACGCAGGACATGGAGGAACAGCATTTTCCTCAGTGGGTCCTGTGGTCCTCTGGTTGGTCGGTTCCGAGTTCGGCTCTGAGAGTGGTTCCTAACGACGACCAGCGACATCCACCAACGTCCGATAGATCAACTCTGTTCCCTGACGAAGCGCTTCGATGCTCACCCGCTCGTCATTCCCGTGCATTCTCGTTAGGTCCTCGGCATCGATGGGATAGGGATAGATCCCATAGACCGGAATCCCACGCGAGCGCCAGGTACCGCCGTCCGTCCCCGCCTGAAACAGATACGGGGTCACTTCCGCCGAGAATTGTTGGCGCGCGGACTTTTCGAGCGCGCGATAGAGGTCGGTATCCTCCGACGACGGACTCACGTTCCGCGGAAACGCGTTCATGTTCGCGAGCCGGACATCGATCGTCGAGTCGCCGATCACACGCTGGATCTCCCGTACGACGTCATCCGGGTTCGTCCCGGGAATGAGGCGCGCGTTCACGGTGACTTCGGCGGAGCCAGGAATGACGTTGCTGCGAAAGCCGGCGTTCATCAGGACGGGCGCGATGGTCGTGCGCATCAGGGCATGGAGCAGCGGATCCTTGCTGATTTCTCTGTCCGCTCTGCGCGCGCGTGCTGTGTCCGCGCCGACGACGTCCGCGAAATAGCCAGCCATCGGGGGCTGACTCGTCTTCGCCAGCGTCTGGAAGAATCGCCGCGTGCTCGGGAGAAACGTTAGGCTGGTTTCATAGCGGGACAGTCTGTCGAGCGCTCGCGCGAGCGAGTAGATCGCGTTGTCCGGGCGAGGCATCGAGGAGTGCGTGGACGTGCCCTTGGACGTCAATGTCACGAGCACGCCAATCTTGTCCGCGGTGGAGATGCTCACGTACCTGACGCGGCCATCGGCGCCTTTCATGATCCAGCCGCCTTCGTTGAGCGCGAACTCGCAGTCGATCTTGTTCCATGCGCGCTCGGCGAGCCAGGTCGTGCTGTACTTGCCGTTTTCCTCATCGGCTTCTGCGAGGAAAATCACATCGCGGTCGAGCGGCACCTTTCGCTCGGCGAGCATCATGGCGGCGCGGGCGAACACGGCCATTCCGCCCTTGAAGTCGATCGCACCGCGACCGAACACGTAGCCGTCCTTCACGACACCGGCGAACGGTTCGACCGTCCACTTTTCGCGCTCGACGCCCACGACGTCGGCATGAGCGGCGATGAGCACCGGTCGCTTCGACCCGTTGCCGCGAAGACGGGCGATGAAGTGTGCCTTCCCCGAGTCTGGCGTTTGAACGATGTCGACGTCGAACCCTAACGCCTTGAAGCGCGGCGCGAGCAGATTGGCGATCCCGCCTTCGTTGCCGGGCGGGTTCGACGTATTGACGCGAATGAGCTCGACGAGGAGTGCTGCCGTGGGGTCGGACGGCGTCTGCGTCGTGGACCGTGCCCGCACCGTGCGCGTGGCGGTCATGACGCCGACGGTGAGCGCAACGAGCGTCAGAACGACGGTCGAGCGATGGCGCAGCGGCATCGGGGCGACCTCCATGAGCGCGGCCGCTGGCCGCGGCGGTTGGCTAGCCTAACGCGGTAATGAACCGTTGGTCGGCATCGATATCCTCGGGGGTGTCGCGCGGTGAGTACCGGTGCAGCACGCCACCATCGCGCGACACGAGGAACTTCGTGAAGTTCCACTTGATCATGGTCGTCCCGAGCACGCCCGGCGCGGCGGCCTTGAGTGCCGTATACAGCGGATGTTCGTGTGGGCCGTTCACGTCGATCTTCGCGAACAGCGGAAACGTGACGTCGTACGCCAGCTTGCAGAACTGTCGAATTTCGTCCGCCGTTCCGGGCTCCTGATTGCCGAACTGATCGCACGGGAACCCGAGCACGACGAATCCGCGTTGACGATAGCGGCGGTACATTGCCTCGAGCCCGGCGTACTGTGGCGTGAAGCCGCATTGGCTGGCGACATTCACGATCAGCATGACCTGTCCACGATAGGGCTCGAGCGTCGCGGCCTCCCCGGTGATCGTGCTCACGGGAATCGCGTACAACCTTTCCCGGGCGGCGTCCCGCCGGCCTTGGCGAGTCGGTTCAGGTGTCGATTCCACTTGCCTAACGTCGGCCGGCGATGAGTGGGCGGGCGGTCATCGCCCCTTGCGGTCGCCGTGGCATGCCATATCGACGACGACTGCGCTCGCGAGGACGAGGACCGCGTCCTCATCGTCCGCAACGTCAATGCCGTACGTGTCGCGGAGCGTGAACCACTGCTTCGATACGGACGCGACCGTTTTATCGCCGCGCTTGAACTCGTACTCGTGATCGAGGAAGTCGCCAGTCGCCTCGAGATCGTCAGGCCCGGGCACGTCGACCGTGAATCGACACTTGAAGAACGTGAACAGCTCTTTCTTCACAACCGCCGCGAGCGACCCACTGCGGTAGACCTCGAACGTCTTCCCCCATGCGAAGACCTTCTCCTTGATGAAGGCGAGCTCGTTGCCCTGCATGTCCTGAAACGACAACTGGTCTCCGAACGAGAACATCTTGCCGTCGACGAAGAACGCGTCATTCCCGTTCTCATCCTGAATCGTGAAGTCGTCGCCCAGCGAGAAGAGCTTTTGCTTCAACAGGTACCGCATGAGTTCTCCGGTGCGCGTGCGTGCGTGCGCGCGCTCAGTTGCCTGCGATCTTCACCACGAGCGAACGACCATATAATCTGCGCGGGTCGACGCCCGGAACGTGAGTCACCTGCCGCTTACCGGCGTGTGGATACGTCACCTCGATGTCGACCGAATTGATGTTCGGCACGCCGAAATGTACGGGCGCGACGTTCTGTGAATCGTAGCCCGAGCCCGTGTCCACGAGTCGCGTGCCGATGAGCCGGTGGGTGCCGGCGGCGAACGCGCGAATCTCGGTGCCGGGAAACAGCGCGCGTCCCCGCGTGTCCACGACGGAGACGGACAGCGACCGTCTCGCGATGCCGGGCTCGAGCTCGTTTCGCATCACGTAATGCATGCCATCGGGGCGCGATCCCGTTAGGGCGAGATCGACATCGCCGTCGTGATCGAAATCGGCCCACTGCGCACCGTGGTCTGCCTGGAGCGCGCGAAGGTTGTCTGGCGTCACTTCCTCGAAGTGCGTGCCAACGTTTCGGTACAGATAGTCGCGATAGCTCGTGCCACCGGTGACTGTCCCGTTCACGTACAGGTCGAGCCGGCCATCGTTGTCGAAATCATCCAGAGCACAGGTGTCGTAGCGCGAGTCGGTGTCGATCCACCAGGTCTTCGCGGCATCCTCGAAGCGGCCGCGACCGCGGTTCAGGAAGAGCCCGAGCTTCCCGTAGTTCGCGGCGATGATGTCGAGGTGCCCGTCGTTGTCGACGTCCGCTGCGCACGGGCGAACCGTCCCGTTCGCCGAATCGTTAGGTGCGCGGCCGCCCCAGGCCACGCCGCGATCAGCCGCCACGTCCGTGAAGTGGCCACGTTCGTTGCTATAGAGCGCGTTCGCATCGCCATCCATATTGGCGAGATAGAGATCGAGGTCGCCGTCTTCGTCGTAGTCGAACCACACGCCGCCCACGCTCTTCCGTTTGTCCGCGAGCCCAACGTCCGCCGCGACATCGGCGAACTTGCCGCCGTCATTGCGAAACAGCGCATTCGCGCGATCGCGGAATGCCACGAACAGATCGAGGTCGCCGTCGGCATCGTAGTCGATCCACGAGAGCTGCCTCACCGCGCCCGAGTCGCGCGCCACGCCAGCATCCACCGTGATATCCGTGAATTGCCCGACGTCGTTGTGATACAACCGGAGCACCGACTGCGGCCCGGGTGCGAATCCGATGACGAGATCCGGGTGGCCGTCGCCGTCGAAATCTCCCCACGCCGCCGCGCGAGTCGCGCGTGTGGCGGCGAGTCCCATGGTCGCCGCCACGTCCCGAAACGACCCATCGTCGTTCCGATAGAGACGGTTCGCGGCGCCGTTGAAGCCGACGAAGAGATCGACGTCGCCATCGCCGTCATAGTCCGCCCACGCGTTGACCAGCGTGCTGCCGGCACTGAACATATCGGGCTGCACCGGGGCGAACCGTGGCGGCTCACTCGCGAGGAGCACCAGTGAGCCGATCACGACACCCACCGCTCTCAGCGGAGTACCCATGGGACCTGTGGCGACCGGTAAAAATTGACGCCTAACGCCGAAAGCCGCGGGCCCTGGTGCGCGAGGCGAAGCCGGAACGCATCCCAATTGCGCGCTGCCTGCGGCGACCACGCGACCTCGGCCAATGCGACCAGGCGAGGGAACGCCATGAACTCGTAGTCCTCGAGCTTGACCAGCGTCTCCGACCAGAGTGGCGCCTCGACGCCTAACAACGCCGGCTCGGCGACGTCGGGCAACAGCGTCGCAGGGTCCCAGTTGTACGCGTCGGTCACCTCGATCAACCCTGCCCAACGGAGCCCGAGCGTGGTGGTGCTGTCGTATTTCATATCGAGGTACGTCTTCGGGCCTGGCGACAGGATCACTTTGCCGCCACGCGCCACGTGAATGGCGGCCGAATCACGGCGCCAGTGCTGAACGATCGTGTTAGGCGCGATCGCAGCCGGCGCGATCTCGCCCCAGCCGATCATCTGCTTGCCGTTCGACGTCACGATCCCCTGGACACGCTCGATGAATCGCAGGTACTGGTCGTGCGTCAGCTTCTGCACCTCGTCGCCGCCGATGTGGAAATACGGCGTCGGCACCATGGCCGCGATTTCGCGGACGATGTCGTTGATGAACGTGTAGGTCTCGTTCTTCGAGACACAGATGATGCTGAACCCGACGTTGATGCCCGTGTAGAGCGGGGGCGAAACGCCGTCGCAATTGATCTCCGGATATGACGCGAGCGCCGCATTGATGTGGCTCGGCATGTCGATCTCGGGCACGATCGTAATGAATCGGCCTGCCGCGTAGGCGACGATGTCCGCGAACTGTGCTTTCGTGTAATAGCCACCTGGCCCGCCGCCAACCTGCGTGCTGCCGCCATACGTCGCGAGATTCGGCCGAGAGGCGATCTCGATGCGCCAGCCCTGATCGTCGGCGAGATGGAGGTGGAGGCGATTCAGCTTGTAAAGCGCCATCAGGTCGATGTACCGCTTGACTGCCTCCTGATCGATGAAGTGGCGAGAGACGTCGAGCATCGCGCCACGCCAGGCGAAGCGCGGCGTGTCGGTAATGCGTGCGCCCGGAAGCCACAGCTTCCGATTGAGTGCCGAGCGGTGTTCGACCGACCAGGGCAGGAGTTGCCGGATCGTCTGCACGCCATAGAACAACCCGTTAGGCTGTGCGGCAGTGACGGTAACGCCAGTGCGGGTGACGACGAGCTCGTAGCCTTCGAGCCCGAGCGCGTTCTTCGACGCGTCGATCACGAGCTGAATGCTTCGAGCCGGCGGTGCCTCACCCGCCGTCAGGGTGCGCGCGGGCTGCGTCAGTGGCCCGTTCAGCAGAATGGCGAGATAGCTCGCAATCCGCTCAGCGTCAGGTCCGGCCCCGGGCGACACCACCACGAGCGTTGTCGTATCGATCGCAAACGTGTCGGCGGACAGCTGAATCGACGACGGTATCGGCACCACGGCGTGTGGAAGCCGCGCCGACAGCGTGGGCGTTGGGGTGGTCGTGGGCGTGGAGGGTCGCCCACAGGCCGCAGCCACCACGAGAATACCTAACGATGCGGCTCGACGCAGTCCGCTACCGTGACTCATCGTTGTCCTCTTGGCTCACCATTTCGGGTTCAATCCAACCGTCTCGTACAACACCTTGGAGTCGTAGACTCGACCGGCGCGCACCACGCGCTCCGTGCGCCGGAGGTCGGTGATGTGCTCGGCGGGCCGTCCGTTCACGATCGCGAGGTCCGCGATCTTGCCCGGGGTGATGCTCCCGTAGTCCTTGTCGTTCTTCATGACGCGAGCAGGGACGATCGTCGCGATCTGAAGCACGGCGGGTGCTGGGATGCCGGCTCGCTCATAGACCTCGAGCTCACCGTGGAGCGACAGGCCGGGAATGTTATCGGTTCCGGGTACGAGCGTCACGCCCGCGTCGTACAGGCGCTTGAGCATGCGTCGGTAGTTGGCGCTGCCGGCCTCGGCGCGTGCGACGTCCGCGGGTGCGCCCGGCGGGCCAGGGTCCATCGATCGCTTCATGAGCGGTGGCATCCACCCGATGGTCGGTCCGAAGATCGCATCGGTGCCGTCCGGGAGTCGCTTCGAGCGATCCTGCCACACGTTGAACGTGCCGTCGACGACGGTGCCGCGGTCGCGCAGGAACGAGATCAATGCGGTGACGCGAGGGCCATCGACGTCGAACGTGGGTGCCACGGCGGTTGCGACGCTCGAGTACGCACGCATCTGCGGTACGTACAGCGAATCCTGGAAAAACGTCGAGAACAGGAACGCCGCGTGCTGGAATTCGTCGAAGCCGAGCTTGACCGCCGATTCGATTGTTAGGCCGCGCGGGATGTGTCCCGACAGCCGCAGCCCACGCTTGTGCGCCTCCTCGGCGATCGTCGGGACCAAGTCGGGGTGAATCAGGTTGTACAGCTTGATCTGCTTGTAGCCTAACGAATCGTAGCGTGCGACCCAGGCCCGGGCTTCGTCTTCCGTGCGGACGAGCACTTCGGTTGGGCCGGCCCATTTGCCCGGCCCTTCCATGAACCCGGCAAGGATGATCCGCGGCGAGAGCAGGGTGCCCGCGTTCGCGCGATCGCGCTGCGAGATCGCGGCGTCGAGGTCCGACGCCATGTCGCGCACCGACGTGATTCCCGCCGCGAGCTGCATCATCCCGGCTTCTTCGCCCGCCAGGAACAGATGCGTATGCATGTCCCAGAGACCCGGGATCACGGTCTTGCCGGTCGCGTCGATGACCGTTGCCCCAACCGGGCTCTTGATGGAATCAGCGGGTCCGACGGCTTTGATGCGATCACCCTCGATCACCACGGTCGTGCGCGCGCGAACCACGCCCCGCTCGCTGTCGAACACGGCGCCATTACGAATGACGAGCGCTTTGGGCGCCGGAGGCGTTAGGCGGCGAGCGATGGCGGCGGATCGCTCGGCTCGAATCCGCTTCTCGATCTCGCGAAGCGCCGGCAGTACGGTGACGGCCTCACGAGGCACCGTCATGAACCACCCGGCACTCGTCGTGAACAGCCGATCGTTCTCGTCGATCCACACACCGTCGGTGGATGGCGAGAGACCGTCGGTGAACACGAGTCGAATGCGGCGCGACGCGCCGCCAACGGTGACGGTCGTATCGGCGACAATGTCGGCGCGCCCGGTGCCGTCGGGCAGTAACCGGGATGAGTGCTGCGGTCGCGAGAGCAGGTGGCTCGCGAGTCGAGCGTCGTCGTACGGCGACGTGTTGTCGAGTACGAAGAACGACGTCGCGTCGCCTTTCAGGCGCGTTGTGTCGCCTGACGCGACGGAGCGAACAGAGTCGCCGATGAAGTCGACGCGCTGCGTTACCGAACCGAGTTGACCGTCGGGCGTGACGCTGCGGGTCTCGAGTGCGATGAGCCGACCGTTCGGCCCCGTGCGATAGAGCGTCTCGATCCGGGGGCCGCGCTGGCGGTCCTGATATCGGAATCGGACGACGACCGAGTCGCCGTAGGCGACGACGCGCATCTCGCCCGCTGGCCGCCCGTGATTGAGCACGATGTACTGCGTCGTATCCGCGGCCGGCGGAGCGACCGCGAGAAGCAAACCGAAAAGGAAGACCATTGGGAAGGGAGGGGGAGCACTACAGTGATCGAAGTTCCGGGTACCGAGGGGCGGCGTCAATCCCAAGCGTCGGCTCGTGCTGGAGGCTGGAGGCTCGAGGCTGGAGGCTGGAGGCTGGAGGCTGGAGGCTGGATCTGGAGCTGGAAGCTGGAAGCTCGAGCTGGACGCTGGAAGCTGAACGACGCACGACGCACGACGCACGACGCACGACGCACGACGCACGACGCACGACG
>JADMIO010871536.1_pt1 | contig 17143 bp, 14 predicted proteins | sample 8958161 | NCBI WGS metagenome assembly JADMIO01 (sample SAMN16585339, study PRJNA669376) | soil metagenome | isolation source: Crop rotation soil | place: USA: Cullars Rotation, Alabama | collected 2011
TGCGTGTCAGGGCCGCGAGCGCGATCAGGGCGCCGAGGGCAGCGGCGAGCCGCGCGCCGGGGCGCTCGCGGAGGCGCAGGGCGCACAGCAGGCAGCCCGCCACCAGCGCCCCGTACAGCGACTCGCTCATAGGCGCGCCGTCCGCCGCCACGAACAGCGGGTAGAGCGCGGCGATCCCGGCGGCCACGAGGCCGACTCGCTCGCCGCCCACACGACGTCCGATCAGGGCGACGAGCACGATCGTCACCGCCCCGAACAGCGCGCCGAGCGAGCGCTGCGCGAGCACGGAGTCGAGGCCGAGCCACGACCAGCCGGCGAGCACGGTGGGGTAGAGCGGCGGATGCGCGGCGGTCGGCACGTGCACGCCGTACGCGGCGTCGAGGAACGGCTCGATGTAGCCGCGGCCATCGGCCACGAGGTTCGCCTCGGCGTGGAAGAACTGCGAGTCGCCCGCCATCGGGACGTGCCGTGCGAGCACGAGCACGTAGAGGAGCCGCAGCGCGACCGCACCCGCGACGATCGCGGCGAGGCGCGCGCGAAAGCTTCCGCGCGGGACGGGCATGGCGCGTGATTGTGCCCGACGCTAGGGTCGCCGTCCGTGACCGACGTGTCAGCGGTGTTCGAGCGCTTTCCGCATCACTCGGCGTACTCGGGCTACCCGCGCTTCCTCGACCGCCTTGGCCTGTTCACCGCCGCCCGCCGCGCGCGGCGATCGCGGCTGCCGCGTGCCGCGCTCGAACGGCAGTCGCAGAAGGTCATCTACGACTGGTACGACGCCGAGCGGCTCCGCACCGACCTCACCGCCACCCGGCGGCTCGCGATCGCGCGCGGCGAGGTGGTGCATCTGCTCTACGGCGAGACCGACCACTTCTACGCGGGCCGCATGCGCGCGTTCGGGCGGCGCCGCGGGAACCGGCTCGTCGCCACCTTCCACCAGCCGCCGTCGCTGCTCGACCAGCTGCTCCCCGCGCCGCCGCTGTTCGAGCAGCTCGACCACGCGATCGCGCTCGGCCCGCGTGCCGCGGCGCACCTCGAAACGGTGGTCAACGTGCCGGTGTCGTACGCGTCGCACGGGATCGACACGGACGCCTGGCGCCCCGGCGCCGCCGAGGCGGACGAGCCGACCTGCGCCTTCGTCGGCTCCTGGTTCCGCGACTTCGACACGCTGGCCGAGGTAATCGGCGCGGTCCGTGCCGCCGAGCCGCGCGTGCGCTTCGAGCTCGTGACCGAGCAGGCGCGGGCCGAGCGCTTCGCGGCGCTCCCCGGAGTGCGGGTGCGCAACGGGATCACGGACGCGGAGCTGCTCGCCACCTACCAGCGCGCCTGGCTGTGCGTGCTGCCGCTCACCGACGCCGTGGCCAACAACGCGCTGCTCGAGGGCATGGCGTGCGGTGTCGCGACGGTCACGAGTGACGTAGGCGACGTTCCCCACTACGCGGGCGACGGCGCCCGGCTCGTTCCGCGCGCAGACGTCGAGGCGATGGCCGCGGCCGTGCTCGAGCTGCTCGAGGACCGTGCGGCGCGCGAGCAGCTCGGGAGGCTCGCGCGGCAGCAGGCGGAGCGCCACTCGCTCACGACGGCGGCGCGGGAGCACGCGCAGGCCTACGCCGCCGCCATGCGCGACTGACCCGCCTCGTACGATCCTGACCGTGCCTCTCGCCGCGTTGACGATCGCCGCGGCCATACTGCGCTTCGCGACGATCGACGTCCAGAGCTACTGGTTCGACGAGGCGCTCACCGCCAAGCTGCTGCGCCTCCCGCTCGGTGAGATGCTCTCCCAGCTTCCCGACACGGAGCTCACGCCGCCGCTCTACTACGTGATCGCCTGGCCGTGGGCGCACGTGATCGGCACCGACGAGGCGGCGCTGCGCACGCTCTCGGCGCTGTTCGGGATCGCGGTCGTGCCGGTCGCGTACCTGATCGGGCGCGAGCTGTTCGAGCGCCGCGGTGCCGCGCTCGCCACCGCCGCGCTGGTCGCCTTCAACCCGCTGCTCGTCTGGTACTCGCAGGAGGCGCGCCCCTACTCGCTGCTCGTGCTGCTGTGCGCGCTGTCGCTCCTGTTCTGTGCCCGCCGGCGCGTGTGGCTCTGGGCGCTGTTCTCGGCGCTCGCGCTCCTCACGCACTACTTCGCGGCGTTCGCGGTGGTGCCCGAGGGCCTGTGGCTCGCGTGGGTCTGCCGGCCGCGGGCGCGGGCGCTGATGGCGGGCGCGATCGTGGGGGCCGTGGGCGCGGCGCTGATCCCGCTCGCCGCGCACGAGCGCTCGAAGATCGGGACCGGCTACATCGAGGGCGTGTCGCTGCGGCGGCGCGTGATCGGCGTGCCGGAGGACTTCCTCACGGGCTTCGTCGTGAAGTTCGACACGACCAAGGAGAAGCTGCTCGACTCGATCGGACTGGTGCTGGCCGCTCTCGGGGCCTGGCTCGCGCTGGTACGTCCGAGCGACCCCCGCTCGCGCCACGGCGCCGTGCTCGCGGGCGCGCTCGCGCTGCTGGCAGTCGGCGTGCCGCTCCTGATCGCGCTCGGCGGGGCCGACTTCCTCAACACGCGCAACGTGATCGCCTCCGGCGTGCCCGGGCTGCTCGTTCTCGGCGCCGGTTACGGGGTGAGCCGCGTACGGGCCATCGGGGCCGTAGCGCTGTGCGCCCTCGGGCTGGCGACCGTGGTGCTCGTCGCCGCCGACGACACCTACCAGCGCGAGAACTGGCGCGGGATCGCCGAGGCGATGGGGCCGGCTCCCACGACCGGCGCGCGCGTGGTGGTGGTGCCGCCGGTGTCGGGCGAGGTCGGTATCGGGGAGCAGGTGCGCGGCCTCTCCCGCATGCCCGCCGCGGGGACCGACGCCACCGAGGTCGACATCGTGACGGTACGCAGCACGGCGCTCGGCGGTGAGGGCTCCGGAAGGCCGTCGCGCACGCTGCCGCCGGCACCCGGCTTCCGGCTCGCCGAGCGCCGCTACGCGAACACCTACACGCTGCTGCGCTGGGTGTCGGACAGGCCGCGGAAGGTAACGCCGGCAGGGCTTGCGACGGCCTCGCGCGGCGTCGTGCTCTACCCGATCGCGCTCGTTCAGCGGCCGCGCGGGCGGTAGGCGGCGAAGGCGCCGTTGTCGAACGCCGGGCGCTGCGGGGCGAGGCAGCGGCCCACCTGCGCGGGTGTCGCGCCGCGGACGGGCCCGCCGTAGACGATCACCCACGAGTGCTCGGCGCGGGCACGGATCGTCGCGCAGGAGTCCCGGGCGGCGACGGCGCTCAGGTCGTGATCGAGCCTGTCGCCTGCGAGCGGGCCGATGTACGCGGGCGACGTGGCGACACCGCCGTCGCCCGCGTCGTAGCTCGGATCGGCGGCGAGCCAGCGCGTGATCGTCTCGGTGAGGACCGGGCGCGTATCGCCGTGGCGCTTCAGGAAGCCGTTCGCGGGGAGGGCCAGCACGGCGCCGACCGCCGCGGCCGCCACGGCTGCCGCGCCCGTCGCAACCAGCGCCCCCGGCCTGCGCCGCCCTCCCGCGGCGCGCTTCGCGGCCACACCGATTGCGAGGCCGGCGAGCGCGCCCACCGCGGCCCCGGCCAGGGGCGTGCGCCACGACGGCGCCGCTGGGAAGCCGAGGTCGAACGTCTGGCCCACGTGCACGAACGCGGCGGCGGCGAGCGTGAGGCGTGCCGCGATCGCACCGGGCCCGCGCCGCGTGGCCGCGAGGGCGAGGGCGAGCACGGCCACCGCGAGCACCGGCAGCAGGTAGCGCGTGGTCGAGAAGATCGCCTCGTCGAGGTCGTTGCGCACGGGCACGCCGGTCACGGGCGAGCGCGCCCACAGCAGGAAGCCGAGCAGCGTGACGATCGAGGTCCAGCGGATCCGCTTGTCGCGCGGCGCCGTGAGCGTCGCGAGCACGCCGCCGGCGAGCAGCACGAGGCCGCCGCCGAAGCGGTCGAGGTAGTCGTGGCCGAGGCGGTCGAGCGTCGGGCCGAGGCGGCCGAGGAAGGTCGTGTCGACCACCGAGATCGAGGTGGGCACGGGGTCGCCCCACGGGGTCGAGACGATCGGCCAGAAGGGCGAGCCGTGCGTCACGAGGTCGCGCAGGTACCAGACGCCTCCGGTTGCGAGGGCGACGGCGGTGGCGAGCGCGAGCGGCCGGGCCAGCGGGCCGAGGCGGGAGCGCTCACCCCACAGGCCGATCGCCAGCACGAGCAGCACGTATGGCAGGACCGTGGTCTTGCAGCCGATCGCGAGCCCCCCGGCGACCACGGCGGGCGCGAGCAGGCGCGCGTCGGCGCGGCTCAGGGCGACGAGCGCCGCACAGGTCACGAGCCAGGCGAGCGCCGGCGGGTCGGTCATGCTGCCGTTGCTCTGCCAGGCGAGCAGCCACGGGCTCGTGCAGAGCGCCGCGATCGCGAGCGCGCGGATCGCCGGGCGCACAGCGAGCGCGCGCAGGCCGGCCCAGCCCGCGGCCGCCGTCAACGCGAGCGTCGCCCACGGGAGCAGCACCAGCGGCACGAAGCTGCGCGAGATCGCCATCGCGAACGCGCTTATCACCTCGGCCGTGAGCGGGTAGTTGCCGACGGGCAGGCCCGGGAGCACGTCCTCGATCGACCCCGGCGTGCCGTTCTGGACCCACAGCACGATCTCCGGCAGGTGGTAGACGACCGTGTCGAAGCCGAGCGCCGGATGGCGCAGCTGCCAGACGGCCCAGACGGCGCCGGCGCCGGCGAGCGCGCCGAGCGCGGCCTGCTCGCGGACGCTGCGCCCGCGCCACCATGCAGCCAGCTCGGCGGCGAGCTTCACGCGCGGGGCGGGGAGCAGGACCCGCGTCACGGTGAAGGCAGCCAGCGACGCGAGCGTGAGCGCCACGGTGCTGCCGCCGAGCGCCACGAGCCCGAGGCCGAGGGCGATCGCGGTTGCCGCCGCGGCACCGAACGTGGCGGCCACGAGCGCGCGCACGAGCCCGCCTGCCGCGATCGGCGACGCCGCGCGCAGGGCGCCGCCGGCCAGCGCCGCCACGCTCAGGCCGAGCAGGGCGTGGTGGATGAGTGGCGGCACGCCAGCGCAGGCTACCCCGGCCGGTAGATCGCGATCTGGCCGTTGTCGAAGGCCGGGCGGGGGAGGCAGCGCTTGATCGGCTGCGGCGGCGCCTCGCCCAGCGTCCCGCCGTACACGACCAGGTATTGGGTCCGTGCCCTGGCCGCGATCTGCGCGCAGGTGACGCGCGGCGGGATCGCGGTGAGGCGGTGCTGGAGCCGGTCGCCGGCGAGCGGGCCGATGAACGCGGGCGTGGTGGCGACGGGTGCGTGGCTGTCGCTGTACTCGGGGTCGGCTGCGAGCCACGCCACCGCGGGGGCGACGGCTGACGAGCCGGTCGCCGCGTGGCGCTTCATGAACCCGCTCGCGGGGATCGCGAGGAGGGCGCAGGCGGCGATCGCGCCTCCGGCCACCGCTGCAGCCGCGGGCCGGCCGCTGATGGCGGCGCGCCGAGGCAGCCACGCACTCGCGGCCGCCACGGCGGCTCCGATCGCCGCGCCGGCGAGCGGGGTGAGCGCCGTCGGGGCGTCGGGGAAGCCGAGCCCGAACGTTTGCACCAGGTTCACCACCGTGGCGGCGGCGAGCGCGAGCAGGGCGACAAGGCGCAGCCGCGAGCGCGCGTCCGTCGCCGCGAGCGCCAGCGCGACGCACGCCGCCGCGACCACCGGCAGCGCGTAGCGCGTCGTGGAGAAGACCGTTTCGGGCAGGGCGCCCGACGGAGAGATGCCCGTGACGGGCGAGCGCGCCCACACCAGCAGCCCGACCGCCACCGCCGCCGCCGCGACCATCACGCGTCGCCGCCGCCACGCCAGCAGCGGCGCCAGCATCCCGCAGGCGAGCAGCAGCAGCCCGCCGCCGAACCGCGCCAGGTAGCTGTGGCCCAGGAGATCGACGGTCGCGCGCGGCCGGTTCAGGAAGCTCGTGTGCACGGCGCGCACGGAGGCCGGCACGTCGTCGCCCCACGGCGTGGCGACGATCGGCCAGAACGGCGAGCCGTGGGTCACGAGGTTGCGCAGGTACCAGCCGCCGCCCACGACCAGCGCCGCCGCGGTGGCGATGGCGAGTGGGCGCGCCAGGCTGCGCAGTCGCGCGCGCCCGAGCCACAGGCCGGCCGCGAGCACGACCAGGACGTACGGCAGCACGGTGGTCTTGCAGCCGATCGCGAGCCCGCCGGCCACGACGGCCGCCGTAAGCAGGCGAGGATGCCCCCGGCTCAGCGCCGTGAGCGCGGCGCAGGTCACGAGCCAGGCGAGCGCCGGAGGGTCGGTGACGCTGCCGTTGCTCTGCCAGGCGAGCAGCCAGGGGTTGGTGCAGAGCGCGGCGGTGGCGAGGCCGGCGGCCGCGCGGCCGGCGCCGAGTGCCCTGAGGCCGGCCCAGCCCGAGGTGGCCGTTAGGGCGAGCATCAGCCACGGCCACAGCACGAGCGGCACGAGGCTGCGCGCGATTCCCATCGCCCACGCGACGCTCACCTCCGTGGTGAGCGGGTAGTTGCCCACCGGCAGCCCGGGCAGCACGTCGTGCACCGAGCCGGGCTGGCCGCCCTGCACGAAGATCGCCATCTCCGGCAGGTGGTAGTGGATCGTGTCGAAGCCGAGCGCGGGGTGGCGGAGCTGCCAGGCGATCCATACGAGCGCCGCACCGGCCACGGTGCCGAGCGCGACGCGCGGCGGCAGCGCGAGCCCGCGCCACGCGGCGGCGAGCTCGCCGCCCGGCGGCAGCGCCGGAGCAGGGAGCCAGGCGAGCGAAGCAGCGGCGGTGGCGAGCGCGGCGAGCGTGAGCGCGAGGGTGCTGCCCCCGAGCGAGACGAGCCCGAGCACGATCGCGTCGCCCACCGCGAGGGCCACGGCGAAGGTGACCGCCGCCAGCGCCCGCGCGAGCCCCCGCTCAGCGAGGATCGAGGCGAGCCGGAAGCCCGCGACCGCGAGCGCCACGACGCTGACCCCGAGCAGGGCATGGTGGAGGACCGGCATCGCGCGCGGAGGCTAGTGCGCGCTCGGGCCGCTCCGGCTCGCACCTCGTGTCCTGAATCGCAAATTCGCGCGCACCTTCCCGGCGTCTGGACGCGCCTGACGCTCGCCGGCGCCTCGTCGTACTGCCGTACGACTCCGGCCCCGTCAAACGTCAGCCTCGCCCAGCCGCTCGGGAAGCTGAAGCGGAATTCCCGATTCAGGACACTAGCCTTCCCGCCGCCATGCCGCTCGCCCAGCACGCGCCGCCAGCCGACATGCCCGCAACCGCCTGTGCGTGGTGCGGCGCCGCCCTCTCCGACACCGTCGACCGCAGCGGTGGCCGCGCCCGCTGCGCCACCTGCGGCGCCGCCACCACCGACCCGTGGCCGTCCGAGGCGACGCTCAGGCGCGCCTACGAGGGCTGGTACCGCCCGCAGAGCGGCCGCTTCGCCGGCCCCGGCGACGCCGTGCTCAGGCGCTCGCGCGGCGCCCTCGCCAAGCGCATCGACGCGATCGCGCCGCCCGGCCCTGTGCTCGACGTGGGCGCGGGCGACGGCACGCTGCTCGACGCGCTGAAGCACCGAGGCCGCGCCGCGAGTGGGCTCGAGCTGGTGTCCACGCGTGCCGACATCCGCGCGGCGGACATCGCCGAGATCGACGAGAAGGGCTTCGCCGCGATCGTGTTCTGGCACTCGCTTGAGCACCTGCCGCGCCCGGGCGCCGCGATCGAGGCGGCCACGAGGAAGCTCGCACCGGGCGGCGTGCTGATCGTCGCGGTCCCCAACTCGGACAGCCTCCAGGCGAAGGCGTTCGGCGACCGCTGGCTCGCGCTCGACATGCCGCGCCACCTCGTCCACCTGCCGGCGCGGACGCTCAGGACGAAGCTCGAATCGGAAGGCCTGCGCGTCACGCGAACGAGTCACCTGCGCGGCGGCCAGGTGGTGTTCGGCTGGCTCCACGGCCTGACCGGCACGCTCCCCGGCGCCCCCGACCTCTACGACGCGATCCGTAGGCCGGAGGCGCGCCGCACGCCGCTGAGCACCCGCCGCCGCGCGGGCGTCATGGCCGCCGCCACGGCCCTCGCGCCCCTCGCCGCCGCGGCCGCGCTCACCGAGGCCGCGGCCAAGCGCGGCGGGTCGGTGTACGTGGAGGCCGTGCGATGACCCGCGCGCCCGGCAAGGTCATCGTGGTGATGCCCGCCTGGAACGCCGCGCGCACCCTCGAGCGCACGGTCGAGGCGATCCCGCGCGACTGGGTCGACGAGGTGATCCTGGTCGACGACAAGTCGAGCGACGACACAGTGGAGGTCGCGCGCCGCGTGCAGAACCTGCACGTGATCTGGCACCCGCACAACGTCGGCTACGGCGGCAACCAGAAGACGTGCTACCTCGAGGCGCTCCAGCGTGGGGCCGACGCCGTGGTGATGCTGCACCCCGACGGCCAGTACGAGCCGACGCTGATCCCCGACCTGGTGCGCCCGATCCTCGAGGGCAACGCCGACCTCGTGCTCGGCTCGCGGCTGGCCGAGCCCGGCGCCGCGATCGCGGGCGGCATGCCGCGCTGGAAGTGGCTCGCCAACCGCTTCCTCACCGGCATCGAGAACAGGGTGCTCGGCACGAACCTCAGCGAGATGCACACCGGCTACCGGGCGTACTCTCGCAAGCTCCTGCTCGACGTCCCGTTCCTGCGCAACGCGCTCGACTTCAGCTTCGACACGGAGATGCTGCTCCAGGCCTCGCACCTCGGCTTCCGCATCACCGAGGTGCCGGCGCGCAGCCGCTACTTCGAGGACGCGAGCTCGGTCGACTTCAGGCAGGGCGTCGTGTACGGGCTGAAGACGCTCGCCGCGTGCGCCCGGCTCCAGCTCCACCGTGGCGGCCTCCTGCGCTCGCGCAAGTTCCAGCCATGAGGGTCACGGGGGAGCGCGTGTCCACGCCCGAGGGCGGCTTCAAGCCGACCTGGGAGCGGCACGTGGCCGCGTACAAGGCCGTGTCGGGCCTGCTGCCGCCGGACGCGTCCCCGGTCCTCGACGTGGGCTGCGGGACCGGTCACAGCTACCACCTGCTCGAGCCGCGCGAGACCGTCGGCGTGGACGTGGAACCGGGCGCGCTTCAGGGGCAGCGGCGCCGCACGATCGTCGCCGACATGCGCGAGCTGCCGCTGCCGGATGCCAGCTTCGCCGCGTTCGTGAGCGTGCAGTCGATCGAGCACGTGCCGGACGCGGACAGGGCGCTCGCCGAAGCCCGGCGCGTGCTCGAGCCCGGCGGAACGGCGGTGTTCGTCACGCCCAACCGCCTCACGTTCGGCCGCCCCGACGAGATCATCGACCCCTACCACGACGTCGAGTACGACCAGCACCAGCTGCGCGCGCTGTGCGAGGGCTCGTTCGCCGAGGTGACCATGTACGGCCTGTTCGGCTCGGAGCGCTACCTCAGGCTGATCGACGGCGAGAAGGCGCGGCTCGACGAGCTGCTCCGGCTCGACCCGCTCAGGCTGCGCCGGTTCGTGCCGCGCCGCGCGCGCCAGTGGGCCTACGACACGCAGCTGCGGCGCGAGCGCAGGCAGGCCACGCCGGAGGCAGCCGCGATCGAGCTCGACGACTTCGAGCTGCGCGCCGGGCCGCTCGACGAGGCGCTCGACCTCGTGGCGGTCTGCCGCTGACGATGAAGACGCGGCTGCTCCTCTTCGCGGGAGGAGCGCTGATCTCCGCGTTCACGATCCTCCAGGGGATCGACCCCTTCGACGAGGGGATCGCGCTGAGCGCCGCGCGGCGGGTGAGCGAGGGCCAGGTCCCGTACGCGGACTTCACCTGGGCGTACGGCCCGGTGGCGCCCTACATGCTCGGCGGACTCTTCAAGCTGTTCGGGATCTCGCTGCTCCAGTGGCGGATCCTCAGGGTGCTGGCGGACGCCGCGGTGGCGCTCGTGGCGTACGTGCTGCTGCGCCGCTGGGCGCCGCCGAAGGTCGCGCTGCTCGGCTGGCTCGCAGTGGCCTGCGCGATGACCGCGCCGCGCAGCGCCAATCCGTTCCCGTACGCGCTGCTGTTCGCGCTGCTCGCGTTCCTGCCGAAGCGCGCGCTGCCCGCGGCGGCGCTCACGGCCGCGGCGGCCGCGTTCAGGCTGGACTTCGCGCTCTACGCGGCGGCCGGGATCGTGGCGCTCACGGCCCTCGACAAGCGCTGGACCGATGCCGCTCGCTACGTGGCCTACACAGCCGGCTTCACGCTGCTCATCTACCTGCCGTTCCTCATCGACATCGGCCCGGGCAAGCTCTACGACGCGCTGATCGGGACCTCCCTGCACGACCGCGACTACTGGACGCTGCCGTTCCCGTTCGGCTACGGCGGCAGCCTCGAGCTGTGGCGCCCGCACGCGCTCAAGGACCTGATCGACTACTACCAGCCGCTCCTTCTCGTGATCGGCCTTGCGATCGCCGCGGTGGCGGCGGCGTTCCACCGCGCGTGGGCCGGGCTGGTGGTGTTCGGGCTGGGCGCGCTGTCGTACCTGCTGAGCCGCACCGACGACTTCCACACCCAGCCGCTCTACGTGGCGCTCGCGATCCTGCTGCCCGCGATCGCCGTGTGGCAGCGACACAGGGCGCTCACGATCGCTGCCGCGGCCGTGTTCGCCGTGATGCTCGTGCACAGCGTGGCCGACCGCGCGTCGGCGCTGTTCCGCCCCCCGCCGCTCGAGCGCGTGCACGTGGACGCCGCGGACGGCACCGAGGCATCGCCCGAGGACGCGCGCGCGATCGAGCGCGTCGTGGCCGACGTGCACGCGCGCGTCCCGCCGGGCGAGCCGATCTACGTGGCGCCGCGCCGGTCCGACCTCGTGTCGTACAGCAACGCGATCCTCTACGTGCTCGCCGACCGCGACAACGCAACCGAGCACGACTTCGGCCTGCTCACGGGCGGTCCCGAGCAGCGGCGGATCGTCGACGACCTCGCCGCGAGGCGCCCCAAGGTGGTGGTGCGCTGGACCGACCCGCTCTCGTCGAAGCCCGAGCCGAACCTGCGCGGGGAGTCGAGCGGCGTGCACACGCTCGACGAATACCTGAACGCCCACTACCGCCTGCTCGAGCGGCTCTACCACTACGACGTGCTGGTGCCGCGTTGAAGCGCAAGCTCGCCGCGATCGCCCTCGTCGCGTTCGCCGTCCGGGTGGCGTACGCGCTGATCGCCGACGTGCCGAGCGGCTTCGGCGACGACGTCTGGTTCAACGCGGTGGCCAACGGCCTCGTGCACGGGCGCGGCTTCAGCGACCCGTTCAGCTCGCTCGTGGGCGGCCACGTGGAGTTCGGCACCGCGGGCACGCCGATCGTAACGGCGTTTCACCCGCCGCTCTTCCCGGCGCTGCTCGCGATCCCGTCGGCCGTCGGGCTCGACTCCTTTACGGCGCACCAGATCGTGAGCTGCGCGCTCGGGGCGGCCACCGTGCTCGTGATCGGGCTCACCGGCCGCGAGCTTGCGGGCGAGCGCGCGGGCCTCGCCGCGGCGGCGATCGGCGCGGTGTTCCTGCCGTTCGTGACGCGCGAGGCGCTCCTGATGAGCGAGTCGCTCTACGGGCTGCTGATCGCATGGGCGCTGCTGGCGGCGCTCAAGCTGCGCGAGCGTGCAACGACCCGCCGCGCGCTCGCACTCGGCGCGGCGATCGGCCTCGCGGCGCTCACGCGACAGGAGGCGCTCCTGCTCGTCCCGTTCCTCGCGCTGCCGATCGCGCTGCGCGGCGAGCACCGCCTGCGGAGCGCCGCGCTCGTGTGCGCCGCCACCGCCGCGATCTGCCTGCCGTGGGTCGTGCGCAACACGCTCGAGTTCGACCAGCTCACCCCGATCACGACGGGCGACGGATCGGTGATCGCCGGGGCGAACCTGCCCGCCACCTACTACGGCGACCTGCTCGGCGACTGGGACTTCCAGGGGCTCTACCGCACGCCCGCCGGCCGCGACGTCGACCCGAACGAGGCCGTGCAGTCGGACCGCTGGCGCAAGGAGGGGATCGACTACGCCCGCGATCACGCCTCGCGGCTGCCGGTCGTGGTGGCGGCTCGGATCGGCCGCACGTGGGACCTGTACCCGCTCAGCCCCGTCGCGCGGGCCGAGTACGGCTCGGACTACTACAAGCACATCCGCGCGCTCGAGTACCCGGCGCAGCTGATGCTCTGGCTGGTGGTGGCGCTGGCGGTCTACGGCGTGGTGCTGCTGCGGCGCGCCGGGCGGCCGGCCTGGCCGTTCCTCGTCCCGGTTGGCGTGGTGACGTTCGTGAGCGTGATCGGACACGGCGACCCGCGCTACCGCCACGCCGCCGACGTCGCGCTCGTGATCCTGGCCGGCGCGGGCCTTGCTGGTATGAAAGGACGCCCGTGGGCACGCCCCTCTCGATAGTGATGCCGGTCTACAACGAGGCCGCCGTGATCGCCGACGTGGTCGACGAGCTGACGCGCGACGTCTGCGCGCGGCTCGAGGGCGCCGAGATCGTGATGGTCGACGACGGCTCGTCCGACGGCACGCCCGCGATCCTCGACGGGCTGGCCGCCGAGAACGCGCACGTGCGGGTGCTGCACGCCGAGCGCAACCAGGGCCACGGGCCGTCGCTGCGGATGGCGCTCGAGGCGAGCGAGGGGGAGTGGGTCCTCCAGCTCGACTCGGACGGCCAGCAGCGGGCGAGCGACTTCTGGAAGCTGTGGGAGCTGCGCGACAGCGCGGACCTGGCGGTCGGAGTGAGGGTGGGGCGCAACGAGGGGCCGCACCGCACGGCGGTGACGGCGGCGGCGCGGCTGGCCGCGCGGATCGCCGGGGGCGGGCGGCTGCGCGACGTGAACGTGCCCTTCAAGCTGATCCGGCGCGAGGTCTGGGACGACCTGCAGGGCGACATCCCGGCGATGCCCGTAGCGCCCTCGCTGCTGATCGCGATCGGAGCGTCGGTGCGCGGATGGCGCGTGGCCGAGGTCGACATCTCCCACCAGCCGCGCCGCGCCGGCGACTCCACGGTCGACGTGCCGCTGCTGCTCCGGCTCACGGCGGGCGCGCTGCGCGAGCTGATCGCCTTCCGCCTGCGGCTGCGCGGGCGTGCGCCGCGGCGCACGGCAGTGCCCGTGTCGTGACCTGCGCGGCGTGCGGCGCCGCCGGCCTTCGCCCGCACTTCCGGGTCGCCGGATCGGCCGGCGAGGAGGGGCTGATACCCACGACCACCCGGTTCGGCGTCGCGCTCGGGGACTTCGTCCGCTGCTCGGCGTGCGGGCACCTCCAGCTCGCCGAGATGCCCGAGTCGCTCGGAGGCGCCTATGAGGACGCGGAGTCGGAGGACTACGAGGCGGAGGAGGAGGGGCAGCGGGCCACCGCGCGCGCCTCGCTCGAGGCGATCGAGCGCCATGCGCAGCCGCCCGGCCGCCTGCTCGACTTCGGCTGCTGGGTCGGCTTCCTCGGGGCCGAGGCGGCGGCGCGCGGGTGGGACGTGACAGGCGCCGAGCCGAGCCGCTGGGCAGCGGAGCGGGCGCGGGCGCGCGGCGTGCGGGTGGTGGACGAGCCGGGCCACGGCTTCGACGTGCTCGTGCTCGGCGACGTGATCGAGCACCTCCCCGAGCCGGGCGCCGTGCTCGAGCGGGTGGCGCCGGGAGGGGTGGTGTGGCTCGCGACGCCCGACGCCGGGAGTCGGGTGGCGCGCGTGCTCGGCCGCCGTTGGTGGTCGGTGATCCCGACCCACGTGCACCTGTTCACGCGACGCTCGATGCGTGCCCTGCTCGAGCGCTCCGGCTTCGAGCTGCTCGAGATCGGCACGGCGCCGAAGGCGTTCAGCGTCGCCTACTACCTGGAGCGGCTGGGCGGCTACTGGCCACCGCTCGCCCGCGCGCTGGGTGCCGCAGCGCGGGCGCTCGGCGCGGCCGACCGGCAGTGGGCGCCCGACTTCCGCGACCGCTTCTACGTGGTGGCGCGGAGGCGGACCTAAGCCTCAGCCGAGCCGGCGCCCGAGGCCGAGCCGCGGCCGGGCCGACGTGCGCGCGGTGCGGCGCCCGATGCCGTCCGCCTGGCGAGCGTCGGCGAGCGCCTCGGATACCTCGCGCGGCAGCGCCTCGGCGAAGGCGGCACGGGCGAAGCGCTCGGCGTTCTCGACGCACGCGGCAGGGTCGATCGAGCTCGGGTCGAAGGCGAGCACGGCGTCCGCGAGGGAGTCCGCGTCGCCCGACCAGAAGCGGCCGGTCACGCCGTCGATCACCGTCTCGACAGTGCCGCCGGCCTGGACCGCCACCACCGGGCGGCCGGCCGCCTGGGCCTCGACCGCCACGATCCCGAACTCCTCGACCGACGGCACCACGAGCGCGCGGCAGGTCGCGAACAGGCGCGCGGCCTCCTCGTCCGACACGCGCCCCGTGAATGAGATCGTCGGGCCCGCCATGCGCCGCAGCCGGCGCGCCTCGGGCCCATCGCCCGCGACGGTGAGCGGCAGGCGCAGCTTGTTGAACGCCTCGATCGCAACGTCGATCCGCTTGTGGCGCATCAGCTCCGACACCACGAGATACGAGTCGCCGGGCTGGTCGACGGGCGAGAAGCGGTCGGTGTCGACGGGCGGGTAGACGACGGTCGACTCGCGTCCCCAGTAGGAGTGGATGCGGCGCTGCGTGGCGCGCGAGTTCGCGAGGTAGCGGTCGACGCGCTGCGCGGCGATCCAGTCCCACTGGCGCCAGCGCCGGAACAGGTGCCGCAGCGCCGCGCGCGACACCGGGTCGAAGCGTTCGGCGAGCGTGCGGTCGCGGTCGTTCCAGGCGTAGCGGAAGGGGTTGTGGCAGTACGAGACGTGCACCGTGTCGACGTCGCAGATCACCGCGTGCGCCCACGCAGACGACGACGAGACCACGAGGTCGTAGTCGGACAGGTCGAACGACTCGATCGCCGCCGGGTACAGCGGGAGCAGCGCGCGGAACGTGCGCGACGTGGGCTTCAGCCGCTGCAGGAAGGACGCGTTCACGCCGCGCTCCTCGAAGCGCCCCTCGGTGCCCTCCGGGTCGTACACCGCCGTGTAGAGATCCGCCTGCGGCCAGATGTCGCACATCGCGAGGAACACACGCTCGGCGCCGCGCAGGTCGAGCAGGAAGTCGTGCACGAGCGCGACGCGGGGCGGCGCTCCTTCAACGGGGGCGAGGGGCATCGCGGGCAGTCTAGGAGAAGGGCTGGGCGGCGGGGCGGACTTGGCCCTTCGTTCGTGCCCTCAGACGCCGTCACTAACCTGCTCGCCGTATGTCCCCGGACGAGCGGCCGCTCCACATCCTGATCCTGTCCGACCGCGACTGGACTCACCCCCAGGGCGGCGGCACGGGCACGAACCTGTTCGGGCAGGTGTCGCGCTGGCTCGCGTGGGGCCATCGCGTGTCCGTGATCGCGTGCTCATACCCGGGCGCGGCCCCCGTCGAGCACATCGACGACTCGCTCACGATCTACCGCGCCGGCGGCCGCTCCACGGTCTTCCCGCGCACGATCCTGCGGCAGATGCGCGGGCTCGTGCCCGACGCCGACGTGGTGCTCGAGGTCGTGAACGGCATCACCTTCCTCACGCCGCTGTGGCTGCGCACGCCGCGCGTCACGCTGGTGCACCACATCCATCGCGACCACTACGTGCGCGAGATGGGGCGCGCCGGGCGCGTTGCCGCGTTCCTGCTCGAGACGCTGCCGCTGCGGCTGCTCTACCGGCGCTCGCGCTTCCTCACGATCTCGCATGCCTCCGCGCGCGACATCGCACGCCACGGCATCGACCCGGAGCGGATCGAGGTGGGCTACATAGGCGTCGAGCTCGACGCGTTCGAGCCGCGGCCGGAGGCTCGTGCCGAGGTGCCGACGATCCTCTACCTCGGCCGCCTCAAGCGCTACAAGCGGATCGAGGTGCTGCTCGATGCGCTCGAGGCGGTGCCCGAGGCCGTGCTCGAGATCGCGGGCGACGGCGACCACCGCCCCGCGCTCGAGGCGGAGATCGCCCGCCGTGGGCTCACCGACCGAGTTCGCCTGCACGGCCATGTGACCGAGGAGCGCAAGCGCGAGCTGTACCAGCAGGCCTGGGTGAACGCGACGGCGTCGTCCGCGGAGGGCTGGGCGCTGTCGGTGATGGAGGCCGCGGCGTGCGGCACGCCCACGGCCGCGCTCGCCGTCGGCGGCGTGCAGGAGTCGGTCGAGGACGGGCGCACGGGGCTGCTCGCGCGCTCGCCCGACGAGCTGGCCGCGCGGATACGGCTGATCCTGCGCGACCCCGAGCTGCGCGACTCGCTCGGTGCCGCGGCGCTCGAGCGCGCCGAGCTGTTCACCTGGGACGCCTGCGCCAAGCGCACGCTCGAGGTGCTCGAGGCGCAGGTCGCCGGGGCCGCCGCGCTGCGCGGCGACACGCCCGTCGCGGTCGAGCCGGGCTACCGCGCTCGCGCGTGAGCGAGTTCGACGCCGCGCTCGAGGCCGTGGCCGGCGTCGAGGGCTGGATGTCGGACGGCCAGGCGCGCCTCCTGTGGGACAGCGCACAGGCCGTTCGCGCCGGCGGCCGGATCGTCGAGATCGGGAGCTTTCGCGGGCGCTCGGCGATCGTGCTCGCCCGTGCTTCAGGCGGTTCGGCCGAGGTGGTCGCGATCGACCCGCACGCGGGCAACGACCGCGGGCCACAGGAGATCGTCGGCTCGGCGGACGAGGGCGAGGCCGACAACGCGGCGTTCCGGGCGAACCTCGCGCGCGCCGGGGTGGAGGAGCGCGTGCGGCACGTGCGGCTGCCGTCGGCGGACGCGCTCGCGGCCGTCGAGGACCCGATCGACCTCCTGTACGTCGACGGCGCGCACCGTTTCGGGCCCGCGTCCGACGACATCGCGCGCTGGGGCGCCCGCGTGCGCCCGGGCGGAACGTTGCTCGTGCACGACTCGTTCTCGTCGATCGGCGTGACGCTCGCCCTGATGCGCCTGCTGTTCCTCGGCGGCTCGTTCGTCTACGTGGGGCGGGAGCGCTCGCTGGCCGAGTACCGCCGCGTGAGCGAGGCGCTGCGGCCGGGCGAGCGGCTGCGCAACCTCCTGCGCCAGGCGGCGTCGCTGCCGTGGTTCGCGCGCAACGTCGCGATCAAGGTGGCGATCGTCGCGCGGGCGCCGATGCCGGTGCTGCGGCTGCTGGGCCACTCCTCGCGCGACTGGCCGTACTGAGGCCGGAGCCACCGACTCCGGCGGCGCCTCGCGGCCG
>JADMIO011116500.1_pt1 | contig 17140 bp, 15 predicted proteins | sample 8958161 | NCBI WGS metagenome assembly JADMIO01 (sample SAMN16585339, study PRJNA669376) | soil metagenome | isolation source: Crop rotation soil | place: USA: Cullars Rotation, Alabama | collected 2011
GCCGCGACTTCAAGTCACGTGAATTCCAAGCTTCGGATCCCACTGTGCTGGAAAGCTCGCCCGGTAACATCACCCGGCTACGCGTCTTGCGCGCCGGCCGTAACCGGTATCTGTCGGACCTGCAAGACACCCTGAAGGCCAAGCTGCCCTCCAGCCAACGCTTCTGTAAGACGACGTCGATCAAGGTCGGGCAGACGAAGTTTCAGCGCGTGGCGATTGCCGCGACGACCGACGATCGCCGCGGCGACGTCGACAGTCTCCTCCTCAAGTGCCAATGCAGCGGGACCTCGCCGGTCTTCCGTAGCACCTTCGAAGCGATCCAAAAGAACATCTTCGAGAAACACAGCTGCAACCAGGAGCTGTGCCACTCCGGCGATAAGCCACAGGCTGGATTGAACCTGTCACCCGACGTGGCGTACCAGAATCTCTACGAGGCCGACTCGACCTACAGCTCGTTCAAGCGTGTGCAACCTGGCGACAAGAGCCGCAGTTTCTTGTGGCTCAAGCTCGCGGCGAAGACCGATCCGAGTCAGATGCCGGTTGGGTTCGAGCTGCCCGGTTCCCCGATGCCCAACAATCTCCCGGGACTCACCACCGACGATCTCGATCTCGTCCGTCTGTGGATCTACGCCGGTGCGCCGCTCAGCGGGACGGTTGCTGGTACCCAGGGTCTGATGGACGCCTGCGTCGCGCCGCCCGAGCCGCTCACCATCACCCCGCTGCCGCCGCCCGCCCCGGGCAAGGGGCTGCAGTTCGTCATGCCGCCGTGGAAGCTCGAAGCGCACAGCGAACACGAGATCTGCTTCGCGACCTACTACGACTTCACCGACCAGGTTCCCAAGCAGTTCCAGGATCCGAGCGGCACGCTGTTCCGTTTCAACGTCCAGGACCTGCGGCAAGATCCGCAGAGCCACCATTTGATTCTCAATCGCTACGTCGGGTCGGTCGAGGACATCCACGATCCGTCGTTCGGTGTGTGGAAATGCAACGGCGGAGATACCCCCGGCAAGGTCTGCGAGCCGACGGATCTCCAGTCATGCGGCACCGGCACGTGCACCAGCACCATCCAGCAGTCGTTTGCCTGCAACGGCTACGGGCCGCTCGTGTTGGGCACCAACAAGTATTCGATCGGGGGCGCGCAGCAAGCGCAGATGCACAGCCGGCTGATTGATGGGGTGTTCGCCCAGATTCCGATGAAGGGGATCCTCTTCTGGAACTCGCACGCCTTCAATCTCACCGACCTGGATACGCTGATGCACGGCCGCATGAACTACAACTTTGCCACCGACCAGCGCTTCCCGGTGGTGAACATCTTCGATGCGTCGATGATTTTCGCGGCGCGCACACCGCCGTACAAGACGAGCACGCTGTGCAACGACTTCGTGCTGCCGCAAGGTGCGCGGCTCTTCAACCTGTCGTCACACACGCACAAGCACGGTAAGCACTTCACCATCCAGCTTCCCGACGGCTCGACGGTGTACGACAGCTTCGTCTACAACGATCCGGTCAACCAGAACTTCGATCCGCCGCTGGCCTTCGATTCCCCGGAGGCCGCGCAACGCACGCTGCATTACTGCTCGCTGTACAACAACGGCATGGCACCCGACGGCTCACCCGATCCGGAAGCCGTGACCCGCCTGTCGCGCATCCCACCGAGCGCGTTGCGCACCTTTGGCGCCTGCACCCCGGTCGCCTGCGTGGCCGGCAAGGTCGGGGCGGCGTGCAACGGGAAGAGCGACAACCACACCTGCGACTCGTCGCCGGGGGCGAACGACGGTCTGTGCGACGCCTGCGCGATCAAGGGCGGCGAGAGCACCGAGAACGAAATGTTCATCCTCATCGGTGCGTACTACGTCGATCCGAACCATGCCTCCGCAGAGCACCGAGCGGCGCGCGCCGCGGTCGATGCGAGCGGCCGCTCGTTGTCCACCGACGTCATACTCCCGCAACAAGTCGGCTGCTCTTCTTCGCACGCCAATCACGCGGCGCACAGCGCGCACGCCGGACATTAACTACCGTATCTCGTATCTCGTTCCTCGTATCTCATCAGAAAACTTCAATCTTACGAGATACGATTCACGAGATACCAGATACGATTCTGGCTTCAGAAATATACGGCGATGCCGCCGCGCACCCAGAACGGGTTGCCCGGAGTGAAGTGGATGCCCTCGACGCCGGAGTTGGACTGGGCGCTGCCTTGTTGGCCGGGATGCACCTGGCTGCAGTCGGCGGATGAGCCGACTTCGCCGCGCACGCAGCTCTGATCGTCGAACTGTGCTTCGCGCCAATCGGTGTCGGTGAGATTCAGGAAACTGAGCTGCGCGCCGATGTTGCGCCAGCGGTAGTTGGCGATCAGATCGAGGAGCGTGTACCCGCGCGCCGGAATCGTCCGCACCTCGTTCGCCCAGCGATCGCCCAGGTAGCGCACGCGCAGGCCGGCCGAGAAGCCGTTGCTGAAATCCGTCGTCAGCCCACCGTTCATGAGCAATGTCGGCGCAAGAGGAACCGCGCCGCCGGGGACGGCGCCGGTGCGGAAGCGCGCGTCATCCCAGGTGAGGTCGTAGTCGAGGAACAGCCAGTTGGTGAACTCGTAGCGGGTTTCGAAGTCGACGCCCCAACGGCGCGTCGCCCCACTGGGCTCGAAGTTGCCGCCGGCTCCCGTGTCCTGGTTCCCGGCGTCGCCCGAGAAGACCAGTTCGCTGCTCAGATCGAGCAGCCACAGCGCCGCCGCGGCGTCCAGGCGATCGAACTGCCGCGTGCGTGCGCCCAATTCGTAACCGGTCGACTTGGCCAATGCCGAGCCGATGTTCCCGGCTGCGGCCGGGTTGGCTTTGGCGAGGAGAACGTTGCGCGCGTCGTTGGAGTGGAAGCCGTTGCCGTAGTTCAGGTAGACCTCGGTATCCGGCACCGGGCTGAGCACGACGTTGACCTTCGGGCTGACGACCGAGTCGATGTCGTTGCCGGTGATGAACACCGGACTGAAGTTCGCGTCGGTGCCTTGGATCGGTAAGCGGTTCTGCCCGCTGAAAAAGAAGACGTCGCCGCGCAGGCCGCTTTCGATGCGCAACCAGTCGGAGAGAAAGATCTGGTGCTGCATCCAGCCGCTCGCGGTGTTCTCCTGCACCGCGAGTTGGTTGATCGTGTAGAAGCGGTTGCGCTGATACTGCCGATGCAGCGCGACGTTGATGTAGTCGTTGCGCGATTCGACAGCTACCTGGCTTTGCCCCGGTATTCCTGCGAACTCCCAGTAGCGCGTGTAGCTGCCCTTGCCGCCGACCTCCTCGCGCTGGTCGTTCTGCTCGATGCCGTCCCCGGGGATGAAGTTGCCGGTGCCGCTGGGGTTGCACGCGGGGTCTTCTGGCGAGTGCGTGCAATCGGTGATGCTACCGCTGCCGTTCTGTACGAAGCGCAGGCCGGTATCGCGGTAGAAGGTGAAGTCGGACCACAGCTTCAGTCTGTAGCGCGTGCCGTAAACCTGGAACGCCCAGACGTCTTGCGGCGTCGGCGTGTAGGTGTAGTGGACGTCGACCGTCTCACGATCCGTCCTGCCGCCTTCCGTCGGGTCGATCGAGTCGAAGCGGCCGAAGGGCCGGGTGGTCGCCGGATTGGTGTTGGGGTCCGTGACCAGGTCCCCGGCCTGCACGACGCGCAAGGGGATCTGCCCCGAGCCGTCCCAATCGCCGTCGTACACGCTGGCGTCGAACCACAGCTTCGAATCCGGTGTCGGGTCGAGGGTCATCTTGCCGAAGAAGTTGTAGCGCCAGTAGTTTTGCGGGTTCACGAACGGGCCGTTGGTCGAATACGCCTGCGCCGCGAGCATCGTCTTGGCCCACGACAGTTGCGGCGAGGCGCCGACGACGTAGCGTTGCGTGCCGTAGTAGCCGCCTTCGGCGAAGGCGAAATTTTCTTTGAACTCCTCCTTGGTGACGAAGTTCAAGGCGCCCGCGTTCGCGAAGTCACCGAACTGGGGAAAGTAGGGACCCTTGTAGAGTTGGAAGCGCTCGAGCGTCTCCGGGATGATGAAATTGACGTCGGCATACCCTTGGCCGTGCGCGTGCGTCGGGAGGTTGATCGGCAGGTTGTCCAGGAAGACCGCGAAGTCGGTGCCGTGGTCGGCATCGAAGCCGCGGATCAACCACTGCGGCGCTTTGCCGCCGCCTTGATGCTGCGCCACCACCAGTCCGGGGATGTTGTTGAGGATCTCCATCATGGTGTCGTGCGGGCGCACGGCGTAGTCCTTTTCGCGCACTTCGTCCGAAGACGCCGAGGTGAGAGGCTTCTTGGCTTCCACGACGACTTCACTCAATTCACTGGTTTTCTTGCCGGCCCGCTTCGCGACTTCCGGCGTCGCCACCGCCGGCGCATTCTCGTGCGTCTCGGCGACGGCCGGCTCCGGCGGCGCGTTCTCGCTGCCGGCACGTGCGACGCCGGCGCACAACGCGGCGATCGCCACGAGACAGAAATGCCGCACACTGCGCATCGATATACTCCCGCTTCACGAAGTGAGTCGCCGGCGGCTCGGGACAGCCGGCGACCAAACAGCAGGACGGGCAGGGTGCAGCTCCGTCTGCCTCGTGAATACGGCTTGTGTCTGTCGTCGGATGTCTTCAAGTCGACGCCGCAAGGTCGAAGGACTGCCGCGCGGCGGTCCGGCCCTCACGCGTTGATCGAAGAATTCGGCTCGTTATCGGGGGTTGCTATGCGGAGTGTGGCGGGCCACGCGCGCGGACGGCGAGTGCTGGCCGCTCTACGAGCGCATGATCGGGCAGGCGGTCGCCGGAGTGAACGGCCTCGACCGGTTGTGCCGTAGCGATTGCCGGAGCGACGGCGCGCTGGAAGAAATCCTGAGAATGCCAGTGTCCTCTGCCGTCGTTGTCGTGGTCGGGAGACTCGAGCGCAGGGTCCGAGATAACCGCGTGGGCTTGGTGATGGTGGTGATGGTGCTGGTGGCGCCGATGCGCGATGGTTCCGGTATCACGGTGATGGTGCGTACCGGCAGGGGGCGTGTGATGCCGGTTGTGATGGTGATCATCGTCCGCATGATCGTGATCCGCATCGTGATCGTGTGCATCGAGGTGGACGTGTTGATACTCGCCGCCGCCGTGGTGGTGGAAGTAGAGCCCGGCGCGGGGCGTCAGTACCGACGCCAGGAAGAGCCCGAGGCCGAGCGCGGTGAATTCCGCCAACCATGCGCGCAAACCCCGCACGCGGCGACGATATCACACCCAACGTCTGCGTGTCACGAAGGAATGGTTTCGCGGCCTCAGCGGTGGGACAGCGTGCCGCTGCCTTCTTTCAACACTTCGATGCGCACCCTCTTGTTTCCGAAGTGCTTCGCCTCGCGGTTGTTGGCGAGGTAGATATCGATGTCGTTGCCTTTGATCTTTCGCCCCGTGTCGGCCACGACATACACGCCATCGTACTTGCCGGCATCGTAGACGTGGATGCGCGTGCCGATCGGCAGGATGCGTGGATCGGCTGCCACGATGCCTCGGTGCGTGTGCACACCGGAGGCGCTGCGCCCTTTGATCGAGTAGGCGGTGGCGTGAAAGTGCTTGAGATTGGAAGAAGCCGAAGTCGGCGCCGGCTCAGAGCTCGTTATGTCCGAGCGGCAGCCCGGCTGACTGAGCAGCGCAAGCGCCAGGAGCATCGAGCCTCCATGTCGAACGCGCGGCGACATCGAATACCACTAGCCGGCCCCTACCAACGGCATCGCCAGTCTGCTCTCGCCGGCCGCTGCCACATTTGAGCCGTCCAAGTGCGGCTCGGTGTGCCGTTGCACGGGAGATGCGCCCCTGCAGGCGTGGACGGTGTCGTGGACGAAGCGCAGCTTGGCGACCACGGGCGGAGTCAGGATGAAGGGATATCCGTCTGCGAGGCCGAGTCCGCGGTTCAGGTTGTTGAGGACGTAGATGAGGGAGAACCATTCCTCAATCATGCGATCGAACGACGCGCCGTGGCCAACGTTCGCAGGTGCATTCAGCGCCGGTTCGTCGGCGCGGCGCGGACGCAAGGCGAGGCCGCACGCGCCGGCGGTCTCCATGGCATCGCTCATGTGAAGGTAGTGCGCCCAGGTCTCCGCCCAATCTTCCCACGGGTGCACGCTCGCGTAGGCGCTGACGAAGTGCTGTTGCCAGTCGGCAGGCGCGCCGCAGTCGTAGTGGCGCCTTAGCGCTGCATCGTACGGCTCGCGCTCGTCGCCGAAAACCTGCCGCCAGCCATCCAGTAGCTCGCCGTCGCGCAGCAATTGCTCCCAATAATAGTGCCCGCTCTCGTGACGGAAATGACCGAGGAGGGTGCGGTAGGGTTCGTGCAGTGCGACACGGCGCTGCTCGCGCACGGCATCGTCCGCTTCCGCGACACTGATTGTAATGACACCGCCGGCGTGCCCGGTGAGGACAGGCGAACCGTCGGGTGCCGCGACCTCGGCGGGGAAATCGAATGCCAAGCCCCCATCCGGATCGTCGATCTTATTGCGGACGGGTAAGCCCAGGTTCATCAGCGTGTACAACAATCGCCGCTTGGCGACCTCCATTCGATACCAGGATTCCTGGGTCGCGGAGTCACTGGTGTCGGGAATCAAGCGGGTCAAGCGACACGAGATGCAGAAGCGTTCGGAATCGGCTGCGGGCATGGCCCAGTTGCAGACGTTGGCGCGCTCGTAGTTTTCGCACAGGCGATAGGCCAGTGATTGCCCCGGTCGTCGCCATTCTCCGGCGGCAGCCGGCTCGAGCGATGCAAGCCGCTGCACGTCCGGAAGAAAGGCGAGCACATGATCGCAGCCCACGCAGCGCGTGTTCTCGAAGAATACGAGCTGTTGGCAATGATCGCAGTGGAAGACTCTCACCGTTCACTCCGGTGCGGCACGCGGTGCGAAGGCTGGTCGCCGATGGCGGACGCTTGGGCAATGCACCTATCCGCCATCGGCGAGCGCCGGTTCTAGTGGTGGCCTTTTCGCCCGGTGGGGAATTCGTCTTTCCCGTCGTCACGCGGCTGGCTGCCGCCTTCTTCCTCGAACGACTCGACGCCGTCGGCGTATTGTTCGTCGCCCTTGCGGTCGTACGGCCGCGCCGGGCCGCGTGGGGCCTTCTCCTGGCTGGCCTTGTCGTCGACGTCCTTCTTGCGTGCGAACCCGAAGCCAGAGGCCGGTGTATGCGGCTTGACGCGCTCAGATCCGCGCTCGTTCTTGCCGTGCTCGGAATGCTTGTGTGCCATGCAACACCTCCTGAGGGAGACGCGCCGTCAACGCGGTGCTCCTCTATCGTTGATTTCTCAGGAGGAGGAGCAACCACGGTGCCACGGACGGAATGGTGTAGGCCTCGCCTTTCCGGCCACAACCCGCTTGCCTCGGGAGCAGGAATTACAGCCCCGTTCGGCCTTGTCCGTACTCGTACTCGTTCACGTACGCGTACACGCTTGTTCTCTGAGCATTAGCCGAGCGTGTCGGAGCGGCTCCGGAGTGTGACGATCTTTTCATCGTCGTGTACGAGTACGTGTACCGCTTCGCTGTGTACGTGCACGGCTCGATCCGCCCACCCTACGCGTCACCTCCACGGGCGGAAATCGGGAAACGCCACCGTCATGCCGAAGCGTACGGTAGTCTGCGGCGCCGCCCGCGCGAACTGGCGATACGCCATCCACTCGCCGCTGACGAAGAAGTTGAGTGGTGGCAGGCCTGGTCGCACGATCACATTACCGATCCCAAAGCTCACAGGCAGCAGCGTGGCGGTGTTGTGTCGCCAGCTCATAGTCCAGGTCGCGTCCGCCGACTTCAGGTAGAAACCCCGACCGATGTACCCCAGCAGCACCGGTTGAAACAGGAACGCGTTCTGTGGTTTCGCGTCGCCGGTCGTATATGCGAAGGAGATCGGGTTCTGGATGAGGCAGCCCGCCAGAATTCTCGGGATCCCCTTGTAAATGGCACCGAACGCCGGGCCGACCTGCCATGAGTTCTGGCCGGCCGACTTGTGGGTGGCGGTAGGAAAATTGAACACCGGGCCCACCCCCATCAGCAATCCGCTCTCTTTACCGGGCCACGGTATGACCGCGAGGTCGAACAGCTGCATGTCACCGAACTCAGTGCGTGTGGCGCTGCCTCTGCCCTCCGGTACGGTGACCAGGCGGAAGCTCGGACGCACGAGTTGCACGAACGGCAGCAGGGAATACTTGGGGATGCGCGGCACGATGGCGCGCAGGATCACTTGGTTCGTCTGGGCTTTGGTGCCGTAGTTCGCCGGCGTGTACGCGTCCTGCATGAAGATTTGCGGCAGCGTCGTCAGCGGATCGCTGAACTCTTCGGCCAGCGTCTTCTTCTTCGCGGCAGGCTGGTCTTCGGCTGGCGCAGCGGCCGCCGTTTCCTGTGCCTCATCTTGTGCGCTGACCGCGCGGAGATGAATCCCGAGCGTGTGCACGAGGAGCAGCACAGCAACCGCTGCCGGCCGTGAGATTCCGCCGCCGTGGTTCGACCGTCGCCTCATCCTCATGGCGGGCACTATGGCTTCGGGTGTGTGGCGAATCAAACCTAGGTGAAGCCGTGGCGGGCTGCCGGTGCCTCCCGGTTGCGTCCTTGAGCAGCGTCGTCGCTCGGGTGTAGGGTGCACCGACGCGACGGACAGTCGTGTAGCGGTTGTTCGTGGAGGGTTCGTGGCACGACAATTTCGGTTGATTGACTACCAGCGGGCCATTGGAGCCACACAACGAGAGATCAGTCTCTACCGGCTCTACCCCGACCCCGAACGAGATGGCACGGGACGCATCGTTCGCATCCGTCCGGCGCTGACCAGGGTCGCCGCGGGCGAGATCGCGACGTTGTATCGGCAATACGTCTCGCTGCGCTTCATGGAACAATTCAGAGCAGTCGTGCCGCTGGCCGCCTACATGGTTGCGTTCCAGTTGGTCATTCTGCGTCAAGGAGTGCAGGACTCGATGATCATCACCGCCGGATTGCTGGCAGTCATTCTGGGGCTGATGTTCTTCATGGAAGGTCTCAAGCTCGGGATGATGCCCTTCGGGACGGTGATCGGCGCCACCCTGCCGAGGCGCTCGCCCTTGCCGGTGGTCCTGATCATCACGCTGCTGCTCGGCATCGGAGTCACATTTGCCGAGCCGGCCATCGGCGCCTTGAAGACAGCCGGCCAGAACGTGGCTGTCGACCGTGCACCGTATCTGTATGCGATTCTCAACGAGTGGTCGGAAGCGCTGGTCCTCGTCGTGGGCGCCAGCGTCGGCCTTGCGGCCGTCGTCGGCACGCTGCGTTTCATCTACGGTTGGAGCCTCAAGCCACTCATCTACGCTTCCCTGGTTCCCGTTATTGGAGTGAGTCTCTATGCCGCCAGCGATCCGGGACTGAGCAAAGCGCTCGGCCTGGCCTGGGATACGGGCGCGGTGACCACCGGACCGGTCACGGTGCCGCTAGTGTTGTCGCTGGGGATTGGCATCGCGGCGGCGGCGGGCAAGGGCGATTCACAGCTTTCCGGGTTCGGCGTAGTCACGCTGGCGTCGCTGTTTCCCGTCCTCGGAGTCTTGTTGCTCCTCTTGTATGTCGGAGCGACCGTGGCGCCGCAGGCGATCATCGAAGCGGCGGGGCAGGCGGCCCAAGCGGCCGCGCCTGCCTGGTACGAGCACAGCCCCGGCCTCGAAATCGTGCTCGGTATACGAGCCATCCTGCCGCTCGTGGTCTTTCTCTTTCTGGTTTTGAAGGTGGTGCTCAAGGAAGACCTGCAGCACCGCAGCGAGATCATTTTGGGTGTGGCCCTCACTATCCTGGGGATGTGCACTTTCAATCTTGGCCTGACCTATGGCCTTTCAAAACTCGGCGGGAGCGCCGGCGGACTCGTGCCGATGGCCTTCATGGCGGTTGAGGGAGCCCCCGGCTCGCCGATCTACATGTATTCAGTCGGGCTCACGCTCGCATTGCTGTTCGCCTGGGTGCTCGGCTTCGGTGCCACCATCGCCGAGCCGGCACTGAACGCCCTGGGTATTACAACTGAAGAGCTGACCAACGGGGTGTTCAAGAAGCGCACCCTGATCCTGTCGGTGTCGGTGGGGGTGGCCTTCGGTATTGCGCTGGGACTGATAAAGCTTATTTTCGACCTGCCGCTGATTTGGTTGATCCTGCCCGGGTATGTGATCGCGGTGGTGCTCACCTACTTTTCCTCGGAGGAGTTCGTGAACGTGGCCTGGGACAGCGCCGGTGTCACCACCGGCCCGATCACCGTGCCGCTCGTCCTCGCGATGGGGCTCGGGTTCGGCAACGCCACCAAGGCAGTCGAGGGCTTCGGAATTCTCAGCCTGGCCTCCGTCGGGCCGGTCATCACGGTGATGATCTCGGGGCTGTGGTCGCGTTACAAACTCAATGTCGAGACGCGCGCGGCGGCGCAGGAAACGCTTCCTCAAAACACGGAGACGGTTGAGGCCATCGTATGAACAGCGAAGAGATTACCTATCTGACAGACGCGGTCCTGGTAACCGCCGTGGTGCCAATCGGGCGGGCGGAAGACATTCTCAAAGCCGCGCGGAGTATCGGCGCCACTGGCGGAATCATCTATCACGCGCGCGGTACCGGTTTGCGCGAACGCCTGGGGTTACTGGGCATTGCTGTGGAAGCGGAGAAAGAGGTGGTGAGCATCGTGGTGGCTGCGGAACACGAAGATCTGGTCGTGGAAGCGGTTTACCGGGCGGGAGAGCTTCATGTTCCCGGCGGGGGCTACCTCCAGGTCACGGCGCTGGAGAAACTGGCGACCTACATTCCGCAGGACGCCAGGGAGCGTCTCGAAAAGCAAAAGTGAGGAACCTGTATGAGTCCCGACGCTGACGGCGGACGGTCTGTCCTGCTCGAGCGCTGCAAATGCATTACGGCGATCCTCCCTGACGACGGAACGGATCGGCGTCTGATGCAGGCGTTGCGCCGCGAGAAGGGCATCACGCGTGCCGACGCTGTCTCGGTGCGCGCCGTTGCCGCCCTGCAGAAAGCGACCACGAAGCAAGGAACCTTGCCCGAAGCCGTCCTGGCGAGGTTGGTCACGGTTGTCGTGGCCGAGGCCGAAGCGGATTCCGTCTTCGAGTTTATCTACGACGCCGCAAAGATTGGGCGACCCGGTGGGGGCATGATGCTGATGAATCGCCTGCGTGCGACCGCGTTCGCGCTTCCCGCAGATGTCCCCGACGAAGTTGGCTAGTCCTGAGTCGGATTCGTATTTCTTCAGCCTTGGTTCAGTTGATCCACCCCTGCTCTTCGAATTTCGTCTTGAGCACGTCGGCGATTTCCTTGGCGGTCGCCTTGGCGCGGCCCTCGATTTGGTTCCGGCCGCTCGCTTCGCCGTAGATCTTCGCGCCGCCCATGACGATGAGGCCGATCGGGCTGGCGGTGGCCGCGGCGACGGCGGCCGGCACGATCAGCCCTGGGCTCTTGCCACTGCCGGACTCGACCACTCCGGATCCGAGCTTGCGGAGCCCCTGCGCCGTCATCTGAAACCCTTCGACCGCCACCTTCAACTCGGATTCTCCCGCGCCGAAGCCAATAATCATGCGCTTGCCGGTGCCGCCCTCTTCGACCGACAGCAGGTAGCCCTTGAGGACAATATCGCCGACCCGTGCGGGTGTTCCCTTGGGGACCGCTATCGCATTGAGACCCATCTCACGGATCTGGCCCGCCAACTCGGTGGCGATCTGGGCCCCGAGCTGGCGCTCGGCCTGCTCTTCCTCGGTGGTGAGCGGAACGCTCGACGCCGCGTATTGTCCCGCCAGGGCCGAGTTTGTGGGCACGTCACCGGGTGAGAACGCGAAGTTGTACACCAGGATCTGGTTGGGGCGTGGCAGACGCTCGTTGACCAGCACCTCACGCTCGGTGACTTTGGTGGAGGCGCAGCCGGCGAGGATCACCAGTGCGATGAAATACGCGGGAATCGTCCGGTGTAGTGTCATAGTCACACTTTCCTGCTGCCGAGCAGCATTTGTTTTGCGGCGGCCAGCTCTTTCAGCTTTTCCTTGTCGACTTTGGGATAGTGGAGGCCGAGACCATCGAGCGCGTCGATGACCGCGGCAGCGACGACGGTGCGAGTGAACCATTTGTTGTCGGCCGGCACGACATACCACGGGGCCTCAGGAGTGGCCGTGTGGCGAATCATGTCCTCGTAGGCCTTCATGTAGTCATCCCAGAGAGCGCGCTCCTTGATGTCGTTGGCCGAGAATTTCCAATTTTTCTCCGGGTTGTCCAGCCGTTCGAGAAACCGCTTCTTCTGTTCCTTCTTCGACACGTGCAGGAAGAACTTGCGAACGACGACGCCGTTGCGGCTCAGGTAGCGCTCGAAGCTGCGAATATCCTGGAAGCGCTCCTGCCAGATGTCCTTCGTCACCAACCTGGGCGGCAGTCGTTGCTTCTCGAGAAATTCGCGGTGGACGCGCACCACAAGGGTTTCCTCGTAGTAGCTGCGGTTGAAGATACCGATGCGGCCGCGCTCCGGGACGTACTTCATGCAGCGCCACAGGAAGTCGTGGTCGAGGTCTTCCGCCGTGGGGGTCTTGAAGGAATATACCTGGCAGCCCTGCGGATTGATCCCGGACATGACGTGCTTGATGGTGCCGTCCTTACCGGCGGCGTCCATGGCCTGGAAGATGAGCAGCACCGCCCAGCGGTCCTGGGCGTACAACATGTCCTGCAGCTCGGCCAGCGCTTCGATACCGAGTCCCAGCGCTTCCTTGGCCCGCGGCTTGTCCTCGGAGCCGAGATGGAGCGTGTCAGCGGGGTCGACGTCTTTCAGCCGGAAGCCCTTGCCGTCGGTGATCCGGAACGGTTTCGCGAAACCGCGCGCTCTCTTGAGGATCTGCTTCGTCTTCATTGGCACCCCCTTGGCGCTTGCCGTCCTTGTTCAGCGCGTGTGAGCACATCTCGATCTACCAAGCGCAGCCGTGCGGGAACCGCCGTCAGCGACGTGACGCGGAGCGTCCCGCCGAACCGACGCCGTCCGCAGGACCTAGTCATCGCGGCCACCGACGGAGCGCAATTGCTTTGGGGTCATGAACCACAACAGGACGCCGGCCGAGCGCGGAGGGACGGACTCAACCTGAATGGCGGCGACCGCTCCCTTCTTGAACGGCACCGTGACGAGCGTATCGGTTCCCGTCAACAGGTGCGAGGCCAGCCCTCCCATGTCCGGCTCGTGGCCAACCAGCACCACCTCGCGCGCCGAACGATACGGGCGCAGGCCCTTGTATACGTCCTCGATCCGATGACCGGGCGCCAACGGCGGATAGATTTCTACCGACGATTCCGACATGAGCTCGCTTGCCACGATGGCCGCGGTCTCTTGCGCCCGCCGTAAAGGACTCGAGAGCACCACGTCCGGCTTGACGTCGAGATATTTGAGGCCAGCGGCGGCGCGCTGCATCTTCCGATGTCCGTCGGCGGTGAGGGCGCGATCGGCGTCGCTCATGCCATCGGTTGCCGGGCCGGCGATGGCGTGCCGTACCAGATAGATCACGTGGCTCATGGCGCTTCACCTCCGGCTGCGGCTGGCGGTTCCGCTGCTGGCGGCGCTGGCGGAGCCGCGGGCATTTGCGGTTTGCGCAGGCGGCGGAGCACGTCGCGGCTCGCTTCGATGGTGCGCTTGCGTGAAAAGCGGCGCCACGTCGCCTCGAAATCGGCGCGCTTCTGTTCGGCGACCCGCAACTCGCGGGCGACCAGCGCACCCAGAGCCACCATGGATGCCGGCGGAAGCTGTACGCCGGGACCCTCGACGTAGGTGCGCACGAAATCCGCCGCCACCACGGCGTCGTGGTAACTGCCGAGGAGGTCCTGCAACTCGGTCAGCCGCTTGACCAGCAGGCGGCCGGGCTTGCCTGTGAGCTCCTGGAGGAACTCGAGCAGATAGCGCAACCGCTTGGCGCGGATGCGCATGGTGTGCAAGTCCTCCGGATGCGGCATGGTGTGGATCTTGTCGCCGCGCTTGGTGAGGTGGCGGAACGCTTTCTTGAGCGCGCGCGGTCCGGCGACGCAGATCGGCTCGAGCGCCGCCGCGGTCACCGGGCGGCGCGGCGGTTCGCTGTACGCGAAGCGCTCCAGGCGAAGCAGCAGCCGGAAGTAGCGCGGCGTGTCGAGGCCCTCGAGCATCCGGGCACGAGACCTGGTGCGTTCGCCGGCGAGGTGCTCACGCAGACGCTTGAACGCGGGGCGAAAGCCGGCGGGCGCCGCCGCGGCGAAGGCGTCGAGCTTCGCCAATTGCACGTCCAGATCGCGTACGCCACCGAGCAACTCGCCGAGCCAACGCAACTCGTGATCCAGCCGCGCCTGCAGCCGTACTGGGATGCCTGCTGCAAGGATACGCACGGCGGCACGCAAGCGTCGCGTGGCGACGCGCATGTCGTGCAGCGCCTCCGGGTCCTCTCCCAGGCGTGCGCCGGGATCGTTCAGCCGCAAGCGGTGCAATTGCCGGGCGATGACGTGGCGCACGGCAGCTTGCATCGTGTCGGACGTCACCATGCGTTGGTTGTCGCTGCCGACGATGCCGCTCCCGTACAGCAGCGCGAGGCCGCGCGAAAACTTGGATTCCGTCGACGGCAACAACCCAAACCCCAGGCGCAGGGCCCGCGCCAGGTTGGTGATGTCGCGGCGCTCACCGTGGCGACACTCGACTTCTACCTCGCAGTAGGTGGTCTCGGGACGACCATCCTGCGGAGCCCGCAGATGGACGCGGTCGAGCGCCAACTCGGCGACCGGCAGCGGCGGCTCCGCCAGCGCCGCGGCCGGGGCGGCGGGCAGCACGTCGAACTGCCGGCGATGAATCTCGCTGACGAGAACCGGAGCGAGCGGTCGTCCCGCGGTCAACGCGGCCAGGTGTGTGTACAGGAGACCCGGTGGAAGCGGGAAGGGCAATATTGGCGGCCGTGCCAACGCCACCGTCAATTCCGGCCGTTCGTGCACGTCGCCGTCGACGCGGCCGGCCCATTTGACCGTGGCCTCCCAGTGTTTTCCGCAGCGGCGTAGCCGCATGGCGATGCCGTTGCGGGCCAGCGTCAGCTCCGGGGTGTCGAGATAGGTCGTGTGCAGCCGCACGGTCGCGCGTGGCAGCAACGGGTAGGTTCCGAGATGCCCCAGCCGGGCGATGGCGCGCAGGTCGCTGACCGTCGGGACCAGGAGCTTGGCCTCAACCTCTCTCGGAATCGAAGAAACGATCGCGTCTGTCATGATGAAGCAGCCATGAAGCTGCCGGAGCAGGAGACTGCTTGTGTCTACCACTCCGACGCACCGGGAAGAAGCCCTTGCCCGCGTGTGTCCGGGAGCGAGCCGGGTTACTCCGGCTCCCCGCCTCCCGGCATGATCTTGTCCAGCGCCTCCCGAGGCCTCGGGTAGCGGTCCGGGTTGCGCTGTTCCTCGGCACGCCAGCCGCCCCCGAGGGCGCGGTAGAGCTGCACGACCGACACGAGCTGGTTGAGCTCGACCTGGGCCAGCGCGTTCTCCGCCGGAAACAACTGCTGCTGCGCTTCGAGTACCTCGTAGTAGGTCGCCAGGCCGCCGGTGTAGCGCAAGGTTGCGAGGCGCACGGACTCGCGCAGCGAGTTCACCTGTTTTTCCAGCTCGACGCGTTCTTCCGCGAACTTCTGGCGGCCGATCAACGCGTCCGACACTTCCGCGAGCGCATTCAACACGCTCTGGTTGTACGCGAGCTTGGCTTCCTCCCACGCGGCGACGTTGCCCTTATAGCTGTAGTAGAGCCGCCCACCTTGAAAAAGAGGACCCGTGAGGCCGGCGCCGATCGCCCAGATGTTCCCGGGCCCCTTGATGACGTTGTCGATGTCACTGCTCTGCCCGCCGTACAAGGTCGTCAGACCGATCCGCGGCAGGAAGTTGGTAACCGCCACGCCCACCAGGGCGTTCGCGGCGACGATGTTCTGCTCCGCTTGTAGGATATCCGGCCGCCGCTCCAGCAAGCCGGCCGGCAGGCCGGCAGGGATTTCCGGCGGATAGCTTTGCGCGGTCAGCGTCGCTCCGCGTTCCACCGGGCCTGGATTACGGCCGAGCAGAATGCTGATCTGGTTTTCCTTGGCGACGATCTGCCGCTGCGTTTCCGGGATGGCCGCCGCGGCGTTGGCGAGCGCGGCCGCGGCGCGCTCCACGGCGAGCTTGTTGCCGACACCGCCGATGAGTTGGCGGGTGAACAAGTCGAGTGTCTGCTGAAAGTTATCGCGCGTGTTCTGCGCGATCTCGAGCTCGAGATCGAGCTCGCGCAGCTCGAAGTAGGCCTGCGCGACGCCGGTGACCAGCGAGAGGATGACGCCGCGCTGAATGTCTTCGGTGGCGAAGAGATCAGCCAACGACGCTTCCGTCGAGCGGCGGATGCGCCCCCAGACGTCGAGCTCCCAGGCCATCTGCAGGGCGGCGAGAAAATTATTGCCGGTGACATTATCGTTGCCGGCCGGATTGAAGAAGCGGCCGCGTTGCGCCTGCCCGGTGTACGACGCTTGCGGCATGAGATCGGCACGCGTGACGCCCACGGAGTTGCGTGCCTGCTCGACGCGCGAGGCCACGATGCGAATGTTGTAGCTGTCGATGAGCGAGCGCTCGATCAGACCCTGCAGGGCGGAATCGTTGAAGACCTCCCACCACGGCACGTCGGCGAGCGAGCGCGTGTCGACCGGCGCACTCTCCGCGTCCTCGCTGCGAAACTCAGGCGGGGTATCGACGGGCGGGCGTTTGTAGTCCGGGCCGAGGGCACAACCCGCGAGTAGCGTGACGAGCAGAAGCGTGAGGGTGATGCCGCCCACGAGCCTGTGCGGCCACATCCGTCCCAACCGTCCCATCAGTGCGCTCCTGCTTGCGCCGGTGTCTCCGGCTGCGGTGTCGGGGCGGGCGCGCCGCGATGCGCCAGACGTTCGACGATGTAGAACGACACCGGGATGATGAAGATGGCGATCAGCGAGGCGGCGATCATGCCGCCGAACACGGCGGTGCCGAGCATCCGCCGCGACAGGGCGCCGGCGCCGCTGGCGATCACCAACGGCACGACGCCGAGGATGAAGGCGAAGGCGGTCATCAGGATCGGGCGCAAGCGCGTGCGGGCGCCCGCCAGCGCCGCGTCTTCGATCGACTTGCCTTTCCAGCACATTGGGATCCTAAGCTTAGAATTCCACGTGGACAAGTTGTCGC
>JADMIO010820045.1_pt1 | contig 17136 bp, 12 predicted proteins | sample 8958161 | NCBI WGS metagenome assembly JADMIO01 (sample SAMN16585339, study PRJNA669376) | soil metagenome | isolation source: Crop rotation soil | place: USA: Cullars Rotation, Alabama | collected 2011
CTTTCCCGGCGCGGCCGGGACCAGGATCCGCGCCGGCGCGCGGTACGGCCCGCCGTTCGGCGCGTCGCGGCCGTATCTTCGCGACGCCTCGCGCACCCGCACCGCCCCGACCTCGGCGGAGAGCTCCAGCACCGCGGCCGCGCCCGGAGACGAGGGGTAGTCGATCCTCGTCGCGCCCAGGGACGAGCGCGCGTTGATGCGCACCGCCGTGCCGCGCGCGATCTCGAGCTTCACCGCGCCGAAGTCGGTGTGGATCCGGTGCGTCCCCGGCTCGAGCGCGAGGAGCCGCAGGCGGATCGCGCCGGCGTTCGTCTCGACGTCGAGGCTCCCGCCGAGGTCCTGCCCGTCGATCTTGCCCGCCGAGGTGCGGATCCGCATCCGCCCCTGGATGTCCTCGAGATCGATCGATCCCGCGTCCGTGGAGAGCGACAGATCGCAGCCCGCGAGCCCGCGGGCGCGGATGCGCCCCGCCTCGGTCCGCACGGTCGCGCGCACCGTGCGCGGCAAATACAGGGTAAACCGGAGCTTGCCGGGCCAGTCCCAGAGCCCCCCTGAGAACGCCGCCTCGTCCCAGCTCGGGATGCGCACGCGCGTGATCTCGCCCTCGAGCTCCACCTCCGGCTTCAGCCGGCGCGCCCCGCGCCCGTGCGCGACGAGGCGCGGCGCCTTGCCGGGCTCGGCCGGCTCGATCGCCACCATCGCGATGTTGACATCGAGCTCCAGGGCGGGAATTGCTGCGAAGGGCAGCTCCCATACACCATCCATTTCCTCTTCCATCATGAACCTGCTCCTTGCTTGAGCGCCCTGAGCCGCGCCGCGGCCGCCGCCGCGTCGATGGTCCCCGCCGCGAGCTCGTCGAGGATCCGCTGGGCCGCGGCCGCCGCCGGGTCGCCCTCTTCGCCTTCAAAACCCATGGCCGCGACGAGCTGATCGAGGCGCGCGATCACCGTCGGGTACGAGACGCCGAGCTCCTGCTCGACGTCCTTGATCTTTCCGCGGCACTTGAGGAACGCCTCGGCAAACTGGAGCTGCTCACGGTTCAGCCGCGCAAAACGGCCGAGCCCGAAGCGGCCTTCGATGGCCGTGCCACATCCGCCGCAGGTGAGCCGGGTCACCCGAAGCTCCGCCGCGCAGACAGGGCAGTGCGTCAGCACCGGGTGGCCGATACTTCTTGTTTCGTCCCTCATGCCTTGAGGATATTAAAGTCGACTTTGAGAAGATCAAGGTCGGGATCAATTTTTCTAAGTCGGGTCTGCTGTGGCGTCCGCCTGCCCCTGCCCGGTCGAGGGGCGGAGGGTTCGCAGGCAGGCGCGGGGCTCGGCGGTCGACCCGTCGGGTGGCGTTACGCGGCGTCGCCTGTCTGGGGCCGGCGCATCCAGCGCATCCCGGCATCCTTGCTATAGGCGCGCCCTTGCTTTGGGCCGGGCCGGGCGGGCGCGCTCCTCGAGGCTCGGCGTATCCAGCTTGAGGAGGCGCGCGTGCCTTGGGCAGGTCGGCGTGTTGACTTGCGGGAGGCTCAGCCGCCTGGGTTGCCTTCCGGCGCCGGCGCGGGGGGAGTTCCTTCGCCTCCGGCCTTGGCGCGCGGCACCGGCTTCCAGCTCATGAGCGGCTCGAGCCAGCGCTCAGCCTGCGCGCGGGTCGCCGGGTGCTTGCGGTCCACGGTGGCGGCGACGCGCACGACATAGGTCCGGATCGCATCAGCCAGGGTCTCCTTCTTCTCGCGGACCTGAGGCTCCTGGTCCGGCGCCCTGGGCTTGGTGGTGCCGATGATCTCGCCGTAGGCCTTATGGACAGCGCGGAGGTGCTTCAGGATGGGCGCGGCGCCGAGGGCATCGACGGCTTCGTCGAGGCCTTGGTGGTCGATGAGCTTGAGCTTGGAGTCGACGGCGGCCCACTCCTTCTTGACCGGGAAGTGGACGAGCGAGAGGCCGTCCTTGCCGAAGATGGTCTCGAGGGCGCCTGCGGCGATCAAGCCCTGGGGGAGCTCGCCCTCGAGGCGGGCCCAGGCGCGGAGGAGGTCAAAGAGGGCGCCGATGGCGTTGTCCTCGCGGCGGTCGGCCTCCTTGATGGTGCCAGTGGCGGGCGCCGCGGCGGTGAGGGCGGCCTGGAGGTCGTCGCGATCGGTCTTGATGTCGTGGAGAGCGGTCGCGAGGGCGTCCGGGAGCTCGGGGGCGTCCTTCGTGTGGGCGGCGGACTCGAGGGAGCGGGCCAGTGCGATCAGGTCGTGGCTGTCGAGGGCGGCGGGGAGCGCGACGAGATCCGTGGGCGAGAAGCTGCGGGCCATGGCGGGGAAGGTAGAGGGGCCGACGGGCGGGTGTCTATTGGGTCGTTCGAGGGTCGGGGGACGGTTTGTGTGCGGCCTACGAGAGACCGTGCTTCTTCTGTATGGCACGGATCTGTTCGGCCTCGGGGATCCGCATGGCCTCGGCGTCGCGGAGGGCGAGGCGGAGGAGCTCGGCGGCAGCCTCGGGGTCGCCGGGGTGGCCGCGGTCGAGATGAATGAGCGCCAGGTTAGCGCGCGCTCTGACGAGTGAGCGCACGTCGCCGAGTCGTTCGAAGACCGGAAGTACATCCTCGCGGCGTATTCGGAGCGCCTCGTCAAGCCGGCCGCTTAACCTAAAGATGTCAGCGATCCTGCCCTTCGTCACGGCGCACTCGCGCACGTCGCCCAGGCGTTCGAATACCGGGAGCTCTTCCTCGCATCGTATACGGAGCGCTTCATCAAGCTGGCCTGTCATCTGCAAGATGTCCGCAACCTTACCCATCGTCACCGTGCGCGAGCGCACATCGCCGTTGAGCATGAAGACCGGCAGAACATCCTCGAAGAGGATGCGCAGCGCCTCAACGAGCTCGCCTTTGGCCTGCAATATGTCGGTGATCTGGAGCATGGCCAGCGCACGCGAGCGTACATCGCCGAGACGTTCGAACACCGGTAGCATATCCCCGCGAAGGACGCGGAGCGCCTCGTCGAGCTGGCCTCTTGCCTGCAAGATGTCAACGATCACGGTGAGCGCTAGCAATGCTTCCCGCTCCTCGCCTCGTTCTCGATCAAGCCTCGCTTTTTCCCCCGCGGCCTCCTTGGCTCGCTCGATGGCGCCGGATTTCAGCGCTACTTGGCAGAGCGTCCAGAGAGCGTGCGATCGAGCCTTGGGCTCCTGTGCGCCTCGCAGCAGTCGCTCACAGAACGCAAGCCATGCCGGGAAGGGACCATGAAGATACGCATAGTGCGATCCGGCCCGTTCCACTCGCGCCGCCTCGCTTAGCGGCACCAGCGCTAGCCAGCTCACCAGCGCGTCGCGTTCTCGCTGCGCCTCGGTTCTACGCCTTCCCTGTTCTTCCTCCTGCCTGGCAGGGAGCTCGGGCAGCCTGGCCAGGAACCACTTGGTCATCCGCTCGAGCCATTGCCCATCCTCCTCGTTCCTCCCTCGCAAGAACTCCGCGAGTAGCGGGTGCAAGCTCCATGCACCCTCCTCGGTCCCCTGCCTTATCACCCTGGACGCGAGCGAGAAGTGCGTCGCCTCGAGCATCAGGTGCTCCAGCTCCAGCTCGGTCAGACCGGCCATCGCTGCGCCGAGGCTGCGCCCTATCCCCGACGGCGGTGCATGGCCCAGCATGGCGAAGCTCGCGAGCCAGGCCTCGCCGCGATCCCCAAGTTTTTTCTTCAGCAAGTCGAGCGAGAGCGCGAACGAGGTGCTCAGGACCGACCTGGCCTTATCTTGGAGGACGAGAGGATCATCAAGATCCACAGGCTCGACGGCGAGCTTCTTGGCCCGGAGCAGCGCGCGAAATCCCTCGATGCTCATCCCTTCGCGCAGGTGCCCGCCAGCCAGATGCAGCGCGAGAGGAAGGTAGCCGAGCTCCCCAGCGAGTCGCTTGAAGCTCTCCAGATCGTTACCGCTCGCCGTGATACCGGTCTCCTCCTTGAGCTGTTCGATCGCCGCGGCTTCGTCGAAGGCCTTCACCTCCAGCCGGCGCCACCCTGCTGACTTCCCGATCCGTTGCGATCGCCCCGAGACGAGCAGCGTGCAGCCGGTCAGCCGGGCCGCGAGCTGCGCCGTGGCGCTCGCCAGATCATCGTTGTCCGCGTTCTCGATATGCACCAGCGTCCGCGGGTGCTGGAGCCTTGCCCGAAGCTGCTCCCATCGGCTCTGCCCGCCCCACGGCAAGTCGACCTTGGCTGCGAGATCGCCCGCGAGCTCCTCCCCGTCCCGGGGCAAGTCAGGGCTCAGTGAGACCTTCACATAGCCGCCGGGGAACCGCTCCCCGTGCAGATAGGCGAACCGGTCCGCCAGGTACGACTTGCCGACGCCTGGCATCCCCTGGAGCGCGCCGATCGCCATCGGGGCCGGAGCATCCGGCAAGAGCACCCGCTCGAGTTCGGCGAGCTCCCCGGCGCGCCCCACGAACAGGTGCTCCACGCCCGGATGCATTCCGATGATGCCCGACGCTTCGCGCTCGGGCTCGCTCGCAGGCGCGCGCATCCGCACGATCGCGCCGATCTCCTTCGCAATCTCGGCGAACGCGTCATCTTGACGGGGCCAGTTTGCGATCGGGATCCCGTTCCTCGGCAGCACTTGGAGGTCGTGCTGCGCTGGCCAGTTGCAGGCTCGGAGCAGGATGGGGACCACGATCGCCTCGCCCTTCGCCCTTCGCAGCAGCGCGCGGTTCATCTCGTCCACGAGATCGACCGAGGCCAGGTAGTCCGCGCTGATCAGGACCAGGATGACTCCTGCCGCGTCAATCTCGCGCTGGACCCAGGCGCGCGGCTCGTCTCCCAGCGGCGCTTTGCCAGCATGCGAGAGCTCGAACCTGAGCGGCGCGAGGTGCTTCTCGAGCTGCTCGCGAAGCGTGTGATCCTCCGGCGACGACGAGCACGAGCAGAACAGACGGACGGACGCCACGGCGCGACGGTAGGACAAGGGCCGGGTTTTTCCAACCTTCCAAGTCGAACGGAGTCGTCCTGGGCTCCTTCGCTTGGGGAGGCTCGAGGCGCGCCGCGTCTCAGCTCACCGGCGCCTCGAACAGCTCGCTCGCCGACTTGACGACCGCTGCGCGGCGGAGCCATCGCTCAAGCTCCGCGATGTCCTCGCAGCTCGCGACGCGCTGACGCACGGCAACAGGTATCTCCAGCCCGCGTGCCTCCAGCACTTCGATCACATCGCGAACCGCCTGTTCCCGTTTTCCTTGCGCGATGTGCTTCAAGGCAAACGGCCCCTGAAACTCGTACCCGCCGCTTTTCATCCAGTCCTCCCCAGCCAGGGCCTACCGTCCGATGCGGGCGCGAATAGCGGCGCGCGTCGGCGCTGAGAGCGTGTCGAGGTACGCGCCGGAGAGCGCGCGGAGCGCTTCGTCGGGCAGAGCGAGCACCACCTGCTCGGGCTCGAACGCTGCGAGCACCTGCTCAGGCGACAGGGTTGTCACGAGGCTCCGGACGACCTCGTCGCGCTCCAAGTCGAACAGAGCCATCCCGATCTCCTTGGCTTTAGGGGAAGCTCGAGGCGCGCCGTGTCTCAGCTCACCAGCTCCTCGAACAGCTCGTTCGCCGACTTGACGACCACCGCGCGGCGGTGCCACTGCCCAAGCTCTGCGATGTCCTCGCAGCTCGCGACGCGCTGGCGCACGGCCTCAGGTATCTCCAGCCCGCGTGCCTCCAGCACCTCGAGGACGTCACGAACCGCCTGCTCCCGCTTCCCCTGCGCGATGTGCTTCAGAGCAAACGGCCCCTGAAACTCGTATCCACCGCTTTTCATCCATTCCTCCAGGGCTTTGCGTGCCGCTTCGCTCAGCGATTTGTCGATGATGTCAGCGTAGAATTTCGCGTGCTCTTTGTCGAGGAGGCCGGCCACGCTGGGGTAGACCGCCCGCGCGATCTCGAGCTCGAGTTTGCTGTGGGCATGGGCCATCACCGAGAGCACGCCGAGCTCCGGCATCGCGCGCGCCTGCTTCTCGTCCGTCACCGCCGGCACCGCGCTCGGGCCCAGCACCAGCGGCTTCAGATCCCAGCCCGGATGTCCCGTCTCGATCGTCTCGGCACACCAGCGGGCAACTTCCTGATCCGCGGCCACCACGAGCAGGCACACGGGGCATTCGAGCCGGGCGCGCAGGTTCACGAGGTACACAGGCCAGGTGAACCGCTTCCTCAGGTCAGGCCGGAGCTGGACCTCGACGACGATCGCGAAGACCGGCTTGCCGTCGCTGAGCAGCACAACGAGATCCGCGTGGTACTCCGCTGGCTTGATGTCGGTCAGCTCGGCGGACTCGATCCTCGCGTCGGTGTAGGCCGGCAGCGGGACATGGAGCACGTCGCGTAGCAGATCCGGCGCGAGCGTGGGGAGGTTCCGAAAGAGCAGAAGCACCGCCTCGTGACCGAGCGAGACCATGGGCAGGCCTTATACGAGCTATATGGCGCACCCGGCAACAATCCCGCGCTTCTTCAGCGCTCCACCCTACATCTCCGCCGAAGCCGCGAACTTCGGCGCCCGCCGGTGCTTCGTCGCCTGCTCGAACGCGTACGCGAGCTTCAACAGCGCCCCCTCGCCGAACCTCTTGCCGATGAACGACACCCCCACCGGCAAGCCCGACGCAACTCCGCCGGGCACCGTGATCGTCGCGTACCCCGCCACGGCCGCGGGCGTCGAGCTGCTCAGCCCGAAGTGATCCCCGTTCACCAGATCGATCGGCCACGCCGGGCTCGTCGTCGGCGCGATCAGCGCGTCGAGCTGCTTCGCCGCGAACACCGCGTCGAGACCCTCCTCGCGCGATAGCCGCTGGCACTTCGCCAGCGCGTCCAGGTACGCCTGGTCCGTGAGCGGACCCTTCTCCTGCGCCTTGATCAACAGGTCCTGCCCGAAGAAGGGCATCTCCTTGTCCTTGTGACGCTCGTTCCACGCGATCACGTCCGCCAGGGTTTTCGCATTGGCCCCGGGCGCAAACTCGGCGAGGTAGGCGTTCAGGTCCGCCTTGAACTCATAGAGCAGCACCACGAGCTCCGCCTCGTCGTAGTCGCCGAGGTGAGGGATGTCGGCGGGGTCCACGATCACCGCGCCGAGCTTCTGGATCGCCTCGATCGCCTCGTTCATTACCCGATCGGTCGGGATGCTGGTCCCCGTCATCTTGGCGCGCACGACGCCGATCCGCGCGCCCTTGAGCCCGTTCGGATCCAGAAAGCGCAGGTAGTCCGCTTCTCTCTGCGCGGATGCCGTGGCCGGATCCTTGGCGTCGGGGCCGGCCAGCACGCCGAGCAGGATGGCCGCGTCGCGCACCGTGCGGGTCATCGGCCCGGCCGTGTCCTGGCTGTGCGCTATCGGGATGATGCCTCGCCTGCTCACGAGGCCGATCGAAGGCTTCAGGCCCACGAGCGCGTTCATCGAGGAGGGGCAGACGATCGACCCATCCGTCTCGGTGCCGACGCCCACCGGCGCGAAGTTGGCCGCGATGGCCGCGCCCGTGCCCGAGCTCGAGCCGCAGGGGCTGCGATCGAGGGCATAGGGGTTCTTGCACTGACCCGCCTGCGCGCTCCACCCGCTCGACGACTGGCTCGAGCGCAGATTGGCCCACTCGCTCAGGTTGGTCTTGCCGAGGATCACGGCGCCCGCTTCCCGGAGCCGCCGGACCACCGTCGCGTCCTCCGGCGGCTTGCTGCCGAGCAGCGCGAGCGAGCCCGCCGTCGTGGTCATCCGATCCTTCGTCGCGATGTTGCCCTTGATGAGCACCGGGATGCCGTGCATGACCCCTCGCGGGCCTCGCTGCTTTCGCTCGGCGTCGAGCGCGTCCGCAATCGAGAGCGCGTCCGGGTTGGTCTCGATCATCGCGCGCAGCGCAGGGCCCTTCGTGTCCATGGCCTCGATGCGGGCGAGGTAGCGCTCGCACAGGGATCGGGCCGTTTGACGGCCCTTCTGCATGGCCTCGGCGAGATCGGTGAGCGTGGCCTCCTCAAGCTCGAAAGGGCTCGACTCGAAACGGTTCGGCGGATCCGGCGCCAGGGGCGGGGGACCGATCTCACAGCCGATGCCGGCGAGCGCGGCACCCGCCGCGCCCCAGCGGAGAAGGTCGCGGCGCCTGATCCCGGGGGGATAGCCCATGGCGCATCTTACACTACCCTTGCCGGCCTCATTTCGGCTATGGGGGCTCCGATGAAACGCACGACCGCCCTGCTCCCCCTCACCCTCGCCCTCGCCGCCTGCGCCGGCCAGGCAAACCCAAACGGCCAGCCCAAGCCCGGCAGCTCCGCCGCGGCCCCCGTCACCGATCGCCAGCGCATCGTTCAGGCCGGCTACTTCGATGTCGGGACGCTGACCGCCACGCCGCCGGCCATCCCGGCCCAGGTCGACAAGCAGGTCCTCGGCGGCGTGGAGATGGTCGCCCGCCCGCTCGTCATCGAGTGCGTCGTCGATCCGCAGAACCGCGGGCCGGAGAAGGTCACGAAGATCGTGGTCGACGCGTCGCTCACCGACGCAGGCGTCGATCACAAGGTGAGCGGGCAGAACCTCACGCCCGCGGGCATCACTTGCATCACGTCGGCCCTCGGGAAGTTCACGGGGGCGAGCGCTGGGCTCAACGCCAAGAGCGCGGCCGACAAGGGTGGGGTCAGCGTGCACCTCGAGGTCACGCACACGGTGGGCGAGAGCCCGTCCGTGGTGCTCGGCACCAGCGAGGCGTCCGACGTCAGCGCCGCCATCCGGCTCGCGCTGCCGAGCTGGGGGGAGTGCCTCGCCGACTGGAAGAGCGCCGCGCCGCGCTCCCTGAAGGCGACGATCAAGGTGACCAAGCCGAAGGCCGCGGCCGCCGACGTGACGCCGACCGAGGTGACGTTCGAGCCCGCGGGCGATCCCACAGCGGACAAGGTCGCCGCCTGCCTGAAGACCAAGGTCATGGCGCTCAAGCTCAAGACGCCGAAGGAGGACTCGCTGACGGTGCCCCACACGTTCCGCTTCGTGCACTCGGGCATCCCGGACGTGGTGCTCCCCGGCGCGACACCTGATGTCGAGCTCCCCCAGATCGATGTGCAGCGGCTCCGGCGTGAGGCCGAGCGGACCATTGTGGACGCCGAGCGCAACCAGCTGAGTAATTCGTACAACGCGACGGTGACCGCCTACAAGGCCAGCGCCAAGGATCCCAAGGCCCCCAAGGTGGAGCTCACCGAGCTCGTCAACAAGTGCAAGGCGCTCCTGGCGGCGGACGACAAGCTGATCGAGACGCTCCAGAAGGTCGCGGAAGGCGAGGACATCGCGCACAAGTACATCGCGGAGCAGAACGCCAAGGACCCGTCCTGGGCCCCGATCGAGCAGACTGCCGCGCGGCAGCTCGCCGAGGCGCAGAAGACCGTCGAGAGCATGAAGAACAACCGCAAGCTCGACGAGAACGTCTGCCCCAAGGTCAAGCTCTAAGGGGCTACTTCGCCTTCGGCTCGAAGGCGAGGGAGAGCTGCGCGGGCGCCTTCGTGACGGTCAACCAGAGGTGGGTCAGCGTCACGTCGACGCATGGATTGGCGAGCCGCGAGCGATCATGCTCGCTCTCGCTCCGATCGCCGCTGGGGCCGGGGCCGTGGCGCCTGGTGTTGACGTGCCCGCGCAGCGCGTGGTGCAGCGCGCGCGCGGGCGTCGAGCCGTCGCGCACATACGCCAGCATCGCCCCGCTCGGCATCCACGCCGCGTACTCGCCTGAACTGAAGCGATGCACGCCGGCGTCGCGGTAGGCCGTCACGGACGCGCCGCCGTCGATGATCTTGCACTCGACGAACCAGCCCCAGCGCGTCGTGTTGGTCACCCTCGCGTAGGTGGGCGGACGGAAGGTCAAATCAGGCTTCTTGCCGAGCCGTCCGTCGGCGGTCCGCTCGCTCTCGCCGCGCGTGACCGTCTCGAAATCCATCAACCAAGGGACGAGCCGCTCGCCGCCCTTTCGCTCGTTCAGCATGTCCTGGAGCTTGGCGGTGATGCTCTCCTCGTCCCCTGTCCGGCATAGCTCCGGATCCCGGCGACCGAGCTCGGACCAGGCCCAGCGCAGGGCCTCGACGATCGCCGCCTTGTGCTCCGGCGCGATGTCAGGCTCCTGCGCGGGCAACGCCGGCGCGACCGAGAGCGGCACGGACAGGCGCGGGCGTCGCGTCATGGCGATGACCGATCGGCGATGAGATCCGTCGCCAGGAGGCGCGCGCGCGTCGGCGTCCACAGCGCGTACCGCGAGAGCAGGCCGAGGAACCAGGTCGTCTCGCTGGCGCGCACGACGACGAGCGAGGCCCCGTTCGCGTCGGCCTCTTCCAGGAACGAGTCGACGGGGGGCGCCACGAAGGGCCAGACATCCTCGCGAGACACGCATATCTCGAGGACCCGCCAGGGGGCCCACCCGAGATCGCTCCGCTCCCGCACCATCGTCGTGAGCCCGGAGACCGTGAGCACGCTGCGGAGCGAGGCCGTGAGCGCCGCGATGAAGCGAGCGCGCTCCTGCGGCTCCGGCGCCGCGACCGCCCTGCGCTTCGACTCCGTCGACGGGAGCGCCGTGTCCAGCGTGTCCCGGATGGCCTCGCGCTCCACCTGGGAGAGATCGAACGTGTCGAAGACGAACGCGTCGATCTCGCCGCCGAGCTCCTCGGAGAGCCCCTTCTCGAGGCGAGCCGAGATTTTTAGAGCGCGCGCGCGATGAGCGCGGGAGAGGCGATCGAGCGGGATGACCGGGAGCCGCACCACGCTCTCCAGGTAGATCGCGTCCACGAACATGCCGTACTGCGGATCGACGAGCACCTCATGCGCCGCGTACGCCGATGATTGCAGGACAAGCTGCAAATAGCGCGAGACCTCGTCCGCCTCGGCGACGCCGGCGAAGCTCACGCCTGAGTAGGTCGCGTCGAAGACGGCGCCTTCGTCGAGGCGGTGCGTGTACGGCTCGCTCCGCTTCGCGGGGATCGCGCGGCGCAGGAGGAGGAGCGGCGCTTTGTAGATGGCCGGGTCGCGCGGGAAGAGCAGCGTCGGCCGCGAAAATTTCGGGAGCGCCCGCGCGTCGACGGCGAAGCCGAGCGGCCCTGCGCCCTTGGTGTCCGGCATGCCGAGCATGTGCCGCGCGTCGCACTGCTTGCCGGCCTTGCCGCCGACCTGGTAGCCGTTCCGGAAGTCCGTCCCCAGACGGCGCAGGTATTCCCCGAGCTCCTCGCCGCGTTGACGCATGGACTCGAGGACGCGCGCGACGAGCCGGTTGCCCCGGAACCGCGTCTTCAGCGTCCATGGCCGCGCGACGACCTCCGACGCGAGCACGGCCTGCGCGTCGAGCCAGTCGATCCGGACGCGCGACTGCTCGGACTCGACCTCGGCGTCGAGCGCGGGGCTGATGAACTGGAAGGCGGCGCGATCGAACGGACGCGGGGGCTCGTTCGTCGCGAAGAGCACGCACCACGGCGCGTCGACCTCCGGCCATACGTTCGTCAAGCGCAGGGCGGAGCCGTTCAGGATCCCCGTGACCCGGATCGCCTGGAGGAGATCGTTCCGCGCCTCGATCGCGCGATCGGAGATGCCGAACAGCCAGCGCGCGTGCGTCATGAACGCGAGCCGCCCGCCCAGCTTCGCCCACTCCATGGCGCGCCAGATGAACGGCACGTCCGTGTTCGTGTCCGGAAGATCGAAGGCCAAGGAGCGCGCTTCGCCGAGGCGCTCGGCGACGACGCCCCTCGTGTGCGCGACCCACGCGTCCTTCTGGCGCAGCCCCTTGTCCTGCGCTTTCCACGGCGGGTTACCGATCACCAGGTCAAACGCGCCCCTGAAAGGCTCGGCGACCGGCCCGAGGCTCCCGTGCGGGGTGCGCGAGACATCGAAGAGGATCTTGCCCCGCAGCTCGTCGAACTTGAGCGCGGTGAGCGGCTTCGGGCTCGGATCGAGCTCGAGCGCGGTGAGGTACAAGGCGAGCTCGGCCAGCCGGAGCGCGCGGCCGTCGATGTCGAACCCGGCGAGCTGCTTGTTGAGGATCTCGCGAATCCTTCGCCGCTTGGGCCGCGCGCCCGTCTCCCGCCACTCGCGCTCGACGAGCTGGCGAAACGCGGTCACGAGGAACACGCCGGCGCCCGCCGCCGGATCCAGCACGCGGGGCCTGCCGCCCTTGGGCAGCTGCTCGAGCGCCTGCGCGACGACGAAATCGACCAGGTGCGAAGGCGTGTAGTGGATGCTCGTCCGCGCCGCCTCGTCGGGGCCGATGCTGTGCGCGAACGCCTCGTAGACCTCGCTGAGCAGGCCCACAGGCAGGTACGAGAAATTCACGTCCTGCCAGTCGGTAGGCAGCCGCAGCTGGCCGGTCTCGGTCGCGCCGTGCGCGATGTTCCCGAGCACGGCCGAGAAGAGCGTGGGATCGAAGTCCCGCGGCGGCCTTTCAAACGGCAAGAGGCCGCCGTTGAACGTCTCGTCGAGCCAGCGAAACGTGCGCAGGGCGCGCGCCTTGGTGTCGAGGCATTGCTCCCATGTCCTCGCGGTCTCGCAGACGTCCTGCGGCATTAGCCCCGCGAGCAGCTTGCGATCGAGGAGGAACCGCCAGAACAAACCACGCCCGATGAGCGACAGGGCGTCCGTCTGCGAGAGCCCGTGCGCAGCCGCGTCCCTCGCCGACCTGTCGAGGAGCCTCGTGAGGTATCGCCTGCGCGCGACGTCATCGTGCCCTGCGCTCACGTCGTTCAAGAACTTCGGCAGCGCCCACGCGCCGCGCTCCGCGGACGCGACCTCGATGGGCTTTACCTCGTCGCGCATGACATCGGCCCGGAAGACGCGCAGCCGGCCAGGCTCGAGCGCGCCGACCCAGGCGCCGTCACCGCGCAGCGCGATGCGCCAGCACCATCGGGCGATGGTCTCGGTCGTCACGCCGTCGCGGCAGTCGAAGACATGGACGCACGGCCGGCCCGCGTTCTCGACGACGACCGGACGGCGCCAGCCGGCGGACTCCGTGCGGAGGTCCAGATAGCTGAGCACGCGCGCTTGATCGTCGCGGCGCACGTCGACGAGCTGCGAGGGCAGGGCCCCGTAGGCCCTGAGCTCCTCGGGGAGGTCGGTCGACACGCTCGGCATTCTTTGTTTCCGGATCGTCGCTTCCAGCGCTGGAACAGGCCAAGCTTCCGACCCTGCGGGGCAGCGCCCAAGGCCCCGCATAGAGCCGTGCCGAGGTCAAGAAAAGCGAAAAATTGAGCCTTTTTGCGCCAGATGCGTAGTTCGCGGAGAGCCTTGCGCAAAGGTTATTGGGCGCACCATGGGCTTTTTTTGACGTACAGGCCCCGTTATGGAAGAGCCTGTCGTCCGCTATTGCTTTGACGATTGGCCACCTGGACAAGAATGGGCCTCAGTCGAATAGCTTCACGAAGCGCGCGAGCAGCACCTTCCGCCCCGACGCCGCGAAGTCGATCGAGAGCTTCTGATCGTCCCCCGCCTTCTCGACGCCGGCGATCACCCCGTCGCCGAATTTCGGGTGCGTCACCCGCCCCCCGATGCGCGGGCCCGCGGGGCCCTTCGGCGCGGCCGCCGCGGGGGCCGGCGCGCCCGCGCCCGCGTCGCTCAGGATGCTCATGACAACCCGCGCGTCCTCGACCCCGAGCTCGCGGTAGCTGTGCCTGGCGATCTCGTAGGCGCGCTGCCCGTCGTCGTCGCGCGCAGCGAGATCGACCCCGCGCGCGACGAGCCGCCTCGCGACAGCGTGCCGGCCCCATTGCGCCGCGCAGTGCAGGGGCGTGCGGCCTCGATCGCCGCGGGCTTCGGGGTCGGCGCCTGCCTCGAGGAGCAGGTCGATGTAGACCGGATCCTCGGCGCCGGCCGCGGCATGGAGCGCAGCCTGGGGCGGCGCGCCCTGCTCGAGGAGCCAGCGGACGAGATCGATGCGGTCCGCCCTGCGATCGTTGGGCGGGGTAGGGAGGTCATCGCTCGAGAGGGCGACCGCCGCTTCCAGGGCGAGCGAGAGCTCCTTTCGGCAAGGCTCGAGGAGCAGCTCAGCGCACGCGCGAGAGGCGTACATGCACGCGGCCTCGAGAGGCGGGCGGTCGCGGCCTCGCCATTCGGTCGTGGCATCGAGCGGCGCGCCCGCCGCGAGCAGGCGCCGGACCGCCGCGGTCATGCCGTATTTGGCCGCAAGCGGGAGAGCCTCCGGGTGGCGATCGATATGCGCACCGGCGTCGAGCAGCGCGTTGATGACGTCGACACGCCCGAACGCGGCCGCGCTGGTCAGCGTGGACCACTCATAGCTTTTGTGGTGCCAGGGCGTCTTGTTGCCGCCGTCGGGCGAGGCCCCGCCCGCGAGCAGCGCGCGGATCGTCTCGAGGTTGAGGTTGGCGTTGTCGAGCGGGGCGTGGCCCACGCGGTCCTCGGCGTTCGGGTCGGCCCCGGCCGCGAGGAGGCGCTCGATCAGCGGGCTCGAGCCCGTGAACGCAGCGATGTGGAGCGGCGTCGATCCAAACCGATCGCGCGCGCCCGTGTCGGCGCCGCGCGCGAGGAGGAGCTCCGCGATCTCCACGCGGCCTCGCCCTGCCGCGACATGCAGCAGGCTCCCTCGCCCCGCGGGGCCGGCGCGGGCCGTGTCCGGGAGGCCAACCCAGATCGAGACGACGTGCATCTCGCCGGCGTGTCGATCGATCGCCACCGGATCATGGCCGTCCGGGTCCGCCCCGGCCGCGAGGAGCCGCTCCGTGACGCTCGCATGGCCGAGCCAGACCGCGTGCCAGAGCGCGGTGGCGCCCGTCGCGTCGCGCGCGTCGATCGGCGCGCCCGCGGCGAGCGCGGCCATCAGCGCGTCGGCGTCGCCGCGCTTCGCGGCGTCGAAGAGCGAGGTGTCCCTCATCGGCGGAAGGAGACGCTATCAGGGAAGCGGCGCGCGGAGATCCGGGCTTGTCCTTAACGAGCCGCCGCCGATCGGATATGGGTGGAGGCCGGGATGGCGACCGAGGATGTCTTCGGTATCGTGGGGACGACCCAGGCCGGCAACTTCCATGTCGAGGAAGCCGTGGCCCAGGGCGGCTTCGGCGTCGTCTACCGCGCCCAGCACGGCGGCTTCCGCGCGCCCGTTGCGCTCAAGTGCCTGAAGGTGCCCGCGGACCTGAACCAGCGGCAGCGCGATGTCTTCCTCGAGAAGTTCCGCGAGGAGGCGGAGATCCTCTTCCGGCTCTCGGCCGCGATCCCCGAGGTCGTGCGGCCGCTGCACGTCGATGTGCTCGATCAGCAGGGCGGGGGCGGCTTCGTGCCATTTTTGGCCATGGAGTGGCTCGCCGGCGAGTCGCTCGAGGCGATCATCCAGAAGCGCGCCTCGCAGGGGCTCCCGCCGCTCGGGCTGCACAAGCTCATCAAGATGCTCCGGCCCGCCATCCACGCGCTCGGCCGCGCCCACCGCTTCCCGGGGCCGCAGGGGACCGAGTCCATCGTTCACCGCGATCTCAAGCCCGAGAACCTCTTCATCGCCACCATCGGCGGCGAGGAGTCGGTCAAGATCCTCGATTTCGGCATCGCCAAGGCGCGGCGGGTGGCGTCCGAGGCCGCCGGGCGGATCACCGGCCAGCCGACCGAGGAGGACGAGAGCGCGTCGTTCACGCCGGCCTACGGGGCGCCGGAGCAGTGGGCACCCAAGCGCTTCGGCGCGACCGGGCCATGGACCGATGTGTGGGGCATGGCCTTGACCATGGTCGAGGCGCTCATCGGAGGCCCGGCCATCGACGGCGATACCTATGCGATGCGGCGGATGGCGCTCGATCCCAGGCGGCGCCCCACGCCGCGGACGCTCGGCGCGACGGTGGCCGACGCGGTCGAGGAGGTTTTTGGGCGCGCGATGGCGGTGGATCCGCGCGAACGCATCCGGGACATCGAGGTCTTCTGGGTCGATCTCGAGCGCGCGGCGGGGCTCTCACCGTCGTTCGGGCCGCGGGATCCCCGGCGGGAAGCGGGCGCCGCGCCGTCATCGGAGGAGATCGTTGTGTCCTCGGGTGCTCGAGCGTCAACATCGACGTCCAGGCCGGGGAGCTCGCCGAAGCTCAGCCCGGGCAACGTCGCGCGCGCGGAGCGGATGGCGCCCCCGCCGAGCGGGCCGCAGTCCTCCGACTTCAGCGATGTGTTCGCGCCCTCGGAGCGCGCGCCCGTGCCCGCCGGCGAGAGCGGCCGCTGGCGGGCGCTGGAGTCGCGCGAGATCGATCTCGGCGAAGGCGGCGCCGTCAGCTCGAAGCGCCCTTTCACGATGGGGTCGGACCTCGAGCTCTCGCTCCCGGTCGACTCGTCGCGGGGCTCGAACCCTCGCCTGTCACCGCGCCCGCCCGCGCCCCAGACGGGCGAGCTCGAGCTCTCGCCCATGCCCCCTCGGCCCGGCTCCGCGCCCGTGCTGCCGAGGCCCGCGCCTCACGGCGGGAACTTGCCGACGCCGCCCAGGTCGGAGGAGAGCGCCGCGATGCAGCGGCTCTCCGCGCGTATCCGCGGGCCGCTCTTCGTGCTCTTGCTGGCGATCGCCATCTCCGCGACAGAAATCGCGTATACCCGGATCACAGGTACCCCGTTGATGCTAGGCCCTGTTCGACCTTTCTGGATCGCTGCCCCGCTCGCCCTGTTCGGGGTCGCCTTCACCTTCTGGCGTTTCATGGGAGACCGCGACGATGGCTGAGTCGAGCTTGATCTCCGCGGACGCGCGGCAACGGGCCGGTGAGAGCATCGCCCACCGCTTCACCCGGGTGATGAACGCCACCACCTCCAAGGCGGGCGTGCTCTGCGACCCGCCCGTCGTCGCCGTCTGCATGGCGCCGCTCCTGCTCGTGCTGCTCGGCGCGATCCGGCTCGACGCCTCCATGGGCGTCGTGTACGCCATCGGGGCGCTGTTCGCGCTGCCGCTCGTGGTCGCGATCGGGGTGAGCCTCGCGCTCATGGGGGCGCGCGGGCGTGTGGTCGAGTGGCTCGCGGGGCTCCCGTTCCCGATCGAGAACATGAACGCCCTGCTCAACGGCCTCGGCGATGGCATCGAGGTCACCTTCGCGGAGCGATGCCCGAAGGCGGCCGAGGTCAACCAGGAGCTCGACAAGGTGAGCCAGGACTGCTTCGTGACCCGCGCCCCCGACGTCCTGCCCGATCCCTCTGCAAAAGAGAGCGCGGCCCCGTCCGACGAGCGGGTCTTTCCAGCACATTGGGATCCTAAGCTTAGAATTCCACGTGGACAAGTTGTCGC
>JADMIO011432830.1_pt1 | contig 17136 bp, 12 predicted proteins | sample 8958161 | NCBI WGS metagenome assembly JADMIO01 (sample SAMN16585339, study PRJNA669376) | soil metagenome | isolation source: Crop rotation soil | place: USA: Cullars Rotation, Alabama | collected 2011
GCCGGCGGTCCCGGTGGCGCCGGCCGAGCCAATCGCTGAGGCGGCCCCGGAAACGATTGTGGAGCCGGCACCGGCCGACAGTGCGCCGGTCGCCGCAGCCGAGCCTCGGGCCGACACGGGAGACGCGCCGCCGCCGGTCAAGAAGGCCCGCAAGCCGCGCCGGAGCAAGCGCAAGAAAAAGCAGGCGGACCCCGTCGAGCCCGCGGAGCCCGCAAGCTGACGCTCAATCGGCCCTCCGTTGACGGCTCGCCAAGTCTGGCGCTTTGCGTGCCCGAACTTGCTATGAGGCGCGCATGAATCAGACCATCGAACTCGGCCTCGACACCTTCGGCGACATCACCGACGGCCCCGACGGCAAGCCGCTCTCCGCCGCGCAGGTGATCCGCAACCTCGTCGAGCAGGCGGTACTCGCCGACGAGGTCGGCGTCGACGTCATCGGCCTCGGCGAGCACCACCGCGCCGACTTCGCGGTCTCGTCGCCCGAGATGGTGCTCGCCGCGATCGCTGCCCGCACGAAACGCATCAGGCTCGGCTCGGCCGTGACGGTGCTGTCGTCGGACGATCCGATCCGCGTCTTCCAGCGCTTCTCGACGCTCGATGCGGTATCGAACGGGCGCGCCGAGATCATGCTCGGGCGCGGCTCGTTCGTCGAATCGTTCCCGCTGTTTGGCTTCGACCTCAAGCAATACGAGGAGCTGTTCAACGAGAAGCTCGACCTGCTCGCCGCGGTGCTGAAGGAGCAGCCGGTGACGTGGCAGGGCGCGCTGCGGCCGCCGGTCAGGAACCAGAGCGTCTATCCGAAGACCGAATCCGGCCATCTGACGACCTGGATCGGCGTCGGCGGCACGCCGGAGTCGGTCATCCGCGCGGCGCATTACAGCATGCCGATGATGCTCGCGATCATCGGCGGCGATCCGAAGCGCTTCGCGCCGTTCGCCGATCTCTATCGCCGCGCGCTCGGCGAGATGGGTAAGCCCGCGCTGCCGGTCGGCGTGCACTCGCACGGCTATGTCGCCGAGACCGACGAGCTCGCGCGCGAGGAGCTGTTCGGCGACTACAAGCGCATGCGCGACAAGATCGGCGGCGAGCGAGGCTGGTCGCCGATGAGCCGTGACGATTTCGAGCGCGAGATCACGCACGGCTCGCTCTATGCGGGCTCGCCCGAGAGCGTCGCGCGGAAGATTACGGCGACCAGCAAGGCGCTGGGCGTTGCGCGTTTCACCATGAAGTACAGCGCGGGGCCGCTCTCGCACGAGAAGATGATGCGCTGCATCGCGCTTTACGGGCGGCGGGTCATTCCGCTGGTGCGGGAGATGATGGCGTGAGCGGCGGCATGTCGGGCCCGGAGAGCCGTTACTACCAGTCGCAGGGCTTGCGGCTGCACTATGCCGACTGGGGCAATCCGGATGCGCCGCTCCTGCTGCTGGTTCACGGCGGGCGCGATCATTGCCGGAGCTGGGACGCGATGGCCCGCGCGCTGCGGCCGCATTTCCATGTCGTGGCGCCGGACCTGCGGGGACACGGCGACTCCGATTGGGCGAGGGGCGGGAGCTATTCGCTCACCGAATATGTCTACGACCTGTCGCGGCTGCTGCGCGCGGTGACAGCGGAGCGCGTGACGATCATAGGTCACTCGATGGGCGGAATGGTCGGGCTCATCCATTCCGGCACGTTCCCGGATCAGGTCTCCTCGTTGGTGGTTCTGGACGGCGTCACGGTCTTGCCGGGCATGAAGCCGCCGCCGGCAAACGAGCGAGTCACGAAGTGGGTCGGCCAGCTCGACAAGCTCGAAGCGCGCGAGCCGCGCCGCTACCGGACGATCGAGGAGGCAGCCGCGCAGATGCGCGCGCGCAACGCGCGCCTGCCGCCGGAGCTGACGCACCATCTCGCGACACATGGGGTGCGGCGGAATGAGGACGGCACCTATAGCTGGAAGTTCGATCCCTATCAGCGCGTGACGGCGCCGCACCGGCTTTCGGCGGACGATCATGTTTCGCTGTGGTCGCGCATCGCGTGCCCGGCGCTGCTGCTACAGGCCGGCGAAAGCTTCCTCGCTAGCGCGAAGGCGGATGGACTGGAGCGTTATTTCCCGCAGGCTCGGGTCGAAACTATTTCGGGCGCGGGGCACTGGCTGCACCACGACAAGCCCGACGAGGTTCTGCGCGCGATCCGGACGTTTCTCGGCGTGAGGTAGCTCAGCGCGATGGCCAGCGTCGCGCCGACCGGAAGGTGCTGATCAGGGTTGCGGGCGCGATCTGCCGCGGCAGCACGCGCAGCCGCGCGACCGCGGCGTCGTGCAGCTCCGTATTGGCGGCCGATGCGGGGCTTGCCTCGGTGAATCTCTGTCCGAGCTGGAGATAGAAGTAGGCGAGCGCGCGCGCCTCCTCGGTCGGCGCCGCGCGGTCGATGTCGAGCCCGATCTGGAATGCCGCGTCGGCCGCATTGCCGCCCGCCGCCCTGAGGGCAAGGCCCAGCGCATCACCGACACCGGGCAGGCCGCCGCTCATCGCGGTCTGGGCCGCCTGCTGTCGGAGCGCGGCCTTGTCGGCGGGCGCCGCCGTAGCGGACGCGGCCGTATTCGATATGCTTCCCAGATTGAACAGCAGATTGCCGCCAGCATCCTTGCCGCGTGCGCCCGTCCGCGCGAGCAGGAATCGTTGCCGGTCGGCCTCGGAGAGGCTCGCGGACAGCGAGGCACGCGCCCAGTCGACGATGTCCTGCGGCTCCTTCAGTTTCAGGTAGTCGAGGCCGATCGCCAGAACCCGCACCTCGCCCTTGTCGGTCCGCACCGCGAGCCGGTCGCCCGCCGGCGAGAACGTCAGCGCCGTCGGCTCCCCGCGCACGGACGTGACGAACAACGGCGCCTTGCTCGGAACGTCCCAGAGCCACACCGTGCGATTGGTGTCGGCGCCCGCCAGGACCTGACCGCCCGGCGCGAAGGTCAACCTGATGACCGGATAGAGGCCGACCGGCAGCGTTGCGGTCAGCTTGCCGTCATCGGCGGAAAAGAACGCGATCGAGCCATCGACGTAGGCCGCCGCCACGGTCGCGCCGTCCGGCGTGATCGCGATCGCCGACAGGTCACGCGTCTGGTCCGCCATGACGCGCGACTTGAGCGCACCGTCCGCGTCGAGGAAATAAAGCGTGATCGCCGACCGTCCATCTCCGGCGATCACGAAGCGCCGGCCGTCCGCCGCGATCGACAGGTTGTGCAACTCGGCCTTGCCGGGCGCCGTGACGCCGAGCAGCTGCCCCGTGTCGGCGCTCCACAGCGCGTACTGGCTGTCGTCCCAAATACTTCGGGCGTTGTCGCCGGCGAGCGCACCGATGACGATCTTCCCATCGGCACTGAACAGCGCGGAATGCGCGTTGCGTCCGTCCGCCTGCAGCGCCGCGATGGCGCGCTTGCCTGCGGTGTCGAGCAGCATCTTGCGCTCGTCGAGCGGCTTGTTCTCGTCCGGCTTGGTGTCGTCGCTGGTGTACGCCGGAAGGAGCCACTCATTCGATCCCACGGCGCGCGCGCCGTTCGGGCTCATGACCCAGTCGTGGTCGGAGGGGGTGGACGCGGGGAGCGCCTCCTTCTCCTCCGGTTGGCATTGCACGGGCTTCGCGACGAAAGGGCCCTCCTGCAACATCAGCACGCCGCTCTGCGAGGTAAGCCGGTCGCCGGGCAACTGGCACAACGTCTTGCCGGTGGCCAGATCGAGCAACGCGAAGCCCTTCCCGTTCTCATTCGGGGCAAGCAGGTGGGCCTTGCCGTCGAACGCGATCCTGTAGGCGTCGTCGGAGCCCTTCGGCAGATCGGGACGGCGACCCATCTGCTCGGAGGAGCGCTGAAAGACGACCGAAGACTTCCGGTGGCCCTTTTCGAGCTGCGCCATGAGATTTGCGAATTTGCATGCCTCGTACTCGGCCTGCTCCTGCCCCTCCAGCAAGGCCTGCACACGCTCTTGCAGTTTCGGCAGCAGGGTCTCGATGTCCTCGGTGGCGGCTTCGTCTTCCGGGAAACCGTATTTGACGGCCATCTGCCGGATCACCGCCTCCCGGCGCTCGCGCACCTTGGTGCGCAGCACCTCGATGCCCTCATTGGCGGCGTCTTGGCCGAACAACTCGATCGCCTTTTGCCGGACTTCCTCATCGGTCGGTTTCCGCGGGGGACCTTGGCGGACGGGTTGCGGCTTGGGTTTCGGCGGTTCGCAGGACTTTTCGACATAGCGTTCCTGGCCCGGCAGGTGGAGCGCGACTTCGCCGGCGAGGCCGGTCGTGCGCCAGATGCGCACCGTCGCGTCGCCCGCAATCGAGGCGATGACTCCGGCCTGCGGACTGGCCACGACCTGCGTGACCTTGTCGGTATGCCCGCGCAGCACGGCGGCAACGTGCAGGCGGGCGTCGCAGAAGATCGCGCGGCTGGATGAACCGCAATTCTCCTGATCGAGCGTGTTCCACCACACCCGCACGTCGCGATCGTTCGACGCGGTTGCGAACGTCGTGCCGTCCGGGCTGAACGCGATGGAGGTGACCGTGCCGACATGGCCCCCGAAGGTCGCGACGATGCGCCCGTCCTGCACGCTCCAGACCCGCACCGAGCCGTCGGCGTATCCAACGAGGAGGAATGCGCCGGTCGGATCGAAGGTCAGCGCATGCGACTCGGCGGTGTGGGGAAGCGCGAACAGCAGCTTGCCCTCGGTGGCGTTCCACAGCCGCACAACGTTGTCGGTTCCGGCCAGCGCCAGCGTCCCGCTGTCGGGGCTGAAGGCCATTCGCTGTTGCGCGAGGCTCATGACGAGATTTTCGCCCGCGAGCATCGCGACGAGTTTGCCGGTCGCGACGTCATAAACGCGCGTGGCGCCGCCGGGATCGGCAATTCCAGCCACGGCCAGCAGCTTGCCGTTCGGACTGAACAGAACCTCGCTCGTGCTACCGTTCGAGCGCCACTGCGACTGCGCCAGGCCGATGGCGATCGGGTCCTTGCGATCCAGATCGCTCGGCGCGCGTTGCGCGTAGGCCGTATCGAAATCCGCCGGACCATCGAGGCGATAACGCAATGCGCCAGTCGCGGCGTCCCTGATCTCGGCGTAATTGGCGCTGTAGCCGATTGCGATCGTTTTTCCGTCCGGGCTGAACCGGCTGCTGCCGGCGTATCCCTTCTCGGGCGCGGGCAGGCGCAGCACGAGCTTGCCGGTCGCCAGATCCCAGACGCTCGGGTGCTTGTCGTCCCCGTCGAGAATGGAGCGGCCGTCGGGACTGAGACTGATCTTGAAAAGTCCGGTGTCGCCGGCCTCGATCTGCAGACGCGGCTGATAGGCCTCGACGTCCCAGACCACCAGCTTGCCGCTGCTGGTGCCGGTGACGAGGGTCTTGCTGTCGCGGCTGAATACGGCTGACTCGAACTGTTCGCGGCCGAGCGTCAATACGGCGAGCGACCGGTCGGCCCGGACCGCGCGCGTGAGCGCCTTGTAGGCCTCATCGACCAGCGGCCGGTCGGTCGCGGGCTCGGGTAGACCCTCGAGCGCGATCGCCTGTGCGAGATCGGGCCGGTTCTCGTCGACGAGCTGATGCGTCGCGACCGCGACGAGGCGCGAGCCGGATTTCAGGTTCTCGATGCGCTGGCTGTTTGCGGCCTTATCGTTGGCAACCGCGCGCGCCTCGTTCTCGATCGCGATACCGCGCTGCCAGTAGGCAAGTCCCGCCAGCACGAGTGCGAGGATCAAGCCGGCGGCGAGGCTGCCGGTCAGGACGTTGCGCCGGCGCGTTGCGCCGCTGCGGCTCGCCGCGATGAAGGCACGTGTTTCCTCGGTCGGCGCCGGTGCGTTGGTCGGCCGCGATGCGATCCAGAGTTCGGCTTCTTCGAGCAACGGCGAGCGCAGAAGGAGACCGTTCGACTGGCCGGCCGCCGACCATTGCCGCGCTGTCTGGCCGAACTCGGTATGGCGCCTGAGCCAGCCGATGTCGGTGGTGAGCGCCTGCGCCAGGCGCTCGAAGCTTGCGTCGAATTTCGAAGAGTCGTCGAAGAAGATGAAATTGAGGCGTGCGAGCGCGTCGGGCACCAGCCTGTCGTCGACAGGCTCGATCACCACCGGGGCGAAGCGCTTGTTCAGCGACTGCGCATAGGCGACTTCCTTCGCGCAAATCTCGGACGCGGCCGATTGGCGGCTCAGCACGAAGATGACGGTGTCGGCTTGCGCGATCAGCGCCTGGATGCGCTTCCACCAGTCCTCGAAGGCGTAGATCTCGGTGCGGTCGATCAGCGCCTCGATGCCGCGCTCTCTCAGCGCCGCGTCGAGCCGGTCCGCGAACGCGATGTCCTTGCGCGAATAGGAGATGAAGATGCGCGCCTTGGGCGCGCCCGTACTCGCGCCGTCGACGCTCGCCGTCCCGACCGTGTCCATCATCACAATGCTAACAACAGGCAAATTGAGGCGGAAGGCGGTCGAGCGGACGCTTTTGCGTCCGGACCGGCGTTACCGCCCCTCGCGCCGGGCCATGAACGCCAGCCGCTCGAACAGGTGCACGTCCTGCTCGTTCTTGATGAGCGCGCCGTGCAGCGGCGGGATCAGCTTTTTCGGGTCGCGTTCGCGCAGTGTCTCGGGGCCGATGTCCTCGACCATCAACAGCTTGAGCCAGTCGAGCAGCTCGGAGGTCGAGGGCTTTTTCTTGAGGCCCGGCACCTCGCGGATTTCATAGAAGAGCTTGAGCGCCTCGGCGACGAGCCGCTGCTTGATGCCGGGGAAGTGCACCTCGATGATCGCCGTCATGGTGTCGGGATCGGGGAAGCGGATGTAGTGGAAGAAGCAGCGGCGCAGGAACGCGTCGGGCAGCTCCTTCTCGTTATTGGAGGTGATGACCACGATCGGGCGGCGGCGCGCCTTCACAGTCTCGCTCGTCTCGTAGACGAAGAACTCCATGCGATCGAGTTCCTGCAACAGGTCGTTGGGGAACTCGATGTCGGCCTTGTCGATCTCGTCGATCAGCAGCACCGGGCGCTCGTCGGCGACGAAGGCGTCCCACAGCTTGCCGCGCTTGATGTAGTTGCGGATGTCGGCGACGCGCTGGTCGCCCAACTGGCTGTCGCGCAGGCGCGAGACCGCGTCGTATTCGTAGAGGCCCTGCAGCGCCTTGGTGGTCGACTTGACGTGCCATTCGATCAGCGGCGCTTTCAGCGCCTTGGCGATCTCGATCGCCAGTACGGTCTTGCCAGTGCCGGGCTCGCCCTTGACCAGCAGCGGCCGCTCCAGCGTGATCGCGGCATTCACCGCCACTTTCAGGTCGTCGGTCGCCACATAGGCGCTGGTGCCGTCAAAACGCATGCTTCCTGCCTTCCTTGCCGCCGCCACCCTAGGGCCCGCGACCATGGCCCGCAAGGCAGCGCGGTCACGCCCGTTTCGCGGGATTGTGAGAGGCAATTGAACGTACTTCCCTCCGCGGTCGTTGTATGAGGGTGCTGCCCCTTCGTCCGGCCACCTGGGAGGTTGCCGCCATGCTTCGTCGGACCTTTATCGCTGCGTGCCTCGTGGCTGCGGCCGTCACCGCCGCTTCCGCGCAGAACAAGACCGAGACCGCGATCTTCGCGGGCGGATGCTTCTGGTGCACCGAAGCCGATTTCGACAAGGTTCCGGGCGTGATCAGCACAACGTCGGGCTATATCGGCGGCACGGTCGCAAACCCGACCTATCATCAGGTTTCGTCCGGCACGACCGGCCACGCCGAGGCCGTGAAGATCGTGTTCGATCCCGCCAAGGTCACTTACGCGAAGCTGCTCGAGGTCTACTGGCGCAGCATCGATCCGCTGGTGAAGGACAGGCAGTTCTGCGACAGCGGCGATCAGTACCGCACGGCGATCTTCTATCTCGATGACGAGCAGAAGAAGCTCGCCGAGGACACCAAAAAGCAGGTCGAGGCGAAGTTCGCGCCGAAGCAGGTCTACACGCAGATCGTGAAGGCCGGGCCGTTCTACAATGCCGAGGACTATCACCAAGATTATCACACCAAGAACGAGGCGCGTTACAAGTTCTATCGCTGGAACTGCGGCCGCGATCAGCGTCTCGAACAGATCTGGGGAAAGGCGAACTCATGATGAGCAGACGCACCATGCTGCTTGGCGTGAGCGCCGCGGCGCTGTTCGGCTTCTGGCGCTTGTCGAGCAGTTCCGACGCGGCGCCGGCCGAGAAATTCGAGATCGAGAAGAGCGATGAGGAATGGCGCCGGCTGCTGACACCTGCGGCATACAACGTGCTGCGCCGGCAGGGCACCGAGCGGCCGGGCTCCAGCCCGCTCAATGCCGAGAAGCGCAAGGGCACCTTCGCGTGTGCGGGGTGCGCGCTGCCGCTGTTCTCGTCCGACACCAAGTACGAAAGCGGCACCGGCTGGCCGAGCTTCTGGCAGCCGCTCGCGAACGCGGTCGGGACCTCGACCGACAACATGTTCCTGATGTCGCGTACCGAGGTCCATTGCCGCCGCTGCGGCGGCCATCTCGGCCACGTGTTCGGCGATGGTCCGCCCCCGACCGGCAAGCGCTACTGCATGAACGGCGTGTCGCTGGCGTTCACGCCTGCGGTCGCAAGCGGGCCGGCGTAACAGTTCCGCTCATCCGGCGTCGCTCGGCCGAAGGCCCAGCCTCGAAGGATGGCCGCGAGCGCGGTGTTTGGGGCCGTCCTTCGAGACGCCGCCTTCGGCGGCTCCGCAGGATGAGGGTCCGTGAATGCCCGGCAAATCCTGCCGGATACGGCAGTTTCGTGCCGGCCTTGCGCCTTCGCGTCTCCATCTAACCCATTGATCTAGCAAAATATCCTCCATGGCACGCGGCTTGCGATGCCGCGTCCGATCGTGCGACCGCCGCGGCTTGGCCGCGGGCGCCGGGCTGATTGGAGGGGTTCATGGGTATCTTCGGCGCTCTCACCACCGCGGTGACCGGGCTGCGCGCGCAATCGTTCGCGCTCGAGAACATTTCCGGCAACATCGCGAACTCGCAGACGACCGGCTTCAAGCGGGTCGACACGAGCTTCGAGGACCTGATCCCCGACAACGTTCCGGCCAAGCAGCTTGCCGGCAGCGTCGTGGCGACGTCACGCGCCACCAACTCGGTGCAGGGCGATATGCAGACCTCGGCGGTCAGCACCTTCATGGCGATCAACGGCGAGGGCTTCTTCATCGTCCAGAAGCCGGCCGGCACGACCGACAATCGCCCGATCTTCTCTGGCAGTGATCTCTATACCCGCCGCGGCGACTTCCAGATCAGTCAGGACGGCTATCTGGTCAACGGCGCCGGCTACTACCTGATGGGCATCCCGGTCGACGCCAAGACCGGAAACCTCTCGGGCAGCGTGCCGCAGGTGTTGCAGTTCAAGAACGACTTCTCGCCGGCCCAGCAGACGAGCGAGATCGATTATCGCGCCAACCTTCCGAGCACGCCGGTCACCACCAACTACGACCCCACCATTCCGGGCTCGGAGCTGCTCAACCCGGTCAACTTCATCTCCAACCCGATCGCGGGTGCGCCGTCGACCGCCAAGATCACCGGCAAGAACGCGGTGCTGAACGCGGACGCGCAGGCGACCGCCACCGGCACCGTCGGTACGCTCGTCAGCGGCACCTCGCTCTCGTCGCTCGGCATCAGCAACGGCCAGACCATCACGGTCAACGACGGCACCAACACCACGACCTATACGGTCGTGAACGCCGGAACCGAGACCGTCGGCGATCTCGTGACCGCGATCGACGGCGGTACGGCAGCGGTCAGCGCCTCACTGGTCGGCGGCAAGATCCAGATCGTGTCGGACAACTTTCTCGATACGCTCACCATCGGCGGGACCGGGGCCGCGTCGGCTGGCTTTGATTCCTCCAACGACAACTTCACGCCGATGAACCTGCTGCAGCAGGGGATCACGGCGGGCCAGACGCTCACCATCAACACAACCAGCTCCGGCACGCAGACGATCACGTTCGGGACGGGCGTCGGCCAGGTTTCGACGCTCGCGGGCCTGCTCACCAAGCTGCAGGGCACCGCCGGTATTTCCAACGCGGCGGTCGATGCGAACGGCAACGTCAGCTTCGCGGCGGCAAACTCGAGCGACACGATCCACGTCGGCAGCACGCTGTCGACCGAGGTCAACGCCGCCAAGTTCGGCATGACGGTGACGGATGGGCGTCCGGCCGACGGCACCGTCATCGCGAACGACCAGACCGCGTTCCTGAGCTCGACGCTCGGCGCCGGCGCGATCACCACCTACGACGTGTCGGGCACGCCGGTGAACATCCAGATGCGCTGGGCGAAGGTTGACTCCGCCACGCTCGGCAGCGGCCACAGCAACGTCTGGAACCTGTTCTATCAGGTCAACTCGTCAGCCACGAACACCGATACGGCGTGGCAGAACGTCGGCGTGAAGTACACGTTCGGTTCGAACGGGCAACTCAATCCGCCGATCGCCAACGTCACGCTGAGCAACGTCACCGTCAACGGCACCAGCCTTGGCGACCTTCAGCTCGTTCATGACGCAGGCGGCATCACGCAATTTGCCGACTCCAACGGTTCGGTGCAGGTGAATCTGCTCACCCAGAACGGCTTCCCGGCCGGCTCGCTGCAATCGGTTTCGGTCAGCGACAAGGGCCGCGTGGTCGGCGCCTACTCGAATGGCCGCACCATCGATCTCGCCGAGGTGACGCTCGCGAGCTTCAGCGGGGCGAACTCGCTGAAGCGCCTCGATGGCGGCGCGTTCGCCGCGACCGAGGAATCCGGCGCCGCGGTCCTCGGCGCGCCCGGCAAGATCGTGGGCTCGTCGCTCGAAGGCTCCAACGTCGACATCGCCGACGAGTTCACCAAGCTGATCGTGACGCAGCAGGCTTATTCGGCCAACACGCGCGTCGTCACGACCTCGAACCAGATGGTGCAGGACGTTCTCAACATGCTGCGGTAGTCCGGCCGCGGCGAAGGCGCGTTAAGTCATGGGTCTCAGCCAGGCGCTCGGCGCGGCGGCCTCCGGCCTGCGCGTCACGCAGTCGAGCCTCTCCCTTGTCGCCGGCAATGTGGCGAACCAGGGGACGCCCGGCTACGTCCGAAAGACCGCCGTCCAGGTCTCGACGCTGGTCGGCGACTTCGGCGTCGGTGTGCGCTCCACCGCGGTTAGCCGCGAACTCGACGCCTACACGCAGCGCCAGCTCCGGGTCGAAAGCTCCGGCGGCAACTATGCCGACGTGAAGGCCGACTTCTATCAGCGGCTTCAGGACATTTACGGCCAGCCTGGCTCCTCGACGGCGCTCGAGACCGTGTTCAACAACTTCACCGGCGCGCTCCAGTCGCTCTCGGCCTCGCCGGATTCAGCCTCCGCGCGCTACGGCGTCGTGAATGCTGCGCAAGTGCTGGCGCAGCAGCTCAACGGCATGAGCGCCGACATCCAGGGCCTGCGCACCGACGCCGAGCAGGCGCTCTCCGACAGTGTCACGCTAGCCAACACCGCGATGCAGCAGATCGCGCGCATCAACCAGCAACTCGCCGGGACGACCACGCAGGATGCCTCGACGGCCGGCCTTCTTGATCAGCGTGACGCCTACATCGATCAACTCGCGAGCCTGATGGACGTGCGCGTCGTCGCGTCCGATCGCAACCAGGTCAACATCTTCACCACGTCGGGGACGCAGCTTGTCGGCCCGAGTGCCGCGACGCTCAAGTTCGACGCCAAGGGGACGCTCACCCCCGACGCGCAATGGAGCGCGGACCCCTCGCAACGTGCGGTCGGCACGATCTCGCTTGTGACGGCGACCGGCGGCGCCGTCGATCTCGTCGCGAGCGGCGCGTTCCGCTCGGGCAAGATCGCCGCTTATCTGGAGATGCGCGACCAGATCCTGCCGCAGGCGCAGGCGCAACTCGACCAGATCGCCTCGGCGATGTCGCGTTCGCTCTCCGACAAGACCACGGACGGCACCGCGGTGACGATCGCGCCGCGCAAGGGCTTCGATGCCGACCTCTCGGCGCTGCTGCCCGGCAACACGGTCGACCTGACCTATACGGACACCGCGACCAACACGGCGCACAAGGTCACGATCGTGCGTGTTGATGACCCGAACGCGCTGCCGCTGGCGGACAACGCAACCGCAAACGGCAACGACAAGGTCGTGGGCGTCTATTTCGGCAACGGGATGGCCTCCGTCGTGGCGCAGCTCAATAGCGCGCTCGGCTCGACCGGATTGCAGTTCTCCAATCCGACCGGCATGACGTTGCGGGCGCTCGACGACGGCAGCAACAACAGGATCGACATCAACGCAATGTCGACGACCGCGACGCTGACTTCGCTCACCAGCGGCGGTCCCGAGATGCCGATGTTCACGGACGGCACCGGCGTATTCACCGGCGCGATCTCGGCGAACAGCAACCAGACCACCGGCTTTTCGTCGCGTATCGCGATCAACCCGGCGCTGATCGCCGATCCCTCGCGGCTCACCGTGTTCTCGACTTCGCCGCTGACGGCCGCAGGCGACCCGACACGGGCGAACTTCCTGCTCGACCAGCTCACCAATGCGAGCTTCGACTACGCGCCGGAGGCCGGCGTCGGCACCGCGAGTGCGCCGTTCAGCGGCACGCTCGACTCCTACATCCGGCAGATGACCAGCCAGCAGGGCGAGGCGGCGAACGCCGCCGACAGCCTGAAGCAGGGGCAGGACATCGTCGTCAACACGCTGCAGCAGCGCTTTGCCGACCAGTCGGGCGTCAACATCGACGAGGAGATGACGCGCCTCCTCAATCTGCAGATGGCGTATGGCGCGAATGCGCGGGTGATGACCACCGTGCGCGACCTGCTCGATCTCCTGCTCAAGGCATAAGCACATGACCGTCTCCGGCGTCGGATCGCGTACCGCCTCGACCGTGCAGGCGCTCACCAGCATGCGGGCGCAGCTCGATGACTTGCAGCGTCAGCTCGGGACGGGGAAGAAAACCACGACCTATGCGGGGCTCGGCCTCGATGCCGGGCTCGCGGTCGGCCTGCGCAGCAAGCTTTCCGCGATAGACAGCTACAGCGACACGATCACCAACGTCGGAACACGCATCGACCTTGCGCAGACCGCGCTGACGCGCATCTCCGATCTCGGCAATGCCGTGAAGGGCGCGACCGCGGATACGTTCAACATCGACTCCAGCGGGCAGACCACCTCGCAGCACTCGGCCACCTCGCAGCTCGATGAGGTGTTGAGCCTCCTCAACACGCAGGTCGGCGACCGCTCGCTGTTTGCCGGCCGCGCGGTCGACAAGCCGGCGGTCGAGACGACCGACCACATCCTCAATGGCGACGGCACGCGCGCGGGCTTCCGCCAGGTGCTCGGCGAGCGCCAGCAGGCCGATCTCGGCGCCGACGGCCTCGGGCGGCTTGCGATCCCGCCGGCCGCGGGCTCGCAGGTTTCCGTGTCGGAGGATCTTCCTGGCTCCGTATTCGGATTCAAGCTTGCGGGCGTGAACTCGACCCTGACCGGTGCGACTGTGACCGGCCCGACCGGCTCGCCGCCGGGCATCACGGTCAATCTCGGCAGCAATCCGAATCCCGGTGACGCGGTCACCTTCTCGTTCAACCTGCCCGACGGCACGAGCGAGAAGCTGACGCTGACCGCGACCGCCAACTCACCGGTCGGGCCGGGCGAGTTCGCCATCGGGGCGAACGCCAGCCTGACCGCCGGAAACCTGCAGGCGGCGCTGTCGGCCGGCGTGACCAAGCTTGCGGCGACGTCACTCAAGGCCGCCTCCGCGGTTGCGGCCGGACATGACTTCTTCGACGTTGATGCCGGTCATCCGCCGCAGCGCGTCTCAGGCTCGCCGTTCACCGCGACATCGCTCACGGACGGCACGGCGTCCGACACCGTCACCTGGTACACCGGCGAGATGGGCACCGATCCGGCGCGCGGCACCGCGGTCGCGCAGGTCGATGACGGGCTCGGCGTGTCCTACGGCGTGCGCGCCAACGAGCAGGCGATCCGTTCCGTCGTCCAGAACATCGCGGTGTTCGCTACCACGACGTTCTCGCAGAGCGATCCGAACGCATCGGGCAATTTCAACGCGCTGAACCAGCGGCTCGCGACCTCGCTCGACAATCAGCCGGGGCAGCAGCGCATCCAGGACATCCAGTCCGAGCTCGCCTTCGCGCAGACCACGATGAAAAGCGCGAGCGATCGCCAGCAGCAGCGCCAGTCGACGCTCTCAGGATTGCTCGACGGTATCGAAGGCGCGCCGCAGGAACAGGTCGCGGCGCAAATCCTGGCGCTGCAAACACAGCTTCAGGCGTCATTGCAGACGACCGCGATGCTCTACCAGATCAGCATCGTGAACTATCTGTAGGCGCCTAAACGCCAAACGGCCGGGGCTTTGACCCCGGCAATCCATCCAGCCGCTTACGATTATTGAATGAAGGCGCGGGCTAGACCCGCGCACAGGTCGAGAGGCGTTGGCTGCGCGTTAGGCGCGGCCGAGCAGGCCGGCCGCAAGCTCGCGGTTGATGTTGATGAGCGTGCCGAGCTTCTCCGGCGTCGGCTCGGCGATCAGCGATATGGTCTGGTTCATCACGAACAGGCCGAGATTGGCGACGTTCTGGCGGATCGGGGCGGGCAGCGGATTGTCGTTGCCGGCGACCGACGTCAGGAAGATCGACCAGAGCTTGCGATTGTAGAGCAGCGCGTCGCGGATCTCTTCAGAGGAGCCGTTCCGGGCATCGCGAACGGCCTGAAGCATGGAGGCGGCCTTGAGAAGAGTGCTCGCCTCTATGTCACGCGGGCTTGCGATCTGTTGCGCCACCGCGCCGTAGGCTTTTGCCGCCGCTTGCTGCATGTTCGATCAATTCCTGCTCGTAGGTGATTAATTTCTTCGCTTCTTTCAATGCCTTATACAGTTCGCCTGTTAAGATATGATTATTGATAAGTTCGATTTGCGGCCATGTCGACGGCGCCGCCTGGACGATGTCGCGGACCAGCGAAAAATAGATGTCGTGGTGCGCGCGCGGGTCGCGCGAGGTGTACATCATCTGGACCGCCAGATAGATGCGCTTGGCCGGCGAGGTCGCCCGATCAGGCGTCATGATGTCCTTTTCGCGCAGGATCGGCGCCGCCCCCTCGATCAGCAGGCGCGTGCGCTGGTCGTGATTGGTGATGACGCTCTCGCCGACGATGACGCGTTCGCCGGGCTTGAGTTCGACTTTCAAGGCCATCTGGCGTCTCCGCTGCCGAATCTGCGCCGAGAATAGGACGAGACCGGCGGTTCACCGAAATGAAAACGGCGCCCCGCGTCGCGCGGCCGCGCCAGCGCCCGCGGTTAAGGCAAAGTTTACCGTTGGACCACCATGGTAAACGGAACCTGAAGACCATCTGCGCGGCGCACCTCGACATTTCAGGCGTGGAACGATGGCGACCGAGCCATCGAGGGTCGCAACCGGGATACGGCGCATGTGCGGCTTTGCTGTTGCGATCAACTGGCCCGAGGCAGACGTCACCGTTCAGCGGCTGATCCAGGGCATCCTGCATCGCGGCGACATCACCGATCCGCTGCTGGCGCCCCTGCCGAATACCGCGATGTGTACGCGACGATTGCGCATCGTCGACGCCGAGCACGCGATTCAGCCGCAGATCTCCTTCAACGGACGTCTCGCGGTCTCGTTCAACGGTGAAATCTATAACCACGCCGAATTGCGGCGGGAGCTCGAAGACCTCGGGATCGACTTCAGAACCGAATCCGACACGGAAGTTCTCACCAACGCGCTGCAAGCCTGGGGCTACCGCGCGCTCGAGCGCTTCGTCGGCATGTACGCGTTTGTCGCTGTCGATCTTGGCAGCGGCGAATTTCTGGCCGCGCGCGATCCGTTCGGCGTCAAACCGCTTTACGTGATGCAATCCGGATCCGGGTTCTTGTTCTGCTCGGAGATGCGGCCGCTGCTGGACACGATACCCGCCGGCGACGTGATGCTGCTGCCGCCGGGCTACGCGCTGTCGCGCAAGAACTGCGCCCGCTACAAGTCGCCGATCTATCCGCGCGTGGACGCACCCGTCGAAAGTTCAGCGCGGGCGCTCGATGCAATCCTGCGCGAAGCCGTGCGCGTGAGGCTGCCGCCGGGTCTGCCGGTCGCGACCCTGTTCAGCGGCGGCATCGATTCGACGCTGGTCGCGCACTACGCGCGGCAATTCCGTCCGGAGGCGCCCGGCTATTTTGTCGGCGGCATGGACGCGCCGGACTACCGGTTCGCCGAAACTTATGCGGCGCAGACCGGATACGACTTGCGGATGGTCCCGTTCGATCCGGAGAGCGAAGAAGCCTTCGCGATGATCGATGAGGTCGTGGCGGCAACCGAGTCCTTCGAGCCGAACCTCGTTCGCGGTGCGGTGTGCTCGCTCGCGGCCGCCCGCGAGATGCATCGCGACGGTTTCCGCGTTGCGCTGTGCGGGGAGGGTGCCGATGAGCTTTTCTGCGGCTACGCGCCGCTGGAAGTCGCATTCAGCGAAAGCGCCGTGGATGGACAGCCGGTCCGCGACGAGTGTCTCGATCTCATGCATCGCGTCAGCCTGCAGCGCGTCGATCGTTGCTCGATGCGCTATCAGGTCGAGACGCGCGAGCCTTTCCTCGATCCGGCCGTGGTGAAATATGCGCTCAATCTCGACGCCGGCGCGCTGGTTCGCGGCATCAACGGGCTGCCGACCGGCAAGATGCCGCTGCGCGAACTCTACGATCTCTATCCGGACGAACTCCCGGCGCTGATTCGCGATCGCACGAAGGTGCCGTTCGGCGAAGGTGCCGGCCTCAACATCGGTCCGCAGGACTCCGCCTGGAAGCAACGCTTCAACGCGGCCATATCCGACGCCGACCTGCGCAACGCCGAGAGCGAATTTCCGGAGTTCAAGGTGCAGTCGAAGGAGGAGTTGTTCTACCTTCGCAAGCTGTCGCAGGCGATCGACGTGACGCGGGTGCCGCATTTGCGCGACCGAGCCTGGATTTCCTTCCCGGTGATGCAGCACCTCGAGAAGCTGAAGGTGCACGCTCACTTCAGCCTGTAACGCCGGGATTCAAGGCCGTCGGCTCTCAGCGTTGAGCCGCATTATCCGTTAGAAAAATTCTTGCGGGGCCCGGCTTCGGCGACGACGGATCGCCGGTCGTACACGACCCTCAAAAGAAAAACGGCGGGG
>JADMIO010361742.1_pt1 | contig 17135 bp, 14 predicted proteins | sample 8958161 | NCBI WGS metagenome assembly JADMIO01 (sample SAMN16585339, study PRJNA669376) | soil metagenome | isolation source: Crop rotation soil | place: USA: Cullars Rotation, Alabama | collected 2011
CGTCGAAATGCGATCCCGCCACACCGCACAGCCGGCGGCCGTGGCATGGCCCTTGATTTCCACCAAATCCTTGACCGCGATGGGAATGCCATGCAGGGGCCCCAAACGGCGGCCGGCGCGGATCGCCTTGTCGGCCGCCTCGGCCGCTTGCCGAGCCTCGGCTTCGTGGACATGGACGAAAGCGTGCAGCTTGGGTTCCAAGGCGGCGATGCGTGCCAGGCAAGCGTCCACCACGTCGACCGGCGAAAACTGACCGCCTGTCAGTCCGGCGGACAGGGCATGAACCGGCATCATGGCAAGATCGGTACTCATGCGTACATCCGTCGACGGAAAGGCCGCCTGTTTAACCACGCCTTAGCCTTACCCTCCATTCCTTTTTTGCAACCGCCGGATTTGTTGCTAGGCAGGGAGCATGGGGCAGAGCATTTCGTCGGTCGTGGACATGGTCAGTTATGCCGGCGCCCTGCGCCGCGCCGCCAATCAGGCCCCTACGCCGGAAACCGCGCAGAAGATCCAACGTTCGGCGGCGGAACTGGAAAAAACCGCGCTCAACCGGGTCGGCATGGCCGGTCCGGGTATCGGCAAACTGCTGGATACGTTTGTCTAACTTCGGGCCTTAATGGCCTACGCTGACCTGGGGGGTCTCGCTGGGGACTTCGTTGGCCACAACCAAGGCCAGGGTCGCCACCACGATTATCGCCGTCATGGCAACGGCCGTAAGCCAGGGCAGCGGCTTGCCGCGCATCGGCTCGGGAATTTCGAAGACATCGGGGACACGTTGCATCTGTACCGCCTTGGGACAGTGTAGGTCTGCCCCTGGGTGCCATGCATCACGCGTGCCGGGCGACCCGTGTGAAAACGGTACCGCGCCCCTTTGGTTCCTTATTTCCGCTCGATGCGGCTGATCCGTCCATACTGGTTGAATTCGCTCACCAGCAGGTTTCCCTCGGCGTCATAGGTGACGCCATGCGGTGCGTAGAACCGGTCGGGCAGCCAGACCTGCGGCGGCGCCTTGTTGGTGCGAATCTCTTCGACATTGTCATTGGTGCCGATCACCGCCGTGATGTGTCCATCCTTATCCAGAAGGGAAACACGTCCCATCAGTTCACCCACCGCCAGCTCATCGCCCCGGATTGCCAGGGCGCTTGGCAGGCGCAATCCCCAGCCGAAGACGCCCAATATGTGGCCGTCCAGATCCATATGCACCAGCCGGTCATGGCGCCGGTCGGTGCAGATCAACCGCACAGGCTTGAAACGGGTGTCGATCGCGATCTTGTGACACTGGTCGAAATTCCATGGCGCGCCCTTGCCCCCGAAAGTGGCGAGATATTTGCCGGCCCTGTCGAAACGATGGATGAAATCCAGGCCATAGCCGTCGGTGACATAGATATCGCCATTGGGCGCCACCGCGATGCCGGTTAGGTTGATCGCCTGCTGCTCGTTTTTCTTATATTGCACCGGAATGGCGGAAGCCGGAATCGTCAACACGCGTTCACCGTCCAGCTTGAGCTGGATGACCTCCTGCGCCAACCGGCTGACGCCGTAGATATAGAAATTCCGGTCAGGCGCCCGGGCGATGATGAAGCCATGCAAGTCGGGCGGCGCGCCGGGCACATTGCGCAGATAGCGGCCTTGCGCGCTGTAGACTTGAAGTCCCGGATGCTCCCCGGCCTGGACGCTGACATAGATTTCCCCGGCCGGCGACACCGCGATGTCGCCATGGGTATCGCCGATGGTCGCCATGCCGGGCGGCGGGGTGAAAAATTTTCCGTCCACCACAAAATTGTCCGCCGCCGCCGGAAGCGACGCCAGCGCCGCCAGTACAACCGCGCAAATCATTTTTCTCATAGAATGGAATCCCCCTGGATCAAGACCCATGCCGCGATGCCGGCGCTGACGGCCAACAGCAGCAGGGCGATGTAAAGCCGCGTAAAGACGATATTCAACTCGGCCGGCAAAAGGCTGCGATGCTTTTTCCCCGTCACCATGGGCCAAACCAGATTGTCGCCCTTGACCAGCAGATAAAACCCAACCGCCACGACATGGCACCAGACCAGTATCAGGATGGCATCGAAGATCAGGCCGTGGATGTCGGTCAGCCGGGTGGAGGCATCCTCGGAAACCAGCAAGGCCAAGGGGCCATGAAACCGCACCCCGTCATTGGCAAACAACCCGGTCGCCACTTGCGCCAGCAGCACCATGATCAGCGCCACAACCATCAGTCCGCCGGCCGGATTATGTCCGGCATGGAAAACCCTGTCGCCGCCCGCCAGAGTTTTGAGATAACCCATCACCCGCCGCGGCGGATGCAGGAAATCGCGGAAGCGGGCCGTGGTTGAACCCACCAGCCCCCAACCGATACGGAACAGCAGGAGCGCCAGCATGCTGAGACCAGAAACCAGATGCACGCGCATATAGCCCTGCTCGGCGCTGAACCAGGAAAGGCACAGCAAACCCACAATGCTCCAGTGGAACAGCCGTATCGGCAGGTCCCACACTCTGACATGCGTCTCGTCCTCAGGGCACATGATCATTCCCATATATAAGGACATGTTTTTTCCGCAGTGGCGCAAGCGCGTCCGCGTCGGCTTGCGGGCCGCTTATGGTCAAGGATTTCAGGGCTTTTGCCCGGCCCAGCGCGGCGACGGTGACCTTGGTCATCTTGGAGCCGCCAATCCGCAGCACCCGGAGCGCGGGCATACCGGCCAGAACCGGCGCGGAGGCGTCACTGACCGCGGTGCCCGAAAGGTCCAGGCGGGTGAAGCGTGCCTGCAAGGGCAGCAAGGCCTGGAGCTGGGCATCGCCGAACGCCTCGCCCTTCAGCGATGCATTCACTTCCAGATTGGCGGAGTTGCGCGATTCATAAAGCAGGATACCGGGAAATTTGGTCTGCAGTTTGCGCAAACTTTCCGCAAGACCGGCGCGCTGCTTTTGCGTCGCTGCCGGGTCATCCTGCGGGATTTTCACCTCCGCCACCGGCGGTGGCGCACCCCGGACGATTGGTTGCACACCCGATGCCCCTTGCGCGATCCACAGCCGGATCACCGTCTTCTCGTCTTCCGTGAGGGGCGGCTTGCCATTGGGCGGCATGGCTCGTTCATCGCTGGCCGGAAGAGAAATGCGGACAAGCAGCTCGCTATTCTTGGTGTCACCCGGCCGGATGACCGCACCATGCTTGCCGCCGCGCAAAAGGCCGGCAAAACTGTCCAGCCTGAGATCGCTTTTTTGCCGCTTTTCCCCGTGGCAGGCGGCGCAACGCGCCTCAAACAAAGGCGCAACGCGCATGGCATAGAAGGAACGACTGTCCGCCTGCGGCGTGGCTTCCAATCCGGCCATCTGCATCAGGCTATGGGCCAAAGCCGGCCGCGCCAACATCGCCAGGCCGGCACCGGCCAAAGTCAGCAAGGCGACGCAGCCGAAATAGGCGGCGGCGGACAGATGACCGGGATGGCGCCCGGACTTGCCAACAGACACCCCCATCGCCTCACATCATGCCAGAATTTCAGAGACGATGCGGGCCGGCTTCACCCCTGTCAGCTTCTGGTCCAGGCCCTGATAGGGATAATTCAGGCGGCGGTAATCGAAGCCCAACAGATAGAGCATGGTGGCGTGCAGGTCGCGCAGCTCCACCGGATTGCGCGCGATTTCATAGCCCATATCGTCGGTCTCGCCATAGCTGATGCCGCGCTTGATGCCGCCGCCCGCCAGCCAGATGGAAAAACAGTTGGGATGATGGTCGCGGCCGATGAATTCCATCTCCTGGCCGCCGCGATTTTCCCACATCGGCGTGCGCCCGAACTCGCCGCCCCATACCACCAGCGTATCTTCCAGCAAGCCGCGCGCCTTGAGGTCGGCCAGCAAGGCGGCGGTAGGCTGGTCGGTGTCGCGGCAGCGCCCCACCAGCCCGACATTCAATCCCTTGTCCACCGGCGTGCCATGCGAATCCCAGCCCCAATGATAAAGCTGGATATAGCGCACGCCGCGCTCGGCCAGCCGGCGCGCCACCAGACAGTTGTTGGCATAGCTGGTCTTGCCGGGTTCGGCGCCATAGCGCTCCAGCACCGCCTGCGGCTCGCGGCGGATATCCATCGCATCGCTGGCCTCCAACTGCATGCGGAAGGCCATTTCATATTGCGCGATACGGGTAACGGTTTCGGGATTGCCGAACGCGCGATAGGTCTGCTGGTTGATCTCGTCCACCGCGTCGAGAACCTTGCGGCGCTCGGCACGGCTGACGCTCTTGGGATTGTCCAGAAACAGCACCGGCTCGCCGGCTGAGCGGCAAGCCACGCCCTGATAGACGCTGGGCAGGAAACCGGAACCCCAGAGCGGCTTGCCGGCATTGGCGGTGGTTCCGCCATTGGAAATCAGCACAATAAAGCCCGGCAGATTCTGGTTTTCGCTGCCCAGCCCATAGGTCACCCAGGAGCCCAGCGAGGCATGGCCGGTGCGCGGATCGCCGGTATGGACCAGCAATTGGGCCGGAGCATGGTTGAACTGGTCGGTCTTCATCGACTTGATCACACAGAGATCGTCGATGGCGCGTTCCAGATGCGGCAACCGGTCGGAAATCCAAGTACCGCTCTTGCCGGCGCGATGGAAGGGAAACATCGGTCCCAGCAATTTCGGGATGCCCTGGATGAAAGCAAGACGTTTTCCCTTGATGAAGGATTCCGGACAGTCGTGACCGTGAAACCGCGCCAAGACCGGCTTGTAGTCGAACAATTCCAGCTGGCTGGGCGCGCCGCCCATATGCAGATAGATGACGCGCTTGACCTTGGCCGGGAATTGCGGCGGCAGCACCGACAGCGGCGTGGAGGGATTGCGGGTGAAATCCAGCGGCGCATTTTCGCCCGATGGCGCGGCGTGGGCCGCGTTCAGGAAAAAAGCGCCCAACCCGCCGGCACCCCAGCCCAGGAAATGCCGCCTGGTATTGGCCTGGATAGTCATCAGGCCGAGATGATCGAATTTTCCGCCCTCCGCCATCCTTGTCACCTTGTCAGCGCGGCATCGAGATTGAGCAGCGCACTCGCCACCGCCACCGGTCCCGCCGATTGATAGAGCTTGCGCAAGGGCGCGATTTCCGCCGCCGAAAGATGCCGCGACAGGACCTGTCGGGCGCCATAATCGAGCTTGCTGTCCACCATGTCGTGACCCGCATATTGCGGCGCCTTGGCCATGCGCGCCGCCAGCGCTTCCGCCGCCTGGTGATAGACCGGATCGTTCAAGGTCACCAGCGCCTGCAGCGGCGTGTTGGTGGGGATGCGGCGCGGGGTGCTGAGCTGGCGGTCCGCCGCGTCGAACGTGACAAAACTGGGATAGGTCGCGGTACGCTTTATGAAGGTGTAGATCGAGCGGCGATAGCGTTCAGGGCCTGTGACATTCGTCCAGCGCTCGGGATTGTTGGCTTCGACATTCCACACGCCTTCGGGCTGCTGCGGCATCACCGGCGGCCCGCCCATCTTGTCATTGAGCAGCCCGCTGGCCTGCAAGGCCTGGTCGCGCACCATCTCGGCGGTGAGGCGCTGCTGCGGCCCATGGGCCATAAGCCGGTTGCGGGGATCTTTTGCCCTCAACACCGGCGTGGTGCGCCCGGTCTGGCGATAGGTGGCGCTGGTCACGATCTCGCGGATCAGCGCCTTCATATTCCAGTGCAGGTCGTTCTGGAAATGCAAGGCCAGCCAATCCAGCAATTGCGGATGCGAGGGCAGTTCACCGGCGCTGCCGAAATCTTCCAGAGTCTCGACCAGGCCGGTGCCGAACAGTTGCTCCCAGGCGCGGTTCACCGCCACCCGCGCCGTCAGCGGCTGGTCGGGCGCGAAGAACCAGCGCGCCAGGGTCAGCCGGTTGCGTGGGCCGCGGGCGGGCAGCTTGGGAAACAAAGACGGCGTGTCCGCTTCCAGATCGGGACCGGTCTGGGTGAGAAAACTGCCGCGTTCGAATTCCAGGGTGGGCCTACGCTCATAGGAAGGCTGTTCCATCATCACCGGCAGGGCGATGCTGGGAATCTCCTTCAGCCGGCGCGCTATCTGCTCCAGCCTTGTGAATTGCCGTTCGATCTGCGGCGAGCCCGCCAGCGCCGTCCAGCGCGGATCGCCGCTGGCCGAGACGCGAAGCCGCGGCACCGACGAGGAGGCGGCGTTGATCAGCTCGCTATGGGTCAGTTGCAGTTTCAGGCTGGCGCCCGGCGCCAGTTTCAACGGCGCCTCCGGCACCGCAACCACCCATTTGGTGCGGAACAGGACCGGATCGGCCATGAAGCCGCTGTTTTCGGCCAGCCGCGGCATCACCGGACCCGGTTTGGCGGCGTTGCGCAGCATGCGGGCGATATTGCCTTCCACATCCACCATGGAATCCGGCGCCAGCAGGCGGAAAGCGATCTTTTCGGACTTGCCGCCTTGCTCCAGCCAGGCATCGATGCGGTTTGCGACAAAGCCCTTCTCCGGGGAATGCCGCGCCTTGGCGGGGTCGGCGGGCGGTACTTCCAGGCGCAATGCCGTCAGTTGCGGCAGCTCGGCCGCTATGGTGAACTCGAACACCGAATTCATCGGCACCGTGCCGGTCTGCTCCGCCATGCCGTCATGGAGGCGGAAAGCCGCCTGCACCGTCTTTGTCTTTGCTTTCGCCAGCTCCGCCCGCAATGGGGTTTGGCGTTTCTGGTCTTGGTTTTCCGGCAGCGCCAACACCCGCTCCAGCGCCAGGACCGCGCTGACCGCACCGCTTTTGATCGGCAATGGTTTCCATGCGGCGCGGCTTTCGGCCTCCCGGCTGGCATCGACGATCCCGTTGCGCAGGCCTTCGGCCTCGCGCTGCAGCCGGTCAGCTTCGCCATACAGCGATTTGTCCTTAGGCACGTTCAGCACCGGCCAATCGTCGGTCAGCGCCCTGTCGAAGGCGATGTCGGCATCGCGCGCGGTGTTGAAGAAAGCCAGCGACTTGTAATAATCGGTATGACGAATGGGATCGTAAGGATGGGAATGGCACTGCACGCAATTCATGGTGATGCCGTTGAGCACCGACCAGGTGGTGGAGACCCGGTCCATCACAGCCTGCAGGCGGAATTCCTCGTCATCGGTGCCGCCTTCGTCATTGGCCGCCGTCTGGCGATGGAAAGCTGAGGCGATTCTGTCCTCGAAGCCGGCATTGGGCAGCAAATCGCCTGCCAGCTGTTTGATCACGAACTGATCATAAGGCAGGTTTTTGTTCAGCGCGTCGATCACCCAATCGCGATAGGGCCAAACCGGGCGGCTATGGTCTTTCTCAAAGCCCTTGGTGTCGCCATAGCGGGCGAGGTCCAGCCACAGCGACGCCCAGCGTTCGCCATAGCGCGGCGATGCCAGCAGCCGGTCCACTTGTTTCTCGTAAGCGTCCTTGGATGTGTCGGCGAGAAACGCCGCCTGCTCTTCTGGCGTGGGAGGCAAGCCCGTTAGGTCCAGCGAGACTCGGCGCAGCAGTTCCGCATTATCCGCTGCCACGGATGGCGAAAGCTTTTCCGCTTCCAGGCGCGCCAGGACAAAGCGGTCCAACGGCTGGCGCGCCCATCCGCCGTTGTGCACGGCAGGCAATTGTTGCGGTTTGGGCGCAACAAATGCCCAGTAATTTTCCCACACCGCGCCTTCCTTGATCCATTGCCGCAACAGGGCGACTTGGACTGCCGGCAGGGGCGCGCCGTGCAACGGCATGCGCACCTCGGGGTCGCTGGATGTGATGCGTCTTATAAGTTCCGAACCGCCGGGATTGCCGGGCAGGATAGTGGGGCGTCCGGATTTGCCTTTGCCCAGCGCCTGCTCGCGATAAGAAAAAGAGACATTGCTGGCCTGTTTCACACCGCCATGACAGGCCATGCACTGGCTGTTGAAAATCGGCCGGATATCGCGGTTGAAATCCACCCGCCGCTGGCTGGACGCCCCATTCAGCCAAAACGCGCCGGCGCCCAGCATCGTGGCGGCAAACACCACCCCAACCGCCGCTGTCGTGATTCCCAGTTTCCCCAAAGACCGGCCGCCTTTTATCAGCGCTATGTTACGCTCGGTTTGGCGATTCAAACAGAGCAAGACACCGTGTCAAGCCGTTAGGAAATAAAGGAACTTTTCGCAATGCAACCGCCGCATCCCTGCCGGCGGCGCCGGCCGCTATTCGGAAGTCCGGCGTGACGGCGGGACCAGAAAAGAACGTGTCCCGCGCCTCGATCGCGATCGCGGCCTTTTCCACCATCGTGGAATGGTACGATTTCACCCTCTATCTTTATTTTTCCACCGTGCTGTCGCGGGTGTTTTTTGGCGCCGGGCGCACCGCGCTGCTCACCGCCCTGGCAGGATTTGCCATCGCCTATTTCCTGCGTCCGCTGGGAGCGGTTGCGTTCGGCCATATCGGAGATCGACTCGGGCGCCGCCGGACTTTGCTTCTGTCCGTGGCCGTGATGACGGCGGCGATGCTGGGTACCGCTTTGTTGCCGACCCACGCACAGGCAGGCAGCGCGGCGGGCTGGCTGCTCTTCCTTCTGCGTTGTGCCATGGGGTTCTCGGTGGGAGGCGAATATAATGTGGTTGTCGCCTATCTGCTGGAAGGTGCGCCGCAAAACCGGCGCGGCCTGGTCGCATCCTGGGCCGCCGCCGCCAGCGAAATGGGCGGCCTGTTGGCTGTCGGTGTTTCCTCCCTCACCGTCAATTGGCTGGCCCCCGCCGAGCTGGAAAGCTGGGGATGGCGCATCCCGTTCCTGGTCGGCGCCGGCCTGGCGGCCAGCGTGTGGATTGCCCGTTCGACCATGGAAGAATCGCCGGACTTTTTGCGCCAACAGGCGGATGGAACGGTGCCGCCAAGTCCCCTGCGGTTTTCTCTCACCAATCATCGCGCGGGCATCTTGCGGGCCTTCGCCATTTCGGCCTTGGGTTCAATCACCTATTATGTCGGGATCACCTATGTGCCGGTATTCCTGACATCGACGGGGAAGTTCAGCGAAGGCCAGGCACTGCAACTTTCCACCCTTGCCGCGATTGCCGTCATTTTGGTCACGCCGGTTACCGGCGCCTTGTCAGACCGGCTGGGGCGAAAGACCGTCTTGCTGTTTTTGGGCGGGTGCGGCGTGTTCCTGCCACTGTTCCTGTTCGGGCTGATGGCCAGCGGCGTTGTCTTCCACGCCTTGATCGGAGCCTTGTTGCTGGCATGCCTGGCCGGCGCGGTCAGCGCGGTTGGCGCCATCGCGACGGCAGAACAATTTCCCGGGGAAGGGCGCGTCACGGGCCTGGCCTTGGGCGCGACCTCGGCAACCGCCATCTTTGGCGGGCTGGCGCCTTATGCCGCCCAGCTTCTGACCGAGCAAAGCGGCTTGGCCATCATCCCGGGAGCGATGATCGCCATCGTGGCGCTGTGCGTTCTTCCGGTCCTGCTGGGCTTGCCAAAACCGCCAGCCCGTGCCGCCGGCGGCCGGCAAACAAGCCTGTAGGCGATAGTATCACATATTGAGATATGCGGCGGGACCTGTTACACAGGGTGCCATTCTCCACCCATCGCCACAGCGGATCGTCAGCGCCAGACCATGCAATCTGCCACCGTCGCAAAAGTAAAAAACCGTCCCATGCTGAATGGGTCGAGGTCCAAGAAAGCGCCCCGAGCCAAGAGCTGGTCGGGAAGCCAAACCCTGGTCCGCGGGCTTGATGTCTTGGAAGCGGTGGCATCCGGGGTGACCAGCCTGGCCGAGCTTGCCGCCAGTTTGAAATTGAATCGCAGCACCGCCCACCGGCTGGCCGCCACCCTGGTCGAAAAGCGCTACCTGACCTTCGTTCCCAGAAGCGGCTATGGGCTGGGTCCCAAGTCGCTGGAGCTCGGTTATCAAGCCCGGGTGCAATTGAACATCCCGCGCGTGGCCAGAGATCATCTGGAAAAGCTTGCCGCCCAAACCGGCGATACGGTGCATCTCGGCGTCCTGGATGGCACAAGGGCTCTGTATCTGGACAAAATTCCGGGCGGCCGCCGGGTGGAAATCAGTTCACGGGTCGGCGAACTTCAACCTTTGCGCTCTACCGGCCTGGGCAAGGCCTTGCTTCTGGACCAAGACGAAGCGCAATTGCGGGATTTCTATCGGTGCGAAAACGGCAGCGGACAGCGGTACAAAGTGTCGGAGAGCGCCTGGATGAAGCGCATGCGCGACTATGCCAAGCACGGCTTCGCCTTCGACCTGGAAGAGAATGAGGATCGCATTCGCTGCGTCGCCGCGCCGGTTCGCGATGCCACCGGGAAAATCAAGGCCGCCATCAGCGTTTCCAGCGCCGCGCAATATATGAATGACAGGCGCATGCAAGCCCTGACCGAAGATGTCCGGGCGGCGGCGGATCAGATCAGCCGCGAATTGGGATGGAAAAGCGGACCGGTCTTGACGAGGAACAAGGCTTCGGGAAGAGCCGCCGCGTAAACGCCTACTCGCTTGCCTCGCCTTTTTCGATGTCCGTTCCTTGTTCTAAGCCACCAGGAACGGCTTGAGATAGCTGTCCAACGCCAATCGTATTTCGGCCTTGTGCGCCTCGGTGATCTGGCCGCGGCGGCCGGCGGGCGCGCCAGGGGCGGGCGGATTAGAGCGCATGACCGCATCTTCCGCGAAGACGCCGCGCGCCTTCATCACATAGTCATTGGCATGGGGCAGCGCATTGAAGGCGAGGAAGCGTCCGAAAATATCGTAAGCCTCGCGCTTGCGCTCCGCCCGGTAGGAATTGAAGCAAGCCTGCAAAACATCCGCCAAGCCGGCATAGGGACAGGTCCCCAAGAAACCCAACTCCAGTTCGGGGAAGAATGACATGCCGCCGCCGCCGGAAAAATCCTCTATCCTGCCGCCGGTTTTCTGCAGCAGTTCCGGCGCCCGCTCCAGCGGATCGCCGGCCTCGTCTTTCACCGCCATGATCGCGGGGACCGAAGCCGCCAGCGCAACCAGATCCTCGACACTGACATTGCCCACGGCCTGGACCATGATCGGCAGGCCGCTGGCATCGGATAGCGCCTTGAAATAGGCGGCCGCCTCGGTGCGGCTACTGTCGGGCGGAACCAGTGAAATGATGCCGTCCGCGTTCAGGCTCTTGGCCTTCTTGCAATAGGCCTGGGAAGCGGCGACATTGAAACCCGCGGTCTGCACCCCCAGCACCAAAGCGGTGTCGCCCTTGACCGATGCCAGCGCTTCCGCGCCGGTATGCCATTCCTCTTGGGTCAGGCTTTGCCAGCCACTGGCATTTTGCGGCCAGGCCATTCCGGCAACCTTGCCGCGGTTGAGGAATTGTTGCTGCTTGACCATGGCGTCGGCATCCAAGCGGTTGTCGGGCTTGCACGGTGTCCAGCCGATGGGAAACACCCCGGCCAGCGGCTTGCCGTTGGGAGATTTGACGATTGCTCCCTTTCCCAGCGCACCTTGACCGGCAAAGGCAAGAACGCCCAGCGACGCGCCGGCACTGTGCAGAAACTTGCGGCGGGTGTTGGTCATGTCAGTGATCCTTTCGCAATCTCGTCCGGCTCGCCGGTCTCTTCAAGTCAGTCCCCGCCCCACTATACGGGCTTGCGACCCCGGGGGTGAGCTTGATCCACTCCGCGCCCCGCCGCTATTCTGGCCGTCCGGTCATGGAGCAGTCATGGACAGACGGACTCTATTCGCAACCGCTATTTTGACGCTTTTATCCCGGCCGGCCTTCGCCGACACCCGAGACGAGGTGATGGCGGCGATGCAACGCTGCGGCGCCTTTCCGGACGACCGCACCTGGCTGGAATGCACCTATGGCGCCCAACAACTCATGCGCGCCAAGCTGGGATTGGCCCCCGCACCGGACTATCAGCAGCGGCTGGTTCCCCCCATCACCTCCGCCATTCCCGCTCCCGCCATTGCCGTGCCCGGCGCAAATCCTCAACCCATGGCGGCCGTCGCGCCGGCGCAACGCAAAGCCAGTTTCATGCAGATCCTGACGGGCAGCGCGACACCGGTGGCGGTTTCCTCCCTGGCGTCGGTGGCGTACGACGCGAACAATGCGTTCTTGATCACTTTACAGAACGGCCAGACCTGGCATCAGGTCAATACCGATGGTACCCAAAGGGCGCGGTTCAAGCCGGGCACCAAGATAACGATAAGGCCTGGAGCGCTGGGAAGTTTTAATCTGCATGCGGAAGGCGCGTCCCACCTCTATAAGGTGGAACCGAAGAGCTGACGCGGTGCCCGCCTGGCGGGTGAGCCGATCCACTGGACCTGCGAAAGCGGCCGGCGCTCAAGATTGAATGATCCGCGCCTGGCGGTGAATTTCATGCCAAGACGGCATGCTGGTGGCGCCCGCCTTCACGGCCTCTTCCGCCGCCTTTTCGGCGGCCTGCACGGTGCGCAGACGCGCCAGCACCGTCTCGGCCTGATCAAGGGGAATCACCACCACACCGTCGGCATCGCCCACCACGATATCGCCCGAACAGACGCGAACACCGCCCAGCATTACGGGCGCGCCGACCTGTCCAGGCCCACTGCTGGCGGGAGAATTGGGCACGATGCCCATGGCGAACAGCGGCAGTCCCGCCGCCACGATTCCGGCCCGGTCGCGCGCCAACCCATCGGTGACAAAGGCCGCGACGCCCTTGTTGCGCATCGCGCCCGCCGCCAAATCGCCGATCACCGCCGTGCCGGTATAGCCCTCGTTGCTGCACATGATCACATCGCCCGGTTCCGCCTCCATCGCCGCACCGGCCACGCCATAAAAGTCGGCGGGATAGGCATGCGCGGTCAGCGCCGGGCCGGCAAAGCTTGCATTGACGGGATCGAGCGGCTTGATACGCCAATCCACAGCACCACGTCCTTCCATGGCATCGACCAGATGCGAGGTGAGTGTGCCCCGGAAAGCCTCGATCAGCACACGGTCCGGCCGGCGATGGCCGCGATGGATGGTGAGCAATGGCGGATTCTCGATCATGCCGGTTTCCTCCCCCTGGATCGGACCGCGATGATGCAACAATTCCCTTGGTTCCGCGACCCTTGCTCTCACTCTGCGAGAGCGCCCAGGCCGGCTGGACAGCGAGGGTGGAATCGGTGGCTAGCTCGCTTTCTCGCTGGAGGAGGATGCCGCATGCTCAACCGTCGCCACACACTCGCCGGCCTGCTGGGACCGGCCGCCTTGTTCGGTCTGAACGGCGCCGCCCTGCCGGCCCGGGCCCAAAGCGCCGCGCTGGGTTCGCGCGAGAAAATCCGCGTCACCAAGATCGAAACTTTCGTCCTGAAAAATTCCTGGGTGTTTGTGAAAATCTCCACCGATGCCGGCATCACCGGCTGGGGCGAGATGCTGAAGGACGATGCCAAGGCCTGCGCCGCAGGCGCGCTGGAGGTCGGCCATTACCTGATCGGCCAAGATCCCACCCGTGTGGTGTTCCACTGGCAGGCGATCCATCGCGGCGCCTTCTATCGCGGCGGTCCGGTGAAGACGGCGATCTCCTCGGGGATCGACCAGGCGCTGTGGGACATTACCGGCAAGGTCTACAACCTGCCGGTCCATAGGCTATTGGGCGGCCCCACCCGCGACCGTATCCGCGTCTATGGCCAGCCCAATCCGGCGAACGGCGTCAATGCCATGAAGGTGGGATTGCGCGATGTCGCAGGCCGCGCCCCCACAAAATATAATGAAGGCGACAAATATGTCGCCGAGGTGGTGGAGCGTTTCGCCGATCTGCGCAAGCGGATGGGACCCAGTATGGACATCGGCGTCGAATTCCATGGCGCGGTGCAGCCGACCACCGCCATCCGGCTGATGGCGGCGCTGGAGCCGTACAATCCCTGGTTCTATGAGGAGGTGGTACAGGCCCTGAATGTCGATGTGATGGCCGAGCTTGCCAAAAAGACCCATGTGCCGCTGGCGACCGGAGAACGCATTTTCACCAAATGGGGCTTCAAGGAAATATTGGAGAAAAAAGCGGCCATGATCCTGCAGCCGGATGTCTGCTATGCCGGGGGCATCACCGAATTGAAAATCATCGCCGGCATGGCCGAGGCCTATTATGCGCCGATAGCGCCGCACAATCCGCAAGGCCCTTGCTCGCTGGCGGCCAGCATGCAGATCGCCGCTTCGATTCCGAACTTCCTGATCCAGGAGCGCGGCGACAATGAATATGCCGACCTGCTGGCCAAACCCCTGCCCCCGGTTTCCAAAGGCTACCGCCCGCTGCTGACCGAACCGGGTCTGGGCATCACCATCGACGAGAACAAATTGCGCGCCCAGGTCGGAGAGCCCCGGCCCTATCTGCCGCAATTCGATGCCGATGACGGCTCGGTGGTCGACTGGTAGGCCGCGCCGGCATCGCCTGCGGCTTTGCCTGTATCCCGTTGATTACCCTGCTTTTTGAACATGCGCGCGCGGGGTGTTTGATCATTGGCGGATTGTCACGCGATGGCGTTTCTCAAAATTGCTGAATGTTTGCCCAAAATTGCCGGCCACATCCTTGCATCCGTGGCGGACTCTCGAAGGGATTGCGGAGCTGTTCTTCCATTCCTATGGTTGAATCGCAGGCTGATTCCTGGCCAGCTTCCTAGTCGACATCATGGCGCACTGTCTGCGCGGTTTTTGAGCAATCACGGACAGCGCCCCGGGACCGCGCATAAGAGGGTAAATCTCATGGACTCCGCATTCCGGGCGACGATGTTGTTCATCGCCGAAATGCCCCTCCTATCGAGAACGGCCGCACTGCCATGAGGCAACCGACAACCGCCGGCACAAATTCTTGGCCGGGCAAATACCTTGCCGCCGCCGGCGCGATGGTGGCGGTGTTCGCCATACTCCCCGTCTGGCTCGCGCCGCATTTGCTGCTGCTCGACGCGCCCGCCCACGAAGCGCGCATTGGCGTGCTCCGCGATTTGTTGGGGAAAGGATCGCCCTTCTACCATCTGGACACGTTTTTCCTTCCCAACATAGCATTTGATGTAATCGGACTCGCGCTCAGCTTTGTTGCCTCGCCCGAAAACGTGGGCAGACTATATTTTTCGCTGACCTTGATCCTTACACTTTCAGGGGTGAGCGTCTTGAACCGCGTCGCGACGGGACGGTGGAGCATAGTGCCGCTCGCTTGCGGGCTGGTGCTCTACAATCTGGTCGCCATCCTGGGCTTTTTCTCCTACGCCTTTGGCCTGGCGCTGGTGCCTTGGGCCCTCGCCGCCCGCCTCGAATTTGAACACCGCCCCCCATTTGCGGGCTTCCTGGCTGGCAGCGCTTTCGCAATCCTGTTGCTGTTTTGCCATGTGTTCGATTTCGGCATTTACACCACAATGTCGGCCGGCTTCGCTCTTGCCGCGCTGCTCCAGCGGCGGATCAGCTGGCATGCGGCATTTCTGCGGCTGTTGGAGATGGTTCCGGCGGCTCTTCTCTTTCTCAGCATGCCCACCGGCGACCGAAGTCCCTTGCGTTACGATCCTTACTATTTTTCCGCAAAACTATCCGGGATCCTGAAATCGCTGAGCTCGGCAAGCATGGCGGGCGATGCCGCCTTCGTCGCCGGGGCTTTGTGCTTGATTTTGCTGCTTCTGTTGTGCGCCCGGACGCGCCTGGTTTCGTCGTTCCTGCCCGGCATAGTGGGTCTCACGGCGCTGTATTTCATACTTCCTCCAAACTTGGCCTCCGGATCTTATGTCGATGTGCGAATGCCGATCGCGGTAGCATTGATGTTGTTTGCCGGCCTTGACGTGCAGCTGATGCAAGGGAAAAGAACAGCGATAATCGTCACGCTGGTGGCGGCTGCTTTCGTGTCCAAGCAGGTTGCGATCGCGGCACAATGGCACTCACAATCACTCGAAAGCGACAAACTGATCCGGGAGATAGTCTCCTTGCCGGTGCCGGCAATCGTCATGCAGTCCGAATGCCAGTCGGAAAGCGGCGGTATTCAGAGCATTTATGACCGGCGCTCGCCATCCTTGCAGCATATTGCCGCGATGGCCGCATTCCAAGACACCCGCTTCGTAGCGGACTTATACGCCATCCATGGACAGCAGCCGATCGGAGCGGTGCCTGCCTATTCGGCATATTATGCATTGCAGCACGAGTTTGATCCCACCTGTGATGCGTTGGAGCTTCGCAACCGGCTCAGCCGGATAGAAGCTCTTATGGATTCAGAAATCAAAGCGGGACGGCCCGTTCCGCCGCTTTTCTTTCTGTCGATCAGGCCGCTATCGCGGGCAACGCTGACGCGGCGCGCAAAACTGATCTCGAGCGGCCCCAAATATGCCCTTTATCGGGTTGATGCCGCACTAAACTGAAACCGCGCCGCGCTTTCGGAATATCGAAAAATTGAGAAATTCCCGGCCGGTGGGAAAATGACTCAGCATGGCCAAAACAATTCCCGCAAGAATTGTTGTCTCCACCCACCAAAATGACTCTTTGACCAGCAAAATAGCGGTGGAAAAAACCGCGCCAAAAGAGGAGGAAGGCTCGATCAGTCCGGGGCGGACAAGCGCCATCCCCAAGGCGCGTATCCGGTCGCCATACAGGCAGAGAATCGTCACCAGCACCGCCAGACGCAACAGCCTCTGCATGGCGGCGCCAGGGAATGAAAGCTGCAGCGACAGCAGACCGGCGAGAGCAGGCAGGAGAAATATCGCGCGATAATAGATGCTCAGGCCGGAAAAGAAACATGCCAATATGGTTATGGCTCCGCACAAGAACAGACTGCTTGCACGGTCAAACCCGTTTCGGAAATGCAGATCGTCCCTAACCCTCGTGGCGATCATTATGGAAACCGTCGCGGCGATGAGGCAGGAAAATCCATAAAAAGCGATGCGGCCGGCATTTGGGAGGCCAAGATATTCCTGAAGCCCTTTTGAAAAGATCCTCCCGCCAAACATTCCGCTGACTTGTTCGGGGGGCAGCGCAAGATGCGTGAAGAAAGCCCAATGGTCACTGAGGAAAACGCCGATGACAGCCAAACTCAGAAGGGAGAGAACAAGAAAGCGTTGAAGCGGTTCTCTGATCAGATTGACAAGCAGCGCAAACGGATAAAGCTTCAACAAGCCCGCCGCCAGGGCGCAGAGATAGAATATGAGCCGCGACCAGGCCTTTCGCTGCGGCAAGAGCATGGCACCGACGATCAAGATGAATATCACGATATCCAGGTTGGTCCGCTCGAGCGCGTAGAATACCGGCGGAGAGACGGCGGCG
>JADMIO010960113.1_pt1 | contig 17135 bp, 15 predicted proteins | sample 8958161 | NCBI WGS metagenome assembly JADMIO01 (sample SAMN16585339, study PRJNA669376) | soil metagenome | isolation source: Crop rotation soil | place: USA: Cullars Rotation, Alabama | collected 2011
AAACCAACAAGGTCAGCAAGGTCAGCAAGGTCAACAAGGTCAACAAGGTCAACAAGGGCAGCAGGGTCAGCAAGGTCAACAGGGTCAACAGGGTCAACAGGGTCAACAGGGTCAGCAGGGTCAGCAGGGTCAGCAGGGTCAGCAGGGTCAACAGGGGCAACAGGGGCAACAGGGCCAAGGGCAGGGTCAGCGCGGACAGCAACCCGGCCAACAACCAGGTGGACAGGGTCAAAATCTGAATCCTTCGGAGCAGCAGCAGCAGCAAAACGCCCAAGCCCGTTCAGGGCGCGGCAGTTTCCTCGATGCCGCCACGCGCACCGAACGGCAGGCCAACGAAGGCGCAGGCGGCGGTGCCCATGGGCCCATCACCGGGCCTGAATTTACGACGTGGTCGGATCGCCTTCGTAATGTCGAGGAGATGCTCGACCAACCGGAACTCCGCACCGAGGTCTCGCGCGTGCGCGAACGCGCCCGGGCCGTGCGCGCGGAAACCAAACGCCACGGTCAGAATCCCCAGTGGTCGCTCGTGCGCACCCAGATCGGTGACCCGCTCATGGAATTGCGCGATCGCGTGGCCGAAGAGCTGGCCCGCCGCGAGAAACCCGACTCCCTCGTCCCCATCGACCGCGATCCCGTCCCCAACAAGTTCAACGACCTCGTCCGCCGCTACTACGAGAAACTGGGTACTGGAAAGTGATTGGGAGTGCGGTGACTTGTCACCGCTTTTCGGAACCGGCGACTCGTCGCCCCAATCGCGAGAAGGCTTCCAACCTGTTGATGAACCCCCGAGCTTCGAAGTCCCGGCCGTAAAGCTCCGACAAGTCGGAGCACTCCACATTACGGACAGCGTGTCGCCCGATAGAACCGGTGCGGCGGGGCGCCGGGAGGCGGCGTCAGCGTGAGCAGCACCCGTGCGGTGAAGGTGTTCGTGCTCACCGGTTCCCAGGTCACCAGATCCGCCGAGGCTTCCACCACATGAGTCATGCGCGGCAGGCCCGTCAGCGTGGCCTGAAAGCGTCCATCGGGCAGGAACTGCGGCCTGTTCAGCAAGGGCGGTGTGTCCTGCCGCTCGATGGTCACAGTCCAGCCGTTGGCGATGGTCCCTCCGTCTCCTCCCAAATCATCGCGCGCCAACAGCAGCCAGGAGCCGTTGGGTGCGGTGCCGAGGAATGGCGTGAAGTTGGTCGCGGTCACATTCGAGGGCGCCGGCAACGGGAAGGTGTCGAGCGGTGGGTCGTAATCGGTGGGCGCGTAGAGCCCGGCTGCAGGGCGCTCGAGCTGGAGAGCCGGTGGGTCGCCGTGTCGGAGAAGCTGCGATGCTGAATAGCCGGCCCGCAGTGCCTCCAGCCCATCGGAAACAGGCCTCCTCCCGGAGGCCGCCCGCGGTCCTGAACACACTGGCCCATCGGACCTTCCAGAATCGCCTTCCCTCTAAGCCGGCCGGCGAGGAAATGCAAGCCGTCGCAGAACCGGCTCAAGCTCGTGGCTTTTTCTGCCGACGCATCCTGTGGGCCTCCGGCGCCAGAGCGCAGCGTAGGCGGGCCATCCGCAGGGCGGCGGTGGCGCTAATTCGGTCATAACAACGAAAGTGAGCTCGATATGGGCAAACCCAAGATCCTGATCGTAGAAGACAACGAAGTTGTCCTCCGAATGCTGGAGGCCAAACTGAGCGGGGCCGGCTACGACGTCGTGGCCGTCGCGAACAGCACCGAAGCCATCACCTTGGCGCAAACCGAGAGCCCGGATGTGATGATTCTGGACCTGGGGCTCCCCCAAAAGGACATGTTCAACACCATCCGCGATGGTTTTGGGGTCCTGAGCTGGCTGCCACGCCTGCTCGACGAGAATGCCACTTTCCCCATCATCGTCCACACAGCGGACGAATCCCCCGACACGCTCGCGTTTTTGCAGAAGCACAAGCCTTATGCCGTGTTTCAAAAGGGCCGGGATCTGAACGAACTGGTCAGCCTGGTCCGCCAGGCCCTGGCGCGACCCAAGGCTGCCTGACAGAGTCGCGGACCGATCCCGATCCGCCGGCAGACACCGACGGACCCGCTGCGCGGCTCCACGTCGCGTTGGGCAATCCTGTGCAGCTCAGCTTCTTCGCCGCTTCAAACAGGACCTACAGCATCTCCAACGCGGCCATGTGACCGGGGGCCCCTGGCAGACATTGTTCGATGTCGCGTCCGGGCCCACCAATCGCTGGCTCACCTTGCTCGATACCAACGCGCTGAGCTCGCCACCCCAACGCTTTTACCGGCTCGTCACGCCGCAAACTCCGTAGCGGATGCGGACGGCCGCGTCCTACGGAATGCCCGTCTTGGCCTTGATGATTTCGCCCAGGCTGCGGTTGAGCTTCTCCTGATCCCCGGCGACGTCGCTGATGCTGCCCAGGTAATCGCCCGCCCGGTTCAACAAGTCGGCCCTCTTTTCCGCCTCGCTCACCACCTTGGCCAGCTGGTGGTCCGTGGCCGAGACGCCCGGGCCAGTGGCGTTGTTGTTGTCTTCCGCCTCAATCCAATACTCGATCAAGCTGCCTTCACTCAGGCCGGGCAGATGTTCCGGGATTTTCCAATCGTAACGCCGTCGCACGCGCTGCGGGGAGTCCCCGCTGAGATCCAATTCCAGAGTCTTGGCCTCACCGTTGTCCACCGTGTCCACCTTGTAGCACAGCCGCAGCTTCGCGATCTGAAAATCGTCGCTGGCCTCGAAGGCCACCAGCATCGTGGCAATGCGCGTGATCAGCTCCTCCTTGCGGTCCGGATAGGTCAGGCGCACCAGCGGCGCCTTGTCCGGCAGCACATCTACGCGGTAGACCGCGGCGTCCCGGCTCTCCATGCCCTCGGTGTCGAGCATCTGAACCTGAAATCCCGTCAGGCCCTTGGCTGGCACCTTGAATTCGCCGGTCAACTCCCGCGGGCGCGCTGAATCCACACGCAGCGGTGATTGCTGCTCCACCCCGACCAAGTGCAGGGACGCAGTACGGATATCCTTGGTCGCAGCCGCCTTGAGCCTCAGCACGCTACCCGCCAGCAGGGTGAGGTCGCCGAGGCTGCGGCGGGCGGGCTTCAAGCCTGTGTAGGCGGGAAATTCCTGGTCACATTCCACCGTGGCCACCGTCGGACGCGGCACGGCCCTGACATCGAACGTGGCGCTGACACCGTCCCCCAACGCGAACTGGTAGGTGAAGGAGTCCTGCACGTTCTCGAGGGTGCGCCCGAACTGGGCGGGGTTCTCCCGGTTTTGGTCGAGCGGAAACTCCTGGGCGCGGCGGCTGCGGTACTTCACCTGCACCTTGCCATGGGCGGGGATAATGCCTTGCACCAACGCCTCGAGGCGCACGGTGTCGCCCACGCCCACCACGCGATTGCCGTCCGCCACCTGGATGCGCGTCTTGCGCGGGACCGGGACGCTGGACAGAAACACGCGCCGGAGCAAATCGCCGCAAGTATCGCGTCCGGCGGCGAAGCCGGCGCCGGCAATGAGCGGGATGAGCACACCCAGCGCCGCAAAGCGCTTGAGGCGATCGGTGGGCACGATCTGGCGGAAGTCGCCGGGCCGGGCCAACGCCTCCGTCTCCGCCACGAGCGCTTGCACCAGCGACGCCGAAGCGCCGTGGGGCACGGCGCCGGGTCGCACGAGCTGGAGGGAAGCGATGAGGCGGGAGCGAAATTCCGGCCGCGCCTTCTCAACCATCAGGGCCAGATCATCTTCATCCGGTTGCCGAAGGAGCGGGGCCACGACATGGCGGAGCAGGATGAAGCCGCAGAGGCTAGCCTGGGCGGCGAGGGAAATCAGGCGGACGCCCCAGGGCAGTTCGAGCCACCAATCCAGAAACATGGCCAGCGCCAGCACCTCGATGCCGACGACCAGGGCCATGGCCACGCCGGTCCAGGCCTGCACGGCCACATGCCGGCGGCGCAACGACTCAATGCGTTCCGCCAGCAGGGGGCTGCGCACCACGGTGGGTGCCGGGGCTGGGAGGGGCAGGGTTTCGGGTGCGGCGATCAAGCGAACGGCAGATAGTGGGTTGGAAAGGGGAAATTTCAAATTTCAAATTGCTGGGCCTGGCCGGACCGGGTGCAGACGGCCCATTCCCACGTTGCCCGGATGCAGGGTGCGTTGTGGGGACGAGCCGTCCCCGCTCCAGGGCACCGGTAGAACCAACCGGCGCACTTCGCCGCTTCGGCCCATCAGAAATGGAGAATCGTCAATCGCCAGTCCTCAATCCCACGCCTGATTGAGGACTGGCGATTGACGATTCTTGATTGATGATGGAACGGGCCCTAGGGTCCGTGGTATGCGAGCAAAGGCGACCCCATATGCCGGGGACTCCGACACCACGCTGCTCTGGCGCGCACCGTGGCCCCGCTCGTACGTCAACTTTGTCGGACGCAAGCTGCTGCGGTTCGGTGCCACGCTCAAAGGGATGGGCGCCTTTATCTTCATCACGCTGGGCGTTTCCATGCACAAATTTAGCGTGGCCCGAAGCGTCATCCGACCCTTGGTCTTTGAGCATCTCGCCCGCTCGGGCCTCTACCTGACCCCGATGGCCGGGTTCATGTCCCTGGCCCTGGGCCTCGTGGTTATCGGCCAGACCGTGTCGCTGCTGTCGCGGGTGGGCGCCACCGATCTGCTCGGCACGATCATGGTCTCGGCGGTGGTGCGGGAACTGGGCCCGCTCATGGCGGCCGCGCTCGTGCTCTGCCGCAGCGGTGCTGCCAACGTGGTCGAATTGGGCACTGCCCGGGCCCAGGGCGAAGTGGAATCCCTGGAGGCCTTGGGGATCGATCCCATCCACTATCTCGTCGTCCCGCGCGTGGTAGGGATGGCGGTGGGCATGTTCTCCCTCACGGTCTACTTGATCCTGGGTGCCCTGTTCAGCGGTTACCTCTGGGCGTTTCTCCAGGATGTGCCACTGGCACCGGCGGACTATCTGCGCCAGCTCGTGGCCGCGCTCGACGGGCTGGACTTCGTCCTGTTGGGGGTGAAAACGGCGGCGTTCGGCATCATCATCGCCATCGTCACCTGTTATCACGGGCTGGCCCAACCCTTGACCCTGACCGAAGTTTCGCGAGCCACGGTCATGGCCGTTAGCCAGAGTATCCTGGCGTGCGTGGCCATCGATGGGTTGTTTGTCATCGCCTACCTGGCACTCTGATTGCAGGCGTGAACACCCCCCCTCCCGCATCCACGCCCGCACCGGTCGCGCACGCGGTCTGCGTGGAGTTGCGCGACGTCGCCGTGCCCGCATTGCGCAATCCCGCCAAGCTCACCCTCGAGAACGTAAACTGGTCCGTGGCCGTGGGCGATTACTGGGCCGTGGGCGGGTTGGTGAGCTCGGGCAAGACAGATTTACTCTCCGTGGCCGCAGGCTTGCAACGCCCGGCCCTCGGCACCTGCCGGTTCTTCGGTCAGGAATTCGTTCCTGACTTCGAGGACGAGCATCTGTCGGTGCGGCGCCGGGTGGGTTTTGTTTTTGATGGCGGCCAGCTGCTGCATGATTTGACGCTGGAGGAGAATGTCGCGTTGCCGCTGCGGTACCACGGTGACGCCGCGAACCGGAATCCGGCGGCGCGCCTCAAGGACTTGATTTACATTACCGGCCTGGAAGCGTGGGCCGGGAGCTATCCCGCGCACGTCAACCGCAACTGGCAGCAACGTTTCGGCCTGGCCCGCGCGCTGGCGCGGAATCCGGAGCTGCTGTTGCTCGATAATCCGCTCTCGGGGCTGGACCCGTCGGACGCGGCCTGGTGGCTGGAAACGCTGGCGGCCCTGGCCGCCGGACATCCGATTCTCAACAACCGGCCGCTGACCCTGGTGGTGTCGGGCAACGACCTGCGCCCATGGCGCCAGAGCGCCCGGCAATTCGCGTTGCTGCAGGAGCGGCAATTCATCGTGCTCGGGGATCGCCCCGCGCTCGACACCCAGTCGCAACCGGCCCTGACCGACCTGCTCCGCCCCTGGCACAACTAAGGCTTAATTCATGGCTGTCCAAGATCTCACCCCGCAATTGCGCACGCGCTTGAGCCGGCTCGAGCGCGTGGTCGCGCTGTTCGTCGTGCTGGCCACGGCTCTGATGGTGGCCGGGCTGTATTTTTATGTCCGCCGCACCGCCGAGCGCAAAGGCTGGTACGTGGTGAAGCTGCCTTACTTCACGTTCGTGGACAGCGCCGCCGGATTGAAGGTGGGGGATCCGGTCAAGATGATGGGCTTCGACGTAGGGGAGATTGGAATGATTACTGCCGAGCCACCGGAGAGCCAGTACGCGGTGTATATCGGTTTCCGGGTGAAGGAGCCCTTTAACGGTTACTTATGGGATGATTCCCGTGCGCAAGTGGTCTCCAGCCTCCTTGGCAGCCGTTACCTCGAAGTCACCAAAGGCACGAACGGAGTCCCGGCCTACTATTTCAACCCGATGCGGACCATCGACGTCAGCGAGGCCCGAGTCCAGGGCGACGCGCCGACGCTGATGCTGGGGGAGGAAGTATGGGACGCCTCCAAACGAAAGCTCGTGGAACGCGCCAACCAGCCGCTCAACTCCGCCCTCATCTCGCGCCTGGAGTCCGCGGGCGTGCAGTCGATCCTGGTGGTGGACAAGTCACGGCAGGTCGAATGGCCCACCCACGTGTGGGACGACCGGGGAGGCCGCTATGCCCCCTTCAACCGCAAGAAGGACAAAGGCTATTTCCTGGTGCCGGATGAACAACCGGCCCTCACCGAGGTGGCGGCGAAGATGTTGGACCAGGTCAAGGAAGCGCTGCCAAATGTGCTCGCCCTCACCAACCGGCTGCAGCGGTTGCTCGACGAATCCGCCGGCGCCGCGGCGGAGGCCAACGTGCTGCTCAGCGCCGCCCGCCCGGCCATCACCAATCTGGCGCTCATTTCCGGCAACCTCACCAACCCTTCCGGCTCATTGGGCCAGTGGTTGATTCCGCCGGAGATGAACCGCGATCTATCGCGGGCCCTCAAGAACGCCAACACTGCCATCGTCAGCGCCAACGCCATGCTCACGAACACGGATGCGCGGTTGGATGACCTGGTGGGCAGCCTGGGCCGCGCGCTCGAGGAACTCTCCGGCATCACCAGCAACTTGCACAACCAGGTCGACGCCAACACCAACATCGTCTCCAATGTATCGCGGCTGATCGTGGACACGGATCATTTCGTGCAGGGCCTCAAGCGGCACTGGCTGCTGCGCTCCGCCTTCAAGGATAAGGCCACCAATGCGCCCTCCTCCAAACCCACCAGGGGCCGGTTCACCTCCCCGAAGGCGTCGGACCGGTGACGGGCGGAGTGGGGACGGCTCGTCCCCATTTGCTTCCTCCCGTGCAGAGCGTCAGGCGTGCCCGAACTCGCGCCAGCGTCCTGGAGTGCGGCGGCCCTCCGCCGCTGTTGGTCCTGGGAGCACCGGCACCTTGCCGGCTGGTGCGAATGTCGTAATGCGGTTTTGGAATACGGTTCCGTGAACGCGCCGGCAAGATGCCAGCGCTCCCAGGCTAACCCATCTCAGCCATGATCTCCTTCAACACCGTCGTGCCGTTCACGCCTTCGGCAAGCGCTTCGTAAGTCAGCCGGGTGCGGTGCAATAACACGTCTTCGGCCAATGCAAATAAATCCTCCGGGACCGCATAATCACGTCCATGAATGAAGGCGCGGGCGCGCGCCGCGGTGGTCAAGGCGATGCCGGAACGCGGGCTCCCGCCGAGCTCAATGTATTTGTGGCGGCGGGTGCGGCGTGTCAGTTCCACGGCGTGCTTCACAAACACCTCGCTCACATAAACCTCCTGGACCTTCGTCATGGCCGCGGTGAGGTCGGCCAGTTGCGCGACCGGCTCCGAGGCGATGGCATCGAACGCCGTCTTGGGTACTGCCCCGTGCTCGTCGCGTTTCAGGCCCAGCGCCAGCTGGCGGCGGACGATTTCCTCTTCCTCGCTCACCGCGGGATAATGCAGACGATGACAAAGCATGAAACGATCGAGCTGCGCTTCCGGCAGCTCAAACGTGCCGCTTTGCTCGATGGGATTCTGCGTGGCGATGACCAGGAAGGGCGCCGGCAGCGGGTAGGTTTTGTTGCCGATGGTAACGCGCCGTTCCTGCATGGCTTCGAGGAGCGCGCTTTGGACCTTGGGCGCTGCGCGATTGATTTCATCGGCCAAAAGCAGGTTGGTGAAAATCGGTCCCTGATGGGTCCGGAATTCATTGGTGCGCTGATCGAGAATCTCCGATCCGATGATGTCGCTGGGCAGCAAATCAATGGTAAACTGCACGCGGGCGAAGCGCAGGTCGATGGCGCGGGCGATGGTATTGACCAACAGCGTCTTGGCCAGGCCGGGCATCCCCTGCAATAGCAGGTGACCGCCAGTGAGCAACGCGATGAGCACACGTTCGACCACGGTGTCCTGTCCGACCACCACCTGGGCCACCCGTTGGCGCACTGATTCCACAAACGGCGCGACGTTGGAGTCCGCAGCGGCGCGGGTATCGGTGGAGGCGGATTCGGAATTCATGGCGAGGATGCTGGCTCGCACGCTAGCAAGCGCGGGAAGGCAGGCAAGTCGATTTGAGGTAGGGAGTGTCCCCCCGAAACATTAGCGAGTAGATGGAAACCATCCTGGATGGGTGAATGTATTAGTGAAGTTCCCTCACCCGGCCTAGCGGCCACCCTTCCCCCGCGCTTCTCGCGTGACTTGTCTCGCGAATAAGACCTCTGCGAGGTGCCGCTCAGGTTCGAAAGGCCGTGGGGGCGGGACAAGTCCGGGCCGCAAAGCCCCGACAAGTTGGAGCACTCCAAAGTGCTTTCCTCGCCCATGGCTCATCGCTACGTTCGCCTCTGAGTGTTCTCATTCCGATGAAATTGCGAGCGTTACTCCCTCTTATCGCGACCATGGCCTTCGCCGGGACCAGTCCAGCCGCTATGACTGCCGTCACCGGAGTCCAGGCGGTGGAGGCGGACAGCTTTCGGTTAAAGGACTCCCGCGTGGTGCGGTGTCTCGGTCTGGCGCTGCCCAACAAGGAGGAGGCAGGCGCCGCGGCCACCGCGGCGTTGAACGCACTGGTGTCCAACCGTGAGCTGCGCATGGAACCGGGGCGCCCCGATAAGGACACCAACGGGCACGTTTTGGCCTACGTGTTTAATGGGCGCACCCTGGTGAACGAAGAAATGGTGCGCCAGGGATGGGCCTATGTGTGCCGACCGGTCTCCGCCAAGTATCGTCAACGCATGCTGGCGGCGCAGGAGGAAGCCCGCGCGGCCCGCCGCGGCATCTGGGCAGGGTTGACCAACGCCCTGGTCTCCATCGCGGAGGTGAAGCCACGCTCCGCCGGCGGCACCGAGGCGCTGCATGACGAATATGTGGTGTTGCAAAATCTTGGCAGCAACGCGGTGGACCTGACCGGCTGGTCCGTCATCGACGAGGGCAATCACCGATTTCTCTTCCCGCAGTTCGTGTTGCCGCCGGCAGCGAAAGTGACCTTGCGGAGCGGCGTCGGGCGCAATTCAGCGACGGATCTGTATTGGGGCAGCCGCACGCCCATTTGGAACAACAATGGAGACAGCCTGACGCTCAAGAACGCCCAGGGCCGGCTCGTGGTCACCTACGTTTATTGAGCCAGCGAGAAGCTGCTCCGGGCTCGCGGCGTCAGTCTGGCAAAGAGGCGGTCCCTCCCCGCGAACGCCTGCCAGAACGTGGCGGGTCGTTTTATTTCAACGCGGCGCTGTTGGTGCCGCCTTGGCGGCGCTGAGTTGGAGCTTGGACACGACGCGTTGGGCGCCGTCGATGTCCAAGGCCAGCTTCATGGCCCGAGCGATGTCCTCATGCGTCGTGACCGCTCCGCTCAAGGTCACCACGCCGCGCTCGGTCTCAACGCTCACGCCGCGCAGCGAGGAGTCGCCCAGCATCTTGGCCTTCACGCTGGCGGTGACGGTCGTGTCGCCCACGGCGGACGTGACGGATTCGGTGGCCGCCTTGGCTTTGTCGCGCACGATGATGCCCGTCTTGTTGAACTCCTCCTTGATCTCGTCGGCCGCCTCCTTCAGCGATTTGCCGGCTTTCCAGGCGGCGTAGGTGACGCGGTCGCGTGTCTCCGCAAACTGGCCTTGCGTCTTGGCGCGGTCCCAAAACCACCAACCGCCCGCGCCCGCCCCGGCGCCGAGAAGGAAGATGAGTAGAAATTTCTTCATGGGCGGGAGCGTGATCTGGAGTGCGGTGACTTGTCACCGCTTTTTGGAACTGGGTGACTTGTCGCCCCGATTACCACCCCGGTCTGGGACAAGGGGACAAGCCCCGCAGCCGCAAAAGCTCCGACAAGTCGGAAGCACTCCAACCACTCCAAATCAGACTTTGTCCGGTTCCGGATGCACCCAGGGTGCCCGATAGGCGCGGCGGAGGAGCTTGTTGGCGTCGGGATCATTCCTGACCTGGCCCGTGGCGGCATCCCACTCCAGGGTTCGGCCGAGCTGCAGCGAGAGGTTGGCCAGAATGCTCGAAGCGCTGGAGATGTAGCCCTGTTCGATGTCCGCGACTGGTTTCGAGCGTTTGGCGATGGCGGCGAGGAAGTCCTGCATGTGGGCCCGGATGGCCGGGGCGCACTGCTTCTCCAGGTCTTTCTCGGTACGATCCTCGGGAAACTGTTCGAGGCCCTTCTCTTCATCCGGCTTCACGCTGCGGCTGACGGCCGTGCCCTTGCCTTGCGGGATGAAGTCGTAGTCAAAAACGCTGGCTTTCAAAGTGCCTTTGTCACCGTAGACGGTGGCGCTCCACGGATACTTGGCATCGGGAGCGGTGCCCCAGGTGCGGTGGGTCCACACCACGTTCAGGTTCTCGAACTCGAACGTCGCGGTCTGGGTGTCGGTGATGTTGGCGCGGCTGGCCTTGTCGACCAGGATGCCACCGCTGGAGGTGATGCGTTGGGGCCAGCCGAGGTCGAGGAACCAGCGAACCATGTCGAACATGTGGATGCACATGTCGCCCACGATCCCGTTGCCGTATTCCATGAAGGCGCGCCAGCTGCGGGGATGCACCAGCTTGTTGTAGGGCCGCAGGGGCGCGGGGCCGGTCCACATCTCGTAGTCCAACGAGGCCGGAGGCGTGGTGTCGGGCGCGTCGGCCGCGGTGGTCCGGCTCCGCATGTGCCAGTAGCAACAAATCTCCACATGCGCGACGCGGCCCAATTTGCCTTCCTTGATGATGCGCTCGCGGGCCTCCACCAGGTGGGGCGTGCTGCGGCGCTGCGTGCCAATCTGCACTACGCGATTGTATTTGCGCGCCGCCGCCAGGATGGCCTGACCCTCAACCACATCCACGCTGATGGGCTTTTGCAGATACACATCAGCGCCGGCCTTGAGGGCATCAATGGCGGTCAGGGCATGCCAATGGTCGGGCGTTCCAATGAGCACAATGTCGAGATCGCGTTCCTTGAGCATCTCACGGTAATCGCGGTAAGTGCGGGGTTTCTTTTTCGAGAGCTGGCGGGTAGCCACGAGGTCAGCGGCGTCGGTGAGCATTTTTTGGTCGACGTCGCACAGGGACACGACGTCGATGGGGGCGACTTGGACCAGCCGGAGGAGGTCACATTTGCCGTACCAACCCGTGCCGATGAGGCCGACGCGTTTCTTCATATCGCTGAAGTCGGCGCCACGGGAGGGCAGCGACGGCAGGGTGGCGAGAGCGAGTGCAGCGGTGGAAGAGCTGTGGAGGAATTGGCGGCGGTTCATCGCATGGTATTCGCAGAACGGATACCGCAAGGCAATCCCGGATCCATCAATGGGCTGGCAATTCCCCGCTGAATCGGCTAAAGACTGAGCCTGTGAAATCCAGCGCCATCACCAAGTCCGGCCTGCTGTGCGCGGCCTGGTTGACAGCCTGCTTCAGCCTGTCGTTTTCAGCCCGTTTACACGGAGCCCATCCCCTGGCTCAGTGGCACCCCCGATTCTCGCTGCCGAGCGGCGGCGGTTTCGCCGATGTCACCTGGGGGAACGGGCGACTCGTGGCCATTGGCAGCGGCACCGCTGTCGTCTCCACGAACGGAGTCGATTGGGAGCTGCACAACACCGGCATCGCGGGCTACGCGCAGGCCGTGACCTACGGGAACGGCCGCTTTGTGGCCGTGGGCCTGGACGGCCTGGCCATCGCCTCCACAGATGGAATCCAATGGACGGAGATTTTGCCCTCGAGCAGCGGGAGCAAGGATTTCTATGACGTGATTTACGGGAATGGCTTGTTCGTGGCCATCGGCGAACTGGGCCGTATCGAAACGTCGCCCAATGGGACGACGTGGTCGGCGCAATCCTTTACGACATCCACACCATTTTCTCTGCACCACATCACCCACGGACAAGGGCTTTTTCTGAGCCCCTTCACGCCTGGCACCAACCTGGTCTCGGCCGATGGCACCAACTGGCAACCGCGCGCTTCGGGCACGACCAACAACCTCTACGCGGTAGGATTCGGCGGCGGCACTTTTCTGGCGGTCGACACAAGGCTGCGCGTTTGGACCTCACTGGACGCGACGGCCTGGAGTTCGTTTGGATCGATCACGGGAATTCGGCCTCCGGAAGTGGAGTGGGGCAACGGACAGTTCCTGATTCTGGCCAACCCGGCGCCGGAATATTCCAGCGCGAGCGGTTCCTGGACACCAAGCCCGACCAACATCGCGGCCAGCGGCGCGGTCTTTGCCAACGGCACCTTTGTCATCACCGCCGGCAGAACCATCTACCAATCGGACCCGGTCATCCATCTGGCAACGCCCGGACCGGGCGCGATTCGTTTGTCGGGGCCGCCGGGCACCTACGCGGTGGAAGTCTCGGATTTGCAGGCGGGCGCGCCTTCGTGGCAGTGGCGGACCAACGTGCTCATGACGACGAGCCCGTTGCTGTGGAATGAGACGTCCCCGACCGCTTCCAGCCGATTCTACAGGGCGATCCTGCAGCCGTAATTTGGAGGGCGGGACTTGTCGCCGCTTAGAGGCTGGAACTTGTGCCGCCACCCCCGAGTCCAAACATTGGCGTCGGCGCGGAGAGTTCAACCGCATGCGAACGCCGGAGGAGCGCGGGACCAGTCCCGGCGCTAAAGCTCCGACCAGTCGGAGCACTGCAGATTACTTCCCCTTCAGTTCATCCATCCACTTACGAATGCTCTCCTTGTTGGGGGAGATCACTTCCAACCGCTGCAGCCACTCCACGGCGCGGGCATAGTTCTTCTCCTCTTCCTCCAGCTTCGCCAGCTGGCCCAGAATCTGGGCCCGCAGGAAGATGTTGGGTTCGGTCTTGCCAGTTTCCCGCTCCTCCCATTTTTTCAAGGCTAGCTCCCAGACGTTGCGCGCGCGCACCGCATCCTTGCGCTCCTCGGAATAAATCCGGCCCAGCTCGAACAGGATTTCGTAGTCGCCCGGGTTCTGCTGGAGCCCATAGCGCAGGAACTGCTCGGCCTCATTCACTTTCTTCAAGGCGTTCCGCAGCCAGTAGGAGGTGACCACATAGGTCTCCACCCGCTGCGGATCCATTTCGGCCGACAACTTCAGCCACGGCAACATCTCGCGCTCATCGGCCTTGCGGCCCTCGTGATGCCCGGTTTCATGCGCTTTGTGCTCGCAATTCTCGTCGTGCCCGTTGTGTTCCTTGGCCCGCTGACAACAACTGTGGCCGCACCCGGAGTCGCCCAGGTGCGTATGCCGGGCGGGGAAGAAATGCCGTCCAAAGGCCTCGATCCAATCCCGCGGCGCCCCGAGGAAATTCCCCTCCGCCTCCTCGGCCTCCTGCCCATGCACATCGCCGGCCAGGTGCGCTTTCTCAAAACCCTCACGGTTATCGAAGACCGACGGGTAATAGCCGTTGTGGAAATAGGCGTCGGCCTTGGCGTAGAAGTGGCTGCCAAAGAGCCGGCGCCCATCGCCCAGTGCCGTCTCGAGGAAGCTCTCCGACCTGGTCAGGCTGCCCTTCCAGGTGAGGAACCAGGGGCCGAGCGTGGTGGCGAAGGACAGCACCAGCGACGCCAGCAGGGCGAGCGAGAGAATCGGGGCGCGCATGGCGAAACGTCAGTTGATGGCCTTGCGCCGAAAGCAGAGGCAGGCCGCACTGAGGAACAGGGCGGCGTAAACAGCGGCATATCCGAGGGCGCCGAGCCAAACCGGCCACGGCACCAGTCCCCAATCATGAACGATGAGACGGCGGACGTCGTACCACTCGAGATGCGGCAGGGTAAAATAAATGGCCTGCAGCAGCGTCTGCATCGGCTCCGTCAGCTTGAGCGCCACTTTGTTCAGGTGGCCGGCGAGAAAGAGAATGGCTACGCAGACCACCAGGGTGATGGTGTTGTTCGACGACGGGGCGGCGAAGACCACCGAGCCCAGCATGGACATGGCACACACGATGCCCAGCGCGAACCAGTGCAGGCTCAGCGCCTGAAAGTAGTGACCGACGGGCCAACTGTGTTCCTGAGCCCCGGCTACCAGGCCAAAGAAAGTGTAGAACACCAGCAACGCCAGGCCACTGGCCAGCCAACAGCCGAGAAACTTGCCCACCACCACCTGATGGCGGGTCACCGGCTTGGCCAGCAACGGAAACAAGGTGCGATTCTCGCGCTCCGCCGGGATCTGCCGCGCGGTGGTGGTCACCGCGATGACCAGAGACGACGCCCAAATAAGGAAGAGGCAGATTTCCTTCAGATAGCGCACGATGCCATCCTGGTTGAAGATGTTCACCGACCCCATGACCAGGGTGATGAGCGCCGTGAGCACGAAGAGGACGTAGAAATCCTTGCGCCGGTACAATTCCCTGATGGCCACGCCGGCGATGGCGAAGACGTTGCTGAGGACGCCAGAACCCGCTGGAACGGTGCAGGAAATGTCAGGCTGCCTGACGCTGGGAGCCGGGTTCGCTGGATTCATGGTAGCCAATGATCTTGAGAAATACTTGTTCGAGATTGGGCTGCTGATGCTGACGGACGAGATCGGCCACCCGGCCTTCCGCCGTGAGCTGGCCCTGATGCAGGATGGCCACGCGGTCGCAGACAGTCTCGACTTCACCCAATTCGTGAGACGAGAAGAACACCGTCCGCCCCTCCTGGCGCAGCCGTTGGATGATTTCGCGCACCTTCATGCGGCCGATGGGATCGAGCCCGCTGGTGGGCTCGTCGAGGATCAGCAAATCGGGATTGTTAATCAGCGCCTGGGCCAGCCCGACGCGCTGCTGCATGCCTTTGGAGTAGGTTTTTATCTGGCGTTTGCGGGCATGATCGAGCTCCACCAGTTTCAGGACGGCGTCGATGCGGCGATCCACCTCGGACTTGGGGATGCGGAAAATTTTGGCGTAAAAGCGCAGGATCTCCTCGGCGGTCAGGAACTTGTAGTAGTAGGTGAGCTCCGGAAGGTAGCCGATGCGCTGCCGGGCGATGGGGTCGCGCACGTTCACGCCGAAGAGCGAGGCGTTGCCGCTGGAGGCATTCACGAAGCCCAGCAGGACGTTCATGGTGGTCGTCTTGCCTGCGCCATTGGGACCAAGAAAGCCAAAGACCTCGCCCTGGCGGACGGCGAGATTGAGCCCTTGGAGGGCCACTTTCACCTGCGGCCCGAGTTCCCTGCCGCGGAACTCGACCCGCAGATTCTCGGTTTTCAGAATCACATCACTCATAGAATCCGGCAGGTATGGATCGGCGGCATCTTCCGGTGGCTTTAGCCGTCACTTTCTGCCTAGGATCGCCCGCCTCATGCCTGACATCGTTCTGGCCACGCTCAACGCGAAGTACCCTCACGCCTCGTTCGGGTTGCGCTACCTCTTCGCGAACCTCGGCGCGCTCCAGGAGCGCGCCACGCTGGCGGAGTTCGATATCAATCAACGTCCGCTCGACATCGCGGAAAAACTGCTGGCCTACTCGCCGCGCGTCCTGGGTCTGGGCGTTTACATCTGGAATGTGGCCGAGACCACGGAAGTCGTGGCGGCGCTCAAACGCGTATGTCCGGAGCTGGTGATCATTCTGGGCGGGCCGGAAGTGAGCTACGAGACCGACGAACAGGCAGTTGTGGCGCTGGCGGATTACGTGATCACGGGCGAAGGCGATCTGAAGTTTGGGGAGGTGTGCCGCGACGTGCTGGCCGGCCGCCCGCCGCGCGAAAAAATCATCCCGGCGCCGCTCCCGACCTTCAGCCAGCTGACGCTGCCTTACGAGCATTACACGGACACGGACATCGCGCACCGTGTGCTTTACGTCGAAGCCTCGCGCGGGTGTCCGTTCTCCTGTGAATTCTGCCTGAGCTCCCTCGAGGTGCCGGTGCGCCAGGTGCCGCTGGAGCAACTGCTGCCGGCATTGCAACGGCTGCTCGACCGCGGCGCGCGCCAGTTCAAGTTCGTGGATCGCACGTTCAATCTTGATCTTCGCTTCAGCCGCGCGTTGCTGGAGTTTTTTCTCGAGCGCGACCATCCGGAGCTGTTTCTGCATTTCGAGATGATCCCGGACCGGCTGCCGGAGGCCTTGCGCGAGATTATCGCCCGCTTTCGACCCGGCGCGCTGCAATTCGAGGTGGGCGTGCAATCCTTCAACGACGAGGTATGCCGTCTGATCTCCCGTCGGCAGGACACGCGGCGGCTGGAGGAGAACTTCCGTTTTCTGCGGGCTCACACGGGCGTCCATATCCACGCCGATCTCATTGCCGGCCTGCCGGGGGAAAGCCTCGAGAGTTTTGGGGCCGGCTTCGATCGACTGGTGTCGCTGGGGCCGCAGGAGATCCAGGTTGGGCTGCTCAAACGCCTCCGCGGCACGCCCATCGTGCGACACGACGCGGAGTGGGGCATGCGTTACAATTCGCATCCGCCGTATGAGATCCTGCAGACGAAGCTCATCAATTTTGCCACGATGCAGGGCGTGAGGCGTTTTGCCCGCTACTGGGATCTGGTGGGCAACAGCGGCAACTTTGTTGAGACCACGCGGCTTTTGTGGGCCGGTGGCATCCCGCCCTTCGCCGCCTTTTGGCGATTCAGCGAATGGCTCTTCGCCGCAGTGGGACGGACGGACAGCATCGCGCTGGCGCGGTTGGTCGAGTTGTTGTTTCGCTACTTGACGGAGCAGGCTGGACGCAATGCGGAGGAGGTTGGAGAGACTTTGGCGCGCGATTGGCAGCGAGCTGGCCGCGGGGGAGCGCCG
>JADMIO010960114.1_pt1 | contig 17134 bp, 14 predicted proteins | sample 8958161 | NCBI WGS metagenome assembly JADMIO01 (sample SAMN16585339, study PRJNA669376) | soil metagenome | isolation source: Crop rotation soil | place: USA: Cullars Rotation, Alabama | collected 2011
GCGTGATCGGCGATCTGCTTCGCGAACTGCGTCTCGCGGCGCGCAGCCTGGCGCGGACGCCGGTGTTGTCACTGGCGCTCGTGCTGACGATCGCGCTCGGCATTGCCAGCAACGCGTCGGTCGACGGCTTTGTCAAAGGGCTGCTCGCGCAGGAGCAGCCGTTTCCACCGGAAGCGATCGCCAGCATTCGCCGCCTGCTGACGACGGCCGCCATCGCCGTCTTCGCGATCGCATGCGCCAACGTCGCCGCGTTCCTGCTGGCACGCGCGGCGGCGCGCTCCCGCGAGACGGCGGTGCGCGTGGCGGTTGGCGCCGGCCGGCGTCACCTGATCCGGCAGGTCGTCGCCGACAGCCTCTTGATCTCGATCGCCGGCGCGATCGGCGGCGGGGTGCTGGCGCAGTGGATCGGCAGCATCGTGCCCGCGCTGCTGTTCGATCAGGATGCGGACCAGATGCGCTTCGCCGTCGATGCAAGCGGCATCGCGATCATCGCCGGCGGATGTGCGGCGATCACCCTGATCTGCGGATTGCTGCCGCTGATAGAAATGCGTCACGACGATCCCGCGGCCATCATGCAGCGCGAGAATTCCGGCCCGTCGCGCACAACGATCCGCCTGGGGACCGGACTCGTGATCGCGCAAATGGCGGCATGCACGTGCCTGGTGATCTCCGCGGGCCTGCTGCTTGCGGGCTATCGCTCGGCACTGCAGACATCAACCGGGCGGCACCTGTCGCACGCCGTGATCGCCACGGTTGAAGCGGTGCAAATGAGCTCGCGGTCGATGCAGGCGACGGCGGGCGCGAACTACTATGCCGAGACCGCGCTCGTCGCGCGCGAGCTGATCAACCCGGTGAACATCGCCTGGGTTGGCACCATCCCGGGCAACCGGCCGATTCTTCGCGCCTTCGAGTTCGAGCGCACGGGGCTTCCGATGCGAAGCCTCACCCTGATGCGCAAGCTGTTCAACACGCGCACCGGCGAGGACGTCATCCTCCCTCCGGTCGAAGGCCGGCTCTTCGGCATTGCCGACAGCGGCGTGTGCGGCGGAGTGGTGCTCTCGGTCGAAGCGGCGAAGCAAATCGGCGCCTCGAGACTGGCCGGCCGGTCGATCGAGACCCCATCCGGTTGGAGCGACGTCATCGGAGTGGTGCGATTGCGTGATCGGGCCTCAGGGCCGATCGTGTTTCATTACGCGCCCGCGTCAAGCGAGGCGAACGCGGAACCGGCGGTGTATCGCGTGCCGCAGTTCGATGACGCGCCTGCGACCGAGCTCGACGTCAACATCGTGTCGAGGAACTATTTCGATGTGCTTGGCGCGCGCATCATCGCCGGCCGCGGATTCGATGTCGAACGCGACGCGTGCCGCGTCGCCATCGTCAACGAACAGGCGGCGGAGCGCTACTTCGGCGGCAACGCGATCGGCGGCGCGCTGATTGACGTCGACGGCCGACGCACCACGATCATCGGCGTCGTGGCGTCGGCCAAGATCCGCGCCGCGCAGCGCGAGATCGCGCCGATGGCCTACTTCCCGATGGACCAGGACTTCCAGCCGCAGATGACGATGATCCTGGAAACGGAGGGCGTCAGCGCATCGAGTCTCCGAGAGTTGCATCGTCGCTTGCAGCTGGTACGGGGCGGCCGTTCCGAGCGAGTCGTCGTGACGACACTCGATCGGCACTTGAGCCGCACCGCGTTCGCGGCCGAACGCATCACCACCGTGCTGGTTGGCGCGTCTGCCGCAATCTCGCTGCTGCTCGGTCTGCTTGGCCTCTACGGCGTCATGTCGGATGCGGCGCGCCGCCGGCAGCGCGAGTTCGCGTTGCGCATCGCCTTAGGTGCCCAGGGTGGGCACCTCATTGGACAGGTTGTGTCGGAGGGCATGCGGCTGGTCATCATCGGCACGATCGCGGGCATCATCGGCGCGTTCATGATGGCGCGATGGATCGAACACATTTCACCCGCGCCCGACAAACTGTCACCTGAAGTCTGGTTAGCGGCCCCTCTTGCGCTAGTCAGTGCTGTCGCGATTGCCAGCATTTTGCCGGCGCGCAAGGCGCTGGCGACGGATCCGTTGCTGATCATGCGCGCAGAGTAGCAGCCGCCGGCGGAAGCGCATCGCGACGAAGGCTGGCGTGAATCGTGCACCCCGGCAGTGCATGCGTAACCTTGCCATCGTGCTGATGAGCCTCGTTATGCTGAGCTGCGCGCGCGCCGAAGCGAGCCGGCAACCCGTCGAGGTGGAGATGCGCAATGTCGATCTTCACGTCGCGGCGGATATCACTCTGCACATCACGCAGCTCCGCGGCCGGTTCGAACCGCTCGGACGTCGTGATGTGCCGTACCTGGATGACACGACGTCGTATGCGGTGAACGTCGACAGCGGCGTCGTTGCCATCGATCTTCGATCGCTCAACGCGTTGATGACGCGGACCCTCGCCGACGATCGCTCGAACGTCGACAAGCTCAAGATCACCGTCGATGAAGAGGGCAACCTGCGCCAGAAGGGCGTCATCGACAAGGCCGTCGACATTCCCTTCAACGTCAAGGCGGTCATCGAAGCGACGCCCGACGGCAAGCTGCGCGTGGCGACGAAATCGGTGAAGGGCTTTGGCATCCCGATGAAGCCGTTGATGAAGGTATTTCATCTCGAGATGGATGATCTGCTTCGCGTCAAGCCGGGCCACGGTGTCGTCGTCAAGGGCAACGACCTGATCCTCGATCCGTCGACGCTGTTGCCGCCGCCGTCGATCCGCGGCGCGATCACGTCGGCACGCATCGAGAACGGCGCCGTGGTGCAGACATTCGGGGACGGAGGCCTGCATCGACTGTCGCCGCCGGCGACGTCGTCGAACTACATCTACTGGCGTGGAGGATCGTTGTCGTTCGGGAAGCTGACGATGACGGCAACCGATCTCGAGCTGGTCGACATGGATCCGAAGGATCCGTTCGACTTCTCGGTCGAGCGCTGGAGCGATCAGCTCGTCGCCGGCTATTCGAAGACGACTGGCACGCGGGGCCTCAAGGCGCACATGCCCGACTACAACGATCTCAGAAAAACGCCGGCGCGGAAATAAGATGGATCGATGACACCGTTGTCGGTGCTGGACCTGGCGCCGATTGTCGAGGGCGGCACGGCCGCCCAGGCGTTTCGCAACTCGCTGGACCTGGCGCAACACGCCGAGCGGTGGGGCTATCGTCGCTATTGGCTGGCCGAGCATCACAACATGCCCGGCATTGCCAGCGCCGCCACCGCGGTGCTGATTGGCCACATCGGCGCGGGGACGACGACAATCCGCATTGGCGCCGGCGGCATCATGCTGCCGAATCATGCGCCGCTGCAGGTCGCGGAGCAGTTCGGCACGCTGGCATCGCTGTTTCCCGATCGTGTCGATCTTGGCCTCGGGCGCGCGCCGGGAACCGATCATGCCGCCGCCTTTGCGTTGCGGCGCACCTTGCAGACGGATCCAAACGAATTCCCGCGCGACGTGATGGAAGTGATCGACTACTTTCGCGATCCGCAGCCCGATCAACAAGTCCGCGCCGTGCCGGGCGCCGGGTTGCGCGTGCCGATCTGGATTCTTGGCTCGAGCCTGTTTGGCGCACAGGTCGCGGCGGCGCTTGGCTTGCCGTTCGCCTTTGCATCGCACTTCGCGCCGCAACTGATGCGTGAGGCGATCGCGATCTACCGCGAGCGGTTCAACTCGTCGGAGCATTCCACCCAGCCGTATCTGATGCTCGGCGTCAATATCGTCGCCGCCGACACGGACGCTGACGCCAGATTTCTCGCATCGAGTGGACGGCAGTCGTTTGCGAGCCTGCGTTCCGGGCGCCCGATCCGATTGCCGCCCCCGTCGAAGGAGTGGGAGCGCGATCCCGGCGATCGATCCGATCCCGCCAATCAAACGCGCGTGTCTTTTGTCGGATCTCCGGATACCATTCGCGATCAAGTGAAGGAGTTTGCCGCGCAGACCGCCGCCGATGAGCTGATCGTCGTCTCCCACATTTACGATCACCAGGCGCGCCTGCGTTCGTACGAGCTCGCCGCCGCGCTATGAACTGTCCGCGCTGTTCCAAGCCGATGCGCGCGTTCCGCGTCGATGGCTACCTCGGGAAAGAGGTGGACGTCGACGTGTGTTTGCCGTGCCAGTCAATCTGGTTCGATGCGCGCGAGCATCTTCAGCTCATGCCGGGTGCAACGCTTGCGCTCTTTCGAGTGATTGGCGAACATGTCGCGCGGCCGTCCTGGCGCGACGGTGACATCGTGCATTGCCCTGAATGCCGGGCGCAGTTGCGCCGCACCAAGGACATCCAGCGCAACACCCATTTCGAATATTTGCGCTGTCCGAACCAGCACGGCCGGCTGACGTCGTTCTTCGACTTCTTGAAGGAAAAGGATTTCGTCAAACCGCTGTCGCGCGAGCAGCTGGCGGAGTTGCGGCAGTACGTGCGCTCGGTCAACTGTTCGAATTGCGGCGGACCGGTCGATCTTGCCGCCAACGCTCAGTGCACGCATTGCGGCTCGCCGCTGACGATGCTCGACATCGACCAGGCCGGACGGCTGATCGATCAGCTAAAGCAGGGCGATGCCGCGAGCAAGACCATCGACCCGTCATGGCCGCTTGCCGTCGCGGCCGCGAAGCGGGAGACGGAACTCGCCTTCCGCGGCATTCGCGATGACAGCTGGGAAAACAACAGCCCGCGTGATCTGGTCGGCGCCGGCCTCACCGCCCTGATGCGGCTGATCAGGAAAGACTAATCCGGGTACAATCCAGCCCATGGGTATCACCGACTTTATCCGTGGCGAGCTGATCGACGTCATCGAATGGACCGATGACTCGCGGGACACGCTCTCGTTCCGCTATCCAGACGATGACAAGGCGATCAAGAACGGCGCGCAGCTGATCGTGCGCGAATCGCAGGTCGTGCAGTTCGTCTATCTGGGCGCTTTTGGCGATCTGTTCCAGCCCGGCAAGCACACGCTCACGACCGACAACATCCCGATCCTGACGAAGCTTGCGTCATGGAAGTACGGCTTCAACTCGCCGTTCAAGGCGGACGTCTACTACGTTGTCACGCGGCTGTTCACCGGCAACAAGTGGGGCACGTCCAACCCGGTGATGCTCCGCGATAACGACTTCGGTGTCGTGCGCGTGCGGGCGTTCGGCACCTACGACTTCAAGATCGTCAACCCTGCGACGTTCCTGCGCGAGGTGGCCGGCTCGGATCACAACTTCCGGCTCGACGAGTTCAACGACACGATGCGGTCGCGGATCGTCAGCCTCTTCACGGATGCGATTGCGTCGGCGAAGATCCCGGTGCTCGACGTGGCGTCGCGCTACACCGAGCTCGGCGATGCGCTGCTGCCGATGATCAATCCCGCGGTCACCGCGAAGTACGGCCTCGAGATCACCAGCTTCATCGTCGAGAACGTCTCGGTGCCACCTGAGGTGGAGGCCGCGATCGACAAGCGCGCGTCGATGACAGCGATCGGCAACTTGAACGACTACGTGAAATACCAGATGGGGCAGGGCATGGAGAAAGGCGGCGCGGGCACCGGACCTGCCGGCACGGCCGCGGAACTCGCCGTCGGCTTTGGCCTGGCCCAGCAGATGATGCAGCAGGGATTCAGCGGCGGCGCGGCGGCTCCAGGCGTGGCCCCCGAGTTGATGGGACCTGCTGAGGCGGCGCGGGTTCTGGGCGTCACCGAAGCGGATGTCATGACGGTGCTCGAGTCGGGTCAGCTCAAGGGCAAGAAGATCGGATCGACGTGGCGCGTCACGAAGGCCGCGCTGAACGCCTACCTCGCTGAGTAGTGGCGATGCTCCGCAGTGTTCTGTGAAGCGTCATATCGCCACTAGCAGTGTTGCCTTGCCGCGCATCCGCGCGGCGGCCTGACGGCCATGGCGGACGAAGTTTCGGCGCTCCAGAAGCATGCCTGCCCGGCGTGCGGCGCACAGGCCGAGTGGAATCCCACGAAGCAGAAGCTGATCTGTCCGTTTTGCGGCACGGAGTCGCCGTACTCAATCGATCGCGATGTCGGCCAGGTGGCTGAACGCGATTTGGCCGGCGGCCTGCGCGATTCCGCCGCGGCCGAGAAGGACTGGAAGGAGCAGCGTCACAGCGTTCAGTGTCAGAGCTGCCGCGCGATCATGGTCTACGAGGCGGATCGCGTCGGACAGAACTGCGAGTTCTGCGGCTCGCCGGCGCTGATCGCCTACCAGGAAATCAAGTCGCCAATCCGTCCCGAGGGCGTCCTGCCGTTCAAGGTGGATCGCAATCGTGTCCGCGACGACATCCGCCGCTGGTGGCGCAGCAAGTGGCTCGCGCCCGGACGCCTTGCGAAAGCCGCGCTCGTCGACACCGTCAAGAGTCTTTACATCCCGTACTGGACGTTTGACGCGTCGGTGCATTGCCCGTGGGATGCTGAAGCGGGACACTACTATTACGTCAACGTTGAAGGCCGCGACAGCAAGGGGCGGCCGGTGGTTCGGCAGGAACGTCGCGTCCGATGGGAGCCCGCGTCAGGCGTTGTCGATCACACCTTTGACGACGAGCTGGTGCCCGGAACGACGGGCGTGGATCTGCATCTGCTTCGGCAAGTCGAGCCGTTTCCGACCGCGGAGTGCGTGCCCTACGACACCGCGTTCTTGTCGGGGCACGTCGTCGAGCACTACCAGGTCGCGCTGACCGAGGCGACGGGCGAATCAGAAGCGCAAATGCGCGCGAAGCTCGAACAGCTGTGCGGCAGCCAGGTGCCCGGCGATACCTATCGCAATCTCGTGATTCACCCGGTGTTTTCGAGACGCACGTTCAAGCACCTGCTCGTGCCGATCTGGCTGCTTGTGTATATGTTCGGATCGCGCTCGTTCCAGGTGGTGGTGAATGGCTACACCGGCCGCATGGCGGGCAAGTATCCCTACAGCCCGTGGAAGATCGCGTTCCTGATCCTGCTCGCGATCTTCGTGCTGGTCCTCGTCATCCTCGCGAACGAAAGTTGAATTCGGTGCCTGACACCGAATTCAATCTCTCAATCTCCGAATTCGATCTCGCACCGATTGAATTCGGTGCCTGGCACCGAATTCAATCTTAGCGTCGCAAATTGTTAGACGACGGAGCAGTTTTTTCGTACATCGCGGTAAGATGCGCGGCATGAACAGAACCGTCGTGTTCGTCGTGATTGGTTTCGTTGCCGTGACTGCCAGCGTCGTCGCTCAGTCGGGCAGAAAACCCGTCAACTGGAAGGAACTGCCCGAGCCGTTTGCGACGCCCTCGTCCCGCAACAATCCCACGGTGGTTGCCCGGCCTGACGGCGCGTCGATCGCGGCGCCGCCGGGATTTGTCGTCGAGGAGTTCATGGACTTTGCCGGCATGCGGCCCAGGTTCATGATGCTCGGGCCGAGCAACGAGATCCTGATCACCGATACGTCAGGCAATGGCAACGTGTTCGTGATCAAAGACGGCGCGCGTACCGCCATCATCGAGAAGGTCGATCGTCCCTACGGGCTCGCGTTGAAGGGCGATCAGCTCTACGTCGCCGAGCCGACCTCCGTGAAGGCCTATACCTACGACACCAGGACGATGCGCGTGACAGGCGCCGGCAGGGAGATCATCGCGCTGCCCGGCATGAACACGGGCCACACGACCCGCACGCTCGCGTTCAACCGCGACGGGTCGAAGCTGTATCTGTCGGTCGGGTCGCGATCGAACATCGACCTGAACGAAGATCCGATGCGCGCGGCGGTGCATCGCTTCAATCCAGATGGCAGCGGCCACGAGACCATCGCCACCGGCCTGCGTAACGCCGTCGGCATGCGCTTCTACCCGGGCACCGACGATCTGTGGGTCACAGTGCATGAGCGCGATGAACTCGGCGACGATCTCGTGCCTGACTACGCGACGAAGGTCGAGCCCGGCGGATTCTACGGATGGCCGATCGCCTACATCGGCCCGCACGCCGAGCCGCGCCACAAGGACAGCGACATGGCGAAGGTGAAGAGCACGCTGTATCCCGACGTCATTCTCGGCGGCCACGTCGGCCCGCTCGACATGGCGTTCTACACCGGCACGCAGTTCCCAGCGAAGTATCGCGGCGGCATGTTCGTCGCGCTGCACGGCTCGTGGAATCGCTCCGCGCGGCAGGGCTACAAGATCGCGTTCATTCCATTCAAGAATAGAATGCCCGCCGGCGGCCCCGAAGACTTCGTCAGCGGCTGGATGCTCGCGCCCGACAAGAAAGAAGTCTGGGGACGGCCGGTGGGGTTGTTGCAAATGCCAGACGGGTCGCTGCTCGTCAGCGATGACGGCGGCAGAAAAATCTGGCGCATCTCCTACAAAGGCTGAGCCGCGATCGGCCGCCTAGCGAGGCGCGCGCGGCGGCGGGGCCGTGCCCGCGTCGGGCACATCAGTGCGATCGTGGAATTCCGGGCTGTCCGCCCGCGTCTTCCCATCGTCTTCACCGCGCGGCATCGACGAGGTATCGCGCGGGTTGATCCCTTCCGGATCCGGGGTCGGAATCTTCCCTTTGTGAGCGTTTGGCAGGTCAGGTAAGTACTCATCGGGTTGCGTGTCGGGCTTTCTGGGATCGCGCATAGCCACCTCTGCATAGCGCGTCTGCAAATTTCCTTCCTTGGCAATTGCATTGCACGTGGCTGTGGCGTGGCGGAATCGACCGATAAGCTGGGCATGCACCGGGACAAGGTTGCCAGCGGCATGTCCAGCGCCAAGGCGGCCGGGTTGCGGCGACAAAGCCGGTTTCACGCGCGAACGGCGCGGCAAGGGCTTCGTGTATCGCGACACCAGGGGCAGAATTCTGAAGGACGCCAAGACGCTGGCGCGGATCCGCGCGCTGGTGTTGCCGCCGGCCTGGACCGACGTGTGGATCTGCACCGACCCGCGCGCGCATCTGCAGGCGACTGGCATCGATGCGGCCGGGCGCAAACAGTATCGCTATCACCCGCATTGGCGCGTCGAGCGTGATTCGACGAAATACCACCGCATGCTCGACTTTGCCGCGGTGCTGCCCGCAATCCGCAAGCGCACGCGTCGCGACATGCTCGGTCCGGCCTATTGCCGGCCGCGCGTCCTTGCCACCGTCGTCGAGATCCTGTCGCGAACGTATATTCGCATCGGCAACGAAGAGTACAAGCGCAAACACAATTCGCACGGACTGACGACGCTGCAGGATCGGCACGTCAAGGTTCGCGGCCGCCGCCTGCATTTCGCGTTTCGCGGCAAGAGCGGCGTGTTCCAGTCGATCGAGATCGAAGAGCCGCGGCTCGCGAAGGCCGTGCGCGAATGCCAGGACCTGCCGGGACAGGCGTTGTTTCAGTATCGGGATGATCACATGAAGATCCGGGGGCTCTCCTCGACCGATATCAACAAGTACTTGAAAGAGATCTCCGGCGGCTCGTTCACCGCGAAAGACTTCCGCACATGGGCGGGCACGCTCGCCGCGGCAGAGGCGCTCGCGGAGATGGAGATCCCTGAAACGAAGACGGCGACCAACAAGGCGATCGTCGCCGCGGTCGATCAAGTCGCGTCGACGCTTGGCAATACCCGCGCGGTCTGCAGAGGGTCGTACATTCATCCGGCGGTGCTCGATGCGTTCCGCGATGGCCTGACGCTGCGCGACGTGGCGAGCGCGTCGACGCCGCGCGGACTCACCGAGCCCGAAGCGCGGCTGGTCGCGTTGCTGCGCCGGGTCTCGCGCACGCGCAAGGCCGCGTAACGCCTGCGCTGCAATCCGTTATTCAGCTACCATCGGCACATGGCGTTGACGACGACCGACCGGTTCGAGTCCGCGATGGCGTACGCGCACCAGGTCCACAAGGATCAGCGGCGCAAGGGGACGGGCATCCCTTACATCGCGCACATCCTGGGCGTCACCGCGATCGCGATCGAATACGGCGCCAGCGAAGACGAGGCGATCGGCGCGCTGCTGCACGACGCTGCTGAAGACGGCGGCGGGGAGCAGACGCTGGCCTATATCCGCGCGCAGTTCGGCGACGCCGTTGGCGACATCGTGCTTGGCTGCAGCGACAGCCTGGTCGAAGATCCGGAAGACAAGCTGCCGTGGCTCGAGCGGAAGGAAAACTATCTCGCGCATCTCGAGAACGCGAGCCAGTCAGTGTGCCTTGTCTCAGCGGCCGACAAGCTGCACAACGTGCGTTCGATCATGCGCGATTATCGCGAGCACGGTGAGGAGGTCTGGAGTCGCTTCCAGGGAAAGCGCGACGGCACGTTGTGGTACTACGAAACCGTCGCGGACACGCTGTTGCGCCGCTATCGCACGCAGCTCACTCGTGATCTCCAGAATGAAGTCGACGAGTTGTTGAAGCTCACTTCAAGACCCTAAGACCTACGGAAACAGCGGCGGCGGCGTCCGTTTCTTCGACGCCTGCTCGAACGCGTACGCGATCTCGATCAATTTCGGTTCGCTGCACTGCGCGCCGACAAACCCCACGCCGAACGGCGCCGGCTTCGCGGTGAATCCAGCGGGGAATGGCTGGTTCTGCGGCGCATTCGGCACCATCGCAAACGGGACGGCGATGATCGGATAGCCGGCGCGCGCCGCAATGCCGGCGCCCGAGCCGCCGGGCGTGATGAACGCGTCGAGCTTGTACTGCTTCAGGACGCCGTCGATGCCTTGATCGCGGCTCAGGCGGCGATCTTTTGCATCATCGGCATCGACGCGCGCTTTGTCGGCGACGAGATCGATTTCATCCGAGATGTCGAATCGCGATTGACCATACTTGATTGCGCCAGCCTTGGCGTGCGCCAGGTTCCACTCGCGATGTTCCTTGAGCGTCTTCACCGGCGCCGTCGGTCCAAGCGAAGCAAGCCACGCGTTGTAATCGCGCTTCATGCCGTACTTGAAGTTGATCGAGCAATTCTGATCTTTGCCTTTCGCGTGTTCGGCGCCCGAACAGAAATCCCACAGCGGGAAGTTGTCGTTGGCGTCCCTGGCGACGAAGCTCGGGACATCGGCGGGATCGACGACGGTCGCGCCCTGCGCTTTCAGGATCGCGATCGCATCCGCCATCACCTTGGCCTGGTCGGCGTTGATGCCGCCGCGTGGAGTCTTGTCGCCCGGCAGCGTGACCCGATCGATGTAAAACGCGCGCGGCACGCCGATGCGCGCGCCCTTCAGCCCGCCCGCATTCAGGAATTTCGTGTAGTCGCGATTCGGCGGCGGCGTGCAGGTGCGCGTCGCCGCATCGCTGGGGTCGGGCGATGCGCCTTCCATGGCGCCGAGCATGATCGCCGCATCGGCGACGCTCTTCGTCATCGGGCCGGCCGTGTCGTGATCGGCGGTGATTGGAATGACGCCGTGACGGCTGATGCGGCCGATCGTCGGGCGGATGCCGACCAGCATGTTCGCGTTCGACGGGCTGATGATCGATCCGCCGGTGTCCGAGCCGACGTTGCCGGCCCAGAAATTCGCCGCGGTGCCGACGCCGGAGCTCGATCCGCCGGTTTGCAGCACCGGTCGTCCGTCACCGGGCTCGGCGCGCGGATCGGGACGTGGATCGTAGGGATTGAACGCGAACCCGCCGACCGCGTTGTAGTTGCCCGGCATCGCGGTGGGATTGCCGGCGACCCAGTTTGCCAGCTCGGTCAGTCCGGTCTTCGCGATGATGATCGCTCCGGCATCCTTCAGGTTCCTGGTCAGCGTGGCTTCGTAGGGCGGTATGTATCCCGCAAAGGCCAGCGCGCCGCCGGTCGTCGGCATGTCGGTGGTGTGAATGTTGTCTTTGAGCGCGACAGGAATGCCGTGCAGCGGTCCGCGCACTTTGCCTTGCGCGCGCTCGCGATCGAGCCGATCGGCTTCGTCGAGGGCCTTTGCATTGACCGCCAGCGTCGCGTTGATGCGGTCTTCATACATCGCGATGCGCTGCAGGTACTGCTCGACCAGCTGCCGCGAAGTGACTTGTCCCCTGGCCATCGCCGCCTGCATCTGCGGAATGGTCGCTTCGACGACGGTGAACTTGCCAGGAGTCTGGGCGCCGAGCGAGATCGCCGACGCCGCGAGCGCGAAAACGAAAAGGGCACGCTTCATGCGGGTATTCTAGAGCGAGTAGCCAGGACACGCCGTGCGGTTCTGGCTTCTACTGACTACTGGCTACCGAATATGGACATCTCGTTTGATCAGGCCTGCGGTCTGGTCGAAAACGCCCTGCGTGGCGCTGCCCGCAAGGAGATCGTCGCCGGCCTGGCCGGCAAAACGCTGGGCTCGTCGTTGTTGGCCCTCCGCGACGCGATGCGGGCCAATCGCTTTCGCGCATCGGGCGAGCAGATCTTTCTCGATCGCGTGGTGACCGCGTTCGACGGCCGCACCCGCGCCGAAGGCTTTCATGTCCTCCACGATTGGGACGGTGTCGCACAGCAGAGCAATCCCGACATCATCCCGGTCGACGTGCTGCATTTCATCGCCGATCAACGCGGCGGTGATGCGGCCGGGGAGGTCGAGCTGGCAATTCTGCTCGATTACTATTTCGCGCACGTGCTGCAGCTGCTGACGATGCGGGTGTGGGATTCAGGCGACCCGAACGAAAACTACGAGCGGCTCAACGCGATGCTTGGCGAACTGCAGGGTCCGAACGGCAGCGGTCAGCAGTTTGCGGCGGACGCGGAAACGTTGATGTTGATCGGCACGTCGCACTACGAACCCGAAGAGTGGGGCTACCGGCTCCTGCTCGACAAGGTGCGAACACTGGACGATCGGCGGAAATTCCGGATCGGCCTCGGCCATGCCTCGAGCATGGGCTGCCACCTGCGCTTCGGCTTCGAGGCGCAGTGCGGCCGCGACACGCTGCTGCTGCGCGACGACAACATCGCCGATTACCCGTGGCTGTGCTTCGCGCTGGCCGCGGTGATGCGCGAGTACCAGCGGCTCGCCGATGCCGGCATCGAGAATCGCGATCGCTCGGTGATCGAAGAGGCGCTGCTCAACGGATTGACGGCCGACGCGCGCGCGTTCGTCGGCGTGCCGCCGCCGTCGCTGGCCGATTCGGAGCGCGATCGCGCGCAGTTCGTCGACGGCTTCACCCGCCACAAGGCGGCGCTGCTCGAATCGTTCCCGAAATACCGCCCTGGCGAGACGTCGTATTCACCGCTGTCGTTCTTCTTCAACTTCTCGCACAACGTCGTCAAAGGCGCCGTCGTTGACGCCCTGCTCTGGGGAGAAGCGTGGGACGTGTCGATGAACGATCTACTGAGCGGCGTGCCGCGCGCAGGGCTCGAGGCAGGATCGCAGCAGCTTCTCGCGACGACGCTGATGGCGTACGCCCGTTCGAATCCGGATCGGATCCGCGGCAAGCTCATGCCCGTGATCGTCTATGACCCGCAAGCCGGGCGCCGAGCGTATACGGTGGCGATGGAAAAACTCGCCCAGTAATGGCCAATTCTTCGTACTAGCGATTGAATTCGGTGCCAGGCACCGATCATGGCGTTGCATTGAATTCGGTGTCAGGCACCGATCATGGCGTTGCATTGAATTCGGTGCCAGGCACCGATCATGGCGTCGGATTGAATTCGGTGTCAGGCACCGATCATGGCGTCGCTTTCGGTGCCAGGCACCGTCCGCGGCTATTTCCTTTGCGCTTTCCAGGGAACAGCGCCTTTCGGAGTGGCGACCGTGCCCTCCATCGACCTGCCGTCGGCGCTGACGACGCCGACGTATTTCAAGCTGTTCGCGGTGAAGGTGATCTCGTTGCCGAGCAGCTTGCCGACGATCGCCTGCGACTGGCCATCGGCGATCATGGAGCCCTTCAGGTTCTGATAATCCTGCGACAGCGCGATCGAGCCGTTCCCGGTCGCCCACGTCCCCTCCACCTTCGCGGGCACGATCCACAGCAGCGCCTCACACCAGCTCTCGCATTCCGACGATGGCGGCAGCGTTTCGCGGAAGTCGGGTTGCCAGCCGTCGATCCCGAACGTGTTGGCGACAATCCGCGATCCGGGCGCCAGGTTGAAGAACTTCGGCGCCAGCTTGTTCATGTTGACCGGCAGCAGGAACAGCGCCAGCACGTTCGCCTTCGAGATGTCGTACTCGTACATGTCGTGCTGCACGAACTTCGCCTTGTCCTCGACGCCCGCTTCCTTCGCCATCCGCTCGGACAGCGCCACCATGTCGGGGTTGTATTCGACGCCGATGGCGTTGGCGCCGCGCTTCGCCGCCGCGATGATGTTGCGCCCGTCACCCGAACCCAGGTCGATGACGAAGTCATTGGGCCCGACCTTCGCCATCTCCATCATCTTGTTGACCATGTCGGGCGGCGATGGCACCCAGACGACGTCCTTGCCGGCCTGGCCCGACACGGGCTCGAACGGCTTTGCCTGCCTGTCCTGAGCAAGCGGCCCGGACACCGCGCGTTCGAGCGGCGCGTCGAAGGAGGCAAAACCCGTCGTGCTGACGGCGATCAAGAGAGCAGTCGCCAGTGCGCGCATACGCTTAATTCCCCTTCGCGCCGCCGACCTTCACGAGCTCGGCGAACGGCACGATCGCGCCGTGCAGCGGGACGATTCTGTCGACGCGCAGATTGCGTTTCTGGATGTTCTCGAGCAGATTCGCGGCGTAGGGGTTGACCGCCGCGCCCGGGCCGAACGCGTCGACCTCGACGAGCACGCGCGCGCTCGGAATGTAGGCCATCAGCATCGTGTCGCTGTGCGGATTGCCGGCGACGTGAAACAGCTGCACTTCCATCGATCCGTCCTTGATGGTTTTCTCTTCATCGACAGTCTCGATGTTCAGGCGCGATGCGTTTTTTGCGAGCGTGTCAGGGAACATCGTGTGCGGCCGGCGCGCCATCCGCTCGACCCATTCCTTGTTGCCGGCCTGCGTGATCACGGTCATGCCTTCGGCGATCGCCGCGCGCATCCCGGCCGTGTGATCAAAATGATGATGCGTCGTCACCAGCTGCGTCAGCGGCTTGTTCTTGACGGTCTCCTTGGCCTTGGCGATCACCGCCAGCGTGCGTGGTTCGCTCTGCGGCGCCTCGATCAACATCAGGTGATCGGGGAACTCGACGAGCACGCTGTGATGGGACTGGCCGGCGAGAAACCACACCCCCTTCGCAACGGGCTCGACGGTGACGTTCGGCGCCGCGATCGTGACCGGCTTCATTACGGACTGCGGCGCGGTGATGCTGCCGATGTCGCCGTCGACGATGTTCTTTGTGGTCGTCAGTTCGTAGGTGGTGTAATCGTCGATCTTGCCGGCGATCCTGGTCGGCAGCTTCAAGCCGTTGACGTCTTCGTATTGTGCGAACGTCGTCGTCACGACGATGTCGCCGAGGTTCGGGTTGTAGGTCTTGCTCGACACCGACAACGGCACGCCCGCCGCGTCGATCGTCATCGTCCAGAGGCGATCACGAAAGGAAAAATCCGCCTGGCGGACGTTGCCCTCGGTGCGGACGTTCGAGATCGTCGTCACCGGCGCAATCGCCGCGCGCAGCGCGGTGATCGGGTAGTGCAGGAACTCGAGACGGCGATCCTTCTCCGGCCCGCCGGCGACGCGCGTCGCATTGCCGTCGGCGCTCACGTTGAAGGCGACGTCACCGTCAAGCGCCGTCACCTGCGTCTGCGGCTGCTGTCCCTGGAAATACAGGAACTTCGGCGTCCGGGTCTGCTCGACGCGCTGCCGGCCGCTTTCGACGTCGATCTTGCGCATGTAGCCGCTGATCGCAAACTGCTGCGTCGAGGCATCCGGCTTCACGTCCTGGCCAAGGTTGTAGTTGACGCCGTTGGCTTCGACGACGATCGTCTTGACCTTTTCGACGCGATCGCGCCCGCCGACGGCGCGCAGCGCATCATCAATGAACTGCTGCTCCGGAGTCTTCGGAGTGCATCCGGCGACAACGAGAGTGATGAGCGCCGTGACAAGCCAGAGTCGGGTCATGGTGTGCCCGCCTCCGCGGGGCTTCGACGAGGCCTCGCCGTAGCTCGCGCAGCGAGCGAAGGCGGGCATCCAGGAAGTTGAAACGCGCCAATGCGAGTGGAGTAGCTAGTCGCATCCTTCTGCAGGTAATCGCCAACATACCAAATCGTGCAGTCGTCGGATGGATCGATCGCCGTCTGTGTGTAGTCCTGCCAGCGCAGCGTAGCCGTTTGTGCGGCTTCACCTGCCACGAGAATCGCCTCGCGCGTCGTGAGCTGCCCGGCGGGATCATTCGCGCGCCGTCCGGCGAACCGCTGCCCGGCGAAGTTCGACGCGTCTCCGAATGAATAACCGATGCCGATGTTGCCGAGCTTGTCGATTGCCGCGCTCGCCATCCAGCGAAAGCTGGGTGTCTGAGTTGCCTGAGGTGCGTAGGTGCCTTGTTGAAAGAGCTTGACGTTACTCGCGTGATCGACGCGGAATTCATACCAGCGCACGCCGCCGCCATTTGCCGCGGTGTTGATCGAGTGCGTGCCGACGATGGACTGTTGATTGCCGATGCGCCGATACACCAGACGCGCCATGATCTTGTCGCCTTGCGCATCAAGGCGGCGCTCGACGCCGGGCTGCGGAACGCAATTGGTCAGCTGACCGTCGCACAAGTAGTGATATGGCGCAACTGCGATCCGCGCCGGACCCTCGAGACGCGACCGGGACACATCGTCCCAATTGGTGTGCATCTTCCATGTCAGGATCGCGTTGTCCTCGAAGACTTTTTTCAGCTGCGCGCCTCCGGCCGCCATCATCACGTTCGGCGCGCCTCGCGGCGGCATCTGCGTGCCGTCGATGTCGGCGTTGTTGAGGAAGTTGACGTCGTTGATCACGAAGCACTGCTCGCGCGCGGGCTGCCCTTTCAGCATCTTGTCGCGCTCGACGACGCAGGCGTGCTTTTCGATCACCTCGTCGCCAGTGCTTGACGGGACGTAGTAGCCGTCGCTCCAGATCGCGGGACGCGGATAGTCCGGGAACAGCGGACGCAAGAATTCGTAGCGGTAGTACGAGCCCATTGGATCATCGGTCGTGCTGATGGCGTAACAGATCGAATAGGGGCCCTTTTCAGGTGCAGGACGTGCAGGGGGTGCAGTAGGTGCTGTGGTGCCTGGTGCGTTTGGTGCTGGTGCGGGTGCGGGCGCGTCGGGTTTCGGAGGTTGGAACAGGGTCTCCGCCGCGCCGGGTTGATTTGGTCTGCCGATCGG
>JADMIO010607244.1_pt1 | contig 17133 bp, 18 predicted proteins | sample 8958161 | NCBI WGS metagenome assembly JADMIO01 (sample SAMN16585339, study PRJNA669376) | soil metagenome | isolation source: Crop rotation soil | place: USA: Cullars Rotation, Alabama | collected 2011
GGCGCGGCTACTTCGTCGACGGGCTGAGCGGCCGCCAGTACGCGTGGGCCGGCGCGGTCGACCGGCTGCGCGCGGAGACGCCGGCCCGCACCGTGACGGTGCTCGGCGCGAACGATCCCGCGAACCCGTACGGGACGATCTTGTCGTGGCCCGAGGCGACCGGCGGCGCGCGGCCGGCGCGGCGCGGCACCGCGTCGGTCGTGCTGATCGACGGCGCGCCCGTGCTCTACGTCGAGCCGAAGAGCGGCAAGGTGACGACGTTCGCGGCCGCCGCCGACGCCGAGCTCGAGCTCGCGATCGGTCAGGGGCTGACGCTCGTCGCGGCGGCGGGCCGGCGCTCGATGGTCGTCGAGAGCATCGACGGCGAGGCCGCGCTCCTGTCGCGGTGGGCGGCGACGTTCGATCACGCCGGATTCAGGCGCGACTACCGCGGCTTCGTCTCGGTGCCCGGATGGGAGCGGCCGAGGGCGTCCTTCGACTCCGGGCTCGCTGACGCTCGCCCTGCGCTCGGGACGGACGGGGGGCCGGCGCGCGGGACGGACGGAGGGCCGGCGCGCGGGACGGACGGAGGGCCGGCGCGCGGGACGGACCGAGGGGAGGCGAGCGCGAGCGAGGAGAGCGTGGCGGACGAGGAGCTCGAGGACGACGGCGGCGAGGACCTGTAGTGCCCGAGGGCGACACGATCCACCGCGCCGCCGGCGCGCTGCGTCCGCTGGTCGTCGGCCACGAGCTGGTGCGCGTGCAGATCGGCGGCGTCGTCCGCCACGAGCTCGCCGGCGCGAAGGTCACCGCCATCACGACGCACGGCAAGCACATGATGATCGATCTCGATCGCGGCTGGCAGATCCGCGTGCACCTCGGCATGAACGGCCGCTGGCGACGCTACCGTGCGCCGCGCGCCGCGCCGGCCAGCGCCTCGCTCGTGCTCGTGACGAGCAGCGACGAGCTCGCGTGCCTGCAGGCGCCGACCGTCGAGCTCGTCGCGCGCCGCGACGCCCGCCACGGCCGCGCGCTCGCCACGCTCGGCCCCGACGTCCTCGCCGACGACTTCGATCCGACCGTCGCCGCCGCGCGCGCCCGCGCCACCGGCGCCACACCGATCGGCGTCGTGCTGCTCGACCAGCGCGTCGCCGCCGGCATCGGCAACGTCTACAAGTCCGAGGTGCTCTGGCTCGAGCAGCAGAGCCCGTTCACGCCGACCCGCGCGCTGTCCGACGAGCGGCTCGCCGCGCTCTACGCCCGCGCGCGCACGATCATGCGCGCCAACCTCGGCCCCGGCGCGCGCACGACCCGCGCCGGTCCGCGCGGCGACCGCGCCGCCGACGAGCGCACGTACGCCTACCGCCGCGCGCGCCGCCCCTGCCTCCGCTGCGGCACGCCGATCACGACCGCCGTGCAGGGCGAGCAGCTCCGCCGCACGTACTACTGCCCTCGCTGTCAGGTCTAGGTCTTCTCCGGCGACCACACCGGCTCGGGCTCGCCGTCCTTCAGCACGGCCCACCGGCCGAAGACGAACAGCGCGTCCGAGAGCCGGTTGAGATAGATGACGGCCTGATCGCCGACGTCCTCGGTCGCGGCGAGCGCGACCACGAGCCGCTCGGCGCGCCGGCAGATCGTCCGCGCGAGATGCAGGTACGACGACACCCAGCCACCGCCGGGCAGGACGAAGCTCCTGAGCGGCGCGAGCTGATCGTTCAGCGCGTCGATGTCGCGCTCGAGCGCCTCGACGTGACGCGCCTCGATCCGCGGCAGCCGCGCGCGCGTCTCCGCGTCGCCGCACGCGAGCTCGGCCCCGAGGTTGAAGATCTCGTTCTGGATCCGGTGGACGATCGGCGCGAAGTGCGACTCGGTCGCTCCGCCGCGCAGCGCCGTCCGCACCAGGCCCATCGCGGCGTTCAGCTCGTCGAGCGTGCCGTACGCGTCGATGCGCGCGTGCGCCTTCGAGACCCGCTCGCCACCGATGAGAGAAGTCTGCCCGGCGTCGCCGCCCTTGGTGTAGACCTTGTCGATACGCATGCCGCACCGTACCGCGATGCCGGCCTCGCTGTTGCTCGTCGCGCTCGCCGCGTGCGGCGACGCGCCGCCGGGTCCGCCGCCCGGCGAGCAGGTCTTCTCGACGGCGACGCTGCACACGATCGCGATCACCGTCGACCCGCTCGAGATCGACGCGCTCGAGAACGATCCCGATCACCGCGTCCCCTGCACCTTCACCTTCGACGGGACCACCCTCACCGACGTCGGCATCCGCAAGAAGGGCGGCCAGGGCTCGCTCAACAGCGTCTTCGGCAAGACCGGCTGGAGCATCAAGCTCGACGAGCTCGTCGACGGCCAGCTCCTCGACGGCCTCGAGAAGATCGTCCTCAACAACGCGCAGGAGGACCCCACGTTCGTCAGCGAGCACGTCGGCTACGAGGCGCACCGCCGCATGGGCGGCGCCGCGCCGTACACGTCGCACGCGACCGTCACCTTCAACGGCAACGACTACGGCCTCTTCGTCGTCAAGGAGCCGATCGGCGACGACTTCATCGATCGCGTGTTCGGCACCGACGACGACGGCGGCAACCTCTACGAGGGCAACTACCACCAGTTCGATCAGATCCTCGGCGACTTCGTCCTCCACCCCGAGGAGGTCGAGCTCAAGGACGAGGACGAGGGCCGCGCGCGCGACGACCTCACCGCGTTCGCCGCCGCGGTGCGCGACGCCGACGACGGCGGCCTCGAGGCCGCGCTGCGCGCCCACCTCGACCTCGATCACTACCTCACGTCGCTCGCCGTCGACACCGTCGTCGGCTACTGGGACAGCTACGCCTACTTCCTCAACAACTACTACCTCTACGACGATCCGGCGACCGGCCGCTTCCGCTACATCCCGCACGGCATGGATCAGCTGCGCTACCGCGATCCCGGCGAGCCGATGGGCCTCATGGTGCGCCGCATCCGCGACGTGCCCGCGCTCGACGCCGCGCTCGGTGCCGAGATCGCCCGCGTGCGCGCGACCTGGGACGTCGCCGCGATGACGGCGCGCGTCGATCAGGTCGAGGCGATCCTGGCCGCCGCGCCCACCGGCGGCCGCACCGAGGCCGACGTGCAGAGCTTCCGCGCGCACCTCGCCGAGGTCCGCGCCGCGATCGCGTCGATCCCGTCGCAGTAGCCCGGCGCCGTCCTGTCAGGAGATCGTCGGCAGGAGCCGCGGCGACGGCTTGCGCGGCGCGGTCACGCCGGCGACCGCCGCCGGATCCGGCGCGACCTCGGCGCCGTCGGGCAGCTCGAGCGTGAACCCCGCGTCGAGGATCATCTGGTGATCGGCGGCCGGTGTCGCGCCCGCCGTCGTCAGGTAGCCCTGCGTGAAGATCGAGTTGGCGGCGTAGAGCGCCATCACCTGCATGCCGCGCAGCGTGACCTCGCGCCCGCCGGCGACGCGCAGATCCGTGCGCGGGTGGACGAAGCGGAACATGCACAGGGCGCGCAGGGCGAAGCCCGGCTCGACGTGCGCGCGCCCGGCCAGCGGCGTCCCCGGCCGCGCGTCGAGGAAGTTCACCGGCACCGAGTCGACGTCGAGGTCGCGCAGCGCGAACGCGAGGTCGAGCAGGTCGTCCTCGCCCTCGCCGAGCCCGACGATGCCACCGACGCACGTCTGCATGCCCGCATCGCGCGCGAGCCGCACCGTCTCGACGCGGTCGGCCCACGTGTGCGTGCTGACGATCTGCCCGTAGTACCGCTCGCTGGTCTCGAGGTTGTGGTTGAAGCGATCGACGCCGGCCGCGCGCAGCCGCCGCGCCTTCGCCTCCGTCAACAGACCGAGCGACGCGCACAGCTCGATGCCCGACTCCGCCTTGATGCGCTCCGCGGCCAGGCAGATCGTGTCGAGGTCGCGCTGCGACGGTCCGCGCGTCGCGGTCACCATGCAGTACCGTCGCGCCTGCGCCGCCACCGCGCGCCGCGCGCCGTCGACCAGCTCGTCGACGGACTTCATCGGCGCCTCGCCGCCCGGGCTCCCGTACCGCGACGACTGCGAGCAGAAGCCGCAGTCCTCGGGGCACGCCCCCGCCTTCGCGTTGTCGAGCACGTGCAACAGCACGCGCTGCCCCCAGTGCGCGCGCCGCACGCGGTACGCCGCGTCGAGCAGCGCGAGCATCTCCTCGGGCGGCGCCGCCAGCACGGCCTTCGCCTCGTCGCGCGTCGGCAGCGCCCCGGCGAGAGCGCGGTCGGCGAGGTCACTCCAGCGGACGGCAGCGGGCGCGGTCATCGCGCCGCACCTTACACCAGTCAGCGATTGAAGCTGTCGGCGGGCACGTCGGCGGTGACCGGGAAGCTCTTCACGAGCTGGTCCTGCTCGCAGTAGAGGCGGCCGTCCAGGGTGACGGTCTCGCCCTCGGGCCACGTCGCGTCCGCGAGCGGCACCGGCACCTCGACGACGACCGCGGCGCCCGGCTCGACGACGCGGGTCAGCGCGACCTCGCCGGCCACCCGCGCGCCCGGGGCCTCCGCCGTCCGCGCGCCGGCGGCCGCGAACGTGTACTCGAGGCGCTGGAGGTGCATCGGCCGCGCGTCGCGGTTCACGACCTCGACGAACACGACCACCGAGCGGGACGGCTCACGCGCCGACCGCTCGACCGACAAGACCTTGAGCTGCGGCTGCGTGGACGCGCCACACGCGCTGCCGAGGACGAGCGCGGCGACGACGAAGGCGAGCGAGGCGAGGCGAGGCATGCGCGACGGGGCACATATTGCGCGATCCATGCCGCGCCGCAAGAAACCGGGCGACAGAATGGTGTCGCGCGGTTGCATCGACCGACCGCGCCGGCCGTGAACCCTTCTTCACGGTCGTCGTGACCGCCGACGTGTGGCGGGCGCCACAGGAGATCGGGTACCGTCGAGCCGTGAAGATCGAACATGGCCGGCGGGTTCGCCTGAAGGTCCACCTCGCCGTGGTCGGCGGCGACACGCTCGAGAAGAGTGTCGTCGAGTACATCCACGGGGGCGGCACGATGCTGCCGGGCCTCGAGCGCGTCCTGCAGGGGCTCGAGGCGGGCGCGAAGAAGGACGGCGTGCTGAAGGCCAAGGACGCCTTCGGCAACCCGTCGATGCACCCGAGCAAGAAGATGAAGCGCACCGAGTTCCCCAAGGACGCCAAGCTGCGCCTGGGCGAGCGGTTCGCCGCCAAGGGGCCCGACGGCAAGACCGACGTCGTGCTCGCCATCGAGAAGCTCGCCGGCGACGACGTCGAGGTCCGCCTGGTCCACCCGCTCGCCGACAAGGACATCCGCTACGAGTGCGAGGTCGTCTCGGTCACCGATCCGAAGCCGCCGCCGCTCCCCGCGAAGGCGCTCAAGCTCGACGAGTCCTGAGCCCTTCGACTCCGCGCAGGGCGAACGGTGGCGGTCAGGCCGCGGCGAGCGGCAGCACGACGCGCGTCTCGCCGCTCGCGCTCGGGAACCGCACGCCCCCGATCACCTTCTTGATGCAGGCGTCGTCGACGATCGTCCCGGTCGCGTCCTTGCTGACGATGTTCTTCGTCGTGCCCTCCGCGCGCACGGTGAAGCGCACCTCGAGCGCCGCCGCCGCGCCCTTCATGCACGCCGCCAGCTTCGCCCGCGCCGGCTTGAGCGCGCCCTGCACGTTGATGGCGTCGAGCGCGCCGCTCACCGAGCCCGGCGGCGTCCCACCGTCGGTGGTGGTGGCCACCGGCGGCGCCGCGCCCGCGCCCGCGAAGCCGACCGAGAGCTGATACGCGACCGGATCGCTCGACGCGAGCGGATCGAGCTGCAGCCCGAGCACGGCCGACTCGACGCACTTGTTCAGCTTCGCGCCTAGCTTCGACGTCACGGCCGCGTCGGTCAGGTGGCCATCCGGGTGCACCTTCACCTTGATCGTCACGGCGCCCTTCGCCGACGGCGCCGCCGCCTGACACGCACGGATCACGTCGCCGCGCGCCGAGAACTGCCGGCTGATCGCGCCTGCCAGATCATCGGCGCCGATCCGCGACGCGATCTCGATCTCGCCGCGCCAGTCGCCGCCCGGCACCGTCCACACCGCGAGCACGCCGGCCGCGCACTGCGCCGCCCGCGCCGGTGTGACGGCCGTCGCGGTCACCATGCCCGTGCCGTCGATCACGACCGCGACCCGCACCGCCGCCGGCGGCGAACCTCGCCAGCAGACGATCATCGCGCGCTCCGCCTCGGCGAGGGCTGCCGCCGCCTTCGGCCGCAGCGCGTCGCCCTTCACGACCACGACGTCGCCGCGCGCCGGCGCCGCCGCGAGCAGGCCGAGCGCCGCGACCACACCGATGCGCACCGATGGCGACATCCCATGGGTATAGCACCGCGACCCGCGCCGCCGCGGTATGACAGCCGGGTGCCGCGCCCCTTCCGCCTCTACGCCCACCGTGGCGCGTCGGCCGAGTTGCCCGAGAACACGATGCCGTCGTTCCGGCGCGCGCTCGAGTACGGCGTCGACGCGCTCGAGCTCGACGTCCACCTCACGCGCGACGGCCACCCGATCGTCTCGCACGATCCCACCGCCGAGCGCATGGCCGGCGTCGCGCGCGCGTGGCGTGACATGGATCTCGCCGAGGCCCAGCGCCTCGACGTCGGCCGTGGCTTCGTCGCCGGCGACGGCTCGCGCCCCCACGCGGGCAAGGGCATCCACGCGCCCAGCCTCGAGGAGCTCCTGATCGAGCTGCCCGGCGTCCGCCTCAACATCGACGTGAAGCAGCCGGAGCCGCCGATGGTGAAGCCGCTGCTCACGCTCCTGCGCCGCTGCAAGGCGGAGGAGCGCGTGACGCTCGCCTCGTTCCAGACCCGCACGCTCCTCGCGATCCGCCGCCGCGGCTACGGCGGCGAGACCGCGCTCGGCCAGCCCGAGGTCCTCGCGCTGATCGCGACGCCCGCGATCGTGATCGAGCGCATGCCGTTCATCGGCGACGCGGTCCAGATCCCGGTCCGCGCCGGCCCGCTGCGCTTCGATCGCCCGGCCTTCATCGCCAAGTGCCACCGCCTCGGCATGCGCGTCGATTTCTGGACGATCAACGATCCGGCCGAGGCGCGCCGCCTGATCGCGCTCGGGGCCGATGGCATCATGACGGACGACCCCGCCCACATGGCGCCCGCGCTTGCGTCCTCGGGAGATCCGCAGTAACCCGTCTCCCACATGCCCCTCAAGCACGGCGTCGATGTCCGCCCCGCCAGCGGCAAGCTCGGGATCCTGATGCCCGGCATGGGCGCGGTGGCCACCACCTTCATCGCCGGCGTCCTCGCCGTGCGGCGCGGCCTCGGGAAGCCGATCGGCTCGCTCACGCAGATGGGCACGATCCGCCTCGGCAAGCGCACCGATGGCAACACGCCCGCGATCAAGGACTACATCTCGCTCGCGAACCTCGGCGACATCGAGTTCGGCGGCTGGGACATCTTCCTCGACAACGCGTACGAGGCCGCGGTCCGCGCCGGCGTGCTCGACACGCGGCTGCTCGATCAGCTGAAGGACGAGCTCGAGCAGATCAAGCCGATGCCCGCCGTCTTCTCGCAGTCGTGGGTCAAGCGGCTCGACGGTCCCAACGTCAAGAAGGGCACCTCGAAGATGGACCTGGCCGAGCAGCTCATGGCCGACATCGAGCGCTTCAAGACCGAGCGCGGCTGCGATCGGCTCGTCGCGGTGTGGTGCGGCTCGACCGAGGTCTACCGCAAGCCCTCGGCGGTCCACGCGTCGCTCGCCGCGTTCGAGGCCGGCCTCAAGGCGTCGTCGGACGACATCGCGCCGTCGCAGATCTACGCGTACGCGTGCCTCAAGCTCGGCGTGCCCTACTGCAACGGCGCCCCGAACCTCTCGGTCGACACGCCCGCCCTCCTCGAGCTCGCGCGCATCAACAAGGTCCCGGTCACCGGCAAGGACTTCAAGACCGGCCAGACCCTGATGAAGACGATCCTGGCCCCCGGCTTCAAGGCCCGCATGCTCGGCGTGCAGGGCTGGTACTCGACGAACATCCTCGGCAACCGCGACGGCGAGGTCCTCGACGATCCCGAGTCGTTCAAGTCGAAGGAGGTCACCAAGCTCGGCGTCCTCGATCACATCTTCCAGCCCGAGCTCTACCCCGATCTGTACGGCCACCTCTCGCACGTCGTCCGCATCAACTACTACCCGCCGCGCGGCGACAACAAGGAAGGCTGGGACAACATCGACATCGTCGGTTGGCTCGGCTACCCGATGCAGATCAAGGTCAACTTCCTCTGCCGCGACTCGATCCTCGCCGCGCCGATCGTCCTCGATCTGGCGCTCTTCATCGACTTCGCGTCGCGCGCCGGCATGTCGGGCGTGCAGGAGTGGCTCTCGTTCTACTGGAAGAGCCCGATGACGCCGTCGGCGGACCTCTACCCCGAGCACGACCTCTTCATCCAGCTCATGAAGCTGAAGAACACGCTCCGCTACACGAAGGGTGACGACCTCATCACCCACCTCGGCGCCGAGTACTACGACTGATCGAGGCGACGGTGGCCGGCGCCGCCTCGACGCCGGGCCCGCGAGGTCCATGTCCCCTTCCGGACCTCGTACCCATGGGTAGAGGAGATACCCACGGGGCGAAAGTGTACCCACGGGTAGAGGAGATACCCACGGGGCGAAGGCGTACCCACGAGTACCTGCCCCGGGAGGGGCAGTGGACCTCGCGAGCCGGACGCCGGCGGCAAACATCGGCACGCCGGTTCGTGTCCGGTTTTCGGACACTTGCGATGTCAGAGCGACATGCGAGGGGGAGGTGTGCATCCCGTGATCGCATCGTTGACTCCGCGGCAGGCGGATTCGCTGGTGGGCTCGCCGTACTTCGAGGAGTTCCTGGCGCGGCATGGCGTCGAGTGGAGTCGTCAGGTGTTCTGCGACCTCGTGGCGCGGAGCTCGGAGGAGTCTGCGCCGCCGGTGGACAGCCCGTATCGCAAGGACGGGGACGCGCTGCGCGAGTTCATGCGGCGGGCCGGCCGGCTGCCGCCCCAGCTCGCGCTCGTCGCGAAGATGTGCTTGTGGGAGGGGTTCTCGCTGCGCCTCTGCGCCGAGCGGCTCGGGATCAAGCCGGCGACGGTGCGCGTGCACCTGCGCAACCTGCGCGCGCGCATGCGGCAGGCGGCGGCGCGGCTCGCGGCGCTCGAGGCCGCGCGGCAGCGAGACCGCGAGGACGGGCTCGACCTGGACGGATGGTCGTGGTCACGGCGGCGCGGCGTCGGTCCGGCGGCGGCGGGGCACGATGACGTGCAGGCAGCGAGGGAGGGCCTCGATGCGGTACCGGTGCCCGTGGTCGATCTCCTCGCCGTCGATCTGCGCGGCAGGGAGGCCGCCGCGGCCGGGGTGCGTGACGGTGAGGACGAAGCGGCGGCCGGAGATGGGCTCCGAGTGCTCGATGCCGAGCGCGCGGAGCGTGTCGGCGTCGACCGGGAGGTGGCGGAGCGACGCGAACAGCTTCGACGTCAGATCGCGGCGACCCGCAATCGGCACGAGCTCGAGCTGGCCATCGTCGGCGCGCGCATCTGGATCGAGGACCCACTCGCCGCCGAAGACGCGGGTGTTCTTGAGGATGACGTCGAGCAGCGAGTCGAAGTGGTAGGGGCGGCCGTCGATCTCGGCCTCGAGGTCGAACTTCACGTCGGCGACGTAGCTCTCGAGGAAGCGGCGGAGGACCGCGCCCGCGTAGACGGCCATGTCGCGGTAGACCAGCCCGAGCAGCGGGATCTTGCCGACGACCTCGCGGTCGCGGTTGCGCGTCGCGAGGGCGGCGGCGCCGAAGCCGATCGATGCGGAGTCGAAGAAGAGATCGCGGCGCAGGAGCTGATCGGCGCGATCGAGGACCTCGATGCGGCCGGCGTCGATCGCGGCGACGGCGCCGGCGGCGATGATGTCGACGTTGTCCGCGAGCGCGTCGGCGCCGGCGCTCATGCCGAAGGACTTCGCCTGATCGTTGGCGGTGCCGGTCGGCAGGAGGCCCATCGCGACGTCGGGGGCGTGGGCGGAGCCGAGGATGCCCTTCGCGACCTCGGCGAAGGTGCCGTCGCCGCCCATCGCGAGGACGACGCGGGCGCCGGCGACGTCGATCGCCTCCTTGACGAGGGCGACGGTGCCGCCCTCGGGCGCGGTCGCGACGAAGCGGTGATCGATGCCGGCGGCGGTGAGGAGCGCGGACGCGCGCTTGATGAGCGCCTCGCCGCGGCCGCTCTGCGCGGTGGGATTGCCGAAGAGCACCGCGGGTTGGCCGCGCAGCCACGCGTCGACGCCGAGGTCGCGCCCGGGATCGCGGTCGTCGGCCACGACGCGATGGTACGCCGCTTTCGTGGTCCGGCAACACGGGGTAGAACGCTGACCATGACCGCGCTGGCCGATCGCCTCCTGCACCCGTCCGACGAGCACGCGATGCTGCGCGACACCGTTCGCCAGTGGGCTCGCTCGGACGTCGAGAAGCAGGCGATGGAGCACGATCAGCTGGGCAAGCTGAACGTCGGCCTCCTGCGCCAGGCCGGCGAGCTCGGGCTGCTCGGCGTCACCGTTCCGGAGGCCGATGGCGGCGCGGGCCTCGACGCGGTCGCGTCGGTGATCGTCCACGAGGAGCTCGCGTACGCGGACCCGGGCTTCGCGCTCGCGTACCTCGCGCACGCGCTCCTGTTCGTCAACAACTTCTACTGGGCGGCGACGCCGGCCCAGCGCGCCGCGCACCTGCCGCGCGCGCTGTCGGGCGCGCTCATCGGCGCGATGGGCATGAGCGAGCCGGGCAACGGCACCGACGTGATCGGCATGCAGACGGTCGCGCGCAAGGACGGCGATCACTACGTCCTCGATGGGCGCAAGACGTTCATCACGAACGCGCCCGAGGCGTCGCTGTTCATGGTGTACGCCAAGCTCGACGGGCGCATCACGACGTTCCTCGTCGAGCGCGGCGCGCCGGGCTTCTCGACCGGCGAGAAGATCCCGAAGATGGGGATGCGCGCGTCGACGATGTCGGAGCTCGTCTTCGACGAGTGCCGCATCCCGGTCGAGAACCTGCTCGGCACCGAGGGCCACGGGCTCACGAACATGATGCGCAACCTCGAGATCGAGCGGCTCGGCCTCGCCGCGATGAGCCTCGGCATGGCGCAGCGCTGCATGGACGTGATGCTGCGCTACTCGACGGAGCGCCGATCGTTCGGCAAGCCGCTCCACGAGCACGGCCAGATCCAGCGCTACCTCGGCGAGAGCTACGCGAAGGTCGAGGCGATCCGCGCGATGGTGTACGCCGTCGCGGCGACCGTCGGGCCGGACCGCCGCAACCGGCTCGGGACCGACGCCGCGAAGCTGTTCGCCGCCACCGCCGCGAAGGAGGTCGCCGATGCCGCGGTCCAGGTGCTCGGCGGCTGGGGCTACTGCACGGAGTTCCGGGTCGAGCAGTTCCTGCGCGATGCGAAGCTGATCGAGATCGGCGGCGGCACGCTCGAGGCGCACCAGAAGAACATCGTGCGCGACCTGACCCGCGGCGCCTGACGGCGGCCGCGCAGGGGCTGCGGGGCGGAGGCGGAGGCGATGCGCCGGCGTGCAACCGCTGCGCGGTCGGCCGCGCAAACGGCGCCGGCTGCGGGCACGGCCCTTGCTCATGGCCAGTCCGCCATGAGCCGCACCGAGACCGTCCGCTACGACGACGCGATCGTCCGCAAGTTCGTCGCAGCCAGCTTGATCTACGGCCTGATCGGCATGTTCGTCGGCCTCTGGCTGGCGATGCAGCTGATCTGGCCGAGCTTGAACTTCGCGCCGTACTTCACGTTCGGGCGCATCCGGCCGCTGCACACGAACGCGGTCATCTTCGCGTTCGCGGGCAACGCGTTCTTCGCCGCCATCTACTACTCGAGCCAGCGCCTGCTGAAGGCGCGCATGTTCAGCGACACGCTGTCGAAGATCCACTTCTGGGGGTGGCAGGCGATCATCGCGGCCGCGGCGATCACGCTGCCGCTCGGCATCACGTCGGGCAAGGAGTACGCGGAGCTCGAGTGGCCGCTCGACATCGCGATCGCGGTCGTGTGGATCGCGTTCGCGGTGAACTTCTTCGGCACGCTGGCGCGCCGGCGCGAGCGGCACCTCTACGTCGCGATCTGGTTCTACATCGCCACGATCATCACCGTCGCCGTCCTCCACATCTTCAACAGCCTCGCGGTGCCGGCCAGCCTCACGAAGAGCTACTCGCTCTACGCCGGCGTGCAGGACGCGTTCATGCAGTGGTGGTACGGGCACAACGCCGTCGCGTTCTTCCTGACGACGCCGTTCCTCGGCATGATGTACTACTTCCTGCCGAAGGCCGCCGAGCGGCCGGTCTTCAGCTACCGGCTCTCGATCCTCCACTTCTGGAGCCTGGTCTTCATCTACATCTGGGCGGGGCCGCACCACCTCCACTACACGGCGCTGCCGGCGTGGGCGTCGACGCTCGGCATGGTGTTCTCGGTGATGCTGTGGATGCCGTCGTGGGGCGGCATGATCAACGGGCTCCTGACCCTGCGCGGCGCGTGGAACAAGGTCGCCGAGGATCCGGTCCTCAAGTTCTTCGTCGTCGCGATCACGTTCTACGGGATGTCGACGTTCGAGGGCCCGATGCTCTCGGTGAAGAGCGTCAACGCGCTCTCGCACTACACGAGCTGGAACATCGCGCACGTCCACGGCGGCGCGCTCGGCTGGGTCGGCTTCATGAGCTTCGGCATGATGTACTGGCTCGCGCCGCGGCTGTTCCAGGCGCCGCTCTACTCGAAGAAGCTGGCGACGACGCACTTCTGGATCTCGACGATCGGCATCGTCATGTACGTCGTGTCGATGTGGTCGGCGGGCCTGACCGAGGGCCTGATGTGGCGCGCGTTCGACGAGACGGGGCGGCTGCAGTTCCCCGACTTCGTCGAGACCAGCACGCGGCTCGTGCCGATGTACTGGGTCCGCATGCTCGGCGGCATGCTCTACATCACGGGCACGCTGCTCGGCGCGTACAACCTCTTCCGCACCTGGCGCGCGGGGCCGGAGACGTACGACGAGCCCGAGGTCGAGGTGCCGGCGCCGACCTGGCGCACGCCCGCCGCGCCGGCGGCGGACGGCGACGAGCGCGTGCTCGCGCCGGCGGCGAAGGCGCACTGGCACCGGCGGTGGGAAGGCCTGCCGCTCATGTTCTCGGTGCTCGTCGCGGTGGCGGTGATCGTCGCGTCGCTGTTCGAGATCCTGCCGACGTTCCTGATCGGCGACAACGTGCCTCGCATCGCGTCCGTGAAGCCGTACACGCCGCTCGAGCAGTACGGCCGCGACATCTACGTGCGCGAGGGTTGTTACAACTGCCACTCGCAGATGGTGCGGCCGTTCGTCGACGAGACGGTGCGGTACGGCGAGTACTCGAAGCCGGGCGAGTTCGTCTACGACCACCCGTTCCAGTGGGGCAGCCGGCGCATCGGGCCGGACCTCCACCGCGAGGGCGGCAAGCGCAATCACATGTGGCACTGGCGCCACTTCGAGAACCCGCGCGCGACCTCGAAGGGCTCGGTGATGCCGTCGTACCCGCACCTCTACAAGGACGGGATCGAGTTCGGCGAGATCCAGGACCGCATCGACGCGCTCGCGATGATCGGCACGCCGTACGGCAAGGCCGCGCTCGACGACGCGCCCGGGCTGGCGCGCGCGCAGGCGAAGGTGATCGCGGACGAGCTCGCGGCGCAGGGCGGACCCACGGGCGTCGAGAACAAGGAGGTCATCGCGCTCATCGCGTACATCCAGCGGCTCGGCACCGACATCAAGAAGGCGCAGCCGGCGCCGGCGGGAGGCAAGTGAGATGCGTCTGTCCGAGATGATCGCGCACCTGTCGCCGGCGCAGCTCACCGAGATCGCGACGCTCCTGTTCCTGGCCGTGTTCGTCGCGGTGGGCCTGCGGGCCCTGCGGCGGAGCGCGCGGCCCATCCACGAGCACGCCGTCGGCCTGCCGCTGGCCGACGACGCGCCGACCTACGACGGCCACCGGAGGCGGTCATGAGCGACGACCCCAGGCTGATGCACCACGAGTACGACGGGATCCAGGAGTACGACAACCCGCTGCCGTCGTGGTGGTCGGCGATCTTCGTGCTCTGCATCGTGCACGCCGGCTGGTACCTGTTCTGGTATCACGGCGGCGGGCCGGGGAAGTCGGTGCTCCAGGAGTACGCGGCCGACCTGCGCGCGTGGGAGAAGCAGCGCGCCGCGGCGCCGGCGCAGGAGATCGCCGTCGACGAGCAGGTGCTGAGCGACATGGCGAGCCAGCCGGCGACCGTCGACAGCGGCCGTTCGGTCTTCGCGAAGAACTGCGTGAGCTGCCACATGGAGGACGGCCGCGGACAGATCGGGCCCAACCTCACCGACCTGCGGCAGATCCACGGCCGCACGCGCATGGACCTCTACCAGACGATCCACGACGGCGTGCCCGACAAGGGGATGCTCACGTGGAACGGCGTGCTCGAGCCTGACGAGATCGCCGCCGTGGCCGCGTACGTCTCCACGCTTCGCGGCAAGCAGGTGCCCGGCAAGGCCCCCGAGGGTCAGCCGGTCGAGCCGTTCCGCTAGTGGCCGCCATGACCTCCACCACGATGTCCGCACCCGAGCGCGTGCTGTCGACGCTCAACGCCGATGGCACGCGGCGCGTGCTGCGCCCGCGCACGTCGCCGGGGCGGTTCCACCGCGCGCGCGGCCTCGTCGCGTACGGGCTCATCGCGCTGTTCGTCGCGGTGCCGTACCTCCACCTCGGCGGCAAGCCCGCCATCCTGCTCGACCTCGTCCACCGCGAGTTCACGTTCTTCGGCGCGACGTTCCGGCCGGCCGACGGCTTCATCCTGATGCTGTTCGGGCTGAGCGTCGTGCTCGCGGTCTTCCTCGTCACGGCGCTGGCCGGGCGCGTGTGGTGCGGATGGGGCTGCCCGCAGACCGTCTACCTCGAGTGGGTGTTCCGGCCGATCGAGCGATTCTTCGACGGACCGCGCGGCGCGCGCCGGCGCGGCTGGCGGCGCGTCGCGAAGTGGGGCGCCTACGCGGTGCTCGCGGTCTTGCTCGCGAACACGTTCCTGTCGTACTTCGTCGGCGCGTCGACGGTGCGGAGCTGGGTGCAGGGCTCCCCGGCGGTGCACCCGGTCGGCTTCGGTGTCGTGGCCGGCGTGAGCGCGCTCGTGTTCGCGGACTTCGCGTGGTTCCGCGAGCAGACGTGCATCATCGCGTGCCCGTACGGGCGGCTGCAGGCCGTGCTGCTCGACCGGCAGTCGCTCATCGTCGGCTACGACGTCGCCCGCGGCGAGCCGCGCGGCAAGGCGAAGAAGCGCAGCCTGCCGGTCGTCACCGACGCGCCGCGGGCCGGCGACTGCGTCGACTGCAACGCGTGCGTCGCGACGTGTCCGACCGGCATCGACATCCGCGACGGGCTGCAGATGGAGTGCATCGGGTGCGCGCAGTGCGTCGACGCGTGCGACGCGATCATGGGCAAGCTCGGGCGCGCGCCGGGCCTCATCCGCTACACGTCGAAGGCGCAGCTCGCCGGCGAGCCGCGGAGGCTGGTGCGGCCGCGCACGCTGATCTATCCGGTGCTGCTGGCGGTCGTCGCCGGGCTGTTCGTCGTGCAGCTGCGCGGGCGGACCGAGGCCGACGTCTGGGTGCTGCGCCAGGAGGGCGCGCCCTTCACGCTGCGCGACGACGGCATCGTCTCGACGCCGGTGCGCATCAAGATCGAGAACCGCAGCGGCAGGGCGCGCACGTACACGCTCGCGGTCGACGACGTGCCCGAGGCGCGGGTCGTGATGCCGCGGGCCAGCTACCAGCTCGCGCCGGGCAAGCCGGCGGTGCTGCCGATCTTCATCGAGTCGCCGCCGGCGGCGTTCGTCCACGGACAGCGCGCCGCCGCCGTCGAGATCTCCGACGATCACGGCTGGCACACGCGCGTCGCGATCACGGTGCTCGGACCGGAGCACGCGGCGGCGGGGGTGTCGCCGTGAGCGCGTCGTCGCGGTGGATCCTGATCATCGCCGGGATGCTCGCCGGCAACGCGGTCGCGGTCGCGATCCTGATCGGTGTGTCGAGCGGCGAGGCGAAGCGGCGCGTGCTGCCCGACTACTACCAGCGCGCGGCCGCGTGGGACGACACGATGCGCGAGGCGCAGGCCAGCGCGGACCTCGGCTGGCGCGCCGACGTGACGGTCGACGGCCGGGAGCTGACGGTGACGATCGTCGACCGCGCGGGCGCGCCGGTCGACGGCGCGGCGGTCGAGCTGACCGCGGTGCCGCGCGGGCGCGTCGACGCGACGGTGACGGCGGCGGCGAGCGCGGCCGGGCCCGGCGTGTACCGGGCGGTGATCGGCGGCGTGCGCGGCGGCCTGCACGACGTCGCGCTGCGCGTGGTGCGCGGCGGCGAGCGGTTCGTCGAGGACGAGGTCGTCGAGCTGTCCGGCGGGCGGCCGTGATCGCGCTCCTGGGCTCGGTCGTCGCGGCGAGCGCCGCCGGCAGCCTGCACTGCGCCGCGATGTGCGGGCCGCTCGGCCACCGCGAGCGGCCCGTGCAGTACAACCTCGGCCGGCTCGGCGCGTACGTGACGCTCGGCGCGATCGCCGGCGGCGTCGGCAGCGCGATCGACCTCGCGGGCCGCGCGGCGTCGGTGCAGCGGGCGGCGATGATCGTCGCGGCGGGCGTGATCGTCGCGTGGGGCACCCTCGCGCTCGCGGCGGCGCTCGGCGTGGCGGTCCCGCGGATCGCGCCGCGCGCCTGGGGCCGCGGCCTGGTGCAGATCCGCCGGCGGCGCCCGGCGGTGCGGGCCGCGCTGCTCGGCCTCTTGTCGGCGGCGCTGCCGTGCGGGTGGTTGTGGGCGTTCGTCGTGGTCGCCGGCGGTACCGGCGGCGTCGGCGCCGGCGCGGCCGTGATGATCGCGTTCTGGCTCGGCACGGTGCCGATGATGATGGGCGTCGCCACGCTGGCGCGGCCGCTGATCCGGCGGCTCGGCGCGCGGCTGCCGGTCGTGACCGCGCTCGCGCTGATCGCCGTCGGTGTGGCCGCGCTCGCGGCGCGCACGCCGATGCTCGGCGCCGAGCTCGCGGCGCCCGCGCACGGCGCGGTGCCGTCGGCGCCGGCGTGTCACGGGAGCGCGGCGCCGTGAACGCGGCGGCGGCGACGACGA
>JADMIO011167838.1_pt1 | contig 17132 bp, 17 predicted proteins | sample 8958161 | NCBI WGS metagenome assembly JADMIO01 (sample SAMN16585339, study PRJNA669376) | soil metagenome | isolation source: Crop rotation soil | place: USA: Cullars Rotation, Alabama | collected 2011
GCGACAACTTGTCCACGTGGAATTCTAAGCTTAGGATCCCAATGTGCTGGAAAGCGCCTGGCAGCCGCCGAAAAAGATCGTGCCCGCGCCGCGTGTGCCACTAAGCGGCGGCTCCTCGCGACGATGTACATTCCACGAGCCGACGATGATATCGGTGGTGGAGTGGCACGTGCCCCACTTGCCCGCCGTGCGATCTACGGGGCAATTCTGCGGGCAGACGGTGCAGCCACGCAGCAGATCCCACGCCTCTTCGGCGCGGCGCGCAAGCTCGCCCGATTCCAGCAATTTGAGATAGCTCGGTTGTATCGGGGTCTGTATGCTGGCAGTCAACTATGCCCTCCAGGGTGTTTATGCCGTCTCAAGCACAGCCAGTTGCACGCGTGCATCGAGGATCGCCTGGCGCAGCACGCTACGCACGCTCCAGCGCGCGCCATCACGCTCGACGATACGGCCACGCTCCTCGCCGCTGGCGCTTCGCAATTGCGCCGCGCATGCCTGCGTCACGTCGTGGAGCCAGCGTAGCACATTTGCACCCGAGCCATCCGCGGCGGCAAACAGCAACTCAGGTGCAGCGAGCAAATAAGATAGGCCGCGTGTGAGGCGCGCACCGATGCCGATAAGCCCATCACGCCCTGTCGGCCCGAATTGCTCTGATACGTTCGTGGGCAGCGATTGTACGCGCGCAGTCAGATCGTCGACGGCCCAGCCAAACAACGCCAGATACCAGTCCAAATCCTCGGCGGTCACCGGGGCAGCGTCAGGCGTGAAGAAGGCGCCGCGTTCAGGCGTCGCCGCCTGGCTCTCTTTCGCCACCACCTGGAACGTGCCCTGTACCAGTGGGGTATAGTCGTCGTGGCGCGCCAGCCAGGCATAGTAAGCTGGGATAGCCCCGGCCAAACGTTGCAAGGCCTCGTCAGGCGAGGCGCCACTGGCAAAGCAGCCCGGCAGGTCCGCAAGTTGAGCAAGGCAGGTACCGTCGGCATAGCGTTCGAGATAACCGTCGTAGACGATACTCGTGCTCACATGCCACCACCTTGCGGACCGCTGACTCTCGGTTTCCTTCGCGCGCCGATAGCACTACTCTACCAGAGTGCGGCGCAACTCGACAATCTGGTCACGCAGTTGCGCCGCCTTCTCGAATTCGAGTTCCTTCGCGGCCCGCTTCATCTGTGACTCAAGATCTTTGAGCAGCCTGGCAATCTCTTCTTTCGGCAGTGTGGCAATGGCCACCGCGCCGCTGGCGGCCTCTTCACCTTCGGCGGCTCGAATGCGGTCGCTGAGCGAGCGCACCTCTTTCTTGATGCCGACGGGAACTATACCATGCTCCTCGTTGTAGCTCGTTTGGATGCCGCGACGCCGGTTGGTCTCGCTAATCGCACGGCGCATCGAGTCAGTCACCCTGTCGGCATACATGATGACCGTACCCTCGGTATGGCGCGCGGCACGCCCCACCGTCTGGATCAGCGAACCCTCGGAACGCAGGAAGCCTTCTTTGTCGGCGTCGAGAATTGCGACAAGCGAGACTTCGGGCAGATCCAGGCCCTCACGCAGCAGGTTGATGCCAACCACAACGTCATAGACGCCTAGTCGCAAGTCGCGCAGAATCTCGATTCGCTCCAAGGTCTCGATCTCGGAGTGCAGGTAATGCACTTTGACGCCCATCTCCTGCAAATAGTCGGCCAGGTCTTCGGCCATCTTCTTCGTCAGCGTCGTAACGAGCGCGCGCTGGCCCTTCTCAGTGCGTGTGCGAACCTCGGCAAGCAGGTCATCGATCTGCCCCTCCGTCTGACGCACCACGATCTCAGGATCGAGAATGCCCGTCGGCCGGATGATCTGCTCGGCCACCGTCGCACTGTGCTCGTATTCGAACGGGCCAGGTGTGGCAGAGACGAAGATTGCCTGGTCGAGGTGACGCTGGAACTCGTCGAAGGTCAGCGGGCGGTTATCCATCGCCGACGGCAGCCGGAACCCATAGTCCACCAGCACCTGCTTGCGCGCGCGGTCGCCGTTGAACATGCCGCGCACCTGCGGCATGCCGATATGCGATTCATCGGCCACGAGCAGGAAGTCGTCCGGCATGTAGTCAAGCAGCGTCCAGGGCGGCTCGCCGGCCTGACGGCCCGCCAGGTGGCGCGAGTAGTTCTCGATGCCGGAGCAAATGCCGGTCTCGCGCAGCATCTCCATATCGAAGTTGGTGCGCTGGCGCAGGCGCGCTGCCTCCAGCAGTTTGCCCTCGGCTTCTAGCTCCTTGAGCCGCCCGGCCAACTCTTCTTCGATCAAGCCCAACGCGTGATCGAGCCGCTCTTGTGTCGTCACCCAATGCTTCGCGGGATAGATATCAGCGCGCGCCCGCTGGCCAAGGATCTCACCCGTCAGCGGGTCGATCTCGACGATTTTCTCCACCTCGTCGCCGAAGAACTCGACACGCAGGGCCAAATCCTCATAGGACGGGTAGATCTCCAACACATCGCCACGCACGCGAAACTTACCGCGCACGAAGTTCTGATCGTTGCGCTCGTACTGGATGTCGGTCAGATGGCGCAGCACGCGGTCACGCCGCCGCTCCTCGCCCACTTTGAGCGTGAGCACCACCTCACCGTACTCCTCGGGCGAGCCTAGACCGTAGATGCAGGAGACAGAGGCGACGATCAGCACGTCGCGCCGCTCGAAGAGGCTGCGGGTCGTGGAGAGACGCAGCTTCTCGATCTCCTCGTTGAGTTGGCTATCCTTCTCGATATAGGTGTCGGTGCGGGGAATATAGGCTTCTGGCTGGTAGTAGTCGTAGTAGCTGACGAAGTATTCGACCGCGTTGTTCGGGAAAAACTCTTTGTACTCAGCGTAGAGCTGTGCCGCCAGCGTCTTATTCGGTGCCAGCACGAGCGTTGGCTTCTGCACGCGCTCTACCACCTGTGCGACGGTATACGTCTTGCCACTGCCAGTGACGCCGAGCAAGGTTTGATACTTGTTGCCGTCCTCGATGCTTGCGACGAGCCGCTCAATTGCATCGGGCTGGTCGCCAGTCGGCTGAAACGGTGCGACTACCTGGAAATCGGGCATGGGGCACTCCATCTGACCCGCAACAGACTGCATCCTGCACTGTCGCGGGCCACGAATTCGCGGGCAGGCATCCTGCAACGCGCGAACTCGGACATATGTACTAAATTCCGTACATAGTATACCACGCGCACCCGCTTGCCTGCCCGTCTCAACGGCCCTTGTTCAGGTCGCGGAGATTACCTCACCAGCGCACTATTTGCTGGCGGCATCATCGGCGGCGCGCTCGGCGGCGATCTTGTTCTTGAGCGCCTTGAGATAGTTCTCAGCACTGTTTATGTCGGCGGTAACGTATGAATTCAACGTTGTCGGCAGTTGTATCACGTTGGTGCGCCACGTCTCAACGAGCTGTTGCAGGTTATTCAACGCGTCGATATGCACGTTGATCCTGTTGAGGTTGTCACGCGCGCTGGTGAGGGCGGAGTCAAGCACGCCCAGCGCGTCGCCGGAGATGGTGGCGTTGAGCTGCGCGACGGGCAGCACAATGAACCGCACCGCGAGGCGTGTCAGCTCGGCGACGTTGATAGCGCCGTCGAGGGTTATGCCTTCGAGCTGCGCTAGTTCGTCCAGCAACGCCTGGCGCCCCTGATCCACACCCGCCTGGAATGCGCTGGAAACCTGAGCCTGCGTGAAGTCGCCGGCTTTCTTCATCGCAATCGGCGCCAGCTCGACCCCAGCGGCGCAGACACCGATGCCGGCAGCAGCCAGCAGCGCGCGGCGCGCCAGGCGGCCCTTGGTCTTCGACGGACCTGGCTCGTTATTGGGCACTGTGAGCGCAGTGGATTGAGGCGCTGGCGGCACTGGTTGCACAATCTCCTGCGTATTCCCTGGCTGCGACATGAGCACCTTCCCTTCAATGTGTTCTCATTGTTCGTCACGCCACGTTCCGCTTAGTGGCGGAAGTGGCGCTGCCCTGTCACGATCATTGCGATACCATAGCGATTCGCCATACGCACCGACTCGTCGTCACGGATCGAGCCGCCTGGCTGGATGATTGCCGTCACGCCGGCCTTCGCCGCCGCCTCAACGCCGTCTGGGAACGGGAAATACGCGTCGGACGCAAGTACCGTGCCGCGCGCTCGGTCCCCAGCCCGGTCAATGGCGATCTGCACACTGTAAACACGGTTCATCTGGCCCGCACCGACGCCTACCACTGTCAGCTTCTTGGCCAGCACAATCGCGTTCGACTTGACGTGCTGCACGGCCTTCCAGGCGAAGAGCAGATCGGTCACTTCGTCCAGGGTTGGCTCGCGCTCGGAGACCACCTTTCGGGGCACATCTTGCTCGGAGATCACATCTGATGTCTGGATCAGCAGGCCGCCGCTGACACGCCGCACGTCGAGCCGATAGGGATCATGTGCATCCGTCGCTACAGCCGCTGGGCCGATGGGTGTATCGGTGGCCAGCAAACGCAGGTTCTTCCGGCTGCCAAGGATGGCTAGCGCCTCGGGGCTGTATCCCGGCGCGACAACGGCCTCATAGAAAAGCTGCGCTATCTCGTTCGCCGTCGCCTCGTCCACCTGCCGGTTGAAGCCGAGAATGCCGCCGTAGGCCGAGACGGGGTCGCCACCATGGGCGCGCCGATAACTTTCGACCAGGGTATCCCCACAAGCAAGTCCGCACGGATTCGTGTGCTTGATGACCACCGCTGTAGGCGCCGCGAAGCTGACCACAGCACTCAGCGCGGCGTCGAGGTCGATCAGATTATTGAAGCTCAGTTCCTTGCCCTGCAGCAGGCGCGCACCGGCAACCGAGGGCGGCACTTTGGCAGCGGAGGCACCGTTGCCGGTGTGTGTGCCCCCTGTGGCAGTGACGGCCACATCGGCATGCTCGTCGAGACCTGCCGGCGTGCGCCCCCAGGCATAGAGCGCGGCTGCCTGATGCGGGTTTTCGCCGTAGCGCAGCTTGAGCAGGCGCTTCATGCCAAACGTCAGTTCAGGTGGGAACAGCTCGTCCTGGGTGCCGCGCCGCAGATACTCGGCAATGGCAGTATCGTAGAGCGCCGTGTGCTGGAAGGCGATAGCGGCAAGGCGACGGCGCGTCTCGGGCGCGGTGCCTCCCATCGTGAGCAATTCGTCCAGCACGGTCCCGTAATCCTCTGGCCGCACGACGACTGTCACCGAGGGAAAGTTCTTCGCCGCCGCGCGCAGCAGCGTGACGCCGCCGATGTCGATCTCTTCGAGCGCCTTCTCCAGTGTCGTGTCGCCGTGCGCAACTGTCTCGGCGAAGGGATAGAGATTGCAGATCACCAGATCGATGGGCACGATGCCGTGTTCCGCCAGCTCCGCCATGTGGCCTTCGTCGTCGCGCCGTGCCAGGATGCCGCCGTGAATCGCCGGGTGGAGTGTCTTGACGCGCCCGCTCAGAATCTCAGGAAAGCCCGTCAGATCGCTCACCGATTTCACCGCGATGCCTGCGTCTGACAGCTCGCTGGCGGTGCCTCCCGTCGAATAGAGTTCGGTCCCTAGCTCGGCGAGGCCGCGAGCGAATGGTATCAAGCCTTCTTTATTGGCAACACTGAGCAGTGCACGCATGGGACTCTCCTTCTGACCGCTCACAGGCGTGCCATCACCGCTTTGCAGATCGAGCGCAATGTCTGAAACACCCCCTCGCCCGTGACCGCGATGGCTGGAAACGCCTCGACTTGCCGCCGGTTGAGGTAGCGGTCGAGCGTGGGGACGGGGATCGCTCCCGGTAAATCGCGCTTGTTCCATTGCATCACGAACGGGAAGCTGGCCAAGTCCTTGCCCATATGGCGTACATTGGTCTCCAGCTCGATCAGGCTCTGGAAATTCTCTTCCAGCTTTTCCCGCGAAGAATCGGCCACGAAGACGATGCCGTCGACGCCGTTGAGCACGGCGAGGCGCGTCCGCTCGTAGAGCACCTGACCTGGCACCGTATAGAGCTGGAACCTCACACGAAAGCCGTGCACCATGCCGAGATCGAGCGGAAGAAAATCAAAGAAGAGCGTGCGTTCGCTTTCAGTGGCGATAGAGAGCAAATCGCCGTGGGCTTCTTGCGGGGCATGCCCGTAGATATACTGCAGATTCGTCGTCTTGCCGCAGTATCCCGTGCCGTAGTACACGATCTTGCAGTGAATCTCGCGCTGAGCGACGTTTATGAGCGCCATGCTGCATTAATCCCGGAACAAGTAGTCAATAGTGTTCTCAACTGAGGTGCGGAATTGGACGTTAAGAACCTCTTCTTTCGCCTGCGAGCTGCCCGCAAGCACACGGTCGAGCACGGCAGTCAATTCTTCGCTGCTGCGCCGCGCCAGCACCTTGACGAGACCGACATGCGTCTGCTTGTCGAAGACGACCACTAGCAGCCAGTGCTCGCCGATCAGGCTGGTGTAGATGCTCTCGTGGACACCCTGCTGCAGGATGTTGCGGAAGTCCTGCTCGCCGAAGATCTCGGCCACCTGGCGTGAGGACGAAAACGCCCCGGCGAGCAGCGCGCCGAGGGCGACGAGGTCACGCTGGCTGTCTTCCCCCTGCGACGAGATGAGCTGGCCGCTCTTGTCGAGCAGCAGCACCTGTCCCGCGCCGGTCTCCTGCGCCAGCCGCCCCAGGAGACGTGCGATATTCCCCAACTCGCTTTCGGAGATGACGAGGTGAGTGAGCTGCTCCATGAGGCCCTCCATTTCGCGCGCCGCGCCGCATACCGTCTCACGCCGCTGTTACGTGCCGGCCCGCTCGGCCAGAAAGTCCACGTCATTATACGGCCTGCGAGAGTTCCCCGCTACGCCTGATCGCAATATGATGCCCTACTCACTTGCATCCGCCGGTAATTCACGTAGGTATTGCGGCGGCACGCTCTCCACAAGCCAGACGCCATTCTCGGAGCGATAGAATGTGAACCCGTCCCGCGTCATGGCGGCGGCATCGACGAGAAAGACGACGGGACGTCCATGCCTACGGCCCACACGCTCGGCAGTGACGGTATCGGCTGACAGGTGAACGTGATGCCGCCGCATCTTGCGCAGCCCTTCAACGCGAATGGCATCAGCCACGCTCGCGGCAGTGCCGTGATACAGAACGCTCGGCGGCGTGGCCACCTCAAGCTGCAAATCCACCTCGACGGTATGGCCCTGGTTGGCGCGTATGCGCTGGCCCGATTCGTCGAAGGAGAAGCGCTGCTTGTCGTTGTCTGCCACGACCTCCTCAAGCTCCGCACGTGTGATCGGCATGCCGTGTGAGGCGGCGGCCCGCAGCAGATCATCCACCGATACCCAACCGCCCGGCTCCAGGGTCAGACCGAGCTGCTCCGGTTGATGGCGCAGGTGTTTGCTCAGGAACTTACTGATGCGGACAAGTCGGGACGTTTCCATCGTTTTCCCAGTACTACTGCTCACCGGCACAGCTAGCTGGCAAAACTCGGACAAGCCTGCTTTACCCTGTGCAAAAAACAGGATACACTACGCACCAATCAGTTGAGCCTTGTTCCTGGCCATCCGCTCGTAACCCACCTCGAATACGTTGCAGCGATGCCCGAGTGACATGCCATCAGCCGACCAAAGGAGGTCAGCCCATGAACGAGCACGACAACTCGGCGCAGAGCAGCGCCCAGCAGACGCCCGTAACACATGGTGCGCCAGTCGTGATCCTTAACCCCGCCAGCGATCGTGGCCACACCAAGTTGCTGCATAGCAAACTGGAACGCGCATTGATGGGTGGACGCGGCGAGTTGGTGCTGACGGATGGGCGGCGTGCCGCCGAAAAGCTAGCGGCCACGGCTGCGTTGGAGGGCCGGGGCGTCGTGGCGGTGGGTGGCGATGGAACGATCACCGAGGCGGCCAGCGGCATCCTGGCGACGGGGCGGGCGGTGCCGTTCGGCATCGTGCCGGCGGGTAGCGGTAACGACTACGCCTATGTAACGCTGGGGCTGCCGCACGATCCACTGCAAGCGCTGGAAATCGCGCTCGACGCCCCCACGCAGGCGATGGATGCGGGGCAGGTCAACGAGCGCTACTTCGCCAACTCGCTCAGTGTCGGCATCGACGCCAACATGGCCGCCGCCGCCGAGAAACTGAAGCGCGTGCCGTTGCTGCGGGGACAGGCGCTCTACTGGGCCTCGGCATTGCAGGAGCTACTGCTCCATTACAATCGCTGCCCGCGCCTGCGCATTCTGTGCGACGGCGAGACGAAGGATACACGTTACTTCGCGGTGGCCGCCGTGAGCAATGGGCCGAGTTACGGCGGCGGCTTCCAGATCAATCCCGGCGCCGATCCACGAGACGGCTACTTTGAGTTGTGCGCCATCTGGAAGCCCTCGCTGGCGCGCGCGCTGCGCCTGCTACCGCTCATCGAGCAAGGGAAGCATCTCGATCAGCCGGAGGTGATGCAACAAAAGGTGCGACACGTCACACTGGAGGGTGATCGGCCGATCTTCGCGCAGTTGGACGGCGAGGTCATCACGGCCCAACGCTTCGACGTGCGCATCCTGCCGGGAGCGCTCCAGGTGCGCCAGCCAGCGGTGGCCGTTTCGGCGTAGCCCAAAAAGAATATTCTGATGTGGGTCGGGCTCGGAACCAACCTCCTATGCTACACTTCCTCGGGGAATCCTGCCCCCACGGCCACGAGGCCGCCGAGTGGGTCGCCCACGCCAGAATGGAGTATCGCCGCGTGCCAGCTAAAGCGAAGAGGAACGCACAAGCCACAAACCAAAACTCTGAGGGCCAAAGCGAGGCCGCCGTACCAGCAGAAGCGCCGGTAAAGAGCACGATCTCAGTCGGCACGCAGGCGGAGGCCGCAGAGCGCGCCGAGGTGGTACGTCGGCAGCTTCGCGAGGCCGACTACGCCTATTATGCGCTCGACAATCCAACGCTCTCGGACGCTCAGTACGACGACCTGATGCGCGAGCTGCGGGCGATTGAAGAGGCATACCCCGATCTCATAACAGCCGAATCGCCGACCCAGCATGTCAGCGGCGAGGCGGCCACAGGCTTCAAGAAGGTGCGCCATCGCACGCCAATGCTCAGCCTCGCCAATTCGCGCACACCCGAAGAGCTACTCGCCTGGCAGTTGCGCGCGCAGCGTCAGCTTCCCAATGCCACCTTCGCCTACGTCTGCGAACCTAAGATCGACGGGCTGAGCATGAACCTGCTTTACGAAAAAGGCAAGCTGACCTCGGCGCTCACCCGTGGCGACGGCACGATAGGCGAGGATGTCACGGCGAACGTGCGCTCCATCGCCGACATTCCGCAGCAACTACGCGCGACTGACGACGCGCCGATCCCCGACATTATCGAGATTCGCGGCGAGATTTACATGCGCCGCGAGGACTTCGAGCGGCTCAACGAGCGGCTGGCCGAGGAGGCAGAGCGCGCGGGCACCACACCTCGACTCTTCGCCAACGCGCGCAATTCCGCCGCCGGCTCGCTGCGTCAGAAAGACTGGCGTATCACGGCCTCGCGCAAGCTCTCGTTCCTTGCCTATCACATCGGCACGGTCGCGGGTGTGCCCGAGCCTCGCACGCAGTGGCAGATTCTCGGATGGCTGCGGGCCTGGGGCTTTCCTGTCACCGATCTGGCACGCCACCTCCAGACGATGGAGGAAGTGCAGCAATTCGTCGACGATATGGCGGCGAAGCGCTTTACTCTGCCATACGAAATCGACGGCGCGGTGGTCAAGATCGACGAGCGATGGCAGCAACAGGAGTTGGGCGTCGTCGCGCGCGATCCCCGTTGGGCCATCGCCTATAAGTTTGCGCCGGTTGAGGGCAACACAAAGCTGCTGGACATCATCGTGCAGGTGGGGCGTACCGGCAAGCTGACACCTATCGCCAAGCTAGAGCCTATTCAGCTTGGCGGCGTCACCGTCTCACGCGCCCAACTCTTCAACGCCGACGAGATCCAGCGCAAAGATTTGCGTATTGGCGACACCGTTGTGGTGCAGCGCCACGGCGATGTCATCCCCGGCATCGTGAAGGCGCTGCCCGAGCTGCGTACCGGAGCCGAGCAGCCCTGGACGTTCCCTACTGAGTGCCCAGTCTGCCATACGCCAGTGCTCCGTCCCGAAGGCGAGGTGGATATCTACTGCGTCAACGCCGATTGTCCCGCACAGCGCGTCGAGCGCCTCATTCACTTTGCCGCTGTGATGGACATCCGTGGCCTGGGCGAGGCTATCACCGAGCGTTTAGTGAGCAATGGCATGGTGCGAGATGTGGCCGATCTCTACCAGTTGACGCCGGAGAACATTCTGGAGTTGCCTGGCTTCCAGGAGAAGAGTGCCGCCAACCTCATCCAGGCCATCGAGACCAGCAAGGCGCAGCCCTTCCAGCGCGTGCTCTACGCCATCGGCATCCGCTATGTTGGCGGCAAGGCGGCAGAGACGATTGCCGAAGGCATACGCTCGATGGATGCGTTGCTCAATGCGCCTGAGGAGCAGATCGCTGGCCTGATGGGCATCGGCATGAAGATCGCCTCCAGCGTCTGCGGCTGGGCGCGTGTGGAGGCGAACCGCCAGCTCGTAGAGCGCCTGCGGGCTGCTGGCCTACAACTAGAGCTGCCGGCGGATGGTGACGGCACTGCTACTACCGCGAATAGACCTTTCAGCGGACAAACCTTCCTGCTGACTGGCTCGCTCGAACGGTTGACGCGCGGCCAAGCCGAGGAAGCAATCGCGTCGTTAGGCGGCAAGCTCGCGGCCAGTGTCTCGAAGTCGCTCAGTCACCTCGTCGTCGGCGCCGCCCCTGGCAGTAAGCTGGCGAAGGCCGAGAAGCTCGGCGTACCAATCCACGACGAGCAATGGCTGGTCGAGCAACTGGAAAGCCACAGCGCGATGCCCGGCGAGCGCCGCCGCCAGTCCTAACCAGTCCTATGAGGTGAACGCGAAGCTCTGCAGCATGCTCTGCAATGCATCCTGTGCGCCGTCGTCGCTGACCGCGTCAGTGCTGAGTTGGTACTCTAATGAATCGCGCACCAGATAGTAATCGGTGTGGGTGATTTTGATGTCAGCGCCAGCCACCGTCTGATCCACAGGATCGTCTTTGTAGGCCGTGATACCAGCGAGTTGCAAGGCATGCAGCGTTTTGTCTTTGCTCAGTTGGCGCGCGGCCGTTGCGCTCTTGGCATCGATCTGTTGCAGTGCGGTCAGGTCGATGACCTCGATGGTGAACGTGGAGACGTGCGAGGCGACTTGCTTGCCATTGGTGTGTGTCAGAACCACTGTGAGCGGGATAGCGGCGGAGCCGCCATCATGGATATTGGAGGAGTCCGCCTGTAGGCACGTCAGCGGTGACGTAGTTGCATCTTTCTTGATGACAAGCACCTGCGCCTGCCACCCCTGCGGATAGTTCACTTGAAAGTGATACTGGCTGCTAACACACGTACTGGCAGGTGGATTTGGCGCGCTCGGACCACCACAGGCAGCCATCAATGTGCCAACGAGAAGAAATAGCGGGAGTATCAGCATACGATGCCGGTGCGTGGTCCATCCTACCCTCACACGCCACCCCGAAGGAACGCTACCCCAGCGCATCGCCGCACAACCTCCCGATATCAGTCGCAAAAACGGTGCGAGTATACGCCCCGTCCGCAGGCCAGTCAATGATTTCGCCCGATTGGGGTAGTGGATATATCAAGCGTGCAGGCAGCGAATCAGCTAATCATCCGTGAGTGGCGCATCGGGGTCATCGAAGAGGCGGAGCAAGACGCGCATCGTGACCTCGGGCGGCACCTCGTCGTATTCGGCCAGCGAGCGGATGCGCGAGACGAGGTGAAAGAACATCTTATCCACCAGCCGCTGCCCGAAGCGCGAGACGATCTGGCGCTCGGCGTCGGAAAGGTGTTCTAGTTGGGCGAGGGTGCGCACGCGCTCGGCCTCTTCCGAGCGGTCGACATGGCGGCGCAGTCCGGCAATGCCAGGAACCATCCTTCGCACAATCTGATCGCGGCCATAGGCGGCCAGACATTCATCCAGCAACACTGCGGCCTGCGCCGGCTCACCGCCCTGGCCAGCGTACTCTTCGCCTGTCCCGGCAAGCGACTGGCCGGCAACCGTCCTCAGGCCATCGAGCGTGTAAAGCGAGACGGGTGGCAGCAGGCCCACCGTCTCCTCCACATCGGCGGGCACCGCCAGATCGATGACGATCAGTGGAGTGTGGCGATTACCCAGGCCGCGCGCAACTGTCGCGGCGTCGAGCACGATGTGCGGCGCGGCCGTGGCGCTGATGATGAGCTGCACGTCTGGCAAGACACGAACGATTTCGTCTAAGGCGATGGTCTCACCGCCGACTTCCTCAGCAAGGTCAGCGGCGGTCTGCGCGGTACGATTCGCCAGCAGCAGGCGCGAGACACCCTCACCGCGCAACAGTTGGGCACACAGACGACTGGTACGCCCAGCGCCGATGACCAATGCTGACTTGCCGGCGAATTGTCCAAGCGATTCGCGTGCGACACGCACGGCGAGTGCCGCGATCGAGACATCGGCGCGTCCGATCTCGGTCTCGGAGCGCATGCGCTTACCAGCTTTGATCGCGTGGGTGAAAAGGCTGCGTATCTCCTCACCCGCGCAATGCACCGACTCGGTGGCCGCAAGCGCTTCCTTCACCTGCCCAAGTATCTGTGATTCGCCGACGGCCATCGATTCGAGGCCAGCGGCCACGCGGAAAAGGTGGCGCGCCGCGTCCCGATCAAATAGTTCATAGAGCGGCAACTGCGTTGTTCGAGCTTCAGCGCTACTGGTACTGGCGTCCGCAACATCGAAGCTCGGCAATACAGTACCGCTTTGCCGAGTATACCCAACTGCCTGGACGAGACGCGCGGCCTCGTAGGCATTTTCGAGGAAGCTCCGTACACTGGCGCTGGCGGCTTTAATGTCTGTCGTCGCGAAGTACACTTCCGTACGGTTACAGGTAGAGAGCACAGCAACCTCGCTGATGCCGTCGCTGGCTCGCAAGCCTCGTAGCGCCTCTAGGTGACTGTCGCCCACGAAGCTCAAGCGCCCACGAACGTCGGCGTTCGCGTGCTGATGGTCGATGCCAAGAAGTCCAATCATGCGTGCTCGCATCTTGCTGGGGGGATGAATGGCCCGTTTCAGATATGCTAACACTTGAGGTGGCTAATGCGCATCGGGCGGACACCCGATATTTCAGATCAGGCCGCGCTCTCGCAACCACTAGTGCCCCCTTGACCTATGCAACCTGGGCTACAGTGGCAGGTGCACCCAAACATGGAGTTTTAGCATGCCAGACCAAATACCTATATTTCACGATACAGAAGCGCATCATGTCTACCTCGCACTCGGCAGCAACCTTGGCGCGCGTGATACTAACCTGAAAGCAGCGCTGTCAGCCTTGCAGCCACAGGTGCAGATCGATCGTGTCTCGTCGGTGTACGACACAGCGCCGCAGCACGTTCTCGATCAGCCTCGTTTCCACAATATCGTCTGCGCTGGGCATACACCGCTCGATCCACTCGCATTGCTGAGACTGGCGAAACGCATCGAGCGCGAGTTGGGGCGGGAAGCCGGCCCTCGCTTCGGGCCACGTCTCATAGACATTGACCTGTTGCTCTACGACGACCAGGTCATTGATACACCTGAATTGACTGTCCCACATCTGCGCATGGCAGAGCGCGCCTTCGTGCTGGTTCCGCTCGCAGAGATTGCTCCCGGTCTGCGCATTCCTACGCTCGACGCTGACGTCGCGAGCCTCGCCGCCGCGCTTCCTGACATGGACGTGAAGCGGCTAGGCGCATTGCCGCCCTAATGGTAGAAGCGTATAATGGCCACGTGTTCGCTAAATGTCCGGACGTTTGCCGTCCGTTAGGTTGCATTGCGCCCGAGCGCTGGCTGATGTGGGGAGTCACTTGTGTCGCAGGTTGGGTTACTGAGCGGTCGCCTGGAAGAATTCCGCCTCGTCGAGCTGCTCCAGGTGATGGGGCTAAACGGCAGCACGGGTGCGCTCCACATCGAGGAAAGCGAAGGGCAAACCGGCATCATCTATATGGAGGCCGGTGAGCTTGTCGGCTGCGTCGAACTGGACACCGAGGCGCTCACCCTGGGCCATGTGCTCCAACAACTACAACTGGCTACCGCTGAGCAGCTTGAGCATGCCTACCAATTGCAAACGCAAGATCCGCTCGGCAAGCGCATCGGCGAACGATTGATTGATCTTGGCATCCTCGGTCCTGATCAACTCGCCTACGCCCTTAAAATGCAGGCTCTCTGGACATTACGCGAATTGGCGCTCTGGCGCTCTGGCAACTACGCCTTTCATCCTGGCGAGCGACAGCCACAGTACACGACAACTCCGCGCATCGACTCGAACCAGATGATCATGGAGATCGTGCGCTACGAGAGCACCTGGGAGGGACTCCAGGAAGCGCTTCCCGAGGGCATGCGTACGCCTATCGCTATGGCTTCTGAGCCGCCACCAGGGCATCCACTGCGCTTCCACTCCACGGCCTGGCGTGTCATCACGCGAGTCAACTCACAGCGCACCGTGCGCCGCATCGCCACCTCGCTCCACCAGCCGGAGCTGGAGGTGGCCCAGATGCTTGGCCCGTTGGTGAACGAGGGGCTACTCGTCACCGCGGAAGCGGCGAACACCCCAGGGCTGCCCGAAGAAGCGCAGCGCCTGAGCATGCAGAACTTCGACCTGTTCACACTGCTCATCAGCATGGAGCAGATATGGCTCAAGAGGAAAACGCCAACTGACCAATTAGTCGCCCTGGCCGGATTTATTAACCAGACGATGCGTTCATTACATGACGCCTGTGTGGCCAACAACCTGAACTTAGCGCCCGATACGCTGGCCATTGTGCTCGCACGCGAGGAGCTTACCGGCATCGAGGACTACCAGTTCCGCATCGACAACAACCAGATCGACGTGGACGATTTCGCGAAGTTTGTGCGGCGCGTATTCGAGGGATCGGCACGCGGGGAGATGAGGACGACAAAGGTCTTTTATGAGCAGGCAATGGACCTCCTGATGGCCGCGCTGGCCGCGGCGTTCAAAGCGATCAACGCGCGTATCGCGTCGCCTATAGAACGCAAGCAAAACCAGGAGGCCTGGGAGGCATTATTCTCGACCTTCCGCGGACAGTCTGCGGGCGCGCTCTGACGTGTCGCAGACGCCGGCATGTGCGCCCAGTTGGCCGACAGCGGTACGGTCGGGGTCGACGAAAGAAAGGATACATCGATGTCATCCTCGATTCCACGCTCGCAACGACTACGCATGCCAAGCATGCCGACCAGTCCCAGGCATGCCGCTGTCTCTGGTCCGTCGACGAGCCAGGTACGTGAGGCGGAATGTATGATCATGGCTATCGAAGACTCCCCGCTGATCCGCGAGGTACTCATCTCCACGTTCGCCCGTGTCGCCATTCCAATTGTCTGCTTCGAGGATGGCCTCTCCGCCATCGCGGCTCTCACCAATGGCGAGGTTCCTGTCCCGGACCTACTGCTGCTCGACATCGGCCTGCCCAATATGGACGGCTATGAGGTAGCGCATATACTACGCATGCACCCGGACTTCTCCGACGCCATTATTGTGATGCTCTCGGGACACGACGGCATGTGGGACCGCATGCGCAGTAAAATGATCGGCGCGAAGGACTTCATCTCGAAGCCGTTCCGACCTTCGCAGATGATCGCGATTGTCCGCAAGCATCTGAACATCGAGCTACCTGGCATACCCGAAACAGACGACGAGTAGGTGCAAGCAGATGAAGGAAGCCCTTATCCAGCGCGAGGCCGTGCGCGGTGCGGGAGAATGAGCGTGAGGGGCCTGGGATGAGGAGCAAGCGATGAGCAGCCCATACGATGAGACGCGGACAACCGAGTTTGGACAAAGCGGCTCTTTTAATACCGAGGCGACGCTCCTAACGAGATCGGGCGGACGATACACGCATCTTGAGCACATGCTCCGGCGCTTGCAAGATGAAGACCTGCCGGAAGAGCCGCCGTCCGATAAGCAATTCTTGCTTTTTGCCTGTGGTGGTGTGCTCTGCGCTGCTCCGCTGATTAACTTCCGCGAAGTGCTGCCGGTGCTGCCGCAGCCGACGGCGCTGCCATTCAGTCCGCCGTGGGCACTGGGCATCTGCATCTTACATGCCGAACTGATTGGTCTGGTCGATCCGGCACCAATGCTGCTTGGCCAGCCAGACATTCCGATTCTGCGCTGGCGCTCGCCAGTCAGCCCAACGCTTGGAGGCATCCAGCCCTTGCCGGTCAAAGCTTCTCACAGCGGCGTACATGCCGGACACGCGCTGGTCATTGGCGAAGGCGAGCGCTCGCTGGCCTTCGCGGTGCAGGCGGTACTGGATATTGTCGCCTCCGACGACGACGAGATCGTCGCCCTGGACGCGCCAGATCACCCCGCGCTTGGCTGTGCCGAGGCTTACACCGCCGGCTTTCTGCTGCCAAAAGACGCCGCTGAATCGTACACCATTGTGCGGGTAGACGCCTTGCTCGCTGACCTGCTGACTGCGCTGGAGGAGCGAGAAGAAAAGGTGATGGTGCATGACTGAGCAGGAAGTAGTCGAGCGCTTTCTCGTCGAGATGCAGTCGTTCTCGCAGGCGTTACGGCAGCGGCTAGAGCGCATCTCTAGCTCCGCGTCACCGAATGAGCGTGCCGCCACTGTGCGCGAACTGCACGGGCTGGCAGACGCCATGGCGACCCTCTGCGCCAGTTTTCATATCACGGACTGCGCCTCGCTGGGAACAGCACTGGCCGCCGCTTTCAAGGACAGCAGCGCTACAACACCTTCAAGAGAGGTGGCATCAGCCGCCGCGTCAGCCCTCGACGCTATCGAGCAGCGCATTCAGCAGATGGCTATGCAGCGACGTGTACTCACGCCGACCGAGACAGAGAGCGTGGCCGCCGCAGAGCTTGCGGCACAGCTAACGCGAGCTGGCTCCCCTTCAAACAACCATGCTGGTACAACTGCATACCCGGCCGTAGATGCCGCAGCACAGCAGGACACGACGGCGGGCAACATGGCAGAGCTGGTACGCCGATTCCAGGCCAGCTCGCTCAAGCGCCGTGAGCCATCCTCGCAGCCGCCAATCGATGATGCGTTTCCAGCACAGTGGGATCCGAAGCTTGGAATTCACGTGACTTGAAGTCGCGGC
>JADMIO011418057.1_pt1 | contig 17130 bp, 13 predicted proteins | sample 8958161 | NCBI WGS metagenome assembly JADMIO01 (sample SAMN16585339, study PRJNA669376) | soil metagenome | isolation source: Crop rotation soil | place: USA: Cullars Rotation, Alabama | collected 2011
GACCGCCCCTACAGCGGCGGCGAGTTCAGCGTGTCGCGCGCCGGCGCCGTCGCCGTGACCACGGGCGACAACCTCCACCCGTCGGACATTGGCGTCGCTTCCGGTGGCGGAGTCCGCAAGCTCACGCACCTCAACCAGCAGCTTGCAGCCAAGGTGATGGGCCAGCCGCAGAAGATCGCAGTGACGTCGAGCTACGACAAGCGCCCGATCGACGCGTGGATGATCACGCCGCCCGACTTCGATGCCAGCAAGAAATATCCGCTGATCCTCGAGATTCACGGCGGCCCCTGGTCGGCCTACGGACCGAATTTCTCGACGGACGACCAGCTCTATGCCGCCGCCGGCTATGTCGTCCTCTACGCCAACCCGCGCGGGTCGACGTCCTATGGCCAGGCATTCGAGGACGAGATCGACAAGAATTATCCCAGCCACGACTATGACGATTTGATGAGCGCGGTTGATGCGGCCATCGCGACCGGTCACGTCGACCCGAACGACCTGTTCGTCACCGGCGGCTCCGGAGGCGGAGTGCTGACTGCCTGGATCGTCGGCAAGACCGACCGCTTCCGCGCGGCGGCGACGCAGAAGCCGGTGATTGAGCTCGCCAGCTTCGCGCTGACGACGGATTTCGCCGCTTCCTTCACGCCCTACTGGCGCAAGGAGCGCCCTTGGGAAGACCCGCAAAGCTATTGGAAATATTCGCCGCTGAGCCTGGTCGGAAACGTCAAGACGCCGACGCTCGTCGTCGTCGGCAGCGAGGACTACCGCACGCCCGTCAGCCAGGCCGAGCAATATTATATGGCGCTGCAGATGCGCGGCATTCCGACTGCGCTGGTTAAGGTGCCGGGCGCGAGTCACGGCGGCATCGCTGCCCGCCCGAGCCAGGCTGCGGCCAAGGCATCGGCGATCCTCGCCTGGTTCGCCAAATATCGAAGCGACAAGCCGTCGACGGTCGCATCGAACTAGGGGCTTCCCTCAAGAAGCTCGGCTAACTAGTCGCGCTTTTGCAACCTTTTGGCGCGCCGGTCTTTGCAAGGCCGGGCGCGTGCCACGCCCGATTGGGGAGAGACCATGAACAGATTCCACTGGCTGGCGGTGAGCGCGATTGCCCTTGCCGCAACTTCGGTGTCCGCCGCATCGATCGGCAGCTTCAGCCCCTATCGCCTGTCGGAAATCGACAAGACGATCTCGGCCGACGATTACCAGGGTCGCGGCGTCAACACGCCTGCCGAGACCAAGACGGTCAACTATATCGTCGACCAGTTCCGCTCGGCGGGACTGCAGCCCGGCGGCGACCTCGTGAACGGCCAGCGCAAGTGGACGCAGGACGTGCCGCTGCTCCAGTCTGAGCTTACCGGCGATCCTGTTGTCAGCGTCCAGACCGCGGCAGGAACGCTCAACCTCACGCAGGGCAATGAGATCGCCGTCCGCTCGCCGCAGAACGGTCAGAGTCAGATCCGCATCGCCAATGCGCCGCTTGTCTTCGTCGGATACGGCGTCGCGGCGCCCGAACGGAACTGGGACGACTTCAAGGGCCAGGACGTGAAGGGCAAGGTCATCGTCGTCCTCGTCAACGACCCCGACTTCGAGGGCGGCGAAGGCGATTTCGGCGGCAAGGCCATGACCTATTACGGCCGCTGGACCTACAAATATGAAGAGGCCGCGCGCCGCGGCGCCGCGGGCGTGATGATCGTCCACGAGACGGTTCCAGCGGCCTACGGCTGGAACACCGTCAAGAACAGCAACACCAATACGCAGTTCGACATCGTCCGCCAGAACCCGACCGGCAGCCACACGCCGTTCGAGACCTGGATCCAGCGCGACGTCGCGGCGCAGCTGTTCAAGAATGCCGGCCTCGACTTCGAAGCAGCGAAGGCTGCGGCAAAGCGCCGCGACTTCAAGCCGATCGACCTCAAGGCAACGGTCAACGCGACCGCGAACGCGAACGTCAGCACGATCACGTCGCACAATGTGGTCGGGCTGCTGCCGGGCAAGAAATATCCGAACGAGACGTTGATCTATTCGGCCCACTGGGACCATCTCGGCGTCGGCCGTCCGGATGCGAACGGCGACAATATCTATAACGGCGCCGTCGACAATGCGACGGGCATTGCCCAGCTGATCGAGCAGGGCCGCCGCTTCGCTCTCGAGCCGCGACCGCAGCGCTCGGTCGTCTTCCTCGCCGTCACGGCCGAGGAAAAGGGCCTGCTCGGCAGCGAATATTATGCGACCCATCCGCTTTATCCGCTGGCGACCACGGTCGGCGTGCTCAACACGGATTCCATGGGGGTCTGGGGCCCGGCGAAGAACTTCTCGATCTCGGGGACGGCGAAGCTCGACCTGCTCGACGATTTGATCGCTGCGGGTAAAGCGGAGGGCCGCTATTTCACGCCGGATCCGCACCCGGAGACGGGCGGTTTCTACCGCTCGGATCACTTCTCCTTCGCGAAGCAGGGCGTCCCGGCGCTGAGCTTCGGGTCGGGCCGTGACCTGGTGAACGGCGGCATCGCGCGCGGCGACGCCCTGGCGGCGGACTATACCGCCAAGCGCTACCACCAGCCGGATGACGAGTTTAATCCGCAGTGGAACTTCACTGGCATGGCGCAAGATGCAAACCTGCTGCACATCGTCGGCGAGAAACTCGCCAACTCGCGTGAGTGGCCGAACTGGAGCCAGGACAGCGAATTCCGCGCCGCCCGCGACAAGTCGGCCGCCGAGCGCACCGAAGCGGGCACTCCCGTTGATCCTGCCGCTGCCAAGCCGCCGAAGAAGGGCGAGCGCGGATGAGCGAAACGCTCGAGCCTGCGCTTCCCGATCAGCTGGATGAGCAGGCCGAGCGGCTGATGCATCGCCTGTGCGAGCGCGACCTGACGATCGCGACCGCCGAAAGCTGCACGGGCGGCATGCTCGCCGCATTGCTGACCGACATTGAAGGCGCCAGTCGCGGCTTCGACCGCGGCTTCGTCACTTACACAAAGGAATCGAAAACCGAGCTGCTCGGGATCGAGCCCAGTCTGCTCGACCATAATGAAGCGGTGTCCGAGGTCGTCGCGCGCGCCATGGCCGAAGGCGCGTTGAAGCGGAGCCAGGCAGACATCGCCTTGGGGGTTACCGGCTTCGCCGGGCCTGCCGGGCCGGACAATGAAGAAGGCCTGGTCCACTTCGCTCTCGCGCGGCGCGGTGGCCGCACGAACAACCGGGAGAAACATTTCGGTGCCGTCGGGAGAGGCGACGTCCGAGTGAAGTCACTGCAGACAATGCTGGAGATGCTGGAGGAAGCGCTAGGCTGATCGCCCGCGCTTACTGGTCTTTCTTCGCCGCCCTCATGATCGTCTGCTGATAGATCGTCTGCTCTCTCGCCCGCTGGTCCGCGAGCGCCTTGCTCGCGGCGCGCTCCCGTTCCCATTGGTCCTTAGTCTTGCAGACCCTCTTTGGCAGGATTGACCCGGTCGATTCGATATATTCGCAGACGCGCTTGTTGCCCTCGACGATAATGGGTTTGGTCGGCGCTGGGGTCACCGGCGCCTCAATCGGGGCCGCAGCCATGATCAGCGTAATGATCGCAGGCATTCGCACCTCCTGTACGCGAGATAGAGAATGATGCCCTGACGGCCAGCCGTATTCAACAGCCTTGAGAGCCGCGTCGAACAGGAGTAGTTCGTGCTTTGTTCCGAACAGGGAGTCGCGAAATGACTGACCTCGTCTTCTATCAAAACCCGCAATCGCGTGGACGGATCGTCCGCTGGATGCTCGAGGAGGTGGGCCAGCCCTATGAGACCGAAATTGTGCCTTACGACCAGATGAAGAGCGAGCGCTATCTCGCGATCCATCCCCTCGGAAAGGTGCCCGCACTCAAGCACAACGGCCACGTCCTGACCGAATGCGCCGCCATCTGCACCTATCTCGCGGACGTATTTCCGACCGCAATGCTCGGGCCGAACGCGGAAGAGAAAGCCGATTATTACCGCTGGCTGTTTTACGCAGCTGGCCCCCTCGAAGCCGCCATTTCAAATCAGGCGATGGGCTGGGTCCCGACGCCTGAGCGCGAGCGCATGTTCGGTTACGGCAATTTCGAGAAGGCGATCGCCGCGGTCGACCAGCTGTTCAGCCAGCGCGATTACGTTTGCGGTAGTCGCTTCACAGCCGCCGACGTCTATGTCGGCTCGCAGATTATTTTCCCGCTGCAATTCGGCATGCTTCCGGAGCGTGACAGCTTCCTTCGCTACCGTGACCGCCTGCAGGCCCGCGACGCCTACAAGCGCGCGACCGAGATCGACGAGAAGCTGATCGACGAAATGGGTCTGAGGCCGCCGCAGCCCGTCCAGCCCCAGCCCGCGTAGCTAGACGAGGTTGGCGCGGTAGAGCTTGAGCAGCTCCGCCCAGGCCTTTTCCGCTGCCGCCTCATTGTAAGATCCGCCGCCGGCCACGCACCAGCCGTGGTCGGCCGGATAGACTTCGACGGTCGCCGGCCGCTTGGCTGAAGCGAAAGTTGCCTTCAGCGTATTCTTGGCGTCCGGCTGCTTCTCGTCGTCGTTGCGCGCGATCGCCACCACGAAGCTCGCCTTCGTTTTCGGGATCAGCAGGTGCGGGCTGTTGGCGTCCTTGGTCACCAACCCACCGCCATGGAACGTCGCGACCGCTCTGATCCGGTCGGAGCGAACCGCTCCAGTATGGAAGGCAAAAGGACCGCTGAAGCAATAACCCTGGACGCCCGCGCCCTTCCGCTTGTTGGTCTGCCTTTGCTTGTCGAGGAAGTTGATGAAGGCGGTCGCGTCGCGGTCGATCGCAGCGTCGTTCAGCGACTCGCGGAGACCGTTGAGCTTGGCGCGGTCCTCCGGTTTGTTGAAATCGAAGGCCCCGGTGATGATGGGCGCTCGCTTGGTGCGGTAAAACGGATTGGGAACCAGCACCGTATAGCCCGCTCCCGCGAGCCGCCGCCCCATCTCCCGGAATATGGGCCGCAGTCCCAAAATATCGGGCCACATCAAGACCGCCGGCCAGGAGCCTTTGCCTGCCGGATGGAATAGCACCGCATCGGCCGTACCGTCGGGCGTCGGCACCATCACGTCGATTTCCGTCACGTCCGATGCAAGCGCGACGCCCGGCATCGCGGCTACGGCGGCCACTGACGATATTGTCAGCACCACGGACCGGCGTGTGAAGGACGTGTCGGCGATAAATCCTTGGTGGTTGTCGCTATCGCACATGGGGACTCTCCTGGCGGCTCTCCCTGCCACCATATCCGCCTTGAACGAGGCTCCAATCGTTAATTTACGCTAACCGCGTTTCTTTGATCGAGCTTAAGACCGACTCCGTTAAATCTGTTTTCGCACCCAGCCTTACCCCCCGGGTGCTTGCACAAGACCGGTCCTGCCACTTCCGCTTGAACCCAAACTGGCAGGACCGGGATTGGCCCTACTGAACGAGTAGACCAGAGATGCGTAAAGGGCCGCCGGATCACTCCGGCGGCCCTCTCTGTTTATTAGTCCTGTGAGCGCGGTTAGCGGCGGCTGCCCATGAACCGAAGCAGGAACAGGAACATGTTCACGAAGTCGAGATACAGCCTGAATGCGCCGAGGATACCGAAACGCATGGCAGCCTCCGAGCCTCCACCCACAGCGAGGTAGATGCTCTTGATTACCTGCGTGTCATAAGCCGTCAGCCCCGCGAAGATCAGGACGCCAATTGCGCTCACGGCCAGATCGAGCGTGGTGCTCGGCTGGCCGGTGAAGATCGCGATTCCCATATTGACCAGCAGGGCGACGAAAATCCCGACCATGCCCATGATGAGAAAGCTTCCCCAACCGGAGAGGTCCTTCTTCGTGGTGTAACCCCACAAGCTGAGACCCAGGAATCCTCCGGCGGTCGCAAAGAAAGTCTGAGCGATCGAGACCGGCGTATACGCTAAGAAGAGCGAACTGAATCCAAGTCCGAGCAAACCGGCGTAGACGAAGAACAAGGTCTTCGCAGTGCTGATTGCCATCCGCATGATGCCTGCTTGCAGCCAAATGCCGACGCCCAGAGACGCAAGCAACGCAACGATCGGCAGCAGCGTCGGCTGTCCGGTCACAGGATTGCGAATGAGCGATACGAGCGATGAATTGGTGACGAGCATCGCCACGATGCCCGTCAGCAGCACGCCCGACGCCATGTAGTTGTAAACCGAAAGCATATATGACCGGAGGCCCACATCGCGGGCTGCGCGCGGTACGCTTACCGCGGCGGCATTCGCGCCGGTCGTTTGCGGGTCTTGCCAAATGGCCATCTGTTCTCCTTCGCGCGGGCAAAAGGCCCGTTCGCTACGTGCAAATATCGTGGAAGCGCAGGGGGACTTCAAGCGAAACACGACATAAAGCATGCTTGCTGAACGGCTGTTCAGGAACGGCGAAGTAACATCATTGCCCACAAGCATTAGCGATGCTTACATTGGCGGCATGCCGGAGGGCTCGATCGCGGCCCGCCTCAAGCGGATGGTCCGCATCGCCGCCCGGGCGTTCGCGGTGCTGTCCATGATGTCGATCTCGCCAACGCAAGCGCAGCGTCCGCAGCGCATCATTGCCGTCGGCGACCTGCACGGCGATCTCAATGCATGGCTGACCATTGCCAAGGCAGCCGGCGTCATGGGGCCGGATGGTCACTGGACCGGTGGGACCACGACGCTGGTCCAGCTCGGCGACATTGCCGACCGCGGCCCGGGCACCCTGGCGATCATCCAGAGCCTCCAACTGCTTCAGCAGGAAGCGCCCAAGGCCAAGGGCAACGTGATCGTCGTCCTAGGCAACCACGAAGCCATGAACCTCGTCGGCGACAACCGCTACACAACGCCCGGTGAATATGCGGCGTTTGTCGACGATCGTTCCGTCGCTCGCCGCGAGCGCGAATATGAGGCCGATCGCAAGAAGCTTGAGGCCGCCGCGCGCGCGGTCAATCCGAATGTGAAGCCTTCGGAAGTGCTCGACCAGTTCATTGCACGCACGCCACTTGGCTTCATCGAGCACAGGGCTGCATGGCGCCCATCAGGGTGGATCGGCAAATGGGCGAGCGCAAACCCGGCGATTGTCAAGGTCGGGTCGGTCCTATTCGCGCATGGCGGAATCAGTGCCGAATATTCCAAGATGACGCCTGACGAGATCAACAGCCGCATTGCCGCCGCGATGCGCAGGGCCGACGACAGCCCGAATTCGATACTGACCGACCCGCTGGGCCCAATGTGGTACCGCGGCCTCGTTACCAACGATCCCGATAGCCAGGCCGAGCGCGCGGCCATGAAACCGCCTTCCGTCGCGCTGCCCCCGGATCAAGAGCTTGATGAGGTGCTGGCCGCTTACGGCGCTAAACATCTGGTGATCGGGCACACGCCGAGCCTCAAGGGCATTCAGATTATCGGCAATGGAAAGCTCGCGCGTATCGATACCGGCATCTCAAGCTATTATGGAGGTCCGCTGAGCTGGCTCGAGATCGTTGGTGACAGGATGATTCCGCACTCGGTGCCAAGAACACCGTAATTTCGAGGAGGGGGCTGATGAAAGGTTGGAATCTCGCACTTGCGGCGGCCGTGATGGCCACGACTGCCGAGGCAAAGGCGCCGGCCCCGCCGACTCCGCTCTTTGCCAGCGACGTTCCGATCAAGATGACGATCCAGGGTCCGATGGCAACATTGGTCGGCAAGCGCGCGGAGACGCCGATGCCGGCGACCATGAACGTCGACGGCGTGACCTACCCGATTACCTTGACCCCGCGCGGGATCACCAGGTTGAGGAAGGAGACCTGCGACTTCCCGCCGCTGCGCGTCGACCTGACCCAGCCGGCGCCTCCTGGCTCGCTATTCCAGGGCCAGCATCGCCTGAAGCTGGTTACCCACTGCAAGCGCGCCGAAGATTTTCAGCAGAAGGTCCTGCTCGAATACTCGGCCTACCGTCTGTACAATCTGATGACTCACCAGAGCTTCCGCGCGCGGCTCGCCAACATCGATTATCTCGACGAGAAGGGTCAGCCCTACATCTCGCGCGTCGGCTACTTCCTCGAGGATTTCAGCGACGTCGCGAAGCGCAATGGCATGACGAACGCGCATTTGGGTGACCTCGTGCCGCTTGCGCAAATCGACCCGTTTGGCGGCGCTCGCTTTGCCGTGTTTGAGTATATGATCAGCAATTACGACTGGTCGATGCGCGCCGCACCAAAGGGCGAGGAATGCTGCCACAACGGTCGCCTGATGGTCGAGGCGCCGGGCGCTCTCGCAATCCCGGTCCCTTACGACTTCGATTTCTCAGGCCTGGTTGAAGCGCCCTACGCGGGGCCGCCGATCGAAATGCCCGACCTCGATAGCGTGAGGCAACGTACTTATCGCGGCTATTGCATCCACATCAGCCAGGCGCGCACAATCGCAGCGCAATTGGCCGCGCGCCGCGCGGAGTTCACCGGCGTTTTCGCGACGATCCCCGGTCTCGACGCCCGCAATCAGGCGCGCGCGGCGAGCTTCATCAACGGCTTCTTCGCCGACATCGACAGCGGAAAGATCTTCAAGAACTGTAGCAACTAGCCCTTCTTCTTTTCAGGCTCCGGCGGGGCTGCACCGTCGATCCCGTCATAGTCTGCGAGGAAGCGCTTCATGCCTTGGCGCTCGCCATATTCGGTGATCCAGAGCATCGCGAAGCAATAGTTGAACGCGACGCTGATAACCGCCGCGAGCTCCGCCGCGCCGATGCCGGCCGAAAGGCCGATGGCGACCGACATCAGAATGAACAAAGCGTCACCCGAGCTTTTGAGCGAATTTCGGAACCGCACCGCACCCGCGATGCCAGCGAGCGCGAATGCGAGGGCCAGCGAGTTCTGGACGATGATGACGATGCCGGTCACGACCATCGGCAGGACGATGATCGTGTTGACCAGCGATTGGTCATATTCGTCGCCGCCGCGGACCGCCATGTAGACCCAGCTGACGGGCAGCGAGACGATGATTGCCGCAATGATCGCGACGACGAGCCAAAAGACACTCTGACCGAAGTTGGCGACATGGGCCGCGCGCACGGCCTCGCTAGCTTCCAACGGGTTCTTGCTCGGTTGGCTGATCAGTTGCTCGACGCCGCCGATCGGCAGGTAACCTCGCAGCTCCGGCCAAATCTTCAGGGCGAGATAAATCCCCACCGCGATGACGAGATAATATGCGGTAATCTGTACCAGCAGCCGTCCTGCGCGCATCCTCAGTCCCCCCTTTTCAAGCCCCATTTAGTTCGCGTGATGATGGTGATGTTTCTTCTTGTGATGTTCTTCGCCGTCCCCGCGCTCGGCCGTTTCGACCGGATAGTTCGGGATCGGGCGAAGCACGCCATACCGCTCTTTCAGCGGCTCGTGCCCCAGCGGCGGCCAATCGATGTCGGCGAGCGGCAATTCGGTGTCGGGAACGCGATCGAGCAGGTCGCGCAGCAGCGTCAGCCGACCGAGCGGCTGGTCGTTGAAATCGACGAGGGTCCACGGCGCGAAATCGGTGTGCGTCGCGGCGAGCATCAGCTCCCGCGCCTCCGTGTAGTCGTCGTAATGCTCGCGCGCCTTCACATCGATCGGCGAGAGCTTCCAGCGCTTCACCGGACTGTTCAGGCGGTTCTCGAAGCGCGCCTCCTGCACCTCCTGATCACAGCAAAGCCAATATTTGAAGAGCAGCATGCCGTCGTCGACCAGGTGCCGCTCAAACTCTGGCGCGGCGTTCAGGAAATCCTGGGTCTGGTCGGGCGTGCAGAAACCCATGACCTTCTCGACGCCCGCGCGGTTGTACCAGCTGCGGTCGAACAGCACGATTTCGCCGCTCGCCGGGAGATGCTCGATGTATCGCTGAAAATACCATTGCGTCTGTTCGCGCTCGCTCGGGCTTGGAAGCGCGATCACTCGGCACTGACGCGGGTTCAGAAGCCGCGCGAACATGTCGATCGAGCCGCCCTTCCCGGCGGTGTCGCGGCCTTCGAACACGATGACCATCCGCTGGTTGGTTTCGGAGACCCAGCGCGCCATGGCGCTCAGCTCCCGTGCCAGCGGCTTCAGGAGTTCGAGATATTCTTCTTCGCTAAGACTGGTCGGACCACTCATCAGCGCCCCCGCTGCCGAAGGCTAGCGTTGTTGCATGGCAAGACGCGGATGGGAACCTCTGTTCAGGCGGCGATCTGCTTCGTGTTTGTGGGGACGGGATAGGCGCGATGGAGAAGGTCTAGCGGGACCTTGCGCCGCTCCTCCTCGATGCGCGCGAGGATGCGCTGCCGCAGCGCCTGGAAATCGGCGCGGTTCACCAGGTGCGCGAAGGCAGGCTCATCGGCGATGTCGATGGCATTGAAACGCCGGTCAGGCAGTCCGCCACGGTCTACGGCTTGCTTCAGCCATTTTATCGCTTCGTCGTCGTTGCCCTCGGCCGCGCGCAAAAATGCAAGTTGCGACATCAGCTCGCCGGTTGCGGGACCGTTACGCAACCAGCCCGCGATTAGTGCATCTGCTCTGGCAAGGATCGCTTGAGCGGAAGCTAGATCGCCTGCAGCACGCAGGTTGACGGCGATCGTCGGTGCAAGGCCCGTGAATCGCTGCCCCGGATAAAGCGCGACCAGTTCGTCGGGACTCTTGAAAGCAGTAGCGTAAAGAGCGTGATATTCGCTGAGTCGCCCGTGCCTCGGTAGAAGGCGGCCGTAAATTGCTGGCCATTCGCCGTCCTGCCAAAAATCTGTCGCCTTGTTGTCGTACCCCCACTTCAGAATGTTCGGTGGGCCAGGATTGCCGCGATATGTGGCCAATACGTCCGGAGGCCAGGACCACAGCACGGCAGCTTCGTCGAGAAAGCCTAACTGAATCAGCGGGCCGCCCAAGTGGTTTTCGATCCATCCGGTTTCGTCCGCGTGTTGAAGCTTAAGATTAAGGAGAATGCGAACGGCTTCGCCAGGATGTATGCCAGAGGCGACGCCCGCGTTCACCTTCGCGAGCCACACCGGATCGCCGATCCGCGCGGCCCTTGCAACCTCCGCGTCCAGTCCAGCGGTGTCGTTCAGGTCCCGCAGCAAGTTTATCTTATTGCCGACGCTTGGCCAAAACAGTGGCTCGATCTCGACCGATCGTGAGTAAGCGGCCAATGCCTCCTTCGTGCGGTTTTGATAGGTGAGGCACGCACCCAGCCAATTCCACCCTTCTTCATCATTGGGGTCCATCTGCAACGCCTTCCTGAGATCTCCCTCGAGCTCGGGCGGATTGTTGTGAACCATTGCCCACACAGCGTGGGCGTGGGCCAGGTTGGGAGCGAGCTGAAGTGCACGTTGCACGGCGCTGATTGCCTCTTTGACCTGATCAGTATTGCCGCCAGCACCGTATGCCAGGGCTTCGCCAAGTTCAGCCCAAGCCGGTGCAAAATTGGGATCCATCGCGACAACCTTCCTGAGCAGTTGGCGCGCCTGCCCCATCGCACCATGGCCGTTGCCACGCAGCAGGACTAAGGCACGCGCCTGCTCAAACATTGCATAGGCTTCCGGGCTGGTGGGAATGCTTCCCGCGACCACTCCCCCGCCAGGCGCGACGCGCCCCCGGATTCTCCCCTCGACCTCGCGGGCGACGCGCTGCTGAAATGCAAAGACATCGTCGAGCTTGCCGCCGACCTGGTCGCTCCATACTTCGGCGCCGTCCGCGGTCCGAGTGAGACTTACTTTTAAGCGGACCTGGTCTCCGATGTGTTCGACGCTGCCGTCGAGCAAATAGTCAGCGCCGACCTTCTTTCGATATTCGGCGGGCTCGAGTCCCCGTGTCGCTAGCGCCTTCACCGATTCTCGCCCAAGCACGCGCAGGTTCGGGTTGCGCGAGATCGCACCGCGCGTGTCATCCCAGATGGCATCGACCAGGTTGGCGTCCGCGGAGTTGAGCGCCCGAAACGGAAGCACCGCCAACGTCTGCGGACCTTGCGCTTTTGCGGGGCTGAGCAGCCACCATCCGGCAAGGCTTCCCGCGAACAACACGAGCCCAGCAATCGCGACGTGAACGCGAGTACTGAACCAGCTCCGGACCGTGGCGACGGGATGGACGTGCGGCTTCTGCCCCGCAGCAACCGCGCGCACGCTTTCCGCTATTTTTGCGATGCGCGGATCGTCCGCCTTCCCGCGCCAGCTCGACAGGTCGACGCCCTGCCGCTCGCCGAAGAAGAGCGGCGGCGAACATGGCTTCATGAAGACCTGGATCAGCCGGCCGTCCTCGCGCGCGACCCGCGCTTCCGACCGGACATTCTCGCTCGCGACCGCGTGGGGCGACCAGCAGACGATCACCGCCTTGGACTCGCGAAGCGCCTTTTCGATCGTCGCTTCCCACGGGGCGGAGGGCGCAATGTCCTCGTCCCACCAGGCGTCGAGCCCAACCTGGCGCAGGGCTGCGACGAGCTTCTTCACCCGCGCTGCGTCTTCGCGTTTGTACGAGACGAATACATCCGCCATTGGCCAGCCCCCCGGTGGCAATGGCCGTCATTTAACCCAAGCGGCAATGGTCAGCTAGCGGTGACGTCCTTCACATTGTCGTCGCTGTTGCGGTCGACGTAGTAATTATAGGGGTCAACGCCCGCGAAGAGCGGCTTCACCTTGCTGTGCACGATGATCTTCTGCGTCCCGCTGTGCACCGGCTGGCGCCCCATCGAGATCACGTCCTTGGCCGAAAATGCCCCCAGCCCCGGCCGCGCCGTGAAGAGGCCGATCTCGATCGGCTCATTCAGGCTGGCCTTGGTCTCCGCGCCCTTGCCGCTGGCGTAGAACTTGTCCGCCGCAACGGTCAGCGTTGTTGTCCAGCCATCGCGATCCTTGCGGGTTACAGCGTCGGTGACCTTCAGGTCGTACAGGGTGATCTTCTCGAACAGGTCGGTGATCAACTGCTGCTGCTCCGGCGTCTTCGCTTCCTTGCGGAACTCGTCGATCAGATCGACCGAGCGCTCATAAGGCGCGCCCTTGAAGCGGAACCGCGCCAGGAACCGCGACAGCGCACGGTCGACTGCGTCCTCACCCAGCCGTTCCTGCAGCAGGTACATCACGACCGCGCCCTTGCGGTAGTGGATGTAAGGCTGGTTCTCGACGCGCTCGACCGGCACTTCCTCGACCACCTCGCCCTGACGGCTGCGGAGGTAATTATCGAGCTCGTACTTGAGGAAACGGCGGATCTTGTCCGGCCCATAGAGGTGCTTCATCACCATCAGCGCAGAATATTGCGCCAGCGTCTCGCTGGTCATCGTTCCGCCCTGCATGTTCGCGCCGATGACTTGGTGCGCCCAATATTGGTGCGCCATTTCGTGGGCGACGACATAGGTCGTGAAATCGATCTTCTCCGGATCGTTGGTGTTCGCGTTGAACCCGATCGATTCCGAATAAGGCATGGTGCCCGCGAACGCCTGCGCAAAGCTCGCGTAGCCGGGGAATTCGATGATCCGGGCATAGTTGAACTGATAAGGCCCGAAGTGCGCGCGATAATAATCGAGCGCGGTGCCCATCGCGTTCAGCATCTTCTCGACGTTCCAGTCGTGCCCCTGATGATAATAGACTTGGAGCTGCAGCCCGTTGTGATTGCGCGTCGCAACCTTGTAGTCCGCCGACTGGATCGAGAAGAAATTGAGGATCGGTGCGCCGCTGACGAAATGCGCCGTGCGCCGGCCGTTGCTCGTCACGTCTGAAATGCGGTTGCCCGGCGCGATCGGCGTCTGGTCGGCGTCGGTGCTGACCGTGATGTCGGACGTCGTCCAGTCGCTGCCGATATAGTTGCGCGCGGTCGCTGACAGGTCCTCGAGCTTCGCCGGGCGAAGGTCGGCTGGAAGGCCTTGGCGCCGACGCTTCGAGCGGTCGGTCAGAAGGTTGTTCTGATCCATCCCGATGATCGGCGCGAACGTGAAATTGTTCACGAAAGTGCCGTTCTCGATGACGTCCGTCGCGGGACCGCGAGCGCGAAAACCTCGGTGCCAGAGCTCCGAGCTGAAGTTGAGCACCGCATGCGCACCCGGCGCCAGCGGCGTGTCGAAGCGATAGATGCGATAGTCGAACTTCGTGTCATCCGAGACCAAGCGCGCGCCGCTTACTTCCAGGCGCGAGAATGTTGTGTCCTGGTCGCCCTGCCGGACATGAACGTCGCGGATCGGCGAGTTCGTATTGTTGACCAGGTCATAACTTCCCGCCGCGAGCAATCGCCGCTGCTTCGGGAACAGCTGCACGTCCAGCTTTACGTGGGCGATCGAGGGCTGCGGCAGCTTCTCATACTTGAGATATTTCTTCTCATAGTCCGCCTGGAATTTCTCGACGTCGTCCGCGGTCTGGTAGCGGTTGATCACATGCGTGTTGCGGTAGGCGTAGACCCCGGTTGCGGCCATCGCGACCGCAGCCACGGCGGCGAGCGCGATCGGGGCTGCGCTCGCGTGACGGCCCATCCGCTTGATTCGCACCCTGAGGCCGAGGTCCGTGCCGCGCGGCCATAAGAGGTAGGCCAGGACCATCAGGATGGTCGCGAAGCACAGCCAGTAGAATTGGAACACGGCGGCGCCGAACCAGAAGCTGCCCGCGCCGACAAAGTCGCTCAACGGCACGCCCGGCGATTGGCCGTAATTATAGAGCGGGTCACCATAGCCCATGTTGCCGAGGAAGATGCCGGCGACGAACCACACGAACAGGATTCCCCACCCGACATATTTGTTCGGGCTCAGCACCTGCACGAACACTGCCAGGATCGAGATCAGCAGCCCGTCGACGGCGGCCGGCAGGACGAACCAGGCAATGAACTCATACACGCCGACGGTCCGGGCGCCCTCGACAAGCTGGTAGACCATGCCCGTCGCCGCAGCGGCGAGATTGACGATCAGCAGGATCAGGAAGATCGCGATGATCTTCGGCACCGTCATGACCCAGCTCGGCACCGAGGTGGAATCGATCAGCTCGTTGACCTTGCGGTCGCGCTCTCGCCAGACGAGCTCGCCGCCGTAAAAGGCCGCGATCATCAGCAGGAAGATGCTGGACCCGCCGACGACGTTGCGGATCGTTGCCGCGAGCGTCGGATGGTCGGACGTCCCGTAGACCGAGCGCGACACCCACAGCACCACGCCCGTGAACGTGATCGCAAGTAGCATCAGGACGATCAATCCGGGGCTGGTCAGCACCTGGCGAACCTCGACCCGAAGCCGGGTCAGGAACTGAGTGGTTCGAGACGGCTTTGCGTCGCGGGTAAAGATTGCCGAACCGCCGAGCTCCGCGGGCGCGGCCGCGAGCTTCTCCTCGCGCGCCTGACGTTTGGCCAGCCGCCGCAACTTCCAGCGCGACGGCGCCCGCTCTGTCATGGAGAAGCGCCATACGGTGAAGCCCAGGAACAATAGACCCAGGACGATCGCGAAGGCCCTGTTGAACAGCATCGCGCCCGAAAGCTCGAGCAGCCGGCCGTTAAGCTCGCTCTGGGTCCAGTAGCGCGTTGCTTCCTGGAGCGCTCCTGTCCCGAGCGGCTCCCAGCGCGCGGCGGTCTCGCGATATTCGATTTTCTGACCGACCACGTTGCTGGTAATGAGGTAGCCCATCACCAGCACGATCGCGCCGAGATAAGCTGCCATCATCGACCGCAGCAGCGTCGCGACGGCGAACAGGACCGCGCACATCAGGAAGATGTTCGGGATCGCGAGGATCAGGAACGGCCAGGCGTAAAAAGAGAGGACCTGCGGACCGATCCGCTCCGGGTCGACCCACGGCATGATCGATCCGGCCCACATGCCGACCGGGATCGCGAGATAGCCGAGCCAGGCGATGAACAGGCCGCCGAGGAAGCGCCCGAGCACGATCTGGTGCGCGGTGACGGACGTCGCGCGGACGATCGGCGCGAAGCCGCTACTATCGTCGCGGACGATCGCGTTCGCCACGAAGGCGGTGATCACAAAAAGATAGAAGAGCGAAAAGACCACGGTCGCAACCGCGATCGCGCCCGGCGCATTCTCATGGACGCCGCCCGGCGTCCCGATGCTGACGTTCTCGCTCGACGTCAGCCCGAAGCCGAGCAGGAAGAAGATGGCGATCGACACCCAGAAGACCGGGTTGCGCAGCTGATACCGGACCTCGAAGCCGGCGATCCCGAAGAGCATGGGGGCGTCTCTTCAGGCCGCGCGACGAAGCGTGGACAGCGTCGAGAAGTAGACGTCTTCCAGTCCGCCTTCGACCGGTTCGAAACCCTTGGGCTGCGTATCTGAAAGAACGTGGACAATCGTCCGGCCCGCGAACAGCCGGGTCGAGATCACCTCGTGATCCTGCTGATATTTCTCGAGCTCGCTGTTGCCGATTTCCTTCTTCCAGACGCGTCCGCGTGTCGAAGCGATCAAATCGGCGGGCTTGCCTTGCAGCCGCAAGCGCCCATCCGCGAGCACCGCCATCAGCGGGCAAAGGTCGGCGACGTCGTCGACGATGTGGGTCGACAAGATCACGACGACATTGTCCCCGATCGCCGCGAGCAGGTTGAGGAAGCGGTTGCGCTCTTCGGGATCGAGGCCCGCGGTCGGCTCGTCGACGATAATCAGCTCGGGGTTGCCGATCAGCGCCTGCGCGATCCCGAACCGCTGCCGCATGCCTCCGGAAAAACCGGCGATGGATTTGTCGCGGACTGCCCAGAGATTCGTCTGATGCAGCAAGGTCTCGACGACGCTCTTGCGGTCGCCCTTGCCGGTAATGCCCTTCAACACCGCCATCTGGTCAAGCATCGAATATGCCGAGACCCGCGGATAAACGCCGAAATCCTGCGGCAGATAACCCAGCGTCTTGCGCAGCCGATCCGGCTCGGCGAGCACGTCGATGTCGCCGAACTTGATGCTTCCCGCCGTCGGTTCCTGAAGCGTCGCCACGGTGCGCATCAGCGTCGACTTGCCCGCGCCATTGGGTCCGAGCAGCCCGAACATCCCGCGCGGGATCGACAGGTTCACGTTGGCAAGCGCGACGGTGCCATTGGCATAGGTATGCGACAGGTCGGCGATTTCGAGCATTGAGGTCCCCACACCTTTTGGTTCCGTTACAAGTGGTTAGCGAGGCGATTTGGCACCCGCAATCGGCACTTCGACGAGCGGCGGAAAAGCTTCGCCATTTCGGCCCGACCGCAAGGCCCGCTAGAGGGGAATCATGCACCGGCTGTTCGTCGCCATTC
>JADMIO010690459.1_pt1 | contig 17128 bp, 14 predicted proteins | sample 8958161 | NCBI WGS metagenome assembly JADMIO01 (sample SAMN16585339, study PRJNA669376) | soil metagenome | isolation source: Crop rotation soil | place: USA: Cullars Rotation, Alabama | collected 2011
GCGGCTGCTGGCGCGCGCGGATGCGGGCGACCTGGCCATCCTGGGGACGGGTGTGCAGGCGCGCTCGCACCTGGCGGCGCTCGCCTGCGTGCGCCCGATCCGGCGCGTGCGCGTGGCCAGCCGCTCGTTCGAGCACGCGCGCGCCTTTGCCGAAGAACACGCGCCGCAGTATGCCTTCCCGATCGAGCCGGCTGCCACCATCGAGGCGGCGGTGCGCGGGGCCGACCTGATCGTAACCGCCACCACTGCCGCCGAGCCGATCCTGCACCACGATTGGATCGCCCCCGGCACGCATATCAATGCGGTTGGGTCGAGCATTCCCACCACCCGCGAGATCGACACGGCCACCATGGCCGCCGCCGCGCTGTTTGTCGATCGGCGCGAGTCGACTCTGAATGAATCGGGTGACTACCTGTTTGCGATGCGTGCGGGCGCGATCGGCCCCGATCACATCCGCGCCGAGGTGGGCGAGCTGCTGCTGGGCACGCAGCCGGGCCGGAGCGCGCCGGATGCGATCACACTGTTCAAATCGCTGGGGTTGGCCGTGGAGGATCTGGCTGCCGCCGACTATGTTTTTCGCCAGGCTCAGGCGCGCGGCGTGGGCACATGGGTGGAGTTCTAAAAGCAACCGTGCTACGTTTGCAGGTCATTGTTCGCCCGGCCGGGCGAACAATGACCTGCAAATATGCCTATTCCTCGATAGCAAACGAGCCCTGCTGCACGAGCTGCGTGTTCACGTACATCTCAACTGTATACTGGCCCGGCGTCAGCACAAACACATCGCTATAGGCCAGGCTCAGCGGCTTTTCGGCGGTGCCGTCGGCGCCTAGATCCCAAGGCGCGGCCAAACGCCACGATGGATCTTCCTCGCCGTCGACATACACTTTGTAGAGCACTTCCTGGCCATCCTGCATGCCCGCATAGTCGAACGTGACCAGCACCTCGTCGGTGCCGTTGGGGAAGCTATCGGCGACCACAGGCTCGCCCGGCTGCCCTTGCTCATCCTGTGTGGTTGTGCTGAACTGGAATGGGCTGGCGGTAGCCGCGACTGGCCCGGCCGGTGGCTTGCCGGTATACTCAAGCGCCACCGCCAGACTCTTAAGCTGTTGGTTGAGCGCTTGCCCAACCGGCGTGATAGTGTTGAGGTCGGCCAGTTTATCGCGTGGCGGCGCGCTGGCTCCGCTCTCCGGTGTCGCCAGCAGCGAGTCGATGCTCAGCGCTGCGTCGTCCAGGCTCCACCACAGGAACGATGGCACCTCCTGGTTGGCCTCGCGCGCATCGGCCACTTGCTTGGCGGCAAAATCCATGCCCTTGGCATACTCGGCCTTGGCTGCCTCGGCCTGTCCGGAAGCCAGCAGGCTCAGGCCCAAGTCGAACTGTATCCACAGCTCGTTGGGGCTCGCGCTCAGCGCGGTGCGGTTCATCGCAATGGCGTCGTCGAAGCGGCCCTGCAGATGATACGCCCACGCCAGGTCGCCGGCCACGCTGGCGCTCTGGTTGCCCTCTGCGCGCGCGCGCTCATAATCGGCGACCGCCTGCGGGTAGTTTGCCTGCTGAACGTAGGCCTCGGCCCGCCCGACATACGCGTTGGCATAGTTGGGCACCGTTTGGATCGCCTCGCTATACGCGGCCAGCGCCTCGTCCCAGCGATCCTGGTGCGCCAGGCCAACGCCGCGCGCATACGCATCGATTGCGCCAGCCTGGTCGCGCAGGTCGGGCACTGGCTGCACCCAGGTGGTTACCGCCATGCCGGTGGCCACCACGGTGATAATGCTGCCCACGCCCGCGAAGATCCAGCGCGTGAACGGGTTTGCGATCGTGATCGATAAGCCAAACAGAAAGAACGCGACCGCCAACAGTGTCAGGTGAAACACATAGCCATTGGCCTTGCTATCCCACGCATCCTTGACACCCGATGCGGCGCTGAACTTTTCGTTGAGCGCGGTGATCTCCACCAGGTACACATCGGCCTCGTAGCGGCTGATGTTCGGCTGCCCTTGTGCGGCATCGAAGTACGGCGCGGCCAGCAACGGGCTAAGACTGGTCATCTCATCGCGCAGCTTTCGGTAGCGCGCGGCCGCTGCCTCGTCGCCGCGGCTGGTGGCCGAGCTTGCAAGTGTGTCGAGCTCGTACCAGCTCTGGTAGGCCGAGTTGTAGTCAAAATTCACCCGCGCGTCGCCGCTGACTTTTCGGCCCATCGCCTCGGTAGCGTAGCGCTTGGTGTCGCGGTTGGCGCGATCGTCGCGTGCGGACGCATCGCTTTGAAGAAACGCGATGCCTGCGCTGATCACGGTAACCACCGCGATCACCAGGGCGATCAAGCGTTTGAAGCGCTCCTCATCAAATGCCTTGGCAGAAGAAAACATATCCTTGCTCCCGAGCTACACGCGAAATTCGATAAACAGCGCAAAGGCGATCCCGGCAACCATACACAGGCTGCCCAGCCCGACCATGACATAGCGCATGCGCTCGCCAAATGATTCGACCAGCGTATAAAACACCAGCGCGATCGCCAGGATGGTCACTGCCACCAGCAGCCAGTTGGCCTTGGCGCGCAGCTGGTCGGCCTCGGCGAACTGCGGGTCGGGGTTGAGATCGTTCTCCTTCGCCGCATCGGCCCACATTTCGCCGATCTGGCGCTTGACATTGTAGGAGCCGTCGCGGTTCAGAAACTTGTTGGGAAAGAGCCGCTGGTTGCTGATCGACAGATCGTGGTTGTCGGCGCGCTGGCGCTCCAGGTTATCGATCTCTTGCGCCGGCGCATCGGCCTCGTCGGCCTCCAGCAGATTGCCTAGCTCGTTATAGCGCTGGTAGCTGGTGTAGGATCCGTAGTTCTCATAGGCGTTCACATAGTTCAGCGCCCTGGTTTCCTCGGCGTGCACCGAAGCGCGCAGGCCGGCGAAGTCGGCGTCGCCGGCGCCATCGTCGGCCACCGACGATCGCCACGCGACCAGCGCCCCGATCACGGTGACAACCGCGATCAGAATGGCAACAGTCGTCTCCAGACGCTGTGCCCGTTCTGCTTTGGCTTCCATCTTTACTCCTCGATACAAAGGGAGGGGGCAAGGGTAATGGTATGCCGCTCCGCGGGCACCAAGCGCTCACGGAGCGGTATATTCAGCGGTAGGACGAATCAAACCACTATGTTCTGATCGTTTGCAGGCTTTTTCTGCGCCCGCACGGCAAAAGAAACCTACAAACCAGGGCGCATACTTGCTGCCGCAGCCTACTCGTCGGCCAGCACAATAATGCGATCCCATTCCGAGAAGGTGATGCTGTCGGATTTGTTGGGGTTGATCACCACGCCATACGACTTGCTGGCATCGTCGGATTGCGCGACGATCCGGTAGCCGATCGCCACCTCGTTGCGCTGGCGCGCCGCCTCGATCACCGTGTAGAAGTTCATTGGCTGGCCCAGGTGAACATAGTTTTCCGCCAGTTTGAGGTAGATCTCCGAACCTTCCGGGTCGAACAGATCGGTGAACACGGCATTCAAGGCTTTGTTCTCGGAGACTTGCGCGAGAATCAAGCTGACCAGCTTGTCGCTGACGATAAAGTCGTCGGCCTGTGTCACCTCGGCCAGCGCCCGATTGCGCGTATCCAGCATCTCGCTTACCACCGAGAAGCGCTGCTTGCAGTGGCTGGCGATATCGCGCAGGTGCAGCAGGGTGATCAGCGTCTGCGCATCGGCCTGGTCGGCGCTGAGCGTGTCGGAATAGCACAGCAGAATCACGTGCTTATAGGTCTCGATCTGCAGGGCATCCAGCGTGCGCCGGTCGGTGGTTTCGCCATCCTGAAAGGTGACCGTTTGCTGCTTGAGGTCGGCGCATTGCTGGTCGATCGCCTCTTGGGCCGTATCGACATTTGCTACCACGGTGACAATCGAGCCAGGCGCGACATAATGATCCAGCTCGTTGATGATCGCCGGCCCGCGCCAGTTCCAGCCTAGGATGAGCGTGCGCTCGGGGGTTGGCTGGGCCGGCTCGCGCAGCTCGATCACGCTTGTGTCGATCGCGGTATTGAGCGTTTTTCTGAGCATGATCGTGTCGTCATCTTCCGATATAACGATCAGCCGATCGCCTGCCTCGATGCGCGTGTCCATCGGCGGGTTGAGCTGCGGGACGCTCCCGTTGCGGTGCAGGCCCATCACGGCCGACTCTTCAAATGCGTGCAGGGCTTCGCCAAACGTTTTGCCCACCAGCGCCGGCTCGGTATGAAAGTAGATTTCATCGCCGCCGAAATCCAGCAGCTCGGTGTAGATCAACGAAAGGCCGGATTGGCGGCATGTTTGGGCGATGATCCGTGAGATCAGATCGCTGATCTGCACCAGTTCGACCTCGTCGCGCCCGACCATATGCGCCACTTCCATGTTCTTTGGGTCGCAGATCTCGGCCACAATATGGTATGGCGTGGTGCGGCGCTGTGGGCTGTTGGTGATCGCCAGCATGGTCTTGATCACATTTGAATCGGGGTTGTCGCCCTCGGGCGCCAGGATGATGATCGAGCGGGTCGTGTGCGGGCTGACGATCTCCAGGTCGCTCAGGCTCATGGGGCTGCCGCGCCGGCAAACGATCCGGGTTTTGCCGGTGGTTCCAACAAAGTCGCGGATCTCTTCCTCCATCTCGACCTTGTCTTTGTCACCCATGATCACGATGCACGATTTCGACTGGTTTGCGCCAGCCGCGATCAGCTCGCTTATCACCACAAAGATCTGCTGCGACCAGCCCAGGATCACTGTGTGGTTTTGTTCGATCACCTGTGAGCGGCCTTTGCGCAGGCTTTCGATCTTGCCCTCGATCCCGCTGGTCAGCACGCCGATCAGCGTGCTGATCACGAAGATGCCGCCAAAGGTGACCAACAGCATAGCGATGCGAAACGACCAGCCGGCATCCCCGCCCATGGTGCCGGAATCGAGCGTGCGCATCAGGCTCATCCAGATCGCCTCGGTGAAACTTAGCTGGTCGCTGCCCTCGGGCGCGATTCCTGCGACGGTTACGAATGCGGCGATCACGCCGATCACCAGAGTCGAGAGCGCCGCCAAGAGGCCAATCAGCGCGATTGTGCCTTTGGACATGGTGTTATCGAAGGCGTAGCGTAGGCGAGCCGGCAGCGAAGCTTTGTACATTGAGGTCTCCTAAGCGTATTGTGCGATTTCAGGTCCAGTGAGGCAATGGCATGGACGACCGGCCAGCGCGAGAGGAGCTGGCGCAACGGGCGCAACCACACGCTGATCGTACACATAACTGGATGCGCGCTCAAGGGGTTGCGTGAATCAGTTGTGTTGCATTTTGTGTCGAAATATGAGGAGATTCGTGAATATCTCTACGATGGGAGCTCGTTTTGGTGGGCCAGGGCGGCCTTGCTGCTTCAATAGAAGTAGTCGATACCGAGGCCGATCAACCCCGAGATGCCGTGCCAGGTTGCCAGAACGGTGCTCAAGGCAGAAACAAGCGCCACCTTCGCGCTCATGATCGGCCAGCGGCAGTGGCTGGCAAACAACCTGCGGCAGGCGCAGGCGTGCAGAGCATTAGAAGATGCGGTGGCTAGGTTTCAAACTGCGCGATCGTGGTGTTGAAGGCCCGCGTATTTAATACATCCAATGGCATACCGGTCAGCTCTTGCGAAAACACCTCAACCGCCCACGGGCCAGAATAGCCCAGCGTAGTCGCACACCCGATAAAGCCCTTGATGTCGAACTCGCCCTCGCCGCAGAATCGCCTGGCGCGGGATGGATCGTGCCGCGGGCTGCCGGGCAAAGTTCCATCGTTAAGCTCCAGGTTGATCAGGTACTGCAAGGGGATCCGGCTGAGCTGTTCATAGGCGATACCAAGATTTACCACGTGGACAATATCCACAATCAAGCCGCCATTCTTCGCCCCGGCTGTTTCTACCAATGTTAATGCATCTTGCAAATTGTTGATCATCGCCGATGCCATAAACTCAAAACCAATCGTCGCGCCGTAATCTTCCGCCTCTTTGCACAATGCGGCAAATGCTTCGACGATCTGTGGCATGGGGCAGGCTGTATTATAGAAATCCCCGATTTTGATATGCTTGGCGTGCAGCGCCGCAGATGCATCCAGCAGCCTGCGCTTACGGCTATCCGACTCGGCCTTGCGCGCGCCGTCGAGAAACCAATCGGTGAGAAACTCAAGCTCAAGATACTTGATTCCATTGTCGTCGAGCAGCGTCTTCATATCCTTGAGCGTGATATGGTGCAGAATGTGTTCCAGGTCGGTATGCCAGATCCCAATGCCCTTGAAGCCAGCTTTTGCCGCAGCTTCCACGCGATCTTTGAAATCAAAGCGGCTTATTTCGGCGACGCCTGGGAAGATCCCGGCGCTTGTCCAGTAGAGGTTCATTAGCTCGACATTAGCGGCCATTGCGCTGTCCTTTTTCTGGCTCACGTGCGGCGACTTTGCCGCCGCACGTGATGTGAGTAGATTCGCCCGCTGCCCTGGGAATACCGCTACCCAATAGCTTCAGCCTGCCGCGATCTCCCTCAGCGCCGCCAGCAGCGTATCGACCTCCGCGGCAGTGTTGTAGTGAACCAGTCCGATCCGCAGCATTCCGCCATCCTGCTCGACGCCCAAGCGCTCAGAAAGGTTGAGCGCGTAGTAGTTGCCATCCCAGGTAAAGATCCCGCGCTCACCCAGAAACTCGGCCAGCTGCTTGGGGCTATGCCCCGCGATCCGGATCGATACCGTTGGCGTGCGCTGGCCAAAGCGCTCCGGCTCGCGGATGCCGTAGAAGGTCAGCCCTGGTATCTCCAGCAAGCCCTTGATCAACCGTTCGATCAGCTCGCGCTCGTATGATTGAATAGCGGCCATTGCGGCGAGCAGCGCCTGGCGGCGCGGGGTTGCGAGCTGAGAGTTGGGGGTTGGTGAGAGATCCCTGGTTCCTAACTCCGCCAGGTAATTGATTGCTGCAGCCACCCCGGCCATGCCCTCGTGGTTTTTGGTGCCGGTCTCCCAGCGGTCGGGCGTTTCATTCCCAGCCGGCCGCACCTTGTAGGGCTGCAGGCGCTGTAGGTGTTCGCGCTTGCCATACAGCGTCCCGGCGTGTGGCGCGAAGAACTTATAGGGCGAGCAGGCCAGGAAGTCGCAGTCGAGCGCGCGCACGTCGATCGGGCCGTGCGGCGCGTAGTGAACCGCGTCGATATAGATCATCGCCCCGACGGCGTGCGCCAGGCGCGCCACCTCGGCCACATCGTTGATCGTGCCAACGGCGTTCGAGGCGTAGCCCACCGCCACCAGCTTGGTGCGCGGGGTGATCTGGCGGCGCAGATCGTCCATGTCGAGCGTGCAGTCTTCGATGTCGATGTCGACGACCTTGATCACCGCGCCGCGCTCCTCCAGGGCCTTCCAGGGCGAAAAGTTCGCATCGTGATCGAGGCGCGTCAGCACAATCTCGTCGCCGGGCTGGATCTCGCGGCCGATGCTGCGGGAAAGCATAAACGTCAGCGATGTCATGTTCGGCCCGAACACCACCTCGTCGGGATCGCAACCCAGCAGGTCGGCCATGGACGCGTGGGCCTCGGCGATGATCGCGTCGCTGCGCGCGCTGGTGGCGAAGGCGCCGTGGGTGTTGGCGTTGGCGTGGATCAGGTAATCGCCAATTGCGTCGATCACCCGCTGCGGCACCTGGGTGCCGCCAGGGCCATCGAAAAAGATCGCCGGCTGGTCGTTCACGGTTTCGGCTAGCGCAGGAAATTGGGCGCGGATCCAGTTGAGATCCAGGGAAGTCATCGTGTGCTCCTTATCATATCAGGGCGCGCTTCCATTGATGCGGTCAACAATATCTTGCGCGGCCTCGCGCGTAAAGTTGCCGCTGATCACCGCCGTGCCGCTCAGCGCAGCCTGGATCGTGGGCGCCACGACAGCTGCCGATCGACCACGATCGCCAGCCGCTTGCCGACATTGCGCGCGGTGGTATCCGCAAGCTTTTGGCTGCCGGGCACGCTGAAATCAAGCTGAACATTGTACATGCCGGTTGCCGAGTCAGGCTGGAGCTTTGCTTCGGTGATGTCGGCCTGGTCGAGCACCGGCGGGTTGATCAGGTGTACCTGCTCGCCCGTGCGCGCGTTCACCAGCACGGGCCGCTCGCTATCGGGTGCTTCGTCGACCAGGTGGAACTGGATGGTGATCGGCTGGCGGGGTGCTGGTGTAGGCGCTGAGCTCAGCGGAAGGCTGGCGCTGCAGGCTGTGAGCAGCGCCGCCATCAGGCACAGGCACATGGTCGATCGCATGCGAGTTCACTCTCCGATTAGCCGGCCGCGCTCGGCGCGGGTGGGGTGAGCAAGCCTGATTGTGATCGGTAGCGGCGAGCACAACCATTGTGCCTGGGCGGCCCTGGCCCGCTCCCATCGCGGCGGAAGCAGGGCCAGGGCAAACGTTGGGATCAACCTGACGCAGCCGAGGCCTAGCCGATCAGCTGGTTCGGATCGTCCGGCGGCGGCACGGGGATGCCGTCAAGGCCGGCGGCTTTGGCGGCTTCAAGCCGGCGGCGCAGATCCCACAGCTTTGGCAGCTCGGCCTCGATATGCGCCAGGCGCGGGTGCTCCTCGGGCGTCACGCCCGAGTCCTCGTAGATCTGCTCGCGCTCTTGTTCCAGCTTGATGATCTCGGCGATCACTTCTTCGATGGTCATATCTGCTCCTTCTTCCTCGGTATTGATGGCGCATATCTTCGCACAGCATTGCCATGTCCGCAAGTACAAGTTCGGCCAGCGGATAAGGAGCTTGAAGGGCGAAGCATCCCCAAATCTTCTTATTGGCAGAACAAACGCGGCCACCTCCTCAGCGGGAGGTTCGGAGGGTCGCAGGCCCTCCAAGAATCCTCTTTTTCAGGTGGTGGTTGCCGGCAAAGCCGGCAACCACCACTAGAAAATGGAGATGTGGGGAGATTTTGCCTCCCCAACCCCCACCACCGCGTAATACGCAGTCTGATGAAATTGTGTGCATGAGAAGCGCACCCTTCGATACGCGCTTCGCGCTACTCAGGATGCACAGGCACTGCATTCTGCCAGACTCCGTATAAGCCCTGTTATTGAGATGCGGAACAATGCACCAACACCTACCCAAAACAGAACATAAAAGAGCAGCCCGCTAGGTAGCTAGCGAGCTGCTTATGTGCGGAAGGCGACACCGGCGCGGCGTTAGGGCTTGTTGTACTCGCCCGCGCGGCGGCGCTGCTTGTGAAATTTATTGACTGCGCGGCCCCATTCCTTGCCCTGTTGGCGCCGGCTTTCTTTGGTTGTTTGGGGTTTGCCGGTTTGTTTGCGGAGCGGCTGGAAACCAGGCTCATCCTGATCGTCGTACTGCTCAGCGTCGTAGTTCTGCCAATTCTCGCTCATTGGTGGTGCTGATCCTTTCAACGGTTGCATGCATATGGCTGGCCGATGTGCGCGTACTCACGGGCGCGGCATTGCCGGCCCGGCCGGCGGCGCGCGCCGATAGCGTTGTCGTTCGATCCATTGCCATATCTCCTTCCGTTAAGCGATCATGTCACATATGCTCTGAGTATAGCAGAAAATGTGCTTTGGTCAATCGGCCATGCGGCGGATGGTAGTTATGCGCCGAGCATGAGCCGTGTAAACGAGCGCCAGTGTGGCGTCAGCTGGTGGCCGGCGCGGCGCAGCAGCGGCTGGCGGGCGGCGCGCAGCCGGCGCAATGTCTGCCGGCCGGTTACGATCACGCGGCGCAGCTGGCGGTCACGCGGCCCAAGCAGCCGCGCCGCGACGACGAAAAACGGCAGGCCGGGAATGATCGGCAGAATGCAGCCGGTCACGCCGATCGCCACACATAGCAGCGCCAGCGAGCGGCGAGCTGTGCGTGCGTGCTTGGGCGGATGCGCTGATTTATGGTTGTGTCGAAGATTCATCGTGGGTTAACTCACTCTTCTAGGCTTGCCATTCGATATGTGTATCGTACCCGATCGCCTGGCGTGCCGGAAGCGCGGGCGGATGAGTGCTACCTGATGGACGAGTGATAGACCTGAATAGTTGCCGAATCGTTTTTGCGCCGGCGTTGGTAACCCCCTGGAAATGGCATGCTATACTAGCAGCGCGGCCCATTCGGATCCGGGTGTACCCACCGTGTGCCCTTTGGGAATGGCCTATCAATCACACCAATTATGCGCTAGCCCAGATCTGCTCGTTCGCATGGGTACTCGTTTCCCCAAACTTTTCTTTGCGCAAGGTGAATACCATGTCGGCGTTTTTCTGGCGACGCCAGAGCGGTACATTCTTTGGCATGTCGTTTTTCCGCGCTTGTGCTCCCTGTCACAGGGCCGTGGGCCGTGGCTGTGCGGCTGAGCAAAAGGCGCCAAGCGTGGAATGACCCAACTTTGAGGGTTTGCGTGCTCACTGAAGCGCCCGGCACGGCATGCAGTGTCGCGGCGGCGGTCTGGAGGATCAGTCAGCGTGGCAACATCAGCGCAAAGAACCGAAGCGTATACGCGCGTAGGGCGTAGAATCGTGGTTGTTTTGGGCGCAGCCGGCATCTATATGCTGCTGTTCGCGCCGATCTATGGGCTGCTAGGCTTGGGCACTGGCGCGCTCGCGGTTCTGCCAATTATCTGTGCGGGCTGGCTACTGGGGCGCCGCGCGGCGGTGGCTGCGGCGGTGCTGGCATTTGCGCTGAACACAGCTCTTTATAACATGATGGACCCCCAGGGCTGGGATGTTATCTTTCGCATAGGTGGCGCTCCGGGCATGCTTGTGGCGCTGCTGTGCGGCGTCGCGGCTGGCTGGGCGCACGATCTGGTGGCGCGCTTTCAGTCGCAGTCTCGCGATCTGGTGCACGAGCGCGAGGTGCTGCGCGAGCAGGAAACGCTGCTGCACATGCTGTTCGAGCAATCGCCTGCGATTATCTGGTCGACCGACACCGAACTGCGTTTCACTTCTTCGCTTGGATCCGGCCTGGCGAACTTGGATCTGCAGCCGAGCCAAGTTGTGGGGATGTCGCTGCACCAGTTTTTGCAGACCGATGATCCAAATCACCGGACGATCGCCATGAGCCGGCGCGCCTTGGCCGGCGAAACGACCACCTACGAAGATTTCTGGGGCGGCAACGCCTATCAAGTGCGGGTCGAGCCGCTGCTGGATGAGCGCGGCCATGTGATCGGCACGGTCGGCACGGCACTGGATGCGACCGATCTGCGGCGATCCGAGGCGGCGGTGCGCCGGCGTGATGCTATTCTGGAAGCGGTGAGCTTCGCCGCCGTGCGCTTTCTGGAAACCACAAGCTGGGAACAGTGTATCGCCGAGGTGCTGCAGCGGCTTGGCGCGGCGGCCGAGGTCAGCCGGGTTTATATGTTCCAGAATCATACCGGCGACCACGATCTGCTGCTGGCGAGCCAGCGCTATGAGTGGACGGCGATCGGCGTCGCCCCACAGATCGACAACCCCGAGCTACAAGCATTCTCATTTGTCGCGCGTGGCTTTCAGCGCTGGGAGGAACTGCTGCGGCGCGGCGAGAGTATCCACGGCAATGTTCGCGCATTTCCTGAGCTAGAGCATGCCTTGCTGGAGTCACACAGCATTGACTCGATTGCGATCGTGCCGATCTTTGTCGGCCAGACCTGGTGGGGGCATATTGGCTTCGACCAATGCGGCGGCGAGCGGCTGTGGTCGGCGGCCGAGATGGATGCGCTTTGGGCGGCCGCCGGCATTCTGGGCGCTTCGATCCAGCGCGATCAGGCCGAGGCGACCTTGCGCGAGAGCGAGCGCCGCTACCGCGATCTGTTCGCAGCTGCGCGCCGGCAGGCGCAGGAGCTATCGCTGCTCGACCAGGTGCGCGGCGCGCTGGCGCGCGAGCTCGATCTGCCAAGCGTGTTTCGGATTGTGGTCGAAGCGATCAGCGAGACATTCGGCTATTCACAGGTTAGCCTGTATTTGCTGCGCGATGGCGTGCTGTACCTTCAGCATCAGGTCGGCTACGATCAGGTGATCGCTCAGGTGCCGATCTCACAAGGTGTGATTGGGCGGGTCACGCGTGGCGGCATTCCGCTGCTGATCAAGGATGTGCGCAGCGACCCCGCCTTTCTCGGCGCTATTTCAGGCATTGCTTCCGAGATCGCCGTGCCGCTGTTCGACCAGGGCCAGGTGGTAGGAGTGCTGAATGTCGAGAGTCGCGATGAGGTTGTGCTCGGCGAGGCCGATTTGCAGCTGCTGCTGATGGTTGGCGTGAACGTCAATATTGTGATCGAGCGCGCGCGGCTGTATACCACCGTGCGCGAGAGCGAGCAGAAGTATCGATCGGTGGTGGATACGATCCAGGAAGTGGTGTTTCAGACCGACGCTGCCGGGGTCTGGACATTTCTTAACCCGGCCTGGACCGAGATCACCGGCTTCGCGGTGGCCGAGACGCTTGGAAAAATGTGGAACGAGTATGTGTGTTCCGATGATCATATGCTGGTACGCGCGCTGCTGAGCCCATTGCTCGCGGGCGAGCGCACCGAGGCGCATGGCGAGCTGCGCTTCTACACCCGCTCCGGCGAGATCCGCTGGATCGAATTCTTTGCACGCCTAACGCTCGGCACCAATGGGCGGGTGCTGGGAATCTCTGGGACGCTGATCGATATCACTGGCCGCAAGGCTGCCGATGCCGAGCGCAAGGCGCTTGAGCACAAGCTGCTGGAAACCCAGAAGCTCGAAAGCCTGGGGGTGCTGGCCGGCGGAATCGCGCACGATTTCAATAATCTGCTGATGGCGATTCTGGGCAATGCCGAGCTGGCATTGCTCGATCTGGCGCCGCAGGCCCCGGCGCGCGCCTCGGTCGCGCGGATCGAGCTTGCGGCCCGGCGCGCATCCGAGCTGACCAGCCAGATGCTGGCCTACGCCGGCAAAGGCCGCATGGTGATCGAGCAGTTCGATCTCAATGCGCTGATCGAGGAGATCCCCGCGCTGCTGGAGATATCGATCGCGAAGACCACCACGCTTGAGTATCGGCTGGCGCCAGATCTGCCCTCTATCGTCGGCGATGCAACCCAGATCCGCCAGGTGATCATGAACCTGGTGATCAACGCGGCCGAGGCTGTGGGCACGGCCACCAGCACGATCGTGGTTGCCAGCGGCCTTCAGCATGCCGATCAGCTGTTTCTCGCGAGTACCTGGCTTGCCCCCGATCTGCCGGCAGGGGCATATGTCTTTCTGGAAATCAGCGACGATGGCCCAGGCATGAGTGCTGAAACGCTGGCAAGGATTTTCGATCCGTTCTTTACAACCAAGTTTACTGGGCGTGGGCTGGGGCTAGCCGCCGTGCTTGGGATCGTGCGTGGCCACGGCGGCGCGCTCAAGGTGGTGAGCGCACCCGATCAGGGCACGACATTTACAGTTCTATTTCCCGCAGCTCCGGTAGATCTGGCCGATCTGCCGCCGCAAGGGCGCACGGCTACCGCCGAAGCGCCCACGCTTCCCCACCCGCCCGCAACCGCCGATGTCGCCGCGCGGCTGATACTGGTGATCGACGATGAGGAAGGCGTGCGCTTGGTCGCGGCGCGCATGCTTGAGCGGCTTGGCTGTCGGGTGATCACCGCCGCCGATGGGCGCGTGGGCGTCGAGCTTTTTCGCGAGCAGGCCGATAGCATCGCCGCAGTGCTGCTGGATCTGACCATGCCGTACCTGGACGGCGAGCAGACGCTGCGGGCCATTCAGGCGATCCGGCCCGATGCGCAGGTGGTGATCATGAGCGGCTATGATCAGCAATCGTTGAACGAGCGCTTTGCCGATCTTCGGCCGGCTGGTTTTCTTCAGAAGCCGTTTCAGCCCGGCGCGCTCCAAAAAACCATCCAGCAGGTGTTTGCGCTGGCGAAATGATGCGGTTATATATGGCCCGCCAGCGCTTGGGCCAGCAGCCCCAGCGCTGCGCCCGCGCCGATCAGGATGGTTGAGTTTGGCGCGCGGTTGCGCAGCAGCAGCGCCGTGGCGCCAGCCGCCAGCAGCATTGCCGGCAGATCCAGCGTGGCGCCGGCCACAGGTATGGCCAGCACTGGTGCGGCGAGATTCACCGCCGCAGTCAAAAAGATCGTCCAGGTGGTCGCGGCGATCGTGCCGACCACGGCCGCATTCACGCCATCCAGAAAGGCCGCGATCGTTTTGGAGGCGCGCAGGCGCGGCATCAGCGGCCCCATCAGCGCCACAATCACAAACGAAGGCAGAAAGATCGCCAGCGCGCAGACGGCGGCGCCAACTGTGCCGCGCGCGATATCGCCGGCCGGCCCGGCGCGGATCACATACCCAACAAATGCGGCGGTGGTGAACACTGGACCAGGCGTCATCTGCCCAACTGCGATCGCGTCAACCAGCTGGCGCGGCGTCAGCCAGCCGAACTGCGAAACCAGGTCATTCTGCAAATAGCTGATCAGCAAATAGCCGCTGCCGATCAGCGTCGCGCCGACCTTGAGGAAGAACAGCGCCAGCTGCCAGAGCGCTGGCTCGCTGGCTGCCTGGGCCAGCGGCCCGATCATCTGCTGGGCGCCGGGGAAGATCGTGCCGGCGATGCTGGATGCCTGGCGGTCGATCATGCCTAGCAGGCCGCCGGGTATGCGCGAGCGCTTTTCGCCCATCAGCACAAGCAGGCTTGCGCTCCCGGCGGGAAGGGCGCGCCGGATCGCCACGCCGGCCAACCCGCCAATCACAATCATCCAGATCGGATCGATCGGCGCAAACAGTGTGGCCAGCAGCGCGATCACGCCCAGCGCACAAAAGGCGGTTGTTTGCCAGGCGGTGCGGCCGAGCCGGTAGGTCGCCTGAATAACGATCGCTACAATCACAGGCTGGATGCCATAAAACAGCGCGCCCACCGCCGGCAGCTTGCCGTAGATCACATAGGCGATGCTGAGCGCCAGCACTATCAGAAAGGCCGGCATAATGAAGCAGATGCCGGCGATCAGCAGGCCGGGTAGCCCTTGCTGAACATAGCCAATATGGATCGCCATCTCGGTGGAGTTTGGGCCGGGCACCAGCTGGGTGGCCGCCAGCATATCCATAAAGTGCGCGCGGGTCAGCCAGCGCCGCCGGCGTACCACGTCATCCTCCATGATCGCGATATGCGCCGCCGGGCCGCCGAACGCGGTAAAGCCCAGCCGTACGAAGTAGCGCGCCAGATCGGCGAGCGAGGCATGCGTCGTTGGTTCGGCCACAGTGGTGTATCCCCCGCGCCATAGTGATGAGATCAACTCGGCAGGCTAACGCCCATTACCTGAAACCACCGCTGCGCTTGGGCCACGATGAGCCTAGGCTCGCTCGCGCTCGCGCTGAACCGCCCGGCGTAGCACATCCACCAGCGCGGTATCGGTGGCTTGCTTGGAAAGAAACGCCGTGGCGCCGGCAATTGCGGCCTGTTTGCGCGTGGCCTCATCGTCGTGCAGGCTGAGAATGACGATAGCGGTCTCAGGAAAGGCCGCGCGGAGCGCCACGGTGGCGATGATGCCATCCATGTGCGGCATCTGGGCGTCCATCAGCACAACATCAGGGCGCAGCTCGCGCATAAGCGCCAGGGCCGCTGTGCCATCCCCGGCTTCGCCGGTCACCAGGAAATCGGCCTCCAGGGCTAATCGCATGCGCAGCCCACGCCGAACCGCGGGCTGGTCGTCGACAAGTAAAAGTCTGATCATCGTGGCGGCTTCCATCTTGCCGATCGCCATCATGCGCTCGGTGTGCTGCTGATGGCGCTAGTGTAGTATCGGCTGGGTCGGCTCGCCACCAGCGGATGAACCACGCAAGCTTGGACTTCTGGCAGAGCGGCGGTTCCGCCAAAAGGTGGAGGCACATCACCAGCGCCGCTGGCTCAGGCGCGCCCACACCCGCTCGGCCATCGCGCGCAGGCGCGCCTCGTCGGTGAAGCCGAGCGGCCGCCCACTGTAGCGCGCCTGCCCAACCAGATTGACGACCTCGTGTAAGGCGTTTGCGTCGGAGCCGGTTTTTGGCTCCAGCAGCGCGCCATACTCGTTCAGGGTTGCCCCTTCCGGCCAGGCTACACCCGCCTGCGCGCCCTGGCGCTCCAATCGCCGCTGCACCTCGATCGCAAACACTTGCACGCGCCGTGTGCCGCCCAGCCAAAAGCCCACGCCAATCAGCAGTGCCAGAGTGGCAAACACAGCCACCCAGATCAGCGGGCCACTGGTGTTGCGCGGCTGCTCGATCGGCTCTGGCTCGGCCACAGGTATCGCGCTCTCAACCGACCGTGCCGGCAGCGGGCGAACCGGGGTTGGCTCGAATGGCAGCCACTGGCCGTTGATATAAAGCTCGGGCCAGGCGTGCGCGTCGGATTCGCGCACAGTGTATGTGCGGGTGGCCGGATCGTATTCGCCGGTGGCGTAGCCGATCGCCACGCGCGCCGGGATGCCCAGGATGCGCGCCATCACGGCCATGGACGAGGCGTAGTAGGTGCAGTAGCCCTGGCGCATATCGAACAAGAACTGCTCGACCGCGTCCCCATCGCCCGGCAGCGGCTGCACCTGGTACGAATATGGCAGGTCGCGCAGGTACGCCTCCAGCGCCAGCGCCTTTTCGTACTGTGTCGGCTGGTTGCCAGCCAGCACGTGCGCTAGGTCGCTCACGCGCTGCGCGTAGTAGCGCGGCAGCGCCATATAGGTGCTCATGTCGGGCGGCGGGCCATCCAGCCGCGGCAGCGGAGCCAGCTCCTGCGGGCGCGAAAGTACCTGGTAATGCTCGGGCTGGCTCGCGCTGGTCACAGCCGCCAGGCTGCCATCAGGCAGGCGCTCGCCCTCAACCGGAACGCTGATACTAAAGGCATCGGGCAGGCTGACCAGGATGGTGCGATTGCGGCGGAGATCTTCAATATCCTGAAGCACCCCGCCAGGCAGCACGCCGGCCACAGGGGCGGTCGAGTCGAACTCGCCGACGTGTGCGTTGGTGACCCAGCCGCGGCCATTGTAGACATTGAACACGCGCGCGCGCCAGTAGCGCGGCCAGGGAGTCGGCGCAAACGGGGTATCGAGCCGCACCCGCAGCGCAACTGCCGATGGGGGTGGCTGCTCAAGCGATTGGCCCAGCTCAAGCGCGGGCAGGGTTGAAAGGCCGACATCCACTTGCGGTGGCTGCGGCTTGGGCCGCGGAATATTCTTTTCCAGCTCGGCGATCCCCGATGGCAGCTCGACATCGC
>JADMIO010941448.1_pt1 | contig 17123 bp, 12 predicted proteins | sample 8958161 | NCBI WGS metagenome assembly JADMIO01 (sample SAMN16585339, study PRJNA669376) | soil metagenome | isolation source: Crop rotation soil | place: USA: Cullars Rotation, Alabama | collected 2011
CGGTGCAGAAGGGCATCGCGCGTGCAGGAAAAACGCTCCGCAATATCAAGAGCGCCTGGATAAAAGAGCAGAGCGTCCGCTGCGAGAACGGCCACATCGTCGAGTACCAAGTCAACATGATGGTGACGTTCGTCCTCGACGAATAGGTCCCGCCATTCATGAGCGGCAGCGCGCTGCCGAAGGTCATCTTCATCCATGGCAACGGCGGCAGCACCGCCGCGGACATTTGGCTGCCCTGGCTCGAGCGAGAGCTCAGCAGGCTCGGCCTGGTTGTGATCAACCGGACGTTTCCTGACAACGTCAAAGCGCGCGCAGAATTCTGGCTGCCGTTTCTCGAAGAGCTGGGCGCCGACGAGCACACGATTCTAATCGGCCATTCGTCCGGTGCGGTCGCTGCGATGCGATACGCCGAAACGCACAGGCTCGCCGGATCGGTCCTCGTCGGCGTCTGTCACACCGATCTCGGTGACAGCGGCGAAGCCGCAAGCGGCTACTATCGCGCGCCATGGCAGTGGCAACGCATCCGCGAAAACCAGCCGTGGATCGGGATCTTCAACTCCGTCGACGACCCGTGCATTCCGGTCGCCGAAGCGCGGTTTGTCGCGGCGCAACTGCGCTGCAAGTATTTCGAGTTCAGTGATCGCGGCCACTTCGTGGACTCGGACCTACCCGAGGTGCTGGCGTTTGTCCGGCGAATGGTGAAAATAGGCCCCGACTGACCACTGACGACGGGCGGCTGTTATGATCGGCCTTCCAGCACGCATCAGCCCAGAAGAGGCCCGCATGACCACGTGCCGACGCTTGGTCCCTACCGCTCTCAACCGGACATCATTGGTAAGCCGCTGTGGTGGTTCAAGGATTACTCCCGCCAACGCGAGCGAGTGACAGTGATCGGCGTGCTGCCCGAGGACTTTTTCGAGCGCGTGCCTGCCGCGGATCGAGCGGCGCAAGCGCTCGTCGTTACGTCCACTCGGTGGGATCAGGCGAAAGCCGGCGACCGGTGGTGGCCGCCGATCGTCGCGCTACGTCCAGGCGCGTCGCTGGCAGCGGCGCAGAGCGTCATCTCAGCAGCCGTGAGTGACGTGAGGAACGCGATTCCATCACTCGCGACATCAAACACCAGCGTGCGTTTGGTGCCTGCGGATCGACCGGGCTGGATGAAACGGTGAAAAAATTCGCGCGCAGGTCTTCAATCGGCGCGCTGGTCGCCTTGCTGACCGCGCTCGTCGCGACGGGTGTGCTTGCGCGTCAGGATCCAACCAGCCAACGCCCAACGTTCCGCGCCGGCACCGATCTCGCGCAGGTTACTGTGCGGGTGCTCGACAGCAACAGGCGTCCAGTCAAGAACCTGACCGCGAAGGATTTCAGGGTCGTCGTGAACGGCGTGAAGCAGCCGATCGTCGCCGTCGTGCCCGAAGATCTCGCGGGTCCAGTCAAGCCGTCCGCGGCGTGGATGCGAGACATCGCGCCAGACGTCGCCAGTAACCGCATCACGAATCCCCGACTCATCGTCATCATCCTGGACGACGCCATTTTCAGCATGGGAAATTCAGCGATAGGGGAGCGGAAACCGCACGGAAGTCCGGCGGGAGACCTCTGGGCCCTGAAACAAACCAAGCTCATCGGCCACGCGATCGTCGATCAGCTTGGTCCCAACGATCTCGCGACGGTCGTGTTCACGCTCGATAACCGCGCGCCCCGGGATTTCACGAACGATCGGGCGCGACTTCTCGACACGATCGACTCGTTTCACGAAGGGCCGAACGTCGAGCCGGTGCTGGCTGAAGCGTACTCTCTCGACACTCTCATGGCAGCCGTTCAGTACCTCCGTGAAGTACCCGAACGCGCCAGCGCAATCATGTGGGTCAGCATCGGTCCGCAGTCGAAGTCGCAGGAGGTGCAACGGCTCATCAGTCGCGACACCAGCATGGCGGATCACAGCATGGCGCTGGCGGCGCAAGATCAGATCGGCGCGCTGGTCGGACAGTCGCACGTTGTCAGCGTGCCGATCTATCCGATTTCACCCCTTGGATTGATTGCGCCCGGTCCTTCTCATATCTACCAGTACAACAACTCGAATTCTCCACTGCTTCGGCTCATCGCTGACGCGTCGGGTGGTCACGCCATCGTCGAGACGAACGCCCCGCGCGATGCCGTTCCGGGGATTTTCGAGGAAAACAGTTTCCACTACATCGTTGGGTATCGCCCGACCTTCTCAATGACCGACGGCAAATTCAAACGCGTCCAAATCTCCGTCGGTCGCCCGAACGTCATCGTCGAGCCGTCAGATCGCATGATGCTTTCGCCGACAGAGGCGGAAATCGCCATGCCGAAGCGGGCGATTGCGCCGGCGACGACGCGGGCGCTGTCGGGGATCGTGCCGGTCACGGACGAGTCGTTGCGCCTCGCGCTGGCGCCATTTGCCGTGGCGAGTACACCAGGTGCGAACAGTCCGGTCGCCACAATCGCGATGGCGCTCGGCGTCGAAGTGCGACAGGGCGACGCACAAGATGGTGACCTTCTGGAAATTGAGACGCGGGTATTCGACGCAGAAGGCCGCAAGGAAATCAGCGTGAACCGCCAGACCACGCGGATCGCGCCACGACGGGGACGCGAGCCTGGCGGTTACGACCTGCTCTCGACGCTCAGCGTGCCGAAGGCAGGCCGCTACAACGTGCGTGTCTCGACCAACAGCGCGTCGCGCGGAAGGAGTGGAGGCGTCTACACAGACGTGACGATTCCGGACTTTTCGCGCAGCGCCTTGTCGATGTCGGGCGTGGTCGTGACCGTCAGGCCTGGACGATTGGCGATCCGCCCTGATTCCGGCGCCGACGTGATCCCTGTTGCGTCGACGACGCTGCGGGAGTTTTCGGCCGGTGATCGAGTCAGCGCGTTTGCTCGTCTGTATTGGGGCGGCGACAAGCCCCCGACAACGGCGACGATGCGCGCAGAAATCCTCAACGCGCAGAGCAAGAACGTGTTTGAGCGCACGGACGCCGTAAGTCCGACGCCGGCGACCTTGCTGCACAGCACGGACTATCGCCTCGATCTGCCAATCGGCCGCTTGGCGTCCGGCGAATATTTGCTCACACTCCGGACCGTGACACCAAGAGGCGCTGAGATTCGGCAAGACGTGCGATTCAGCGTGCGCTAGCTGCGTCGTATACTCGCTGGCCTGATGGTCGGCCAGCAGGTGCTCTCCTACCGCATCGTCCGGCAGCTGGGCGCCGGCGGAATGGGCGTGGTTTACGAGGCGGAAGACACGCGGCTCGGGCGTCGCGTCGCGCTCAAGTTCCTGCCGGCGTCACTCAATAGCGATGCACTGACCGATGCCTCCGCGCGTTTCGAGCGCGAGGCGCGCCTGCTGTCCTCGCTCAATCATCCGAACATCTGCACGATTCATGACGTCGGGACCGTCCGCGGCAATGCCGACGATTTGCGCTTCATCGTCATGGAACTGCTCGAGGGCGAGTCGCTGCGCAGCCGCATCCACGGGCATTCGCTGCCAATCGATCTCGTCGTCGACATCGGCGCGCAGATTGCCGATGCGCTCGATGCCGCGCACGAAAAAGGCATCGTCCATCGCGACATCAAACCGGCGAATATCTTCATCACGAAACGCGGTCAGGCGAAGCTTCTCGACTTCGGCGTCGCGAAACTCGGCGGCGACACGGTCAGTGAGGACGCCGAAACGCGAGGACTCGCTGAACAGTTGACGGTGGCCGGCACGACCGTCGGATCGATTAACTACATGTCGCCGGAACAGGCGCGCGGGCAGGATCTCGACGGCCGCAGCGACATCTTTTCGCTCGGCCTCGTGCTCTACGAAATGGCGACGGGACGGCAGGCGTTTTCCGGTCCGACCTCCGCGGTGGTCTACGACGCCATCCTGAATCGGCAGCCCGTTCCCGCCAGTCAACTGAACGCTGACGTGCCGCCCGATCTCGATCGCGTGATCGCGCGTTCAATCGAGAAAGATCCGAAGCTGCGGTACCAGACCGCGGGCGACTTGCTCGCTGAGCTGCGCCGCTTGCGCCGCGACACTGACACGCGCCGCGCGGGATCGACCGATGCGCAGCCAGCCGCCGCACTGCTGACACCGGCGACCCCGACGTCACCCGGTCCATCAATCGCATCCGGCTCCGCCGTAACTGCACGCCGTCCGCGCTGGGCGATCGTCGCCCTTCCCGTCGTGTTCGTGCTCGCTGCGGCCGGATTCTGGTTGTGGAATTCGACGAAAACGCCGGCCTTCACGGAACGCGACCTCGTCCTCGTCGCTGACTTCGTGAATTCAACCGGCGACACTGTCTTCGACGACGCCCTCAAGCAGGCGGTGTCGGTGCAGCTGCAACAGACGGCGTTCGTGACGCTGCTGGCGGACCAGCAGGTGCAGACGACGCTCGCGCTCATGCGACGGCCGCCCGAGGAGGCCGTCACCGGCGCTGTCGCGCGCGAGATCTGTCAGCGCGCCGGCGCGCGCGCCACGGTCGAAGGATCGATCGCGCCGCTCGGCTCGTCATACGTCATCTCGCTCGGCGTGCACGATTGTCAGACCGGCGCGGCGATCGCACAGGGTCAGAATCAAGCCGACAACAAAGAGGGTGTGCTGAAAGCCGTGGGCGCCACCGTGACCACGCTTCGCGAACGCCTCGGCGAGTCGCTCGCGTCCCTCAAGAAGAACGACGTGCCCGTCGCCGCCACGACGTCGTCACTCGAAGCGCTCCGCGCGTACGGTCAGGGGCTCAAGGCGCGGGCGACGAAGCCGGACGACGCGGCCATTCCGTTTCTGCAGCAGGCCATCGACAAGGATCCTGGATTTGCATTGGCGTATGCGAAGCTCGGCGTCGTCTATTCGAATGTCAATCGTCCTGCCGACGCGAAAATCGCGTTGCAGAAGGCGTTCGATTTACGAGACAGGGTCAGCGAATACGAGCGTCTCTATATTCAATGGGCGTACTACACGCGCGGTGAGCCTGATGATTCGAAGGCCAAGCAGGCGCTCGACCTGTTGGCCACGCAGTATCCGCGTGATTTCGCCACGAAGAACAACCTAGGCCTGTACTACAGCGGCAAAGGCCAGTTCGAAGAGGCCGTCGCGCAGTACACGGCGGCGCACGAACTTGCGCCGAACGAACCGCTGCTCATGCAGAACTTGTCCGCCGTGCTCTTCAACCTGGGCCGTTACGACGAAGCGATGAAGTTCGCGGATCTTGCGTTGGCGATCCGGCCCGCCCCCGGCGTCGCGGCCAACCGTTGGATCCGAGCGCACCTTCAGTTCGACCCGCGCGAAGCGGCGTTCAAGGATGTGGTCGTGAAACAGGCGAATCCCGACGCCGTCTTGCAGAACGAAATGACGATGGCCCTGTGGGACGGGCGGTGGTCTGCCTATCTGGAGTCGTACCGCAAGCTCGTCGAGTTCTACCGGGTAGACAAGCGAGAGACGGCGCTGGCGACTGCCGAAGGCAATCACGCGATCAACGCGGCGATCTTCGAAGGCGGTCCCGCCATCGCGTCGTTGAAGAACGCGGTGAGCCTGCCGGGCGCGTCGCGAAGCTTTGTGCGGCAAGCCGCGGTGGCGCTGGCGGTCTTCGGCGACTCGAGTATTCTGCGCCGCGAGATCGCGCGCATCGAACGCGACGAAGCGCCCGCGCCTGGCGCCGCCCCCTCGGGCAACCTGAGCGGCGCGCGGGCGTTTCTCCTGGCGGCCGATGGGAAGACTGACCAGGCGATCGCCCTGCTGCAGACCCTCGTCACACAGGATCCCCGACAAGCCGGGACGTACACCGCGATTGGGCAAATCCAGGAACGGGCCGGACGGATCGACGACGCCATCGCGAGTCAGCGCCGGGTCGTCGACGCCGCCCCGGCGCTGATCATGAGCAGTAATCTGCTGTTCTCGCGTCTCGCGCTCGTGCGGTTACTGACTGCGAAAGGCGATGTCGCCGGTGCGAAAGTTCACGCCGATGTGCTCGCGAAGCAGTGGGCGCAGGCTGACGCGGGGTTTCTGCCGGCACAGGAACTGAAGCGCCTGGTGCGGTAGGTCGCTTGACGGCTTGGCGCCGTTGCGTCTACATTGTTGTCATCAGTGACAACAATGTAGACATCAATGCCAAACACTTCACAAAGCCCCCTCGGTGAATTTGAAGTCGTGGTCCTGCTCGCCGTGCTGCACCTGGCGGAACGGCGCGAGCTCGCGTACGGATCCCCGATTCGCGACGAAATCGAGCGGCGGGGCGGCCGGCCCGTTGCCCGCGGCGCCGTCTACATCACGCTCGACCGGCTGGCTGAAAAGGGCCTGCTCGAGTCGAAGTTTTCCAGCGGGTCCGCCGAGCGGAAACTGCGGCCTCGACGGTTGTTTCGCGTCACACCCGTGGGCCTCCGCGCTCTGCGGCAGTCGATGGGTCTGCTCGCCAAAATGCAACGCGGGCTCGAGCCCGTCATCGGAGTGCTCTGATGACCAGCTTACTGTGGCGATACGTCGAGTGGCGTCTCCGACGACGTCTCCCAGTTGACGCGGTCGCGCCCGCGCTGGGCGATCTTGCTGAGGACTACGAGCGGCGGCGTCGATCTTCCGGATGGATCCCGTCGGCGATGTGGCTCCTCGCTGAAGCACGATCGCTCGCCGGAACGTACCGTCACGCGATCACGCGCGGCCGGTCCGGTACGCCCTGGCTGCGCGACCTCAGCCAAGACGCGCGATATGCCCTTCGTATGTTCCGGCACACGCCTGGGCTCACCGTCGTCGCGCTGTTGACCCTTGCGCTCGGTACTGGCACCGCCACCGTCATGTTCACCGTGATTAACAGCGTGTTGCTCAAGCCGCTGCCGTATGTCGATCCCGATCGATTGGTGCGAGTGAACGGCCAGTCCGATCCAGCCGGCGACGGCCCGCAGAACATCGCCTATCCCGATTTCCGCGATTGCCAGACGCAGAGTCGCACGATGGAACTTGCCGGCTGGCTCTGGGATACCGCGACGATCACGGCGCCCGGCGATCCCGAGTTCCTCCGCCATGTCAGCGTGTCAGCCAATCTCTTTTCGCTGCTCGGCGTGCGCATCGAACAGGGACGAGACTTTGTAGTCGATGACGATCGCGCGGGCGCGGCGGGCGTCGCGATCGTGAGCGATGCGCTCTCACGACGTCGATTTGGCGGCACGACGCCAGTCGGTACGACGATCGTGCTCGACACGAAGACGTACACGATCATCGGCGTCGCTCCCGCCAATTTCCGGCCGGATGATGGGATCGACGTCTACACGCCGCTCGGTCAGAACGGGCTTCCGTTTCTGGCGCAGCGCCGGCCGCATCCCATTCAAGTGACCGGACGCTTGCGCGCCGGCGCGACCCTCGCGCAAGCGCAGACCGAGCTGCGCGGCATCGCCGCCGCACTCGCCGCGAGCTACACAGCGACGAATCAAGGGCGTACGTTCACCGTCATTCCGCTGCAACCCGCGGTCGGGAACGTCAGCGGCACGCTCTGGCTCCTTTTCGCGGCCGTCGTCGTGGTGCTTGTGCTTGCGTGTGTGAATATTGCGAACCTGCTCCTCGCGCGCCAGCTCGCTCGCCAGCGGGAGATGGCCCTGCGCGTTGCGCTGGGCGCCGGCCGGGGCCGATTGATCCGGCAATGTCTCACTGAGAGTCTGATGCTCGCCGTCATCGGCGGCACCCTTGGCGTCGGCCTTGCGGCGATCGGCCTCCAGCCGTTCGTCGCGACGTGGCCCGGCGGTCTGCCGCGCGCGAGCACGATTGCGCTCGATGGCCGCGTGCTGCTGTTTGCGTTGGCGATGTCGTTGGCCAGCGGTCTCGCGTTCGGTCTCGCGCCGGCGTTTGGCGCTCAAACACGCGATGTCGAACGGACGCTTCGCGCAGGTGGCCGGACTATCGGTGCTGCCTCTCGTCGCCTCCAGGGCGTGTTCGTCATCGTCGAAGTGGGTCTGGCAATGGTGCTGCTTGCGTCGGCAAGCCTGCTCGGCCGCACGTTGCTGCGCGTCTCATCGCTCGATCCCGGGCTCGACGTGCACAACGTGCTGACGACTCGCGCGGCGATTTCGCCGGCCGCGCTCGGTGATCCCGCGGCAGCGCGCGACGCGTGGCGAAGTCTGCTCGAGAACGCCCGCCGCGTTCCGGGCGTCTCAGCTGTGACGATGCTCGACACGGTTCCGCTGCGCAGCGGCAACAACCAGATTGCGATCCGTCTCACGCCGGCGCCCCTGCGCGGGACCGACGGACCGACCGCGCTCGCCAGCAGCGTCACGCCCGAGTACCTGGGTGTTACCGGTATCCCGTTGCGTGCAGGCCGGTTCTTCACTGAGGCCGATCGCCTCGGTGCCCAAAGTGTGGCAGTGATTGACGACGTCATGGCCGAGCAGGTGTTTGGCGGGCGGAATCCGATCGGCCAGTCGCTGTGGATCGATCTCGGCAACGATCCAGCGACGATCATCGGCGTCGTCGGCCACGTGCGCTATTGGGGCTTGGCGTCCGACGATCAGTCCGCCGTGCGTTCGCAGATCTATTACCCGTTTGCGCAGGTGCCTGATGCGCTGATCAGGCGCTGGTCGCAGTTGATGTCCATTGCAGTGCGGACCAGCGTTGAGCCGGCGGCCGTGATCGAGCCCCTTCGTCGCGCGGTCGCCGGTGACGCGCGCGATCAAGTGCTCTATCAAATGCAAACACTCGAGGAGTTGGCCAGTGCCTCGATCGCTCCGCAGCGTTTCCTGCTGTGGTTGTTTGGGATCTTCTCTGCGATGGCGTTGACGCTCGCTTGCATCGGCGTGTACGGCGTGCTCGCGCACCTCACGAGTCAGCGGGTGCCGGAAATGGCCGTCCGAATGGCGCTCGGCTCGAGTGCCTCCGGCGTACGGTGGCTCGTTCTTCGCCAAAGCCTCGGGCTCGTGGCCGTCGGGATTCTGATCGGCATGGCCGGCACGATGGTCTCTGATCGCGTGCTGTCTCGGCTTGTCGACGGGGCACTGCCGGCAGGGCTGTCGTCAATTGCGGTGGCGACCCCTGTTCTCGTTTTCGCAGCGCTTGTTGCCAGCGTCGTGCCCGCACGGCGGGCGAGCCGCGTCGATCCCGCGGCAGTCCTCAAGTAGCACGCGACGACGGGGCCGTACACCTCGGAGGTGCTGCCTTCAGCGTGACACCGGCGCTCGGACTTCGCCTTTCCGCACCCGGCTCCAGAACCACCACACGGCGTATTCGACGGGTAGATTCGGATCCTTCGCCTGCGCGACCGCCGCGCGAAACGTGTCGAGCACGCAGGGATCCTGCCGCTGGCCGGTCTGCCGGCACAGCTGGTTGTAGAGTGCCTGCGGATTGCGGCGCGCAAGTTGCTCGACGGTGTGGACGCCGAGGGCGTTGAGATCGCTTCGGATCGATGGGCCGACGGAGACCAGGTCTTCGAGTTGGCGCGTCTTCTTGGCCGCCTTTTTCATGACGTGAACTGCGCGAAGCCGACCATGAAGCCTCCCGGCTCCCGGACGTAGATCTCGGTGGTGCCGTAGAACGTGGTGTGACGCGGCTTGACGATGGGCGCGCCCGCGACGGCCGACTCAACGGCGTCGAAATCGTCGACGGTGATGAACAGCGCCACGACGTTGCCAGGCGCGGGTACGGCGTCTGCCAGATCCGCCTCGACACTTGCGCGCGCCTGGTACATCACTTCGATGTCCCCGGCTTCGACACTGGCGAACACCAGCGATCCGTCGGGACCGGGCACTTCGTTCGTCGCCGAAAACCCGAAGCGTTCCGTCCAGAACGCGACACAAGGCTCCACGCGATCCACCACGAGGACAGGGGTCAACTTTTTCAGTGCGGGCTTGGAATCGTTCGTCATACAGGCAGTCTACGCAGTCACCGTGTCAGTTTCTGTCAGCAGCGTGCGCGCGATTTACTCGCCTGGTTCTGCCGCCGCTTCATACTCATGTGCCCGCCATTCGTTGAGCAGAATGTGGCGGCGCCGGGGCAGGCGCGCGTCGAGTCGATCGGCTGACTGGATACGGTCGGTGCGAAAGTGTCTGAAATCGTCGCGCAGCTCGCACCAGGCCACCAGGACGCGCAGCCGATCATGGAATCCAATCGCCAACGGCCAGACCACGCGCGTCGTCTGGCGGCCCGCGTCGGTCCGGTATTTCAACCGAAGCTTGCGCTCGTCGCGAATCGCGGCACGGAGTACCGAGGCGTCGACCGAATCGCGCGCCACACCGGCGCGCGGGACGGGAAACAGACCAGAGAGTTCGGCACGTTCGCGCAGGGCCGACGGCAGCACCGAATTGATCTTCGCGAGTGCGTCCTCGGCCGCCTGCGACAGCGTCTCGTCCGGGAGTTGTGCCACCCAGCGCGATCCGAGCACCAGCGCTTCGATTTCCTCGTCGCGAAACATCAGCGGCGGCAGCAGAAAGCCCGGTTTCAGGAGGAACCCAACGCCGGCCTCTCCTTCGATCGAGGCGCCTTGACGGACCAGCGTCGCGATGTCGCGATACACCGTGCGAAGCGAGACACCCAGCGCTTCCGCGATCTCACGGCCGGTTGCCGGCCGGCGATAGCGCCGAAGCAGCTGGATGAGAGCAAGCAACCGTTCCGTGCGCGTCATTCGCCGTGGGCCTACCGAATCCGCGGCGCGGAAATCTCCACGACGAACTCGCGCGCGGGCCGATCGATCGATGGAACGATCGCGACATTCATCGGATTCACGAGTCCGAACTGGAGAAAGTCCGGGCGCCGCGCGCCGCGCTGCATGCCTGATTGGTAAACGCTCTGAAGGGCGAGCGCATCATAGGCGCTGTACTGCGACGGCAACTGGTTCGAGAATACGCCTGGCCCGTAACTCATCAGCGAGAGGCCGGCGCCGCCGATGCGGTTGCCGTCGACGTGACACAGTCCGAGCCCATGGCCCAGTGCGTCGTGGACGAAAGCGCCGGGGAATTGTCCGCTTGCCAGCACCGCGCGCGCGGACACGATCGCCGTCGCGGGTGACACGAACGTGTAGCTCACGAACGTGCAGCCTTGTGGATAGGTGCAGCCGACACTCAGCGGATTCGAGTGCATCGTCACCGTGACTTGATTCGCCGCAGGAATGGGATTGGCGTTGTCCGTGCTGCTCACGCTCACTGAAATCGCGCCCGCCGTCACCCACGGAACAAGTGCGGCCGTGTCCGTCAGCGCGGTCACGCTCACAGGCGGCACCGTCGACGACACGATCAACTCCACGTTCGTGCCGGTGGGGAAGCTGCCCCAGTTTTGAGACGACGTACAGCCGATCACGCCGTCACTCGAGACGAGTGGGCCGGTCCCGAGGAACAGCGATTCGATGTAGTCACGCATGAATGTCGAGAGGCTGCCCGGCGGGCCCGGGTCAACGGTCGGTTTCGGTTCGGGCTCCGATGGGGCGACGTGCCGGCAGCCTGAGATGCCGGCACCGGCGATCGAGAGAACCAGGCAGGCCCAGAAGCGCACGCGGCGATTGTAGGCGATGCGCCGCCGCCCGCCCGAGAAGCCCTAGAATTCACACTATGAGATTTGTCAGAACGCTCGCCGCCGCCGCGCTGTTCTCCGTCAGCCTGACGGGCCAGCAGGCGACGCCGATCACGACCGCCGGCCAGCCCGCGCGGCTCGACCTCCGCCTCGCCGGTCCGAACAGCGTGCGTGTCACGCTCAAGCCGGCGTCGTTCAAAGGCGATTTTCCCGCCACGCCGGCCGTGGCCGATCGATCGTGGCCTGCACCGGCGCTGACGATCCAGTCGCTCGCCGGTCGGACCGAGCGCGCCGTCGGACGATTCCGCGTCGTCGTCGAGCCGTCGCCGCTTCGCGTGAGTGTGCGCGACGCTGCCAATCGCGTCATTCAGACGCTGCAGTTCGAAACCGACGGACCGTTGACGTTCGACACCGGTGACGGCCCAGTTCTGGGCATGGGCGAGGGCGGTCCGCGACCCGCGCGCGGCACACCCTGGCGCGAACAGGCTGTCCAATTCGATCGGCGCGGCGCGCTCGACACGATGGAACCGCGGTGGCAGAGCGACATGTACGGATCGCGCAATCCGGCGGCGGTGTTGTTCGGCACATCGGGCTGGGGGCTGTTCGTCGCCACGCCATGGGTGCAGGTCGATCTCACCGACGCGGCGCGCGGAAGGTTTCTGCCCGTCCAGCCGCCGTCGAGCGGCCCGCAGACCGAGGCCAATCAGCAGCAGGTGGCCGGTAAGGGCTTGCCGCCGGCTGATCAATATGTCGCCGGCCTGTACGACGTCTTCGTGTTCGACGCGCGTGAGCCGACGAATGCGCTGGCGGATTTCGCCGCGATCACGGGCAAGGCCGCCATGCCCCCGCGGTGGGCGCTCGGGTACATGCAGTCGCATCGCACGCTTGAAGACGAGACGCAGATGCTCGGCATCGTCAACACCTTCCGCGAGAAGAAGATTCCGCTCGATGCCGTGATTTATCTCGGGACCGGATTCGCACCCGTTGGATGGAACAAGCGACAGCCATCGTTCGAATTCAATCCGAACGTCTTCAAACGCGATCCGAAGACCGTGCTGGCCGATTTTCATGCGCGCAACACCAAGGTCATCGTCCACATGGTGCCGTGGGATCGCGATCGGCTGCCGACTTTGCACGGCACCATTCCGGCGAAGCCGGGAGAAACCGTGGATGCATCACACATCCAGTCGTACTGGCAGCAGCACGTCGGTCTCGTGCAAAGCGGCATCGATGCGTTCTGGCCCGACGAGGGCGATTGGTTCAATCTCTTCGAGCGCGTCAAGCGTCACCAGCTGTACTACCAGGGTTCGCTCAGCACGACGCCGAACGTTCGGCCGTGGAGTTTGCAGCGCAACGGATTTCCCGGCATCGCGCAATGGGGCGGATGGGTGTGGTCCGGCGATACCGAGACGTCGTGGAAAACGCTCGAAGCGCAGATCGCTGTCGGCCTCAACTACTCGTTGAGCATCGGCCCCTACTGGGGATCCGATATCGGCGGCTTCTATCCGAACCGCGAGTACACCGGCGAGCTCTACACACGCTGGTTCCAGTTCGCGGCATTTTGCGGATCGTTTCGATCGCATGGACGCGTCTGGCAAATGCGGTTGCCCTGGTCGTGGGGCGGGAAAGAGCTTGGGCCGCTCGAGTACGGCAACAACAACCAGACACCGCCGCCTGGTGATCCGCGCAACATCGATCCAGCCGAGCTTGGCAATCCGGCGATCGAGCCGATCGCCAGGAAATACGCGGAGCTTCGCTATCAGCTCTTGCCGTACACCTACACCCTGGCGCGCGAAGCCACCGACCGGGGTCTGCCGCTCATGCGCGCGATGTGGCTGCACTATCCCGCCGACGCCACTGCGCGCGCGAAAGGTGATCAGTTTCTCTGGGGCCGCGATCTGCTGATCGCGCCGGTCTACACAAAGGGCGCGACCTCGCGTGCCGTCTATTTGCCGGCCGGCGACTGGTACGACTGGTGGACGAAGGCGCGCGTGTCCGGTGGACGGACGATCGACCGCGCGGTCGACCTCGCGACGATGCCGATCTATGTCCGCGCCGGCGCCATCGTGCCGATGGATCCGGTGCGCCAATACGCGGACGAGCCCGTCTCAGGACCGACGTCGCTGCACGTGTTCCCGGGCGCCAACGGCGCGTCGACGCTCTACGACGACGACGGGATCAGTCAGACGTATCTGGCGGGACGCGGCAATTGGATTCGCATGAATTGGAACGATGCGACGCGCACGCTGAGTCTCGAGCCTGGTGCGCCCACCGGCGCGACTGACGTCGTCCGTCAGCGTGCATTCCGCGTCGTGTTGCCCGATGGGCAATCGAAAGATGTGTCGTACAGCGGCCGTCGCGTGACGGTCGTATTCTGAAACAACTGTAGCCGCCGGCCTTTAGCCGGCGGATCACTGTTGGCTTGCGGTTGTCCCCTGCAGCTTCGCTGCGGCGGTCAGTATTCGAGTCGTCGACGCGGCGCCGGCTGCGGCAGGCACTACGTCGACCCACGCGAACACGAGTTCGCCGTTCGCAGACGCCACACGCGGATAGCCGCTCGCGCGGCCAGCATCGAGTTTGGCGACGGTGATCGGCGCCGACTGACGCCCCGACGATTCGATTCGCTTCACGCGGAACTCCGCAGGCGGACCGGATTCAATCCACGACGCCAGCGCCGAGCCGTCGGGCAGCAACTCGACGTCGACGCGTCCGACCGCGCCGCTCGTATCCAAACGAATCGGTGTGCCAAACGTGCGCCCGGCGTCGCGCGAAAACGCGGCGAGCGAGTGGCTTTGTCCGTTGATCATCGTGAACCAGGCGGCGACGACGTCGCGCCCGCGCGCGCTCAGGCGCGGACCGTTCACCGGACACGCGGCGATTTTCCACCCGTCGTTGTGGACCGCCGAGGGCGCGCTCCATTTGCCGTTTTCAAAACGCGACACCGCGATGTCGCGTGTCTCGTCGGCGCCGCGATCGCGATACGCGATGATCGGACCTTCGGACGTCATCGCCACACTCGTCGGACAACACTCGCACACGCGGTGATCGAGTGCATCTTCCGCCGTCTGTTTCCAGGACGTGTCGAACGAGCCGTACATCAGACTCATGCCGCCGTGCCCCATGCCCGGCATCGCGGCGTGGTCTGCGCCGGCCATCGGCCGGCCGTCGAGCCACACCAAGCCCAAGCCTCCCGCGGCCGTTTGGAAGAGCGACGCGAACCCGTGCTCAGTCTTCGATCCGTCGTGATGCGGTGTCACCGGCGCCGCCCACGTCTTTCCATCGTCTTTCGAATACGAAAGGCGCACATCGTAGGCGGATGAGCCCGTGCCGCTCTTTTGCAGCCAATGCGCAGCGATCGTGCCGGTGCTGAGTCGCAGCACTGACGGGACATCGGCCCAGTTCACGAAGAAGTTGTCGCCCGCCGCCGCCACTTGCACCGGCGACCAGCCGGCTCCGCTGCGCTCCGAGAATTTGAGCGACGCGTGCGCGCCGTTGCGTTCGATCCAGCTCAACAGGACGCCGCGACTGGAGACCGTGAGCTCCGGTTGGCCGGTGATGCCCGTGGCGGGACCAGTCAGCCGGTCGATCTTCAGATCGAGCGGTGAAGGGGTGCCTGCCTGTTGATCGGCACGTGCTGAGGCGCCGATCAGGCCGGCCGCAACGAAGCCGACGAATGCAATTGATCGCGAACGGGACATGCGTCGAGCATACCTCCGTCCGGCCTGTATTATTCCGGCACCATGTCAAAAGCGCTGTCTCTTGCCGTCGCCGGCGTCGTCGTCACTGCCGCGTGCTCCGCCCGGGCCGCTGCGCCCATTCGCGTCATGATTCTCGACGGTGAAAGCGGCGGGTCGTACCACAAGTGGCAGCTCGTGACGCCAGTGTTGCGCAAGGAGCTCGACGAAACAGGACTGTTTCAAGTGGACGTCGTGACGGCGCCACCGGCGGGAGGCGACTTCACGGCGTTTGCGCCGGAGTTCGGCAACTACAAAGTCGTCGTGCTGAACTACGACGCACCCGACGAGCGCTGGCCCACTGTGTTGAAGTCGTCGTTCGAGCAGTACATGCGGAATGGCGGCGGGCTGGTCACCGTTCACGCGGCGGACAACGCATTTCCCAATTGGACGGCGTTCAACGAGATGATCGGCGTCGGCGGGTGGCGCGGCCGAACCGAGCGTTCCGGTCCACTCTGGTTTGTCCGCGACGGCAAGCTCACGTCTGACGCGTCGCCGGGCCGGGCGGGTAGTCACGGACTGCGTGTGCCATTTCAGGTGGCGGTTCGCGCCAACCATCCGATCACGAATGGCCTGCCGAAACTCTGGATGCATCAAGGCGACGAGATGTACGCGACGCTGCGCGGACCCGGCACGAACATGACCGTGCTGGCCAGCGCGCACTCCGATTCCGCCAACAGCGGTACGGGCCGCGACGAACCCATGTTGATGGCGCTGTCATATGGCAAAGGCCGGGTGTTCCACACCACGCTTGGGCACGACGTCAACGCGCTGAGCTCCGTCGATTTCGTCGTCACTTTTCAGCGCGGTGTGGAGTGGGCCGCGACCGGCGGCGTCACGCAGAAAATGCCGCCGGCGTTTCCAACGGCAAATACGGTGAGTTATCGCGTCGATCTGGCGGCGATGGATCCGGGCTATCGGAAGGGTCTCAACCCGCTCGACGCGGCGGCCGGCCGCGGACGGTAGCGCGCCAGGGAAAGTTCGTATCTAATTGGCCACGACGGGGGAGGCCCGCGATGAATTTCAACGACGAATTCGAGATGCTCGATCAGGCGCAAGTGGACGCGGCCGTGGCTGCTGATGAGATGCAGCTCGAGGGGGTCGACCGACGCCGATTCATTTTCATGTCCGTCGTCGCGAGCGCGGCGACGACGTTTGGATTCGGCGCGAAGGCGCTGGCCCAAGGCACGCCTCCCGCGACGCCGCCGGCCACCGGACGTGGCGGCGGCGGTCAGAACAATGCGCCGCCACCCGCGCCGCTCGGCAACGGCGAGGCCGTGTCATGGAACTTCCAGCCGTACCCCTTCGGTATCGGCGCGTTGATGGAAAAAACGATTCGCGAGCGTGGTGCCGCCGCGTTCGAGCGCGCGGTGTTCACGCCCGAAAAGTGGTCAGGTCCGGTGCCGACGACGGCCGAGGACATCGCCTTTCTGCCAGCGCATCGCTTGTCGGTGTTGATCAAGGACAAGAAGATCACGTCGACCGAGCTCACGAAGATCTATCTCGATCGCTTGAAGAAATACGATCCGACGCTGTTGTGCGCCGTGACGATCATGGAAACGCAAGGCCTGGCGGAAGCTGCGCGCGCGGACGCCGAGCTCAAGGCCGGCAAATATCGCGGTCCGTTGCACGGCATTCCGTACGGTGTGAAGGATTTGTTCTCGACGAAAGGCGTTCGCACGACCTGGGGCTCTGCCGACTTCGAGAATCGCATCATCGAAGAAGACGCCGAAATCGTGGTTCGTTTGCGCGACGCAGGCGCCGTGCTCATCGCGAAGCTGTCGACGGGGCTGTTCGCCCAGGGCGATAACTGGTACCGCGGGCAGACGAAGAACCCGTGGAACACGAGCCAGGGATCGAGCGGCTCGTCGGCTGGTCCGTCGTCCGCAACCGCGGCCGCTTGCGTCGCGTTTGGC
>JADMIO010814612.1_pt1 | contig 17122 bp, 18 predicted proteins | sample 8958161 | NCBI WGS metagenome assembly JADMIO01 (sample SAMN16585339, study PRJNA669376) | soil metagenome | isolation source: Crop rotation soil | place: USA: Cullars Rotation, Alabama | collected 2011
GCCGCGACTTCAAGTCACGTGAATTCCAAGCTTCGGATCCCACTGTGCTGGAAAGACGATGTCACCATACGCATCCGGTGGTGGACCGAAGGTCGAGACGAGGCATTCAAACTCACCCTCGCCGAGGCCCGCGGTCTTGATGTCGAACGATTTGAATTCCATCGGGGGATCTCCTTCCGAGTCGTCAGGGCTGCGCCGGAATCGTGAGCGAGAGCCCGACGACCGTCTCGCCGTCGTCCGCGATGTCGACCATCACCGGCAGTCCGATGGGGAGTGGGTAGTGCTCGCCGACCACGTCCGCCGACGCGTGGACCACGCTGCCGCCGACGCTGATGATCGACGTGCCGTTCGAGAACGTGCGCATCACCACGCCGCGCGACGCGGCTTTGTATTCAACGAAACTGTAGGGGCCTTGTTTTATCTGCATTGCCTTGTCTCTCTGAAAGGGAATTCGTCAGTAACCAGCTTGGGTGTATGCGTGGTCTGTCAGCGCACTGCGTTTGATGGGTAACTTGCCATTGGCAATTGCGCGCGAGACCACCCTCACGGTGCGTCGATCAAGTTCCTGGTCGCCGATGAACACCTGGATGTTGGGCGCGGCGCCACCTGTCATGACACCGGGGTTCGCGGACTGCAGACGCTCCAGCGCCTTGTAAAGCGCGTCCGCGATGGCGTCAGGAGCGCCGACGATTTCGGGACGGCTTTCTGCGATGACTCGCATCGTGGGGCGCGAGTAAAGTCCGCCCGATGCCGCGCCAGGGACGTTCGTTTCCCAGTCGCCGTGGTGCTTCCGGGCCTCTTCCCAGCGGCCCTCGTCGCCGGGGTTGTTCTTCAGGAAGTCCGCCAGGCTCTCGTTGTCGTTGTTGCTATCGTTGCCCCCGCCGCCCCCGCCGCCGCCACCGGACGAGGGGCTGCCGTGCACGCTGTAGTTGACGTCGATGTTGATCGGCTGCCCGATGGCGTCGCGCAGGTTCCCGAAGGCGTCGGTCGCCTGCGAGATGGTCGTGTCAATCTGCGAGGCCAGCGCGCTGAAGTCCTGCTGGCCCGCGGCGGCCGCGGCCTCGATCTGCTGCCGGAACAGGTTCACCGGCGCCGTGTTGCCGAGGGTCGCCTGCAGCATTTCGAGCTTTTGCTTGACGGCGTCGTAGCTCGATACGCCCGTCGCGCCCGCCTCCTGCGACGCCTGCTTCTGCCGGGCGAGCTTCTCGTTGATTTGCTCGATCACGGCCTGCACGGCGCCCGCGCCCTGCTTCGTGGCGGCCTGCATGCGCGCGATGTCCTGGAGTGCCTCGTCACCGCTGAGGCCGAGGGCCACGTATTTGTCCTTGAGCACGACGGCGGCCGTGGCCCAGTCGTTCGTTGCGCCCTTGGCGACGTTCTGCGCGATCTCCAGGTCCTCGGTCGCGGTCTTGGCCTGGCGCATGGAATCGACAAAGTCGTCCCACACGCTGCGCCCTTCCTTCTCCTGCTTCGACGGGCCGCCGAAGTGAAAGAGGCTGGAGAAGAGCGAGCCGATCTTGTCGATGAGCGGGCCGGCCAGCGCGCCGATGCCTGGTAAAAATGCGTTAAACATTCCTCCCAAGGCGTCGCCGAAATGCTTCGAGATGAGTTTCTTGAACGCGTCGTTACCGAACATGCTCTGGGAGAAGGAGCTTCCCATCGTCGCCGCCAGCGATTTCACGACGTTCCCTCCGCCTTCGAGTGCGGAGACGAGCGTGCCGCCGATCGCCGCGAGCCCGGTGTGGAGGCCGGCGACAACGTTCTGGCCCATGTGCAAGCCGGTGCCGAGCGATGCTTGCAGAACGACGCCGGGGGGATTCGCGGCGAGCAGCTGCAGCGTGCGCTCGAAGTCGAGCACGCTTTGAGGACCAAGCAGTTTCGGTGGGGGAGGGATCTCAGCGTAGATCTCCGGGACCTTCCCTACGAGCTTGATGTAGTCCTGGAGCGATCCTGCGGCTTGCTGCGTGGCCAGAAAAATCTTTGACCAGCTCGCGGGCACTTGCTGCCCGTTCTTCTCGGCCGCGTCGATCGCCTTGTTCAATTGTTCGTGAAGCGCCTTGATCGAGTCGGCGTCCATCTTGGCGACGCCGGCTAGCCCGCCGATCGCCGCGACTGTCAACTGCACGCGCTTGATGTTGTCGAGGCCGAACGCCTGGTCGTGCGCACGCGCCAGTTCCTCGGCGCGCTTCTTTTGCTCAGCGAGTTGCTCGGCGAGTTCCTTCTCGATGCGGCTTGCCTCCGCGGAGGAGACCGCGACGCCGTGCGTGGCTGCGGCGAGCGAGGCCATCGTATTGGGTGCGGTCTGGAACGCAGGCGCGGCCATCGCGTCCCTAATACGGTTCAACGATTCGCCAACACCGGAACCCACGAACCGATCGATTTGGCCAAGCAGCGAGAAGTCCGAGTTCGCCTTGCCATTGAAGATGTCGAACACCGGGATCAGCACGCCGGCCAGGAATGCCTTCCCGCGAATCTCCGCGCGGCCCCAGGCGTCGCCAAGCGAGTCCGCCTTCTCGATCAGTTCGCGCGACACGACGGCGCCGTTGTTTTCGGCCTCGTCGGTCAGCTCGCGGAGGTTGTCCGTCAGCGCCGGCAGCAGCGCCGCACCGGAGCGGCCGAACAGCTCCATCGCGAGCTGCGCCCTCTCCATCGGGTTCGGCACCGTCTTGATTGCGTCGGAGATCGCGAGGAATGCTTGATCTGGCGATTCGCTCGTCAGGTCCTTCACGGACAGGCCGAGGCGTTCGACCGCCTTGACCGCGCTGTCGTCGCCCGACACCAGCCGCTTCGCCAGCTGCGTGACGGAATCCACGATCTGGTCGACGCTGACGTCGGCGCCGGACGCCGCGTATTGCAGTGCCTGCAGCCGCTCTGTGCCGATGCCGGTCTGCGCCGACATGCTGCTCATCGTGGAGGCGAACTGCAGCACCTCGCGGCCCGCGGCGATGACCGCCGACACGCTGAAGGCGCTGCTCAGCGCCGTGCCGAGCGGACCGAGCGCGCCGACGATCGAGTTGAAGCTGCCCTGCAGTTCACTCTTGACGATGGCGAACTTCTGGCCCCACGCGCCGAAGCCGCTCGTGAACGCCGTTGACGACGTCAGCGACGCCTGGCTAGCCTGCTGCTCGACGCCTTTGAAGAAGTCGGTGACACCCTTTTGCGCGTCGCCGAAGGCGGTTTTCGCGCGGATGGTGATGTCTAGTTGTTCAGGACCGGCCATGACCGCACAGGCTCCGCAGGGCACCCATCAACCGGGCGTGCGCGGCGCGCAGGATCCGGCGTTGCCGTTTCGTGGGGGCATTCGTTGTTAGCTCGTCGGCGAACGCACGGAACGCGAGCGTCAGCGGGAGCACCTTCTCGGCCGGCACCTGGCGCGCCCACCGGTCCGCTTCCATCACCGAGGCGGTCGTGGCGCGGCTTTCCGGGTGCATCGCCAGCGTCGTCTCGTGCACCTGCCGCGCGAGCAGCTCGCGCAGGGCGTCGGGATCCGCCGCTTCCAGATGCGCGGCTTCCTCGGCAAAGGCGACGAGCGGCGGGGCCGGGTTGCCGAGCGCGTCGTGGGCGCGTTGTGCCGCGGTGGCAAGGGCGCTCATCGGCCGGCCTCCGCGATGACCGTCAGGGTCGCGATCGTGTCGGAGATCTGGTCGCGCGTGGCGTGATGCGTCAGCCAATGCGAGACCGCCATCACCGCTTCGACATCGACGCGCGTACCGGGCGTGAGGTCCTCGTGCACGGCCAGCAGCGTCGAGGCGAGCGCGTCCCGGATGTCGAGGCGGCGGCGGTCGGTCAGATAGGGATTCACTCGTCGTCCTCATCGGGAAGATCGAACGCGGACCACCGCGCGTTGTCGGGTGCCTCATCGCGTGCGCGGCGCTCTTCAATGCGGCGCAGAAGGCGGTCGTACGCCGAGATCGCCTGCTGCAGCGTCGCGACCGACGCGCGCATGCGGCCGCGCGGCGTCATCACGCCGTGCTTGTCGTGGTAATCGGTGAGCGTCGTGATAATGCGAACCTGCTCTTCGAGGCACTCCACGAGAACCACTTCCGCCATCGACGGTTTGCGGTTCCTCCAGAGGGTGTCGCATACCTCGTCGCTGACACGCTCGCACTCCTTCCGAATGTCGGCGAGCTTCTCCTCGTTCGGCTGGCGCGACGACAGACCATGCGTGCGCGCCGCCTGGTTCATTGGCAGCAGCGACCGGCACGCGGGGTTCGTGCACTGCGAGGTGCCACGCGGTGATTCGGTGCCGCAGCGGGTGCAACGCACGATCGCGGGCGGCTCGAGGTCCAGCGCGGGAGTTCGGGTTTCGGGTTCGAGTTCAGTCATGGTTCGAGTAACGGGCGTCGGATATTGGCGAAATTTCCGAGGACTAAAGGACCTCGCGCCGAGGGCCTTCGGCCAACTGAAACATCCCGCCCACCTATTTCGACCCTACAGCGTTCCACCCGTTCCTGTGCCACAACGCACGACTCCCGAAATACGGAGGCCGGATTCAAGCGGCCTGCTCCTCGTCCTGGTTGGGTCCCATGCCGGAATTGACCATGCCCTTCGATTCGTTCCGGTATTCGGCGAGGAGCGCGGAGGTCAGAGCGTCCACGATGGCGTCGAAGACCTGGCGAGGCAGGGGCTCGACGGGCCGTATCTCGAGCTTCGAGGTATCACGCGCGCCTGCGCGCGCGCTCGGTGTTTGGCAACCTGCGGCTGCACCAGTTGCACCAGTTGCAGGACTTTTCCGAGAAGTCCTCAGGGGAGAGATTTGATTACAAATACTTCTCGTAGAAGTGGTGCGAACTGGTGCAAGTGGTGCAATCACGTGTGGCTTCAAAACCCCATCTCCCCTGTCGTGGTATTGCCACCGACTTCCGATTCCCGAATCCCGATGCCGACATACAACACGTGCCGGCCGCTGTCGTCCTTGGTGAACCGCTTCGCCATCTGCTTGCCGAAGGCGGTCAGCGACAGCATCTGCCATGGCTTCAATCCAACCGCGTCACCCCACGCGCCATACGCGCGATACAGGTCCAGCGACCGACAGTGCGCCCGGTCGGTCACCACGCACCGCGCCTCGATGAACGGCGTCAGCGGGTCGTTCTCGTCGCGGTAGGTCTTCGTCGCGGTGAGCACCGCGGCTGGCGGCAGCAGACCCTCGCGTTGCCAGGTGAGGCACCCACGCACCGCCCACGCGAGGATGCCGGGCGCCTCGTCGCGGAGCCGGTCCTTCAGTTGCCGGTCTTCGCGGCCGGTGAACGACTGCGTAAACGGGATCATCTGCATGCGTCGCCAGAATCCCTCGGAGTCGTCGCGGACCGCGGGACGCGCGTTCGTGGCGAGCCAGATCTTCGCGACGAGCGGAAATGTGAACTCGGCGCCGTATAGCGGCCGCGCGGTAATGGGGTCGCGGCCGGTAAGCGCCTTGATGCGGGCCTCGTTCAAACGGCTCGCCTCGCCGAATTCCGACGCCGTGAGGAAGCGCTTGCCCGGCAGTTTCGCCAGCTCCGGCGTGGCGTTGCCGGCATTGCGCTGCATCTGTTCCAGCGCCGTTGCCGAGAGGTTGTCGGCGTAGTCCCCGACAATCCACGCAAACGTGTTCATCAGCGTGCCCTTACCGTTCGCGCCGTCGCCCCAACAGAAGAAGAGGCATTCCTCGCGGCAGTCGCCGGTCAATGAGTAGCCGAGCGCCCGCTGCGCATATGCGATGAGCGGACCGTTGTCGGCGAAGATTTCGCGGATCGTTTTTTCCCACAGGGGGCAGGGCGCGGCAGCGTCGTAGGCAACACGGACGCGCATCGTGATCCGATCATCGGGATGCGCGACTCGGAGCGCGCCGGTCCGAAGATCGATAACGCCGTTCTGAGCACCGAGCAGCCACGGGTCGGTGTCCCAGGTGTCACCGGTATCGCCGATCGGTGGAGCGCCCTGCGCGAGCGCAAGGGTATTGGTGATGCGCTTCCGCGATTCGCCGCCCAAGGCCCAGTTGAACAGCGCCTTCTTGCGCGCGGCGTCAGTGATCAAGGCGGCGCGCCGCTGCCTCTCGCGCATCATCTGGACGACCAAGCCCGTCAGGCGTTCGGTGGGATCCGGCGTCCAGATCCCGGATTCACGATCCGTCAGCAGCCACCGTCGCCGTCGGTGGTCGAAGCGGACGTGGTCACCGTGTGCCTGGGCAAAGAACTCCGCGTCACCGGCTTCGGTTGTCGGGAACTCAACCAGTCGCGCGCCCCGCTGCTCCTCACCATACCGGATAGCGTTGCGCACTTTCTGGCGCAACTCGCGGTCGGACCACGGCGGCGTTGACCGCGCGTTCCAGTCGCGCAGCGCGAGAAGCGAGTCATCCTCGGCAAGGTCATGACCGAGCGCTACGGCACAGCACACCTCGAACGTCCGCGCATCTCCGCCGCCGCCCTCAATCGCCGGTGCCTGGCTTGCCAGATACGCGCGTGCGCGACTGACTCGCTCGGGGACCGACGCCCCATGGTCGATTGGGTCCCCACCCTGCGCAGCGGGTTCAACTGTCTCTGGGTCACCAAGCACACGGCGCACGTCGGCGAGTCCGTAGCGCCGTGACCAGTCGTAGGTGAGCAGCGTGACGATCGGCGCGCGAGCGCCGTACTGCGGCTTCAGGTTTGGCGTTGCCGGAATCCGAAGCACGCGCGCCGGATCGACGGACTCGGGTTCGCCACCGAGCCGGTGCTGCAGCGCGCCGAGCCAGGCGTAGGTCTGGGCCACGCCGAGGTCGTTCTGCAAATTGAGCGGCTCGGCCAAGAGCCAATACACATGGAGGCCGCCACCCGAGTGCGCCACGACGGACGGCGGCAGCGGAAACGCGTGGAGGCGCTGCCAGATTTCGCGGAGCGGGACGCCGCGCTTGAAGTCGATCTCGATGTACAACGCGTGGAGGCGCGAGCAGTTTTCCAGCCGACCGGATGACCCGTCCTTCCTAGTCGCGATGGCGTGATACAGGTTGAGGGCCGCGTTGTGCCGGCAGAATTCGCGCACCTTCTGCAGCGCGGCATTCGAGAGCGGCAAGGGGATGAACTGCCGGGGGTGCTGCGGCGCGCCTTCGCGAAATGCACGAAGCTCCAGGCATCCCTCTGAGCCTGGATGCAACGCCCGCAGGAACTCAGCGACGGGCTGTTCGCGATACGCGACGGCGCGACCATCGCTCCACCACACCGTCATGCCGACGTCCGCCGGCGTGCCTTCGAGCTCCACGTCGGGGTCCGCTTCGATGCCGCAGGCGGAGGTTGCGGCGAACGATCGGGTGTCGGGCGTGAGCGCCAGCAAGCGCTTTACAAGCACCCTACGCATGTCGCCCTCCGCGTCTGCGTAGAGGTGGCTGGCGTTTCCAGTTCCTCATCGAGACGACCTTGGGCTTTTCTCGGAACCACGCCAAGCAATGCGTTCGCGGGCCGCGCCGACGTCCCGCGCAATACGCGCGAAGTTCTTCAGCGGTGAGCTGGCGCGTCCACCCGATCAACGGCCTACGCGTGCTCATCGCCGGTCCTCGGGGTGTAGGGGTTCTTCTCCGGAACGGCGACGGGCGTCGACGGCGTCAGCCACGGGAAACCGTTGACGATGTGGTAATGCTGCATGGACATATACGTCGGTGGATCGCCGTCCAGCCACTGCTCACCCTTGACGCCGAACTCACGGCGGAACGCCGGGAAGGAGCAAAACTCGCCGGTTGCGCTGTCGAGGACGTCACACGTCCCGCACTCGAAAAACATGATGACGGAGTAGCGAGCGCTGAACGCGCGGCGCTCCTCGTCGGTGAGGACCGTGCGTGGCCGACCTGGCGGATTGACTTCGTCGTGCATGACTCGATGCGACTCCTTTTGTGCCGCGAGCAGGGCTCGCGCCGGATGCATCACTTTCCGCAGAGCGCGCCAACAGGAAGATGCTTGGCGGCGATGACGGGCGACCGCCGGTGTTCGGCGATCGTCGTCGGCAGGAGGTGCCGACTCAGGGCTTCGGGTTCCCTGAACCGCGGCGACTCAACATCGAATCCCCGCGGCGGGCTGACGGCGTTACGGGCTGATGAAACCCCCGTCAACCATGGCCAAGAAACACCCTACGGCATTTTTCGATTTTCCGACGAAAAATTTGAAGCTGCCCAGAAACGGGGGTCTCTGCGCAGCCTCGAATCTGGGCCTACGCTACTCTCGGGGCGGGCACGCAGAGCGCCGCATGCCGCTGCTGATAAAGATGGTGGACGATCATCACCAGGCTGTCGCTCAGCGTCGACGTGCCGAACAAGGTCGCACCTAGGAATTCGATCTCAAAGCGCAGACGCGAGAACTCAGCGTCCTCCAGGTGGCATAGCGGAATCCGTTTGGGGGTGCGTCTGGGAGCATTTGTCGATACCGGAAACTGAATCGTCTTCACCGTCTCTACCCTTCCATCGCGGCTCCATGCCGCCGACGGATCTAGAACTCGCACACGTTAGTTCTATTCTCAATGGCCTCTTGATGTCTGCGGCCCGGTACTTATAGAGGCGCAAGGACTTACGGCAAAAGAAAAGTTGTAAACTTTTGTGTGAATCCTGTGCGCCGCCTGACTTATACTAGGGGTTAGCGCACCCGAAAACACTTCAGTCGGTTGGAAAACGGAAGGTGCTTAGTTCGCGTCCTCGGCGCGACGTCGAGCACCCCCACGCGGTACGAAGGTTAAGACGCGAAGGTGCGATTAGTTCACGCTCAGCAGGCTTCCGAGGGGCCGTGAGAGGTGAGCTATGTCGTCTCGCCGGTTTCCGGACTTTTCCCGGATCCATTGGGTGATCTTCAACATCATCTTCCTTGCGCTTATTGCAATTGAAGGTTTCGAGTTCATTCGCTGGAAGCTGTCGACCCTCTTCTAGTAGGTCGGCGTAGTCCCACGCGGGGTTCACTCGTCTTTGGATTCCGTGTGTGATTTGAAGATCGAGTCAACGAGCCGCGTGCATCCAGACGTCATACGCGCGAGCACCTTCAACTGGTCGACGCAGGCCCGGTCCTTCGTCGGCCGCGGATAGTTGACGCGATGGGACACCTCGCCCCACGTCTCCTCCATCAAGGTCCTGACCTGCAATTCGGCGGTAATGTGCGTCTGCTGGTTCGCACGGATGATGTAGTGGACGCTCGAATACATCGAAGTGCGGGTCTGCGGGTCGATGCCGAGTTTTTCGTACAGCTCTGCATATTCTTGATCCCAGCAGATCGCTGTGGGACCGTCGACGATCGGGTAGTTATATTCGTTCAAGATGCCGCCAATGATGCGGTTCATCTCACCGATTTGCTCGGTGTGCAGATGCAGGATCCGCACACCGGCTAAGTCGGTAACCGTCCGATATAGGTTCCCCGCAGTTATGTTCGGCGCCCGACCTGCCTCTTTCCGCTGAAGGGCCTTTCTTTCGAGTTTGTACTTCAGGTCTTCGACGGACTTCACTCGGTACTTAATGAAGTGGATATAGGGCGCGAGGTCCTTGCTTCCCTGGAGGTTGACCATCAGGGTTTTCGCGAGAGTGTCGAACTTATCGCGGTCGCCGTCGTACTTTTTCACCGCGGCGGCGATGGTGTCCTTTTCGGCCGGCGTAAGCCTCGGTTTATTTTGCGCGCGTTTTGCCACGGCGAACCCCGGTCGCAGCTACGACCGCCTGGGCGATCCCGTAAAACGCTTGCCAGGCTGCGTCCTTCGTTGAAGACGTTACCCCTTGGATCAGCAGCAACGGCACCCCTTCACGTTGCGCCTTCTGAATGACACTGCCGAATTGCTTCACCTCACCGAGTTTCAGCTCGCGCGAATCAGACGGCACCAGGTCGGGGCTAACCTTCTTGAGCACGTTTACTATGTCGCTCTGAACGTGCCGCTGGACCTTACCGAGGTAGTAGCTCGCCGAATGCGTCATCGTCTGGCCGTACGTCTTGAACTGCTGCGGGACGTAACCCAGAAAGCGCGGTTCGCCCGTCAGCATCGGCCAGCCATCCGGCGCGAGCGTCTTCATCGATTTCCAGTCCAGCGTCCACATCTTCAGCGTTTGGCCAAGCGTGGTCAGCGCCCGCATCGAGAACAGATCGCATGCAACCGGCACCACGAACCCATCGCAGTCGAGCAGGATCACACGGTTCAGCGGTCCGATGTTTGGCCCCGTGTCATAAAGGACGTAGTCGAACTCGTATTCTTTTGTCAGCGAATCGATCAAACGACTTAGAGCCGTTGTCGCGCGTATTCCTCCGAGCTTCCGCTTGAAGCAGTCCGTCCAAGCGTCACCGAGCGTCTGCTCGAACAAAGACATCCTGATGTCACCTGGGAGCAGATAGAGGTCGTCAACGACAGTTTCGTACGGCTCGACCTTCTGGATGTCCCCGGTTTGGTCAACGATTGGCTTTACCGCTGACCAGATCGTTCGTCCGTCAGGCGTTTCGGACGTGTCGAGAAGCTCGTTGACGACGTCGTCGGCGAGAAAGAACGACGTGAGGTTGCACTGGGGGTCGGAGTCGACGAGTAGGACGCGGAAACCATCAACAGCAAGGGCGGCGCCCACGTTCACTGTGAGGGTCGTCTTGCCCACACCGCCTTTGTGGTTGTAGATCGTCAGCCGCGTTCCGGAGCGCGAGCCGGGCATGTCGCTCGCTCTCTACGTGCGAGGCCGGGCGTCGCTGCGCCCCGAGCGACCCGTGCGCAGGCGACCCTTGCGGCGCTCGCGCCACCGCTGGAGAACTGACTTCGCCGCGTCGCGATCTGGCAGCGCTTCGACGAATTGCTCGCCCATGGGGCTCAACTGCTTGGTGTTGCCCTGTGCGGCGACGAAGTATCCGCTCTGCGCGGCGTTATTAACGGAGTATGCGGTATTCGAAAATTTTCGCTGGGCGGCTTCCGTGTTCAGCTTGCTCAGCTCTGACGTCTTGAAATGGGGCTGCTCGCGGTAATGAGCCAGGTAGTACGCCAGCACCACAATGCGTTCGACGTCGTTGCGCGGGTCTTTCTGGACCACGAACTCCTTGGCGGACGGAACCTGGTGGCCAGAAAACGTCGGCTCGCGTTCCACTGACCGACGCGCCGAGGCGCCCGAGCGTTCACTGAAGCCGCCGCCGTCGGTCCAGGGCTGTACAGACCTATTAGGCACCTCGGCCGTGCGACCGAAGTTAACTTCGCCGGCGAGATCGTAAAACACGATCGTCGATTTCAGGATCCGGCCCCTCGTGCTGTTGTCGAACGCCGTCAGGGCATTGATCACTTGCTGCAGCGCCTGGTGTTCGCTCACCGGCTTGTTGTCCAAACTAGTCACTCCTCGCAATCGCGGGATGCGGTCGCGGAATGATAGATCACGCCGCGCGATGGGCGGTGGCGTTGCGGCCACCGTCAGATCTCTTCTTCACGGAAGCCCTTCTCTAGCAGCAGCAGGCGCCAGCCGTCGGCCATCTCGGCGACGCGTTCTTCGCGGTCGGCGCTGCGGAACACCTGGCTTCGCATCAGGTCCCCGTTGTCCTCGTACGACAACCGAAGTTCGAGACCGGTCTCGACGTCGTAGGCGGCGCACACCAGGCGCCGGCCGCTGCCACCCACGACCACGAAAAACGTAGCCCGGTAGTCGTTTCGCGACGGCGGCGGCTTTGGTGGATCGGGAAACCGGAAGACGTCGGCCACACCGGGAAGTGTAGCGCGTGGGGTGGGACACGGGCCGGCGGGGGCCATGTAGCGCCCGCCGCCCGGAAGTTAGCTGCGGCCGGTCAAGCTGCCGCTTGCACGAAGCCGACGACCTCGAGACCGACGGCGGACAAGTGCGCGGGTGCTACAACCGTTGGGGCGTCGCCCTGGGGACGCCAGCCTTCGCCGATGCCACACACTGCCCCGCCGGAGCGCGAAGCGCGCAGACTACTTGGGCGGCGCGGGCTTGCCGAATTTTGCGGAATCGACGGCCGCGTTCGCCCGTATCTCGCTCAATTGCACGTCGCCACGCCCGTCGAACCAGCTCGTCACGATGTGGAACGGCATCTTCACGCCGTTCACGGCGCGGTAGTCGGAGTAGTCCACCTGCGTCGCGTTTCGCCCCAGCGGTGATTCGGTATAACGCACCTGGCGCACCAGCAATCCCGTCTTCTGATCGAAATAGAGCTTCACCGGCAGCGAGCGTGGCGTCAGGCGTCCCTGCACGACGTCGGCGTCGCTTCCCGCGATCTCCACGGGAAATCCGACCTTCCAGTCTCTGAGCATGGTCTTGATTCCCGCGGGGAACGACAGCAGCGCATCGAGCTTCGCGCCTTCCAGCTCCGCGCCCGTCAGGCCGAGCACCGGTACCGGCGCGCCCGGCACCTCGCTGTAGGCGGCGTTCCCGTCATAGGTCGTGGCCAGGTCGCCGTTGAGCGTATGCGCGATCTGGGAACGCTGCATGGGCGATTTTGCGTAGATGTCTACGGAAATCTTCTTGCCTTCCTCGGCAGAATAACCCTGATAGGTTCCCTTCGCGACCAGGCTGGTGATTGCAGCGACGCGCTGCGCCCCACCCAGCGCCTGCAGATACTTGTCGAGAATCTGCGCCGCGGGCGGGGCATTGGGTGCGTCTTTGACGACGTCGTCGGGCTCGGCGAGGTTCGGCGCGCCGTAGATCCCCGCGATCGTCGGCGTGACCCGGGGATTCGGGTCGCCGCGATGGCACGTGTAGCACGTCACCAGGCGACGCCCTCCGAAATTGGCCTGGTTGAGCGTATTCATCATCGCGATCATGCGGCGAGCCGTATTCTTGGTCGGGCTGTCGATCGCATACGCGGCCCAGTCGTTTTCGGACTGGTGGCAATCGCTGCAGTTATACCCAAGTGACGCGGAGATGAATCCCATCGTCTCCATGAACTGGCTCACGGTGAGGCCCTTCAACACCTGCACGTTCTTGAAGACGTCGTCCGCCATCACGGGCTGCTGCGCTGCCGCGTTCTGCGCAAAAGTCACCCGGGCGCCGAGCGCTCCGATGAGGAGAATTGCCCCCGCGACAATGCTTCGCCTGCCGCCGAACGTCATTGGTCGTCGCACCCTTCGCTCCTCTGGTCTGTCGTCCGCTTGCGTTACTGTCCGACAGTCGGCGGACGATAACATGGATTCCGAACTTGACACTTCCACGCGCTGGTGAGAAGTTCTGCTGGGAAAATGGGGGATCAGGACAAATGACTAGAATCGCGGTCGTAATCTCTACAACTCTGACTTTGGCACTCAGTTCCGCGCCTGCATTCGCCCATCACGGCTTTGCCGGGCGCTACGATGAAGAAAAACCCGTCACCGTTCAGGCGACCGTCGTCGAGTTCCAGTTCACCAACCCGCACTCCGTGATCGTCTTCGACGCCAAAGATGCCAGCGGCAAAACCGAGCGCTGGCAGGCGGAACTTGGAGGCGCCTCCGCTCTCCGTCGCGTTGACGGCTGGACCCAAACCACGCTCAAGGCCGGCGACCAGCTCACCATCATCGGCCCGCAGGCGAAAAACGGCGCGCCCGATATGAACCTTTCCCACGAGAGCAAAATCACGATGACGGCCACGGGGAAAGTAATCCACAACAGCATCAAGGCCGAGCAGGCCGCGCCGGCAGCATCAGCGAACTAGCGTCATCTTCGATATCGCGCCTGCCGGAAGGAGCTGTGCGATGCGGAACAGCAAGAAGGGTGTGCTGGTGCTCGGCCTGACGATGGCAGTCTCATGCGCGTCGGTCGGCTCCAGCTTCGCGCAAGCGCATACCCGGGACAGCGGCCCGCCGAAACCGCCGGCAACCACCACCAGGCCGACGGGAACGTGGCTGCCGAAAACGATCGCCTACATCAAGGGTTCCAATACCGGCAAGGGCAATCAGTTCGGCTCCGCGGTAGCGCTCAGTGCCGACGGTAAGACACTCGCGGTCGGCGCCACTGCCGAAGACAGCGGCGCCAAAGGGGTCAACGGTGTTTCCAAAGACCGTGCGGTCAATTCCGGCGCGGTGTACGTGTATACGCGCGACACCAAGGGTTGGAGGCAGCAGGCCTACCTCAAGGCCTCGAACGCGGCGGGCGGCGCACAGTTCGGAAGCTCCCTGAGCCTCAGCGCCGATGGCAACCTGTTGGCGGTCGGCTCTCCCGGAGAAGCGAGTTCGGCCACCGGCGTTAATGGCAATCAGAACGACGATTCGATGCCGAGTTCGGGTGCCGCTTACGTCTTCGCGCGCGCCGGCGCGGCGTGGTCGCAGCAGGCCTACGTGAAATCGTCGAACACCGGCGGGCCGGATGTAGGCTACCAGTTCGGCTTCGCGGTCTCCCTCAGCGGTGACGGAAGCACGCTCGCCGTGAGCGAGACCAGCGATCCCAGCAATGCTACGGGCATCAACGGCGACCAGAAGAACACAGCTGCAGCCGATTCCGGAGCGGTGTTTGTCTTTACCCATAGCGGCAACAGCTGGTCGCAACAGGCTTACGTCAAGGCGGGGACGGCCACGCCCAATCTGCTGTTCGGCTACTCCGTGGGCTTGAACGGCAAGGGCGACACTCTCGGCGTGGGCGCATACAACGACAGTGGCCGTCGAGGCGCGGTTTACGTCTTCACGCGCAACAACGGGACCTGGTCGCAGCAAATGCGTCTCTTAGCCACGAACGGCCAGGTCGGCGATTACATGGGATGCTCGATGGCTATCAGCGACGATGGCAACACCATCGTCTCCGGCACTGTGGAAGACAAGTTCGCCCAGATCAATGCCGGCGCCGGCAGGGAACTCCTGGACTCCGTCGGCGGTGCCTATGTTTTCGTGCGTGCAGCGGGCCAGTGGTCGCAGCAGGCCTATATCAAGGCTTTCAATCCGCGGGAGAACGACCAATTCGGATGGGCGGTGGCCATCAGCCGCGACGGCAACACCATTGCCGTCGGCTCGCACCTCGAGGACAGCGGCGCCAGGGGCGTCAACGGGGATCAGTCTGACGCCTCCACGGAAGACTCCGGCGCGGTCTACGTTTACACCCGCACCGGCACGACCTGGAATCCCACGGCCTACGTCAAGGCCTCCAACACCAGGCCCGCCGCGGAGTTCGGCATCTCGGTTGCGCTCAACGGTGACGGTAAATTGCTCGCCGTCGGCGCGACAAAAGAAAATAGCGCCGCCAAGGGCATCAACGGCAACCAGGACGATAAGTCGGCCCTCAACGCCGGCGCCGCCTACGTCTATTACTGATCGGCGGTCTAGCGGTGCTTGTGTTTGACGGCCGGGACGTGATCGTCCACGCGACGGCGGCTGCGGTGACGCAGATGCGGCTTCGATTCAGATTGCTTCAATTCTGATGCGCGCTCTCTGAGCTGCTGCAGTTCGTCGGCGACGTGTTCGAGTTCCTGAAGGACGCGGCGTGTGTCATCGAGCGAAGGGGCGGCGCGATGAGCAGCCATCTGGTGTCACTCCAAATGAATATCGTGAATATCGTCGTCGTCGGCGTCGGGCACGCGAGGAGTGCGACGGCGGTCGGGCCACGTGCCACGGGGGAGCGTGGTCACATGCTTGCGCAGACGCTCGGCATACCGTAATTGCCGATCGAGTTGGCCGATCTGGTCAACCAACAGCCGGAAAGTGTCTTCCGTACGCCGTTCCGCCATCGCATTTCTCGAGAGAGCAAACCTCGCGCCCCGGTGACGAGGCCACCGAAGCGCTGTTGCCCGGACATTATTCTGCCGTCAACAAACGCGACTGACTTGCAGCCCGTCTCCACGCCGACGGCCGGAGGGATGGAAAGAAATGGCTGATCGCTGGTGCGATGGCAAGCTGGGCCCGTCGGTTGCGTCACCGCGATCGTTGGACTGCTGACCAGCGCACCCCTTCTTCCACCGCGGCCTGCAGTTGCGCCAAGGTGAACGGCTTCACCAGGTAGGCGATGACTCCCCGCTGCAGACTTTCGACGGGCGGAATCGTCGGATCGCCGGTGGCGAGCACGATCGCCGTCGTCGGTGACGCGTCCCGGATCTGATCGGCCAGCCACAATCCATTTGGTCCCGGCAGGTGCACGTCACAGACGGCCACGTGAGGTTCGTGTGCCAGGAGCGGCAATGCCTCCAGCGCGCCACGAACAGCCATCACCTCGTAACCGAACCCAATCAGCGCCCGTCGCGACAACTCTCGCAGGTATGCTTCGTCCTCGACGATGAGAACGGTGGGACCAGGACCGGGCAACGTGCCCGAACTGTAATGTCGATTTTGTGTGCACGTCTGTCAGCGGAGGGCTGACAGGTGATCGGTTCACGGCTTACTTGTTGGCACTGCGGATGCGCGACACGAACTCGTCGACGTAGCCCTGCACGCCTTTCATCACGCTGTCGCCGTGCGCCGCGGCGCCGCTCCCCGTAAGTCCGCCCTTGTGCAGCAGTTGGGCCTGCAGCAACACCGGGTCTTTGCCATACGACAATCGCGCCGGGGTGTTGGCGTAGACGTCGACGTCGTAGCGCGACACGCATAGACCGTTCGACGCGCTGGTGGTGACGACATTTACGTAGATATAGGTCTCCTCGTCGCTGTAGCGCAGCACCTTGAGGCCGGCGTCCGTGAGGCGCGTCGTCACCATCGCCTGCAGCGCATCCTGCTTCAACCCGCACGCCGCCGCCTGCGCGCTCAGGTCCTCGATGACCACGCCGAGTTGCCGCAGGCCCATGAGCGCCGCGTCGGGCCGCTGATTGATCGCGGCTGCGGGTGCGCCAGCGCCCGACTGCCCCGCTGATGATGGAACCGGAGCCGGAGCGGCCGACGCCGTATCGTTCGCGCCGGGGCGATCGTAGACGAGCCGCACCTTTTCGCCGCCCTTCGGCTCGACGAACTCGATATCCACGGCCAGTTGTTCGGGCGAGGCGATCCGTGAGTACGAGTAGCGAAGCTGACGTCCCTGCTCGACGCGGTAGGTGACGACCAGCCCGCGTGCGTCGCGCGCCGTCATCAGTTCGGTCGTGACGCGGGCCGAAAGATCGAGCGCTTCGACGCGGCCGTTCGGGTGAAAGACGCGCGGCGGCTTGTTGTCCGCGGTGATCGTGACCGCGGTTGGCGTGTCGGCGATCGTCAGCTGCAGCGGCGGCATGCGCACTTCGCCCGTCAGCAGCTCGACGCGCTCCGCATCGTCCACGCTTTCGCGCGGCGGTTGACGGTTCGAGACCGGGCCGCGTCCGGCCGCCCCGCC
>JADMIO010647558.1_pt1 | contig 17120 bp, 16 predicted proteins | sample 8958161 | NCBI WGS metagenome assembly JADMIO01 (sample SAMN16585339, study PRJNA669376) | soil metagenome | isolation source: Crop rotation soil | place: USA: Cullars Rotation, Alabama | collected 2011
GCGGCGCCGCCGAGCGGCTGCACCGCTTCGCGGACGTGTCGGCGGTCGAGGGCTTTCTCGACGAGCTCGCTGCGCGGCCCGCGGAGAAGGGCGGCGCGCTCGTCGTCAGGCTGCCGCGCGCGCCGGGCGCGCGCGAGCAGCGCTGGGCGCACCTGCTCTGCGGGCCGGTCGACCTGGCGGCGCTGCCGGTCGCGGCGGAAGGCGAGTCGATCGTCGCGACGACCGAAGTGGCAGCGCTGAAGGCGCGCCTCGCGGCGACCGAGGCCGAAGTCGCGCGCCTCGGCGCGCTCGTCGAACGGCTCTGCCGCGAGCTCGACGTCAAGCCCTGATCGAGGCGAAACAGGCCGACGAGCGATGCGATTCGACCTGCCCGAGGCCAAGAAGCTGACGCTCGAGATGGTCATCCCGATCCGCTGGGGCGACATGGACGCGATGGGCCATGTCAACAACACGATCTACTTTCGCTACCTCGAGATCGTGCGCATCGAGTGGCTGCACCGGGTCGTCGGCGCGCCCGACGCGGCGGGCGAGGGGCCGGTGATCGTCAACACGTTCTGCAATTTCCTCAAGCAGCTCAAGTACCCGGGGGATGTGCTGGCCAAGCACTACGTCGCCAAGCCGGGGCGGAGCAGCTTCGAGGCGTATGTGACCCTGGAGCGGACGGACGAGCCGGGGGTACTGTATGCGACGGGTGGGGCGAAGACGGTTTGGGTGAACTATCGCGAGCAGCGGTCGGTTTCGTTGCCAGCGCCGTTGAGAGCACTTATTTCCTAAGACACTCACCCATCGCTTCAAGTAGCAGCTTGCAGCGGCAAGCCGACTACGCCCGACTGCTGGTTCTGGTCGTTGGTTTGATGTCGGCTGTGCAGCGATTGCTGTCGACGGCAAATGGCCGGCGTACTCACGTTGACCGATACGAAGCCGTCGTTCGCCGTGCGCTGGGATACCGGCGTGAACGGCCGATGTACGAGGTAGTGCGGTCGTCAGGCTGCGCGGCGCCGCGCGAATGACCGGTTCTAAGCGAGCTCGACTGGTGGTCTCGACCCGAAGCGCACCTTGCACAGCTCGCGGTGAGCGCCCCAAAGGCAGACATTCGCTTCATGTTTCAGATGCGCGGCAGGCGAATGGCCGCGGGGCGGCCTTTGACTGTTCACTTGATCGAGGGGTTCGTCCTACGCGAACACACTGGTCACCGCGCCGTAGAGTGCAAGCAGAACGCCGAATGCTTGGAGCTTCATGCCTCCGACGGTGGTTTCTTCGAGGCGTTCTGCAAGCGACGAAATCTCCTTGTTTGTTGCATCAATGCTCTGCGTCAACGCGCTCTGTGCGCTCGTGATCTGTGCGTTGAGCTTCTCGACTTCACCACGCAAGTGGTCCCTGAGCATTTGTACCGCGCGTTCTAGCTCGTTGACACGTTCCTCGATGGAAGACGCCCGCAAGGAAGCGGTGGTAGCCGACACGCTGCCTGCAGACGCGTGCAGTGCTCCAGAAGCAACGTGCACAGTGACGTTTCGGCTGATCGGAAAGGACTTAAGCCACGAAACGATCGTTGAGAGGAACGACTCGTTGCGAAACAGCCCAAGGTTCTGATCTATTGATATCAGGATGAGTAGCCCACCGGTGGACTGCAGAATGCTTCCGGCGACTTTGTTGACCATCTGCGTGTTGCCCGGGAGGAGAGCTACGGCAACGTAGTGAGCAACGAATAAGGGCAGCATGGCAATGACTGGCCACGCGCGAAGCAGCCACGGCGGAAGAGCGCGCCAGACGATCATCTGGTAGGCGTAACGTGATGTGGGGCGTATAACTCAGCCCCATTCTGCGCTGTAACACGGCTGCTGCGCTCTAACAAGCGGCCGCTCGTCAACCGCGGGGGCGCCTCGCCGGAGAGCTCAGCGGTCTTAAGGCGGTCGCTCACGGACGGCCACTGTCGGCCGACCGTGTGAGTTACGCGTCGCAGCCGGTAGCCGACCTTGGCTGGTGGTGCCCAGATCAAACGTCAGCTTACTGCCGCAGTCTCGTATTCAAGCTGTCGGCCAAGAACTGCCTGTCGCGACCGGCAGCTATCAGGACTAGTGGGTAGCGTCCTTCGCAACATGGTGTCCACCCAACTTAGGTGGGCATTGCACGCTAACGAAGGTCCTCCGGATCAAGTGCATCACGACGAGCGATCACCCGCCGATGAAGCGTCATCTTGGAATGAAACCCCTGTAGATCCATCGCGCGGCAACCATGGCAGCGGGGGCGCAAAGACGAAGGCGCCAAGGAATATAAGTCCGAGCTCCGAGTCAAGAAGCCTCTCCCGCCAGTTGTCACGAGAAAAGACATCGTGGTACAGGGCGACAACCCCAAAGATCGACCAACAAACCCATACCACGTAGTACAGGCGCTGGACACCCACCTCCAAATTTGCCCGATTCATCTCATCACTATAGATGCGTATCCTCGAACGGATCGACCTGCCAAGCCCTGAGCAAGGGCGGGACACTTTTGGTGATTCTAGATTCGCTAAGTCGACTCTCACAGCCGGCCAGACGCGATCGGCCGCCAACCGTGGACGAATCGCATGGTTGGGGCAGTAGATTTGGCACTTGCAACTGGATCCTGCTACTTCGATCGACTGCTAGCTGTGCGCAGCTCGTGCGCGAGATCGAGGTCTGTCTAGGGCGTGAGATCGAGGTCCGGATGTGTCGGCGGGACGATGGTCCAAGCCCCTCCGGTGTGGCCGAGTTCGGACTCGTTGCGAAACAAGGACACCAACGCTTTGGCAGCGGTTCCGCCCAACGAAGCAGTAGACAAAAAGGGCTTCTAGATAGCGCCCGCCGCAGCCCTGACCACCTCCGGTGCAGACGAACGCTCCGCGGACGTCACAACGCTAATCCTCCAACAAGTCCCTGAGGGAGTCAGTCACCGTTGGAGCGGCCTCATGGTCCAGGCGATTGCGTTTCCAGAGAGTGAATCTCGACGGCTGATACTCAACAATCTTGCTGCTGACAACCGTCCCGCGTTCGACTTCTAGCACTATCTGACGCTGGTAAGTCGCACCGTATTGTTCGTCCGGAACATCCCGCACTGTGTTTCCATCCTGCACGCGCAGTTCACCAGAAAACCATTCCGCACGAACTGGAAGGTCACCGATCGGGATCGACAGCGACGTCCCGGAGTATTCGAAGTCCACGAGAAACAGTTCACCATCGTCGATCTTCCAATTAGCCACATAACCTCTGTGGTTGGCCGTGCTAATCGAAAGTCCACCTGCTGCCAGTAGGTCGCGATTCATGGGATCGGAGTAGAGCGGCCGCAATCCCCCCATGTACCAGATGCGGTCAGAAGCTTGAGTGGTCATGGTCCGTCGATGTGCCTGGCGCGGAATCTGATGTCGGCAAGGCGAGACACTTTGGGCGCAGCAACTCTGAGGCATTCGTCACAGCCGTTGGTCATGTGTGAGAGAGCGGCCCGGTCCGTCACGGCAGCGGATCCTGGGGAGCGGCCACAGCTCAAGTCGGCGAAGCGGCGACGCAGGACGTGCCCGACGAAGGCGGCGATCCAGGCCGGCTACGGTTCTTCGCCGGCGCCCCGCAGCCGCGGAGCTATGCCCATTTCCTCGCGTCGCTGGCTGGCTGGTGCGCCGGTGCGCCTACATGCACGATCGCTGCGACGCCTTCTGGCTCCGCCCGACCTGGTAAGCCGTCTCTTCAGTTGCAGACCACCTGCACACCGTTCGAGTGGCAGTAGACCGGTGGCTTGATCTCGGTCGCCTTCAGCAGGGCCTCGCTTTGCTCACGAGTCCGAGCTCCAGCTGCGAGGTTCCGATCGATCTGCTGCTTCCTTCCGTGGATCATCATCGCCATCTGGTTGCATTCGGCGGTGGAAGGCTGTGGCCACGTTGGGCCGTCGACGAAGGTCCTCATGCGGGCCTGATCCCACGAGTACGTATCCAGGTCGCTCCGGACATACGTAAGTCCCAACGATGCGACGTCCGGAGCCAGTTGGCCCGACCGTCCGCATAGAGATACCGCCACGATGCGCGCAGCGTAGGTCTGGTACTCGCTGTCGGGCAGCGCTTGCTTGGGTGCGCTCGTACATCCGGCGAGGGTAAAGGCCATGACGCAGATCACTATTCGAATGCGGTCCATTGGGGTCCTGTTTGAACAGGGGTTGGATTGTCGCGCGCCAACATCTTTCTTCTTTGGAAGAAGTTGTGCAAAAGTGCCTCTAGATGCTTGGGGCGACCCGGACCAGCAGCCCAGCGGACGTGCTCGCCACGCTCAGTGCGAGAGCAGCGGCCAGGACGCGAACCCAGCGGAACTACCTTCTTGCAAAGAGAAGAAGGCTAGATCTTTGATAAAGTAAAACCGAACATCTTGCCTGCCGCTTGGAGCGAAGTAGTCAATAGACCAGTTCTGTTTCGTATGTAGAGCTCGCTACGCGAACTGCGAATTGACCTCATTGCTCTGGGCGTTGCAGAAGGCGAGTTGCCAGAACCACCATGGTTGGCGACTCCGTCGAATCCTCCGTCGGCTGGCGATCCGGCAACCTAGCCGCCGCTCCGAGGCGCACGTGCAGTGCGCGACCTCCGCTGGGAGGCTCCATTCAGATGCCCGAGTCCGCCCCCGACCGGCAGCTTTGCGCCTATGAAAGCAGGATGACCCATGTCTCCTCCTCCGGGTCGAAAGCGTCAGCCCGACGCCAGAAGAGCTGACATTCGCCTGAAGACGACGCTTCGCTCGGCCTCGGATCGGTCGAAAGTCCGGTCTTGGAGCGAACCGGCATCAGCCTCGCGAGCCCTTCCGACGACTGCTTTCGGTGGCACCGGACACTCGCCGCTCGAAGTCGACTGTCGCAGTTCAGTCTTGAGCCGACCGTCGGCGACCGCGCGTGGAATGGCTGACTTGTTGTCGGGCAGCTGCTCGCGAAACGCTTCAGTCCAGGTAGATCAGACTCCGACCACCGATCGGCAGTGCGCAGAAGGCGGACGTTCTGCCAACGTCGCCGAGAACGATCTATCGGGAGGAGAGATCGGCGGCGGCCCCGAACGGCCTCAGGGTGCCTCTCGGGCCACCGAATGGCGCGTCGAGCACGTAGTCGAAGGTCGCTCCGACACTTGGATCTCGTGAAGGCACGGCGGGCCCCAGCGTGCACAGGCCCGCATCGCGTGCAATACCGAGCAAGGCATCCAAGATGCACGCGGATCGCAGATGGCCTCCAGCCTCTAAAGCCAACTTCGGCGAGATACGAATCGCTTCAACTCCTTCGCGCATCACGTGGCTGAGCGGTGTGTCGGCATCTACATTGTCCAGGAGCAAGCCGATGCGTTCGCTCGAGTTTTTGAGATCCGCTTGAAGCTGGACGACAGTCGCGTCATCGACTGCCAGACAGATGTGCGGCTCGAGTTGCAGGGACTCAGCCGCTCGGCCCGCAGCACGGAGATCGCCCGCGCGCGCGGAACTGACCGCGACGATCACCATCGAGCAACCCGAAAGCTGCGACGCGGCGTCGCGTAGAACTTGCGGAACTTGCTCGAGCTTCACCGGCTCCCGAGAGATCTCGATCACCGACCGTTCACCTGGTGTAGTCGGCGTCCAGCGGCGAAGACGGACGGTGCTCATGCCGCCCGCATCCCAATCGATTCAACGGAGCCGCCGGCCGAACGCCGCGAAAACCGCTGCGTAATCGATCCGAATGTCCGGATGATGCGTTCTCGCCATGAAGGCATAGAGCGACGGATTTCGATTCGGCAGTCGTGCATCGACGTCCGCAACCGGAATGCAGAAGATGCCGTGCGGAAGGCGATTGGCGTACGAGAGATGCACGGTACCGCCTTGCAGCACATCGTCGAAAGCCATAGACCGGTAGATCGTCGCGACCGAACGACGGCCGGCAGCGAAAATGAAGTCGAGGCCTGCTGCGTGGCAGATTTCGAACCCTGCCTTGACCAGCGCGCTGAAGACCATTCGACCGGGCGCGCCGTTCTCCACCCCGAGTCGCATGAACTCGACGAGGCGCAGCCCTGCGTAGGCCGGGGGAAGTTGCGTTTCGCCTTCAATCCTCAGCGGCTTTGTCAAGTTGGACTGGATCCTGACGGAGCCAAGCGGACGACCGTCCGCCTTACGCTCAGCCAATATCGACAGTACATCCGACCGGAAATCGTCGGGCTCGGCCACGCGCAAAGCCATTCCAACTTCCGGAACATGCCGCGCATAAGCTGCTGACCGGATTTCGACCGCTTTGTCGAGGTCTTGAGGTCCATTCACGATTCGGACCCGAAAAGGAAGGAGTTCCGTCCTCTCAACGCCACACGTGTACGGTCGCTGAACTGGCACTTGGGCAGTTACGGTCTTCACTTTTCCTTCAGCAGGACGATAAGTCCCAATGCGACTCCGAGAGCAAGGTCGCTTGGGCGTATGCGCGCGGCACTACTGTCCTTCTCCTTCAGGCGGTTTCGGGTCAGGTCCTTCCGAGACCGTGAACTAGAGCACGAGTTTCGGCAGGTCTTTCGATCGGCCGGGGTGCGCTTCTTCGAAATCTCGGCGGCACTTACCGGGCTGGCGTACGTCGCCTTCTTCCTGATCTATGCCCTTTCCGGGGGACAGGGCCCCTTCGCAATGCCCCAGCCTTTGCGGCTACTGATGATCGCAGGAATGCTGGCGACGACTCTCGCGCTGCGATTCGCGCGTCATTTCATCGCTCGGAATTACGAATGGATGTTTCCGGCTGTCGTTGTTTTGAGCATCAGTTGCACGACTGTGATCGCCAGCATGAACCAAACAAGCGAGTCGCCGTACTCGCGGTATTGGGGTCTGTTTTCCGCAGCTGTGATGAGCACGTGCATCATCTACGGCTTCGCCCGCCTGTCAACCGTCTCGACGCTGTTGCTCGCTGCCTTCAACTGCTTCATCACGTTGTGGTTTGCGAAGGACTACGGGGGCGATGCGAAGATGATGCAGCGCCTGATCGTTCATCTTGCGGCCGTCAACGCGATCTGCTATGCGCTCTATAGGCTCATCAATCTGCGGGAACGGAAGCTGTTTCTCCGAGGCAAGCGACAAAGGAGCATCCTGGAATTGAAGCGCGCGCGGGACAAGGCCGAGGAAGCCAGCCGCGCCAAATCGGCGTTTCTCGCGAACATGAGCCACGAAATCCGAACGCCGATGAACGGGATCATCGGCTCGCTGGCACTGCTCGAGTCCACGGATTCGAGCGAGCGGCGTGCGACCTTGGTTCAGGTGGCACGTGAGGCTGCGGACGGGCTGCTGCAGACCTTGAACGAGATTCTTGATTTCGCCAAGCTGGACGCGAAGGGTGGCACTCTCCACATCGCGCCGCTCGACGTGCGCCGGGTGTGCCAGGTGGCTGTCCAGACTTTTCAGGCGAATGCCACCGCAAAGGGAATCGCCTTGCGATTCGATCCGGCTGGTTACGCAGGGGAACTCGGCCCGGTCCACGGCGACGAAGAGAAGCTGCGTCGGATCGTGATGAACCTCGTCAGCAATGCGATCAAGTTCACCTCCGAAGGCGGCGTCACCCTTCGCCTTCGCGGGATGCGTGATCCAGGCGGGAACGTGAGGATCGTGATCCGCGTCGCGGACACAGGGATCGGCATCGCGCGTGACAAGATCCCGCTGCTGTTCGAGCCCTTTTTCCAGATCGAAGCGGGCATGTCGCGGACCTACGGCGGCACCGGCCTCGGCCTCGCAATTTCGCGGCAGCTCGCTCAGGCGATGGGTGGCACGGTGCGCGTCAAGAGCGTCGTGGGCCGAGGAAGCATCTTCACCGTTGCGCTCACGTTGCCCGAATGCCACGAGCGACCGAAGCAGCAAGCGGCCGAGCCTCCGGTGCCTCCGGGCGCGCTCGCTGCCGCCCGCGGAAAGACCATCCTTCTCGTCGAAGACAACGCGGTCAATGCATTCATCTCGGCGGCGTCGCTGGAAAGCATGGGGGTCAAATCCGTTCACGCGGAAGACGGTCTGGAGGCGGTCAAGATGTTCCGCGCGCGCCGATTCGATGCGGTCCTCATGGACTGCGAGATGCCACGCATGGACGGCTTTGCTGCCACCAGGCTCATTCGTGAGTACGAGGCCGAAACCGGTGGCGCACGAACACCCATCATTGCACTGACGGCTAACGCTTTGACGGGTGACCGGGAGAACTGCCTCGCCCAAGGCATGGACGACTACCTCAGCAAGCCCATCGAGCTCCGCCAGTTGGCAATCCTCGTCGCCAAGTGGCTCGGTGGGTCGGCCAGCGACGCTTGTCATGTCAGCGACGAAGAGCCCTCGTTCATGTAGGAAAGGTCGCGGTCTGGAGTTGCTCTAGATCAGCGCATACGTCGTCGTCGCGTGGGCCCCGAGCTTGCCGTCCAAAGTCCGGAATTCGACCTCTCCATAGGAAAGAGACTTCCCGAAGCGAAGGACCTTGGCGACGACGGTCACGTTGGAGCCATCCCCAGGCACCGGCCTCAAAAAGCTCGTCTGCAGCTGCACCGTCGTCATCGGCCTGAACTCCCCCAGCTGCGCGATCATCGCCAGCAGCATCGCCGTGTCGGCCGCCGACATGATCGCCTGGCCGCACAGCACGCCGCCGCCGTGGACGAGCTCGGGGAGGACGGGCATGGTGAGCGTCACTTCGCCCGGAGCGACGGTCTCGACGCGCAGCTGCAGCCGCTTGACGTAGTCCGCGGCGATCCGGTCGAGCGTCGCTTGCAGCTCGGCTGCGTTCATATCCACTCCTCCTGGCGCGGATTCTAGGCAGCGCGCCTGCACTGATAATCTTCGCGGTTCGACTCCAGGAACCTGCGATGAACAAAGTCTTTCCGAGCGCTGCCGCCGCGCTCGCCGGCGTCATCCGCGACGGCCAGCTGATCGCCGTCGGCGGCTTCGGCCTGTGCGGCATCCCCGAGGCGCTGATCGATGCGTTGCGCGACTCGCGCGTCAAGGGCCTCACCGTCATCTCCAACAACGCCGGCGTCGACGGCTTCGGCCTCGGCAAGCTCCTCGACACGCGCCAGATCAGGAAGATGATCTCGAGCTACGTCGGCGAGAACAAGGAATTCGAGCGCCAGTTCCTCGCCGGCGAGCTCGAGCTCGAGTTCACGCCGCAGGGCACGCTCGCCGAGAAGCTGCGCGCCGGCGGCGCCGGCATCCCGGCCTTCTTCACCCGCACCGGCGTCGGCACGATCGTCGCCGAGGGCAAGGAGACGCGCGAGTTCGACGGCCACACGTACATCATGGAGCGCTCGCTCGTTCCCGAGGTCGCGCTCGTCAAGGCGCAGCGCGCCGACAGGTCGGGCAACCTCGTGTTCCGGCGCACCGCGCGCAACTTCAATCCGGCGGCGGCGATGGCCGGCAAGGTCACGATCGCCGAGGTCGAGGAGATCGTCGAGACCGGCGCGATCGATCCCGACGCCGTTCACCTGCCGGGCATCTACGTGCACCGGATCGTGCTGAACGCGCATCCCGAGAAGCGGATCGAGCAGCGCACGCTGCGTGCCGAAGCGCCCGCCGAAACGAAGCCGCAGGCCGCGGCGGCGGCACGCGAGGCGATCGACGCGATCGCCAAGGCAGCGGACAAGACGGGAGCCTGACATGGCCTGGACGCACGAAGAGATGGCGGCGCGCGCCGCCAAGGAGCTCCACGACGGCTTCTACGTGAACCTCGGGATCGGGTTGCCGACGCTGGTCGCCAACCACGTGCCCGAGGGCATCGAGGTCTGGCTGCAGAGCGAGAACGGCATGCTCGGCATCGGCCCGTTCCCGACCGAGGACGAGGTCGACGCCGACCTCATCAACGCCGGCAAGCAGACGGTGACGACGCTGCCCGGCTCGTCGATCTTCGGCTCGCACGACTCGTTCGCGATGATCCGCGGCGGCAAGATCAACCTTTCGATCCTCGGCGCGATGCAGGTGAGCGAGCGCGGCGACCTCGCCAACTGGATGATCCCGGGCAAGATGGTCAAGGGCATGGGCGGCGCGATGGACCTCGTCGCCGGCGTCGAGCGCGTGCTGGTGCTGATGGAGCACGTCGCGCGCAAGAAGGACGGCTCGTTCGACCTCAAGATCCTGCCCAAGTGCACGCTGCCGCTCACGGGCGTCGGCGTCGTCGACCGGATCATCACCGACCTCGCGGTCATCGACGTCACGCCGCGCGGCCTGCAGGTGCAGGAAGTCGCCGAAGGCGTGTCGCGCGACGAGCTGCGGGCAAAGACCGGCGCGCCGCTGCTGTTCTGACCGGACGCCCGACCGCCGGGGCGTGCCGCGCCCCGGCGCCGCCTAGCTCTCCTGCTGGCGGCGCATCTCCTTGCGCTTCATCTCGAGATACTCGGTCTGGTCCATCTCGTGGAGCTGCTGCGCGTAGCGCTCGGTGCTCGCGTACCACTCGCGGATGCGCGTCTCGGGCTGCTCGGCCGCAGGCAGCCCGTACGCCGACAGGTAGGCGTCGATCGCGAGGTAGTAGCGCATCGTGTTGCGCTCGAGCAGGCCGAGCACGCCGGTCTGGTAGACGGGCTTGCCGTCGGCCGTCTTGTCGACGACCGTGAAGCCGACCTTGGCGCTGCCGAGCGTCGCCAGATACGTCTGCATCGCCATCCTCGCCGCGAACCCGTAGCCGTACGCGTAGGACATGTGGATGACGGTGCGCTTGGGCTCGATCGGCACGGCCTCGACCTGGATCCGGTAGTTCTTCGTGCTGAGCGGCCCCTGGTCGGCGCTCAGCAGCACCTGCAGGTAGTCGGCGGTCGACGCGCCGACGCGGTACTTGAAGTCGAGCTCGTACGCGTCCTCGATCGGCTGGTCGAACTTGCGGCCGACGTTGAGCTGGATCGTCTTCGGCGTCCCGCTGCTCGCCTTGCAGCGCTTGACGTTGAGATGCAGGATGAGGATGTCGCACCAGTGGTCGGGCGAGACGAGCGCCTGCTGCACCATCGAATAGGGGTAGTCGACGATCGCGTAGACGTCGCCCTTCAGGTCGCCGGAGGTCTCCTTCGACTCGAGCACGAGCGGGCGGCCGAACTGGTTGTTCGCGAACTTGTCCTGCAACGCCGCGTACCGTGCCTTCAGGGTCGCCGCATCCTGGGCGAACGCAGCCGGCGAGAGCGCGAGCGCGAGCGCGACCGAGGCCGCGAGCGCTCGCAGGAGCGATCGGATGCTCATAGCCAGTACTCCCACAGTCGCGAGAACATCTCCTTCATGCGCGTCGAGAGGGGGCGCTTTCGCCACGCCTCGAGCGTGACCTGGTCCGACGCGGCGAGGTCGCTCGCGAACGCATCGCGCATCTTGGCACCGAAGTCGGTGCCGAGGATGACGGCGGTCAGCTCCTGGTTGTGTAGGAAGCTGCGCCAGTCGAGGTTGGTCGAGCCGACCGTCGACCAGACGCCGTCGATCACCGCGGTCTTCGCGTGCAGCAGCGCCGCGCGCCGCTCGTAGAGCTTGACGCCGCCCTCGAGCAGCTGCTCGTAGTGCGAGCGGCCGGCGTGGAAGACGAGCGACGAGTCGGTCGTGCTCGGCACGATCAGCTTGACGTCGACGCCGCGCTGGACCGCGTTGACGAGCGCCTGCATCAGCTGCGGGTCGGGGACGAAGTAGGCGTTGGTCAGCAGGATCTCGCTCTCGGCGCTGTTGATCGCCGAGATCAGCGTCACGTAGATCTGGCTGAACGGATCGTCGGGCGAGCTGCCGAGGGCGCGGACGACCTCGGGGCCGCGCGGCTGCAGCGACGGGAAGTAGCGGCGCTGGGCCGGCGCCGGGCCCTTCTGCGCGGTCCAGGTCGCGAAGAAGAGCTTCTGCAGCTCGGCGACGACGGGCCCTTCGACGAGCAGGTCGGTATCGCGCCAAGGCAGCGCGTCCTTGGGCTCGCCGCCGCGCGAGCCGATGCTCGATCCGCTCGTGCTGCCCGCGCCCGGGCTGCTCGAATAGACGCTGCTGATGTTGATGCCGCCGAGCACGGCGCTCGTGCCGTCGACGACAAGCAGCTTGCGGTGGTCGCGCTGGTTGACCTGCCAGCCCGCCTTGGCGGCGAGCGGATTCACCGGGTTGAAGGTGACGACGGCGACGCCGCCGTCGCGCAGGCGCTCGAAGAATTCCTTCGGCGTGCCGAGCGTGCCGACCGCGTCGTGGATCAGGTTGACCTGCACCCCGGCCTTCTGCTTGGCGATCAGCGCGTCGGCGAGGCGTCGACCGACGTCGTCGTCGTCGAGGATGTACGTCTCCATGTTGATGCTGTCGCGCGCCGACGCGATCAGGCGGAACATCGTCGCGTACGTGTTCGGCCCGTCCTGGAGCAGCACGACACGGTTGCCGACGACGAGCGGGCTGTCGGAGATCGCCTGCTCGAGCGCGAGGTGGCGCGCGAGCACGTCGCTGACGGTGCCGCTCGTCGCCTTGGCGATGATCTCGCGGCTGCGCTCGGGCGAGAGGATGCGGCCGTTCGCTGCCTGCAGGTGCACGTTCGACGGGTCGACGCTCGCCATGTCCGGCGTGATCACCGGCAGCGAGCTGCAGCCCGCGAGCGCGACCGCCGCCGCCGCGCAGCTGCGCGCCAGCCAGTGCCGCATCGATGTCATTGCGAGGGTCATCGGTTCTCCATGCGTTCGGGAAGCGGCCGCCGCGCGATCGCTCACGCCGCGGCGAGCGCGCGCGCGGCCTCGGTCACGAGCGTCGGGCCGCGGTAGATGAAGCCGGTGTAGAGCTGCACGAGGTCGGCGCCGGCGGCGCGCTTGGCGCGGGCGTCGTCGGCCGACATGACGCCACCGACGCCGATGATCGGGACACCGATCCCCAACGCGCGGCGCAGCCTCGCGATGACACGGTCCGCGCGCTCGCGCAGCGGCGCTCCCGACAGGCCGCCGGTCTCGTCGGCGTGCCTGCGGCCGGCGACGCCGTCGCGCGCGACCGTCGTGTTGGTGGCGACGACGCCGTCGATGCCGTGGCGCAGCAGCGCGTCGGCGATCGCGTCGATCTGCTTCGGCTCGAGGTCGGGGGCGACCTTGACGAACATCGGCACGCGCCGCTTGTGCTCGGCGGCGAGCTCGCCGCGTCGTGCGACCAGCGCCGCGAGCAGCGCGTCGAGCGCGGCGTCGCCTTGCAGCGAGCGCAGGTCCTTGGTGTTCGGGCTCGAGACGTTGACGGTGACGTAGTCGGCGTGCGGGTAGACGCCGGCGAGCCCGGCGAGGTAGTCGTCGGTCGCGCGCTCGATCGGCGTCGCCGCGTTCTTGCCGATGTTGAGGCCGAGGATGCCGCCGCTCGAACGAAAGCGCGCGCGGCGGACGTTGGCGAGGAAGACGGCGAGGCCGTCGTTGTTGAAGCCCATCCGGTTGATCAGCGCTTCGGCCTCGACGATCCTGAACATCCGCGGCCGCGGGTTGCCGGGCTGCGCGAGCGGCGTCACGGTGCCGACCTCGATGCTGCCGAAGCCCATCGCGCCGAACGCGTCGATGCAGCGACCGTTCTTGTCGAGGCCGGCGGCGAGCCCGACGCGGTTGGGAAAGTCGAGGCCGGCGAGCGTGACGGGGTCGCGGACGCGGCGCTGCTCGATCCAGCGCGCGAACGGCGTGCGCTGGATCGAGGCGAGCGCCGCCAGCGTCAGGTCGTGGGCGTGCTCGGGGTCGAGGCCGAACAGGAATGGGCGCGCGAGCGGATAGGGAATGGGCAGCATGCGGCCGGCCCATTCTGGCATCGCCGTGCATACTGCGCGCGGGGAGCCCGCCATGGCCGAGCAACGCATCGAGAAGGACACCTTCGGCGAGATCGCGGTCGCTGCCGACCGCCTCTGGGGCGCGCAGACCGAACGGTCGCTGCACCACTTCGACATCTCGACCGAGAAGATGCCGCCCGAGCTGATCCGCGCGCTCGCGTGGGTCAAGCGCAGCGCCGCCGTCGTCAACCGCGCGCTCGGCACGCTGCCGGCCGAGAAGGCCGACGCGATCGTCGCCGCGGCCGACGAAGTGCTCGCCGGTGGTCACGACGGCGAGTTCCCGCTCTCGATCTGGCAGACGGGCTCGGGAACGCAGAGCAACATGAACATGAACGAGGTGCTCGCCAACCGCGCCTCGCAGCTGCTCGGCGGCCCGCTCGGCGAAGGTCGTCTCGTCCATCCCAACGACGACGTCAACCGCAGCCAGTCGTCGAACGACGTCTTTCCGACCGCGATGAGCGTCGCCGCGGTCGAGGCGGTCGTGCGCAGGCTGCTGCCGCCGGTCGAGGCGCTGCGCGAGACGCTCGCGGGCAAGGCCGCGGCGTTCGCCGACGTCGTCAAGATCGGCCGCACGCACCTGCAGGACGCCACGCCGCTGACGCTCGGCCAGGAGATCTCGGGCTGGGTCGCGCAGCTCGACCACGGCATCGCGCACGTTCGTGCCGCGCTGCCGCACCTATGCGAGCTCGCGCTCGGCGGCACCGCGGTCGGCACGGGCCTGAACGCGCCTGCCGAGTTCGGCGAGCGCGTCGCGGCCGAGCTCGCCGCGCGCCTCGGCCTGCCGTTCGTGTCGGCACCGAACAAGTTCGAGGCGCTCGCGGCGCACGACGCGATCGTCCACGCGCACGGCGCGCTGAAGACGCTCGCGGCGTCGTTCACCAAGATCGCCAACGACGTCCGCTGGCTCGCGTCGGGACCGCGCTCGGGCCTCGGCGAGATCACGATCCCCGAGAACGAGCCGGGCAGCTCGATCATGCCGGGCAAGGTCAACCCGACCCAGTGCGAGGCGCTGACGATGCTGTCGGCCCAGGTGCTCGGCAACGACGTCGCGATCAACGTCGCTGGCGCTTCGGGCAACTTCGAGCTCAACGTCTTCAAGCCGGTGCTGATCCACGACTTCCTGCAGAGCGCGCGTCTGCTCGGCGACGGCGCGAGGAGCTTCGACGAGCACTGCGCGCGCGGCATCGAGCCGAACCGCGAGCGGATCGCCGAGCTCGTCGATCGCTCGCTGATGCTCGTCACCGCGCTCAATCCGCACATCGGCTACGACAAGGCGGCCAGGATCGCGAAGGAAGCGCACAAGAGCGGCCGCACGCTGCGCGAGGCGGCGCTGGCGTCGGGCTGGCTCACGGGCGAGCAGTTCGACGCCTGGGTCGTGCCCGCGAACATGGTCGGCGACACGGCGAAGGCGGGCAAGCGATGACGCAGGACGAGCTGAAGCGCCGGGTTGCCGAGGCGGCGCTCGAATACGTTCCGCGCGGCGCGGTGATCGGCGTCGGCTCCGGCTCGACGGTCAACTTCTTCATCGACGCGCTCGCCGGCCAGGCCGGCCTCGTCGCCGGTGCGGTCTCGAGCAGCGCCGCGAGCACGGCGCGGCTCGTCGCGAAGGGCGTGCGCGTCGTCGACGCCGGCGCCGTCGAGTCGCTGCCGGTCTGCGTCGACGGCGCCGACGAGATCGATCCGTCGGGCTGCATGATCAAGGGCGGCGGCGCCGCGCTGACGCGCGAGAAGATCGTCGCCGACCTCGCCGAGCGCTTCGTCTGCATCGCCGACGAATCCAAGCGCGTCGCGCGGCTCGGGCGCTTCCCGCTGCCGGTCGAGGTGATCCCGATGGCAGCCGCGCAGATCGCGCGCAAGTTCGCCGCGATCGGCGGCCGGGCGCAGCAGCGCGAGGGCGTCGTCACCGACAACGGCGGCATCATCCTCGACGTCCACGGCCTCGCGATCGCCGATCCGCTCGCGCTCGAGTCCGAGATCAACCAGTGGCCGGGCGTCGTCTGCGTCGGCATCTTCGCGCGCCGCCGTGCCACCGTTTGTCTGCTCGGGACGGCCGAGGGCGTGCGCACCTTGACGTTCTGATACCAGCGCCGCCGCTCGTCGCTCGAAAAGCGCGTAATCTCCTCACCCCTCGCAAACCCAAGGAAGTCCGTGGCCAAACCCAACTATTCGTTCGAAAAGCGGCAACGCGAGCTCGCCAAGAAAAAGAAGAAGGAACAGAAGGAAAAGGACAAGGCCGAGCGCAGGCTCGGCGTCCCGGGCGAGAGCGAGGCGGCGGCGACGGGCGAGGGGCCGGCCAATCAGCCGCCGAGCGATCCGGCGATGGGACCGACGGGAGGCTGATCCGCGCCGTCGTTCGGGCGCGGCGCCGCGGCGCGACGGCATCGCCGGACCGCGAAGCGCGCCGGGTCGACCGCGTCGACGAGATCGGCCTCGGCGGGCAACGGAGCACCGGCGATCTGCGCCGCGACCATGCCGGCGGCGAGCGACGCCGAGGAGACGCCGCGCGAGCCGAGCGCGGCGCAGACGAAGAGTCCCGGCGCGCGCTCGACGCATCGCGCGCGGTCGAGCCGTCCGCCGGCGAGGTCTTCGCAGCCCGCGATCGATGCTGCGGCGATCGCGGCCGGCACCGCGCCGGCGATCGGCAGCCGGTCGGCGCTCGTCCAGCGAAATCCGACCCGGCCGGCGAGACCGTCGAGCTCGGGCGCGGCGACCAGACCGAGCAGGCGCGCCAGGCGCTCGAGGTTCGAGCGCTGCTCGGCCGGGCGGAGCTCGACGTCGTCGTCGTTCCACGCCGTGCTCGTTCCGCTCCAGACGAGACCGTCGAGCGCCGGGACGACGTGGCCGTTGCCGGCGATCGGAACCCGCGGCAGCGCCGCGAGCGTCGGCGCTGCGATCGCCGTCGTCTGGCCGCGCTGCCGCCGCACCGGCCAGACGCGGTCGCCGAAGAGCGCGGCGCCGCTGCCATCGCAGACGACGACCGCGGTCGCTTCTGCGATCGTCGCACCGTCTTCCCCGGCGACGAGCCATCGCCCCGCGGCGCGGCGAAGCGAGCCGACCGCGGTGCGCAGCCGCAGCTCGGCGCGATGTGCGGCGATTCGCAGCCACGCGCTCGCGAGCGCGCGCGGATCGACCCAGCCGCCGCTCGGGTAGTGCCACGCCGGCAACGCGACGCGCACGCCGGCGACGTGGCTGGCGGCGTCGGCATCGAGGGCGGCGACGTACTCGGCGGGCAGCGCTTGCGTGTCGACGATCGCCTGCATGGCGGCGAGGTCGAGCCGCGTCTCGAGACGCAGCAGGCCGCCGGCGCTGCCGCGCACGCGGTGGCGAGCGATCGCGTCGCGCACCTCGTCGGCCGCCGCCAGCGCGGCGGCGCGGTGGAAGCGCGCGTGGCGGCCGTCGCCGCGATGGACGATGCCGTGGAAGATCGCCGCGGC
>JADMIO011260402.1_pt1 | contig 17116 bp, 13 predicted proteins | sample 8958161 | NCBI WGS metagenome assembly JADMIO01 (sample SAMN16585339, study PRJNA669376) | soil metagenome | isolation source: Crop rotation soil | place: USA: Cullars Rotation, Alabama | collected 2011
GCCTTCTGCGCCGCCACGTCAGCTTCTGACTGCACGTTCTCCAACTGCGCCAGGGGCTGGCCCTTCTTCACGTGATCGCCTTCCTTCACGTAAAGGCGAACGATCTTACCCATGGCGTTGGCGCCGACGTTCACATAGGTTTTGGGCTTGACCTCGCCGGAGGCCGAGACCACTGTCGTCAGGTCCTGCTTGGCCACGTTGCCGGTCTGCACCGGGATGGCATTGCGCGATGCCGACGTGATGGAGAAGCCGACGACAGCGGCCAGCACGATTACCACGCCAACGATGATGAGGATCTTCTTCATGTCTCTCTACGCTTTCCTTGAGTCTGTCCCAGGACGCGGCACACAGCGCCCTCATGACGTTCGGGGATTCGGGTCAGAAAAGTCTACGAGCGGCCTCGGCGATAAGTTTCACTCATCACTCTGGGAGTGCGGAATAGATGAAATGGCACCGGGGATTGAGAGAGATTATAGCAGTGGCGCCAAGCGCTTGAAAGCGTGCGCGCCCGTCACAGCGATGCTGCCGACCGCAACCGGGCGAACGAGTCAAGGGCGGTGGCAGCACCGTCCAGCGCCCGTTCCCGCGAGGTTTCCTGTATCCAGGTGAGGATCTCGCAGCTCCCTTTTTTCGTGACTAGGTAGTGATAGACGTGAGGCCGGGTGCGTAGGTCGCCGATGATGTCGGCCACATAGCCGTTCTGCTCCAGCTGCTTGTGGAAGAAGGATCCGTCCCGCGTGGTCTTCGTGCTGACCATTGGCTCCTCGAAATTCCTTGTGAATGCGGCGTTGGCTTGTTGCGGCCGTCCGCGGGACTTTCGGGCAGCCGAGATCTGATTACCTAGATTATGGGAATGGGTAACAACGTTGCTTTCGCAACGCGTGTTTTCAGGCCATGTACTTGGTAACCACATTTCCTGCAAGAACGACGAGCCCCGGCCGTTCTGAAGCAGGCAAGTTGTGCCTTGACGGGGCAATGGACGGGAGCTCCGTTGTGGCGCATTTGACACACCTTGTCGCGTTCGATTCGGCCTTTGCCGGCTTGCCATTCGGGCTGGCTACAACTTAGAATTTAGAAGCCCCCAGTGTCTCTGCCCAGGACTGGGAGCGTGCCTCAGGAGCTGTTTCTTATGCCGAAGTCGTATCGTTTTTCCGCCCTCATATTCTCGTTGCTCATGCTTCCCGGGGCCGCCGCCTTCGGCCAGTCGCAAGGCAATCCTCCCGCTGATGATTCTTCCAAGTCAAAAAAAGCGCAAGGCACCGACGAAGCCGATCCGCTGAAGCGTGAACTCACGCCGGAACAGAAAAAGAAGAATGAAAAAGCGTTCAAGCGCGAGGTCAGCGACACCTACAAGAAATGGATTGATAACGACGTGTCCTTGATCATCACCGATGAAGAGCGGCAGGCGTTCAAGCAGCTCTCCAACGATGATGAGCGCGACAACTTCATCGAGCAGTTCTGGTTGCGGCGCGATCCCACGCCGGACACCGTGGAGAACGAATTCAAAGAAGAGCACTACCAGCGCATCGCTTACGCCAATGAGCACTTTGCTGCCGGCAAGCCCGGATGGAAGACTGATCGCGGCCAGATGTACGTCAAATTCGGTCCGCCTGACCAGATCGATTCGCATCCCAGCGGCGGCACCTACCAGCGCCCGATGTCGGAAGGCGGCGGTGAGACTTCGACCTTCCCATTCGAGACCTGGCGTTACCGTTATCTCGAAGGTCCGAACCTCGGCAACGAGGTCGAGATCGAATTTGTGGACACCTGCATGTGCGGCGATTACCACATGACCATGGACCGGTCGGAAAAAGACGCTCTGCTGCACGTTCCCGGCGCTGGCCAGACCCTATACGAGTCCATGGGATTGGCAGACAAGTCTGAGCGCTTCACCGGAGGCGGCCTGGAGAACATCGGCAAAGGCCCATATTCGGGCGGTAACACTGATCCCAAGATGTTTGACCGGCTTGCGCAGTTCCACGCGCTGAGCAAACCGCCCTCCATCAAGTTCAAGGACTTGGATGAAGTCGTCAGCCATCACATCCGCTACAACGTGATGCCGTTCGACTTCCAGGTGGACTACGTGAAAGTCACCGAAGACACCGTGCTGGTGCCGATCACCATCCAGGTGAACAACTCTGACATCACCTTTGAAGAGAAGGACGGAGTCGCGCGCGGCGTGGTGAACATCTTCGGTCGGGTGACCACACTGACCGGGCGCATCGCCCAGACCTTTGAGGACACGGTCTCGGTGGAAGTGCCTGCCGAACTGCGTGACAAGACGGCAAAGAACAAGTCCATCTACTGGAAGGCTCTGCCGCTGCGCAGTGGCCGTTACAAGATTGACCTGGTGGTGAAGGACGTGAAGGGCAATGAGGGCCGGCTCGGAACCATCTCTCGCGGACTCGAGGTCCCCAACATGGGCGAAGACCGCGGATTGATGACCAGTACCCTGATCCTCGCGGACCGGATGGAGCGTGTTGAGACCAGCCGGGTAGGCGGCGGCAACTTCGTGATCGGCGATACGCTGGTTCGTCCGCGAGTGAAATCGTCCAAGGACCAGGCGGCCGTCTTCAAGAAGAAAGACAGCGTGAACGTCTGGATGCAGGTGTATAACCTGGCGGTGGATGAAACTACCAAGAAGTCGCAAGGCACGGTGGAATACGAGATCGTGAACACCACCACGAACAAGTCCGTCGTCTCCGCGAAGGATGACGCCGCTACGCTGGCCAAGGGTGGCCAGATGACGGTGGAAAAGACGCTGTCCTTGGCATCGCTCGAACCCGGCACCTATCAGATCACCATCAAGGTGAACGATCTGGTGGCCAAGCAGAGCCTGCCGCCGCAGTCAGCCAAGTTCGTCGTGGAACAGTAAACGTCAGCGCAAGACCCGTGCGCTACTGGCCGCGGGAGAAAGCGAGGCGCAGCATGGCCCACAACATGAGACGTCTGATCGTGATGCTGTTGGTCAGCGGCCTGTGTGGGACTGCGTGTGCGCGCTCGCTGACGGATTCTGCCATCACCGGCCATGTGAAGGACTCCGAAGGCAAGCCGCAGATGGGTGCCCTCATTGAGATCTTCACCTCGGCCTCGGTACAACCTCTCAAGACATTCACTGACGCCAAGGGCTACTACGCCGTCAAGGGCCTGCCCGCCGGCAACTATTTCGTGAAGGCGACGGCGACCTCGTTCCTGCCGTCACTGCGAGAGAACATTGACGTGAAACCCGGCGCCACAGCATTGGTGAACCTCACGCTCAATACTCTGGTGGAAGCTTTCCAGCTGCTGCCGGCACGGCGCAAGCTTGACCAGAACGACGACGACTGGAAGTGGACGCTGCGTTCCGCTGCGAATCGTCCTATCCTGCGCGTGCTCGAAGACGATGGCCCGCTGGTTGTGGTCTCGCATTCTGACAAAGATGCTGACCGCACACTGAAAGCGCGGGTCGCCTTCATCGCCGGTTCCAGCGGAGACGCCATGAACGGCTCTGACGTGAAGACGAACTTCACGCTGGAGCAATCTATCTTCGGCACGGGCACCATGCAGTTCAATGGCAATGTCGGTTATAACGCTGGTTATGCTACCGGCATCGTGCGCGCTGCCTACAAGCGGGAGACGCCGGACGGTTCCCACGCAGAGATCGCCGTCACCGCGCGCCACTTCGCCACCCCGGACACCGCTTTGCACCATGCTGCGCTGAATGCGCTCGCGGTCACCATGGCGGACGGCTTCACCGTCGGCGACTTCCTCGAAGTGAACGCTGGCAGCGAATTACAGGCGGTCCAGTTCCGCGGGCGTGTCCTCGCACTGCGTCCCTTCGGCTCTGTTGCCGCGCATCTGAGCGACAGCACGGTCGTCGAATACCGCTACGCCACATCGATGCCGAACACGCGCATGGCCAAGGGGTTTGATTCTTCGCCCATGGACCTGTCTGAGACCAATCCGCGCGTCTCGATGCTCAACGGCCAGCCGCTGCTCGAGCGCGGACAGCACCATGAGATCTCGTTCGCGCGCAAGCTGGGCAAGAACAATCTGCAGGTGGCCTATTTCAATGACCACGTCGCTGATCCCGCTCTCACCGGAGTAGGCGGCAGCCTCGGGCTGCTCACCAACGACATCGAGGCCAGTGATTTCCTGCCCGATCCCTATTCCGCGACCTTCGCGTTCAGCGGACGCAGCTTCAGTTCGCAAGGCGGACGCGTCGTCGCCCAACGTAAGTTCAATGACGCGCTGACGGCCACCGTCGACTACGGGTTCGGCTCTGCGCTCTCCGCCACCGGCCAGGGATTCACCCTCGGCGGCCTCGAGCCCAATGACCTCTTCACCCCAGGCTTCCATCATTCGCTGGCAGTGAAGGCTTCGGGCAAGTCGTCATTCACGAAAACGCGCTGGCTGGCGAGCTATAAGTGGACCAGCGGCAGCCGCATCCTCACTCAGGTGGATTCATTCAACGCCTCCGCAGGACAGAGTGACCCATTCCTGAATATCTTCATCCGCCAGCCTATTCCCGGCACTTCATTCCTGCCCGGCAAGATGGAAGCGCTGGTCGACGTCCGCAACCTTCTGGCTCAGGGCTATGTGCCCATGCTCGGCGCTGACGGACGCACCCTCTACCTGGTGCAATCGGCGCGCAGTATCCGAACCGGGGTGGCATTTAATTTCTAGCCTAGCCCCGTAGCACCCTTACTTTTGCATCTAATTAGGAGTGTTAGTCCGAACAACCCCTCCCAAAAAGCGCAAACCGGATTAAATAAGCCGATCTCTCCTGGGCCGATCGCCGGTCCCGCCCCCTCCCGCACCACATCCACCGCAAAGGCGGTATTACATTGAAAATTCACCTGGTAAACCCCAGCGACGCATCCTTTGGGACGGCGGTGATCACACCCCGCTGGCTCTATGTCCTCGCAGCCGCTACCCCTCCAGAGTTCGGCGAACCAGTGATCTGTGACGAGACCCTCCAGCACCTTGATATCGACAGCGTTCGCCCCGGCGACGTAGTCGGACTCGGCATCCACACCGGCAATGCCACCCGCGGATACGTCCTGGGTAATCGTTTGCGCGAGCGCGGAGCGACGGTCATATTCGGCGGCATCCATTCCACTCTCTATCCCGACGAAGTCATGAAGCTGGGCGGAGCCCACGCCGTCGTGCGCGGCGATGGCGATGTCGCGTGGGGACACGCACTGCGCGATCTGCGTGACGGCAGGCTGCAGACCCGATACGAAGGCGGACGAGTCGATGCGAGCCAATTTGTCGCGGCACGCTGGGACCTGTTGCCGGACGACAGTTACATGTGGGCGTCAGTGCAGACAGTGAGAGGATGTCCCAAACACTGCTCCTTCTGTTCCGTCTGGAGGACGGACGGGCAAAAACCGCGGCAGCGTGCGGCGGATGTGGTGCTGCAGGAGATCGTGGCCTTGCGGCGCAAAGGCTTCCGCTTCGTCGCGCTGGCCGACGACAATTTTTATCCTGTCTCGTTGAATGACATCCGCCTGGCCGAACAGCAAAAGAACGCGGTCCGGGTTGCCGAGCTGCGCCGCATCCGTCAGGAACGCTTTGACCTGATGGCAGCGCTGGCTGAGCTTCCCGGCGACATGAATTTCTTCACCCAGATCACTATGGAAGCGGCCGAAGATCCCCAGTTCCTGGATGCGATGCATGCCGCCCGCATCCGCGGGGCCTTGGTCGGCATAGAGTCAGTCACCCCCGAGGGATTGAAGAGTGTCTTCAAGGACTTTAACTGTTCCGGCGAAGACCTGGTAGCGCGGCTCCAGCAGTTCCGCAGCCACGGCGTGCAGGTGCTGGGGTCGTTCATCTTCGGACTGCCCACTGACCGTCAAGACACCTTCGAGGCCACGCGCGAGCTGGCGCAACGTGCGGGCGTCGCCTTCGCCCAATTTGTCATGCTCACTCCTTTCCCCGGCACCGTGGACTTTGAGCGCTGGGAGAAGGGGTTCGGCGCGGAGGTACCGACCGTGGAAGGCGTCCCGTTGACCCGCTATTGGCTCACGCCGCCGGAGAAGCGTCCGAAGATGTTCATGCCGCACCCGACCATGACCTCAGACGAGATGCGCGCCCGCACCCAACTGGTGTGGGACAGGTTCTACAGCCTTCCCCAGATATGGAAGCGTTCGGAATGTGCCACCAGCCTGCGTGCCCGGCTCGCATTCCTGTTCATCTCCAAGCTCTACCGCCAGATGTATGCCGGTACCGGCATCGCCACCGACAGTGCCCGTCGCAGCCATGCCGCGCGCTGGGCGCGATGGCTGGCCAAGCCCTGCCGCCGTCTGTTCCAGGGGAAACCGATGCCGGACCTGAAGGTCCCCGCAGGCTATGCCGCGGCGCTGGTCACCAGCATCCTGCCGCTCGTCGATCTTGGGTCGTAAAGAGTTCTCAACCGAGCAGCCCCTCCACCAGCGCCGCCCATTCTGCGTCGAAGGACGCGCGGTGGAATTGCCGGCCTGCGCGCTCATACCAGTAATCAGCATTCGCTGCCGACCCTTCCTTGCGGTGCAGGTAAGCATGCACTGCCATGCCATCGGTGGTCTCGAGTTCGTCCACCAGTTCGTGTGCGCGGCTAAAGTCACCTTTGGCGTCCCACCACAGCGCAACGAGGGGTATTGAAAGGTCGGAGGGCGGCCCTGCCTGTGTGAGTGATGCGCGGAATTCATTGGGCGTCATCAGCTTCTCCATTTCGCGTCTTTTTCCTGGCTCTCGTTCACCCGGAAACGCGTGATCTTGCGCACCAGCGCGAGCGGCAGCGGCTTGGAAAGCGGGAACTGGATGGAGCCGCTCCGCGTCGGGAACCCTGCGAGTTCTTTGGCGAACGCCTTCACCGCCGACGGCGTGGGATAGAAACCGATGTGTTCCTTGTGCGCCGCATAGGTCACCAGCACGCGTTTTCCTGTGAGCGCCGGCATGCCCCACTTGAGTCCCTCAGTGGCGTCCGGCGCGGAGGCCTTGGTGGCAGCCCGCATCTGCCGCAGTTTGGCCTGCGTCGCCTTCGGCGCCGCCGAAATGTATTCGCTGACAGTCGCGGGTTTGGGTCTGGCGGGCATGCGCCTTTCCAGTAAGAGCCTAACATTCCTGAAGCCAACCGCCAGCTAGAACGTCACCTTCACCCGCGCCGATAGGCTTCTTTGCGGCGCCACCGCCGTCCCCGAGAACACGCCAGCGAAGTTAATGACATTCAGGCGGTCGGTGATGTCGAAGGACGCGATTTGCACTTCGACTTTACGCTTCTCATCCTGATAGAGGTCGGCGCCTGCCGCCAGGTCCATTGCAAAGTTCGGGCGCACCCGTCCCCGTTCTAGATTCACGCGGCCGAGGATCTCCGAGCCGAATTGCGCCAGCAGTGTGCTCTTGTCCTGGTCGCCGATCTCAGCCGGCAATCCGCTGCCATATTCCGCGCCAGTTGATAGCCATGCGCGCGAGAACACCTGCCAGCGCAGGCGGGCATGCGCCGAATTGCGCTGGTCCTGGCTGATGGGGAAGCGGTCGGTGTTGTCCAGGTCATTGGCCTCGGCACTCCCGACAAAGAGTCCTCCGGTGATCGGTCCATGTGCGCTGCCTACTTGGTTGGCATAGCTCAGGGACGCAGTGACGCGTTTCCACAATGGCAGCTCGAGGCGTAGTTCCTCTCCGCTCACGCGCGCGTGTGCGAACGCGATGGGAAAGCTGACGCCGGTATCCAGCAGCACGTCATCATCAGGATAATCACTGAAGTCACGGCGGAAGACGTTGCCATCGAGCCGGATCTTGCCGAAGAGCGTAGTAGTGAAGCCGACCTCATAATAGTTCGCGTGCGAGGGGCGTACCGGTAATCGCACGACCACCGGATTCAGCGAATTCAGTTGCGGAGAGCTCGCCAATAACAGGTTTTCCATCGCCGGTGTCTGGAAGATGCGGTCATAGGACGCGTGCACCACCATCTTCAGCAGCGGGATAGAGCGGGCGATGCCCACACGCGGGCTCCACGCCGTTTGCGAGACAATAAAGCGGTAGTCATCCAAGCGGATGCCGGCGCTGACATTCCACCGGCCCACGTGGATCTCGTCTTGAACGTACATAGAAGGCTCCGCATCCCGACGGCGGTCGGCAAATCGGAATCGTTGTTGCGTCCCCGGCTCGAACTGCGCGGGATCCGTGATGGTGTAAGCCAGCAACTCGTGCACCGGGCCGAAGATCGCATCCACCCCGAATTTCCAGTCGTGCTTCCCATGGTGGCCGGAGACGTCCGCCCCGGCATACGTCTCGCGGTAGCCTCGCTCCTGCATGACGACCACTGGCGTGGCGAGAGCATTGGAATCAAATGCGGTGTTCGCATCGCGCACACTTCCCGAGAGCATCAACAGGAGATTGGGTGACACTACGTGCTGATAGTGCACCTGCAGGTCAGTCTCGTCGTTGCGGATGTGCTGCTGCTGTCCTGCTTGTTGCTGTACCAGTTCATTTGGGACAAGAAAACGGGCGGAATTTCTTGCCAGCGAGATACGGATGCGGTCGCGCTCGGATATATCACGCTCATACGAGCCCGAAAAGTTATCGCCATCAGCATTGTTGGTGAAGTTCTCGAGCACCGGCGGATCGAGGTAGCGGTCGGTATGGAATCCATCGGCCGTACCGGCGAACACGTTCTTCCCTTGCGCATAGGAGAGTACTGCCGAACCCCCCGCCGTCCTGAAACTGCCTCCATTCACGTTGAGCAGCCCGTGGAAGCCGGCGGGTTGGTTGGTAGTCGTGGTCAACTCGATCACGCCACCGAGCTTGCGCCCATATTCCGCCGGGTAGCCGCTGGTGAACACCCGCACCGATTCGAGATCATCAGCATCCACCATCGGCGCGAACGCCGGCGAACGGTTCTGCGTCACGGGCAGGCCGTTTACGACGTATTGCACGTCATACTCCGAGCCGCGTGGATGCAGCACTCCATTGGCTTCATAGAGCCAGCCCGGCTGCTCGTTCACTAGATCAGAAAGCTGGCGACCCAGCTGGTTGGGAAGCTTTTCGGCGATCGCCTGTCGTCCGACGGAATAGACCGTGCCTGCGCCCTGGGTGTCGAGCGGCGTGGCTGCATCCGTGACTTGCACGGCGGTTGCAACTTGGGCCAGGCTTAGGCGAGCGAAGACGTTGGTGGGCACCTCAGATTGGACGCTGAAGGTCTGTTCCCATGCCCCGAAGCCGGTCGCATGCAGCGTCAGCGTGTACTTGCCGAAGGGTAGGTTGCGAATGAGGAGTCGGCCATCTGCCGGGATACTCAGCGAGCGCTGGTACTGGTTGGCACGGCTGACGATGTCGGCCTGCGCCATCACCGCCGCTCCCTGCGGATCGACCACGCTGAGGCGCAACTCCCCGCGCACCTGCGCCCTCGCGGAAGTGGCGATCCACAAGGAAAGTACTAAACAGATTGAGGCTGCAACGGAAGCCTTCATGGACGCGAGCGCTCAACTAGTCGCCACAAGCGCTAAAGAAGTTGGATGCAGGAACTCTGCTACGGGACAGCCATCCCTGAACCATGGACACTGCTGAGAAACCAGAAAAGTTGGTGAGCGCGGAAGGAATCGAACCTTCAACCTACTGATTCCGAATCAACAACCAAAACCAAATGGTTTCAATGATTTCCCGAGCATTTCCGCAAGCAGAAATAGGCACTTTTAGGCACGGTTGTTATGAAATTTGTTACGAAGTTAGACCCTTCAACCTGTGGATCGATCCCCTGTTGCTCAGCATTCGACCGATTGTGCTAGTTAGCACCAAAAGCTGATGCGAGATTGTGACCACTCATGATTGGGCATTGTGGCCAGACCTGCTGAACCATCATCGTGTGCACCTTCGCACGCGTAATCGCGACCATCAGAATCTTTCTGCTGCGCCGGTAAGGTGGCTTGTCGTCGCGCCACACGAAATTGGATACAAGTTTTGTTCCATCGTGCCGATCTCTGCGAACGACGATGACGCCATCGAACTGCTTGCCTTTAGCCTTGTGAATTGTCATGACTTGGATGCCATCCGGATCGTCCACGCCGTCGAGAATGAGATCCTGGGTCAAGGCGTTATCGAGAACTTCCCGCGCTCGGAGATACGAAGAAGTAATCTCCCAAGCCGCGCTCAGACCCGTTGCGATACGTTTTCCCCGATTGAATGCAACCAAGTAGTCGAGATGCGTTGCGACGTTTTGGAAGACAGGTTCGCCCGAAGAGCGCAAGCTGGACTTTACGAGGACCCAATCGCGCGCTGGATCGCCCGAGAATGCGCTTGTATTAAGGGAAGTCAACAGTTTTTGGAGCGCTTTCACCAACCCCGCATTACTGACTTTTCCTCCCCGACACTTCGTCGCCCAGCCGAGTAGCTGATCGGCGCTAGACTTCGATCCAGCCGCCTTTTTGAGATCGCATAACAGCATCAATGCTTCTGCTAACTGCAACCCAATCGCGGTAGCTTCCTTCGGTTCAAGCAAGAACGCGGCAAAACGAGCCGCGAGTCGAGCCTCGTCTTCATCGAACATCAATTTGTGGGGGACTGGTTTTTCGCCTGCATTTAAGGCCGCAGATACCTTTGCCGCTTCCGCCGCGGTGGGGACAAAAATTCCAATGGTCTTCGCCCATTGGTTCGTCTCCGATCGTATCTGTCTATGTAAGCAGCCCAATGCCTTTCGTAGCGTCGGGCCAAGATCAGCACCCCGGTTGAAGGAAAGATTTGACACACCTTTATATCCATTTGGCCGAACGCGACCGGCGATGATGTCTTGACCGAACTCGGCAATTTGGGAGCCAGGACTTCGCATGTTCTCCGAGCCGAGATTGACCTCCAAAGGGCTTAGTACTGCCTTGATTGCATCCAGTCGCTCTGGTCCGATGCCAGGCAGATGATCGAAAATCTGCTGTTCCAGATCAGCAAGACAGACAATCTGACTTCCTCTTGCAAGCATCTCGATACAACGCCACGCATCGGGCCCCGTGTCCTGTGCCTCGTCAACAATCACTAAAGGAAAGCGCTCCCACATCAACCGGGTGATCCAGGAGCTTCGGGAAAACAACTCTGCTGCCTTTGGAGCAAACAAATCGAAGGCAATTAGTCCCTCGGTAAGGAAGAGCCTTTCGCGCTCCGAAATCCACGATTTCCACGCCTGGCTCTCAGGATCGTTCTTGATGCCTCCATTTCGCACCCGTTCATCCTGCGGCATGAGAATTCTGATCGGAGATGGCGCGCCCAAGAGGTACGCATGTGTTCTCAGCAGATCCCAGAAAAACGAATGAAACGTCTGGACATTTAGGCGACCACGCCCTTCGCGCGAAAGTTCGAAGCGCGCCACTTGCAAAATGCGGGTAACAGCGTTTCGGGAAAAGCTGAGGAACAAAACGTGTTGACCTGGCGCCAGTCCTGCCTCAATTCGAACTAGCGCCTTTTTGAGAGCGATGGTGGTCTTGCCGCTACCCGGCCCACCTATGACAACCGCGTGTCCATTGCAATCGAGCAGCTTTTGCCGCTCTGGGCAGATGTTCATGCCTTTTGATCTCCGCCCGCCGACGCAGTTTTCGGTGTGGCTCCGCCTTCCGTAGCGACCGCCGAGGCTGGGGGAGGCGATACAGGTGACGCGGGATTGGCAGTACTAGGCGACGCAGAAGCTGGAGGAGGCGTTGCCGGGGTCACTTTTGGAACCGGGAAGAAGCTATAAATCGACTTTAGGAATGCCACGGCCGTCTGGGGCAACTCATTTGGCTGACACTCTTCGATGAGACGAGCCGACCAACCAGCGCCTTTCGTCGATGAAAGAATCTGCTGGACAAGCTTCCTCATCGTCAAGTCGTCCTGTGGAAGCGTTGCGGGAATACCGTGGTGCATTGCATCCACTCCGGACGTGACGAGCCCTTGCACGAACGAACGAAGACGACCGACAGGAATTTCTTGAGCGAGCATCTGTTCGAAGCCCTTGTAAGAGTGCTCCAGATTTATGTCCAGTACGTCTGCAAACTTCTTCTTCTCATCTGGGGTTCGCTGCTTCAGATCGTAGAAGCCAAACGTTTTGAGGCCGAGTGCCTTAAAGAATCTGCCGAACTTTGGAATCGGACCATCGCTTTCTGCGTCGAAGATAGTGACACCCGCCAGATCGAGCGGGTTCAGCGAGCGGTCCTGCGCTTCAATGCAACGCGCCAACGCAGGAAGCGCGTGGAATTCCGTTGTTCCCTCGACAAGTATGACCCCTTTGCCCAACATGCACTCAGAAAGACCCCGTCGTGCGTAGCGCTTGTAGTCGTTCTCTTTAAGGCCTGTCGCCTCCGCGACGCACATCGAGTTCAGCGCTCCACCTGTGCCACGTGTTAGCAAGAACGTATTCTCTGGAGTAAACCTTTCGATCACATACGGCGAATGGGAAGTGACGAACGCTTGCGTCGTATGGAGCAATAGGTAGTCTGCAATTCGACGCTGCGTGTGAGGCGGCACGGCGATCTCTGGCTCTTCCATGGCGAAGATCACCGAGTCTGGCTTAAGCTCCGCGATAAATGAAAGGAGCGCTAACACCAATGTATTTAGTGTGCCGGTCCCGGCTTGCTGAAATGGGACTTCTTCTTGGTCTTCTCGCATCGCAAGAAAGAAAGCCATAGTCTTGCGGAGATGTTCGCGCGTGAGTTGCGACACGTATAGCTTCGTCTTTCGCCCTGGCTTCGTTGCTGGCACATAGCTCAATAGCCTTTCTTCGAGAGAACTCAACACCGGCTGCAACTCTGCAGCGTCCTGCTCAATGTCCAGCTCGTGGAGTCGCTTAATGGCCTGCTCCCAAAGCCCCGTCCGAACCTTTTGCAAGCGAAGCAGGACATCCAAGAGGGAGCCGCGCTCTAGACTCAGTGCTCGCGAACCAGTGCGTAGGGCGCGCAGGTACAGGAAACCGAAGAGTCGCTTGATCTCTCGACGCACGGCATCTTTACCACCTTCCGTATTGTTCGGGCTGTGGGTGTAGAGAGTTTCCGCAGTGAACTCGTCTTCTTCGGGGTCGTAGCGCGCCGCCGTTTCGAGCCTGAGGCAAGGAACCGAGATGCCTGGCGCCGCGGCTGCTGCCTCACCAGCGGTCAGCAATCGTTTTTCATCGACATGCCAAAACTCCAGATGGCCGCCGCACCTCTTCTGGACCTCCGGCGTCAGCTCGATGAGGACAACCTCAATGCGGATTGGAATCGCAATTGGGTCTCCTTCCGCCGCTGCTTTCGGTTGGAGGTACTTCCCGTTGTAGAAATCAAATTCCTCGATCGGCGGGAACTTGTTGAGGCGGTCGGGGCCGAGAACAAGATCGAGCGCTTCACATATCGTGCTCTTGCCGACGTTGTTCGCCCCCACGAGCAAGGCGTGACCATCGAACCGAAGGTCAGCCGATTCAACTCCTCTGAAATTTTCAATCTTGAGTTGGACAACTTTCACTGCGCACTCCTCGATGCAACGACCGCTGTATGAGCCGACCCTGTTTTCACGCGCTCGCTGCCTTCGCGGTGGCGCTTACCGGCCAGAGCGGCAATTGCGCCGCTGAGGCATGTTGTTTTTCGTTTAAGGGTGAGACCGGCACACGCGCGACCGTTTCAGGACCTCCGAGTCGTGCCAGCAGCATCTCCGCCTCGACTTGCTTCATATAACCGGCGAGATTCTCATTCATTAGCCGGTCAAGCAACTCCCCTTTTGCCGTCGCGCGCTTCACCCATACGCCATCAAGCAATTTTTGGCGATGCTGCGTTTTTACGAACGGGTTTGAGTCGGTCACCGTCACGGCGGACAACTTCACAAGCAAGGGCAGGTGCTGCCTGCCGCCCACTGCGATCAGCCGAAATCCGCGACCCAGTTTCTCCTCGATGTTTAACAACTGCTGGATGTGCCACGCGGCTCGGTCGCGGTTGGATAATCCGGTCTGAAATTCCTGCGACACCATCCTCAACTGAGGATGGTTCCTGAAGAAGTCTCGCCAGCCATCCCAATCCTTCTGTGTAAACGCGTTCACATGCGGCACGACACTCAATCCTGCCGCAGTGAATCGCTCAGCCTCGGTCAGCGACCTGCTTCTGTTCGCCAGGTGTTCGGCGCGAGGATCGTTAATAGCGTAGGAAAAGTTTGGGGCGGTGATGTGCGAGATGCCGAGCGTCGCTAGATATTGCGCGAGTTCGCGCGCCGCGCTGTGTTTCCAATGCAGTTCGAGTCGGTTGTCCTTCCCAACCGAGAGCAGCAGAATCTTTGCTTCGTCTGCAATGCGGAAGTAACGACGCAGATCGGACGGCGCGCTGAATCGCCGCTGTCCTCTGGGCACGGTCACGTCGAAGGTTGTCAGCGCGACATAGCCGCAAGCGAGGGGCGCCGAGCGGCCTGAGCCGTGGTAGATATGAGGTATGTACGGCGGAAGGTCATCCTCTCGCTGACTGATTGCGTAGCGACCATTCATCCCGAGGCCGCCGGCATCGTGGACAACATCAACCCATCGCGTGGCCTTTGGACACGCTATCCGGCAATTCTCGGGCTCCCCACAGCAGTCGGCGTAGCAGTCGAAGTCAGTTATGCCCCCGCAGATGTCAAACAACCCGCAACCCTGGCATCCCAAACCGATCGGTGTCCCTAGGTCTGACCGCGATGTCTGGCCGAGCACCACCAATGCCATAATCAGACCGCCTTCGCCCGCCTTTTCGCAGCCCTGAGCGGCTGCACGTAAAACGGCTCGGTGGGTGCGGAGACCTGCACGATGAGCACCGGCAACATGTCGCGCAATTCGGGGTGTGCGGCGAATAGGTTTTTCAAGTCCTTGACTGCCTCACCCCAAACTTCAGCAACAGCTTCGCTGCCGTGCAGGACCAGCAATCGCGCGGTCTTGCTCGGATTGAAGATCGTCAGCTTCGTGGCAACCGGCAGTGTTTTGTCCTCGTGCAGCCAGTGGCAGGCATAAGTGACCGTTTCTTCTTCATCGGGAGCAAACAGTGGAGTTGGTTTGAAACCGCGCTTCGCATCGTCCTGAAGCTGACGCTTGAATCGTTCCTCTCGCTTGCGAACCCAATCAACGCCCATGTGACCTCTCTTTCGCTAAAGCTTGAAATACGTATTCGCGACCTACACGCTCCTTTCGGACCAGCCGCAGGCGATGGAGGTTCGAGAGTCGATTGATCCAGCCGGTCTTGCCGATGGGCGTGCGGGTGTGCTTCTTGAACAACTCGGTAGCGGACGCCGCTTGGGCGCGCTGCACGGCGTTGAGCGTGTCGGCATAGGCGGGGTCAAGCCGTCCGAGGACCTCGGCGTTGCGAATACCGTTCTCTTTCCATTCGCCAGTTAAAGCGACCAACCCCTGAAGCTCCAAAACCAGCTTCAGTTCATCCAAGCATGTCCTGTTCAGACCGGTAACGATAAAATAGCGGTCTAACTGGCCTGCCATCGCCATGCGGAGCAACGGGACGAACGTCGCTCCGAAGTAACTGGCCGTGGCGATCTCCACGCCTGACCAGTCGAGCACCACGGTATCACCCGACGTAGTCTCTTCGACCGCGCTCATTATCTTCGGGTAGTCGCGCAGGCCGTCCGATTTGCCCGCCAGAATGTCCTGTCCTGTAACCTCACGGATTTTGATTCGTGTCATTGGCGGTCTCGTGCGGAAATCATCACTCATCACGTTCACTATACTGAGTGAACATGGTGAATCTGTCAAGGAGAAAATTGCGGCTAGGGTCTGGTGGGAGAAGGGGCATCCAGGGCACAGCGAACTGAAACGTGGACGCCAGGAAGCTGCGGCAGATAGCCTGAGTGCTTTCTGCGCTGATCCTGCGTGCGGTCGATCACAATGCTTGCCTCTCCGCTGCGCACCCGCGCCGTGCCCCACAGGTCGGCCATGGCGTGCAATAGTGATGGAAAGCCCATGCCGCTGCTGTCCTGAAATCGTGAAATGCCCGGTTCGATTGCAGCGCGAACGGCTTCCATCGAACTCGAAAGTTGGCGGTAGCTCGGATTCTTTCGTAGGCTGGCAAGTACGCCAATGCCGGTGTCAGCTACGCTGAAGGCGAACCGCCGCCTGCGGACCTGGTACGCCAGCAGTCCAGGCGAGTCGGCCTCGCTGTGCAACCACACGTTGTCTGCCATTTCCGCCACTGCCCCTGCCAACGCACCCGCGAGCTTGGGTGGGAACCCGTTGGTCTTAAGCTCCGCGAGTAGGTCGCGTATACACTGGGACCACCACACGTCGGTTGCCTTCAGCGGCAATATCACGACGGACAAATCCCCGTCGCGCAGCCGCGTCCGGTTGCTGCGATCCGGCCAGCGTGCCGATTTCACCAGCGACCAAACCGGGCAGTGGGCGACCCGAATCGTTGCGGCTGGCCCATCCTTATTAGCCTGTCGATGTAACGCGATACAGGCCAATTCAATGGCGGCAGCCAGAGACATGCCGTTGCCGTTGGTGGAAAAGGCAAGAGGTGATTCTGTCTCGGCAAGCCGCCAGTGGAAATGCTCTACATCCCGGATTTGGATCACGCCTGGCTGCATCTACTCGCAAACTTAGCACGACGCTGGGCAGTGATATCTGCGTCACGCTCGGCCTTGGGCTGGAAGTTTAGGCTGGAAGAGCGCAGGTAATCATTAGAAGGCTGCGCCAAATCGTTGGCAGGCTCCGCCTCGGAACTGGGCGTCGTAAGCCCTTGTTCCTATTGGAATAACCGGCTTTCTAGCATATTCTCGACAGACGTCATTTAGCAAATGAATAAACTGGAAGATCTTCGGCCGAACGCGACTGTCAAGGGCATCCTGCAGGGCTGCCTTATCACGGTGGTAAACATCCAGTGGTACGGCTCGACTGCGGTCGAACTGACATACAAGACCCCTGACGGCAAGGTCGCTAACGAGCTGCTGTACAGACATGACGAGCCGCGAATCGAAGTCGTGGAGCGCGGCCGGCCTTGGAGCTTCGACGGCGAGGGCGCGAAGTTTCGCCTGGTTTCGGAGGCCCACCGTATTCGCTTGGCGCACCTGTTCGACCCTGTTCTAGCCGTCCACACGTCGCTGGTCGAGCCCCTCCCTCACCAGATCACAGCCGTTTACGACTCAATGTTGCCCCGGCAGCCTCTTCGTTTCCTGCTGGCCGATGATCCCGGCGCAGGAAAGACGATCATGGCGG
>JADMIO010909337.1_pt1 | contig 17113 bp, 8 predicted proteins | sample 8958161 | NCBI WGS metagenome assembly JADMIO01 (sample SAMN16585339, study PRJNA669376) | soil metagenome | isolation source: Crop rotation soil | place: USA: Cullars Rotation, Alabama | collected 2011
GGAATGGTTAAGCGGATTCGGCGCGCCGCCGAGCGGAACTTCCGGCGCCAGCAAGTAATGAATGACACTATAACCCGGATTGGGGTTGTTAAAGGTCCAGGTGCTCGCATCGAGAGTTGCTGCGCCGAATTCCGTGTAAGCGACCGAGACGGGCCGATAGGGCGAGTTGAGCTCGATGGGCCGCGAATCGGCAGGAGCGCCGGCAATATGCATTTGCGGGGCAACCGGCCAGACAACACGTCCACGCCGGACAATCGGCGGAGAGTTTGGGTCCACCGGATTGGAGCTGGTAAACCAGGTAACTTCTGCTTCCATCGGTCGTTTGAAGAAGAGCCTCTGCTCGAAATCGCTCCACAAATATGCCTGTGCGACCTGGGAGTCAGGAGTACCGTCGAGCGCTTTCACTATAGGTGTCTGGAATACATTACTTGTGGCTGGATTGATGGCAGCAAGCGGCGGAACTTGAGGCTGACCAACATACCACCTGCGCCGCAGGAGGAACCCGGTCACTCCGTTTCCATACCCGACCACGTCTCCGTAGGCATTGATCGCTCTGGCTTCTGCGGGAGCGAATCCGGAGGAACGCATTAAATCTGCCAGCCGATAAGCCCTTCCATCTGTATAAAGAAATGCCGGAGTAATACCACTACTCCCACCGACAACTTCTCCGGAGTCGTTCATATCCCGCGCCAGGCTGGCAATCCCAGGGAATGTCAGGGACAGCGCAGCCTGCAAATCCGTGCTAGTGGTGCCCGACTGATAATTACGAATCACGGGATTGGCAGAGTCGCTATTGATGCAGACCTGACCGACGTTGTTGATTCCAGCGACCAACGGATAGGCGACACCGCTGAACTGGCCTTGATCCAGTAACGTTCGCGTCCCATCAGAGTTCAGCCTCCAAACAAGGGCATGAGTGAGGGAAGTATCCAATCCGAATACGTCTCCCCGATCATTCAACGCGAGGTTCAGTTGTTCGCCCGCAAAAGAGTTCGGGTAAAAAGCGTTGGTTAGAAAGGTGAGATCCGGACCGCTGAAGTAGGCGAGCACATTGCCGCTCGCATTGCCACCCACGATATCCCCGCCTTCATTGATGACGGGCGCGCAGCGTGGTCCGAACACGTTGGCCAAGGAGGTGACCACGCCGTTGAAATAATAAAAGCCTTGATTGAAATTTCGCCCTGTAATTTCCCCTTTGTTGTTAATGGATATAGCGACGCTGCTGGAATTGAATAAGGGCGTTACCGTCGGCGTTATTCCCCGAACGTCCCACACCACGGCGCGTGCGGATGTGCCGATCGCCGACCAACCCACAATCTGACCATTTTCATTCAAACCCAGTGCCATACTGCGATCCGCACCCGGCAAGTGCGGCAGTGCAATGACCTCGTAATTGACCGTGCCGTCCACAAACAATTGGAAGCTTTGGCTGGTGCTTTGATAATCATCACGGGCGGTGACGGTGATGGTTGTTTGTCCGGCACGCCCTCCGACCGGGGTTACTACCAGCGTGCGATTCGATCCTGAACCAGTAAACGAGAAACCGCTGTCATCGACTACCGCTGGGTTGGAGGAAGTAGCGGTAAGCACGGCGTTATCAACAGGATCATCGACATCATCAAGTGTAATCGCGATTGGCCCGGTCGGAATGTCCCGAAAAGTGGATTGGTTTGGAATCGGCGCAATCGTCGGCGGACTATTAACTCTGACCTGGAAAGTAACGCTCGAACTGGAAGAAGTGTCACTAGCGGTGGCGGTTACAGTGGTTAAACCGGACTGTTGCGAGCTGCCAATGATCGACGAACAGGGAAAAGAGTTTGTTCCCTCGTAGCAGGTTACTAAGAACGCGGTGACGAGCGTAGCGTTGCTGGAAGACACCGCATAGATCAGGCTACCCACAGGAGTGTCCACGTCAGAAGCCAGGATCGGCTGATTGATGTGGCCACCCCTGGCAACGACTTGATTTGTCATAGGCTGGAGCAAGGGAGGATCGTTCACGGGTGTGACCGTCAATACGAAGCTGCTGGTGGACTGCTGGCTGCCGTCACTGACAATGAGTGTAATCGTCGCCTGACCAAACTGATTGGTCGCCGGCCGGATCGAAAAAGTCCGGTTTGTCCCTGTTCCACTGATATTGATGTTCTCATTGGGCACCAGGACCAGATTGCTGGAAACACCGAAGACCGGAAGCGCTTCGACAGCTCGTTCCCCATCGCTCACCGTGAAGGGGAGGGGGCCCAGCAGCGTATCCTCAGGAATGGTTTGGTCGGCCACGAAAGAAATCAGCGGCGCGTTGGTGTCGGGTTCGATTCGAATGTTCACCGCGTGGGCTTCGGAGTTGAAAAAACCGTCATTAACACTAAAGGTAAATTGATCGTCTCCTACCCCATCGGCTGTATAGACAAATGCGCCGGTGTTCGAATTCAGGATTGAAACAGTGCCGCGAGTTGGCGCACTAATTAGACTAAAGGTGAGCGCGTCACCATCGGGATCAGAACCTTGAAGCACATCGGTAATGTCGCGCCCGAGTAGAGTAACATAAGGATCAAAGAGCAGCGGCGACTGCACCCTCGTTGCACCATTGATGGTTAAGGGATGGGCATTTGGGGAAGTGTCTACCGCCAATGAACCGGACAGTTCATCAAAACGCCACAATCCTCCCAGGTTCGGTTCGTTGCCTGTAACCCGGACAAGCATGTTGCTCGCGACCTGGCTCGCTGTACGCGCCACACGCCAAACCCGAACTTCGTCGATTGCCCCGAGCCAATACTCGCTGAGCAAAACTGTCCCAACCTGGAAAGGGGATATTGTTGATGGCAATTCCAAGGCACTGCCACGGCTTGCTTTCAAGGTCCCGTCCAGATACAGCCGGGTATCGTTGGTTTCCCTAACTAGCGCTACATGGTGCCAGTTTCCGAAAGGCCAGGCCACCCCCGTATTCCAATTGGTGCTCGCGCGGATTTGTCCTGCGGCATCAATTCCAATTGTCATCCCTCCTCCTTGTGACAAGATAGTGCGGGGCCCGGAGTTGCTCGGTGAAAATGCCCAGGCTTCGACGGTGTAGTCGCCTTTGTCCAGGGTCACACCCGACCCAATCCCGGCGTAATTATTGATCCCATCGAAGTTCAACGCTCTCCCGATTCCCGGCAGTGGCAGCTGATTGACACGCACAGAAAAACTGGTGCTGAGAGACAAACCGGATTCGTCGGTCACCGTTAGAGTTAGAGCGCTGGTTCCCGTTTGATTTGTGGCCGGAGTGACTGCTACCGTGCGCTGGCTCCCTACGCCTCCCAAAATCACGTTCGCATTGGGGATTAGGTTTGTGTCACTCGAAGTGGCGCTCACCTGCAAAAGAGCTGGGCGGGTTTCCGTGTCATTGACGTCAAATCGCAGCGGTCCCGTGGTTCCGTTTTTTGGGATAACCTGGTTCGGGATATGTGTGATTGTAGGTGGGCTCTGTGCGGCGATAAAGTTTACGTTGCTGACTGCAGGTCCGGCAAATACCGTCCGATTGGACGGTGAAAAAGTAACGCCTGATTTTGCCGGGATGACCAGATTCGTGCCAGTGCTGGCTGTGAGCAGGTAATTGCCCTGGCTATCCGTCGTGGCGGATCCAAAAGAGGCGCTCGAGTTAACTACGACTCCGGCAACTCCATTAGTCTCGAGATCGACAATTCGGCCCGCAATGGGATAAGCATATGGACTGAAGTGAACACTGTCGGCACCGAGAACGAGGAAAACGAAGCCCGGAAATAGATATCCGGGAAGGCTGGCGGTAACACTGCCATTCCAACTGCCAGGAACAATTCCCTCCACACGATAATTCCCGGTCACGTCGCTGAGCGCGCTTTGCGTCCCTGCTGTAACCCTTACGCCTTCCACCCCGGCGCCACCATTACGCGGATCAGTGACCCTGCCGCTGACAAAACCGGAGACGAGCGTAAAATCGACATTGGTTTGATCCAAAGCGCTCAACCGGCTTGTGGGATTGAAGACAAAACCATCACGGCTCGGCGCGACCGTGTAGTTGCCGACGGACAAGTTGCTTAATGTATAAAAGCCATTGGAGTCGGTAAGAACTGTGGGCGTGCCGAATTGCAAGCTCCAGCTATTCAGAACGCCGGTGTCAACGGCGAAATGGTCCAGCACTCGCAATCGCCAGGCTCCTGCTGTCGGCTTGCCACTGAGAACGGCCAAACTTTCCGCAGGCATTGTGAGATCAGGATAAGAGGTAACGAGATTCTCGACGCCGTCCGCTCCGTCCGAATCCTTCAACCGCACTTCCGAGCCGTCGGGGTGAATCAAAGTTAATTCGAGGTCTCCGCGATAGGGATGGACAATATTGACGCTAACCTTTAGCGAGCCAATGGTTCCCTCTCTGGTGACATTATTGGTAACAGTGACCGACCCATTATCTGGAATGGAGACTTGCGGAGCTGCGATCACTGGCGGCAAAACGGCGGTTACGGGAGTGTTCATCAAACCGCTCCCAAGGCTGGTAACGCGCCCGCTGATTTGTCCAAGCCCGGCAATCCGGGCTCCTGAGGCTACCCAGAGTGCGTTATTCGTAATCACGCCGTGCCGCTGAGCGGGAGATGAATCCTGAACAAGAAGTCCGCTGCCTTCATCAAAATGGTAGAGCGCGATCATCCCATTCTCAGACCCGTTCAGGCGGCGATTCATATTCGTCTGAACCGAGTTCGCTGACAGCGCAAGGTTCCAAAGCGAAACTTCATCGACCTGTCCATTAAATCCCAAACCGCCCGTTTGCCCGATCAAAAGAGGTGCGACCGTGGAGAGTCCTCCGGGGTTGCCTTGCCAGGGACGGGCCGCCTTGAGAATGCCGTCCACGAACAGGCTGCCTCCGCTACTATCCACGGTAAATGCGACATGATGCCACAAGCCGTCGTTGATCGTGCCACCATTGGTGGACGTGGAAGAGTCCAGTCGAACAGAATTAAGAGGTGAGCGCAGATAATCGGCCTGAAGTTTTCCCTGATCCAGAGTGACGAAGAAGCCATTTAAGCTGGTGAACCTTTCCGCGAGTATGGCGGTGGTCTGGGCCGTGCTCGTGCGCAACCAAGCGGAAAAGGTGAAGGGAAACCCGTTGAACGCAGGGTCGTCGGGAACTTGAACGTTGCCGCTGGACAAATCCAGCGCCGTCCCTGCGTTGTAGGAAAGCAGTGGCAGGAAAGCAACGCCTGCGCCTGTGGTTCCATTGTTTTTTGACGTGACCAAATCACCCACGGTAGCCCCGACCCCTTCATTGAAACGGTAATAACTCACCAGGCCGGGCTCCGTGCCGGTTAAGGCATTGGTCCAGTTTTGAGCGATCTCAGCATCGCTACGCACAACCGACCAAAGCCGCACCTCGTCCAGATCTCCTTCAAAGGCCTGGTTTGGATCAAATCCACCGCCAATGATGTCCTGATCCTGCCCAAGAACGAGAGTCCCAACACCACCGAGAACATTACCGGCGGCATGGGTGGTGCTGAAGGCCAGCGCGCCATCCTTGTAAAAAAGCAGCGCACCATTGGTGGACCAGGTTATAGCGATGTGATGCCAGGCGCCATCGTTGATGGAAATGCCGCTGGAAGCACTGGGTGAGTTATTCAGCCAAATCATGAGGTTCCGTTGATCGATGATGAGAAAACGGTTGGGATTCCCATCAGCGCCATAAGAAAAAACCGAACCGGCCTTCGTCGTGTTGGTGGAGCGGGCCCAAAACTCGACTGTGATATTCTCCAGTGGAAACCCCTGAACGTTAGTGGCAACAACAGTGGCATTGGTCGTGCCATCGAAGTGGAGCGCGAAGCTACCGAACTGGCTTTGCGCAGCGGTTCGGTCCAAGCCGATTACCAGCAAGGAGAGGACGATGAAAAAACGTATGCTAACGGTTTTCATAAATGTTAGGCGAATCACTGATTGAGCACGGGCGAGTTCACCACGCGGGTGAGCCTGAAAGTTCCTTGAGCAAGAATGTTCGTCCGGTGCAGTCCGTTGATGCGTTCGTTATACAAACCAGCGATCTCGCGCTCACCGTACTGCAGGCTGGAGGCGCTGTTGGTGCCTGCGGGATCGTTAGCGCTGTAGCTCAGTTCGATTTCTCGCGTGATCGGATATGCCTCCTCTTTATAGTTCCGATAGGTTGCATCCAGATTGTCATGATCGGGATGAAACCGATGCTTGAAGGGGTTGGTTGGAAAATTTGGTTCGAGAACAATCGTGCAGCGATTCGTACTGCCGATAGCAAACGCGCCCGTCATCGCCAGCACATTGCTTTTGCCCCCATCAAAATCGAAATCCACAGTGCTAATACGACGACCCACAGGTGAGCCATCGCGCAAGGAAGCCCCGCGGTATTGCGGTATGAGTGAATCGTCGGTTAGCAACACGAATCGCCCGGGTCGGTCTGTAACAGCGCGTCCACTCGGATCGTTCGTGGTGGTGCCGTCCTGCCACATCTGGATGACCTCTTTGAGAAAACGCGCCTGGCCGCCGCCATCTACGTGGACCAGCAGTCGAAGATCAAAACTTGAACGCGTCGGCGTCAGAACCATCGGCTGAGTCGAGTTGGCTTCGTTGACGTTCGTGACAGTGGCCGAACCGACCCACAATCCCGCAGCGGGATTGCCTATGCCGGCCAGGCTGGTCAGCGAACTCCTGGCAGGAAGTAACTTCTCCGCAGTTACCGGAACCAAATAGCGGGTTCCTATTTCATCCGTAACTTCGATGAGGGACCCGTAGGTAGTCCCGGGAAAATCTTTTCTGCGTATGGCCAGGCGCAGATCAATGGAACTTCCGGCAGTAATGTCGAAGCAATAAGGCGCCGGCAAATTGACCCAGGAAAGCCGGTTGTCGGCAAAGGTCTGGTAGGAAAGTGGATTATCGGTTCCGCTGAAAAGATCACGCCAGCAAACCGTATGTGTATTGCTGGAATTATTGATAATGCGGGGCACCAGTTCGGTAAGGACAGTTCCATAATTGAGTCCTTCCCCTAACTCCAAAGTGATACCTGTGGGTCCCTCGAAAGTTGAAGCCCCCAGGCAAAACGACCAGTAGGCCTCTCCTCGTTTCATCGCGGCTGTGGATAGGGCCAGCTGCCATTGTCCATTACTTTGCAACTCGTATACGGCCTGGCCTGAATGCGCCGGTGAGGGCCCAAAAAATGTTGCAAAAGTCGGGGGCGATCCTGGATTCACTGGAAACCCACGAAGGTTGAAAGAATCGGTTATCCATTTCACAGGTCGCACAACAGGAGTCCCTGTAATGGTGAGGGTCGCCGTATTCGTAAGCTTTATGAGATAGGGTTTAAGAGAATGAACCGCGTAAAGCTTAGACAAAAACGACTCCGACCGAGGCGGTGGGAAATAGCCGAGCCATTCGGGATTGCTAAAAGGATCTTCAGTTTGTTGCTGGATGAACTGGACCGACGAATTCTTGCCTACGTAAGTCCAAACACTCGACACCGGCAGCCCGGCAAACACCACATTGATAGAAGTGTTGGTGGGCTCAAGTTCGAGCCAGATGGAATTCCAGCCATTGCGCAGTTGGAAGGTTTGATTGGTCAGTTGAGCATTGAGGCTCAGGGCCATCACCAATAACGTTGCGAAAATACAGAAACGCGTCTTCATAATCGTCATTGCTCAAGCAATTGTGCAGTTTGTGCTCCCGGCATTTTCGGGGCCTCATTCTTTTCCTCTGGAAGCTTGATGGATTCCAGCAATTGCTGATTGATTTGAATGTCCAATCCTTCCTTCACAGAGGCTTGGAAATTTAATTCAGCCTGTTGTGTCTTCATGCGGGTCAGTTGATACCGAATGCTCTCCTTGACCTCTGACAACGGGTTGAAACCTTGTTCCCGTTTTTCCAGCAATTTCGCGATGAGCAAACCCCGGGAAGTCGAAATCAATGGTGCGAACATGCCTGCCTTTTCAACCGGAGTGAGCGCCTCGAACAGTTTGCCATGGTAATCTGTCATGCTGCTGGTCAACCACCCAACATCCCCTCCACGGTAACGGCTCGCTTGATCGGCTGAACGGCGTCGAACGACCTCTGCAAATTCCTGTGCAGTAGCCGCCGCTTTTGCCTCAGCAAGCACGGCCTCGGCTTGAGCCTGGTATTCCAACCGCTTCTCCGGCGTCGCAATAGCGGGCACCTCGAGCAGGATCACAGCGCCACGAACGGCAGCCGGCATTGCGTAACGACTTTTGTTCGCAGAATAGTATTGTTCAACCTCCTGCTCTGTAACCGTTGAGGTACGGGTCGGAAAAGTCGCTTCTTTGTATTGGGCCGCGATGAGATTCTTTATTCGAGACTGCATTTCGGAAGTTCGGTCGAATCCCGCCGCTTTAGCTTTGGCATAGAGCGCATCGGTCGCAATAAGGGTTTCGAGAACCTCGAGTTTCTGAGAGCTAGTCAGATTGTTCCCGGTCTTTCCATGTCGCTTTACTAGTTCATCGCGAAATCTTTCAGAACTAATCTTCACGCCTGCGACAACAGCGACAGCGTCGCCAACCTCAACCCTGGGGGGTACGTCGGGTTTTCGACAAGAAACGATAGTGAAGCATAGTAAAGATGCGATGAAGATGAGATTGGCACGAGGCTTTGTCGTCATATGGTCCTTTGTCTGAGCGTTGTTCCTTTCAGGAACATCAAAGCGCTACCCGCAAACGAAGTTTATTGGCACAACGCTTCCAGCTCAAAACGGGTCACGAGAGCACTAAAGGAAATTTTCGCAATGGTTACAAAAATTGTTCCTGAAAGCGCAATAAAGGTTGCACCCTCGCGGATTCAAACCAGGAACCGGACCCAGAGCGACGAGGAGGATAGCCAGATCGATGACGACAATGAGGACGAAGACGATTGTTGTTGCAGAATTACTGCGAAAACTTTTCCACGGGCTCCTGCAAACGAGCGAAAAGAAACCAACGAGCCCAACGCGAGTAGAAATCGCTCTGGGAAGGATCGGCACATTTTCTCTTGAGCTGTTCCAATGTCCCGAAGGGAACCAGCTCTTTTTCTTTTCGTTCGTTCAATCGGCTGCCAGCAATTCCTTCAACAAAATCGCAGAACCAGGCCGGGACAGGAACCGGGACGTCCGTTACTTCCCAAATGCGCAGCGCGTCCGCGTCACCAATGCTCAGGCAATGCTTGCCGTCGGGGCTGAATTGGACCCAGGTCACCATCCCATTATGTCTTACCGGTTCGTTTAATGAATAACCTGTTAGCGCGTCCCACAGACACGCAGTTCCATCATGAGACCCGGTTAGAACCAGCCGGCCATCCGGGCTGAACTCTGCATGTCCAAGTCTGGCCCTGTGACGCATGAGCCGAGATATGGGCTCACCCGTGGCCGCATCCCAGACGCGCGCGGTTCCGTCATCTGAACAAGTCAGGATGCGACTTCCATCGGGGCTGAAGTGAGCGTTGAAAACCCCGCGTTCATGGGTCAGCGGACGTATCAGTGGTCGCTTTGAATTGAGGTCCCAAATCATTGCCGACCGGTCCGAAGATGCGGTGGCTATACGCCTGCCATCCGGGCTAAACTCGGCATTCCAAATAATGCCTTTATGCCTCAGAGGCTCTGTCCACAGAGGCTGGCCCGTGTCAGTCGACCAAAGTCGCGCGGTTCCATCTAAACTCGCTGTAAGGACTGCTGATGAATTGGGATGAAATTGCACAACGAAGACCTGGTCTTCATGTCGTAATACCGGTCCTACAGGCTGACCTGTCTCTGCGTTCCACAGGCGAGCGGTCGAGTCGGAAGAGCCAGTAGCCACCAGTCGGTTATCTGAGGAAATTGCAATGGCACAAACCCTATCTTGATGCGAAAGCGAAGGAGTCAGCGGTTCGCCCGTCCGTGCATCCCAGACCCGTGCCGTCCCATCCCAGCTTGCAGTGGCCAGCTTCTTGCCATTGGGGAAAAGTTTCATCCGAAACACCTGGCCCGAATGGGGCATCCGTTTGCCTACCTGTTTTTTGGATTGGAGATCGTAAATCTCTACACCGTTATGAGTGGAATAGAATACCCGTTGACCGTCCCGATCAAAAGAAGCGCATGGACAATTGTCTGTGGTAGTTACCACAAGCCTCCGAGGCGGAGCAACCCGAGTTTCCCAGACTTTAACCGCACCATCCTGGGATGCGGTCGCAATATGACGGCAGTCCGGACTGAACTGCATGTCGGTAATTGGACCCTGATGTTCGAAAGGTTCGCTGCACGCCTGGCCATTGAAAGGATCCCATAGCCGGGCCACTCCGCTTTGAGCCCGTGTTGCTAATTGCTTTCCATCCGGGCTGAAGCAAAAATACGAAAACGGCCGGTCTGCTTCTATAGGTCGGCCAAGCATTCGACCCGAAGCGACATCCCAGATTTTGAGTCCCCGATCATACGCCATACTCACGAGCCGTTGTCCATCCTGGCTGAATTCAATCTGCAAAACCTGCCGATCCTGCATCGGCAATTCTCTGATTTTTGGCGAACGGCGGAAATCCCATAAAGCGATGGAACCAAACCATGCAATGGCGATCGTTTGACCATCGGGGCTAAACTCGACTTTAGTTATAGGTCCATTGAGTTTCACGGAAGTATTTACCGGCTGAGAATTCTCAATTGCCCAGACATCCACAATCCCGTTCGTCATGGCCAGCGCTATATTTGAATTATCAGGGCTGAACGAGGACGACAGGATCAAGGAACGCATACCCAGAGGAACCCCTAAACGCGTTTGCCGCTTCAAATCCCAAACCTGAATTGTCGCGTCGGTCTCACGCAGGGCAAATCGGTTGCGATCGGGACTGACAAAACCGTTTTTTTCTGGAACCCCTTTTGGAAATTCGAACACAAGACTGCCATCCGCGACGGCCCATAAACGAGAAGTGCCATCCTGGCAGGTGGTCAAAATGAATTTTTCATCGGCAACAAACGAGGCGAAAGTGACCTTTAGCGGATGAAGAAACGTAGTGATAACGCTACTGGTTTCCAAACGCCAAATTCTTGCTTTCCCATCATCAGTAGCGGTTAGAACTTGCTGGCCGTCTCTGCTAATATCCAGTGCGTTGACCCCGCTCCCATGATTTAGGAAAATCGGTGTGGGAAGAGCGAAGTTACACTCGCTTAGCATTGAAATCAGGCGGTTGGCAGCAGCGTGATCGTTCGTGTTCTGCCGCAGAAAGGTACTCAAGTAGGCCAAGGCATCTGTTCGTTTCCCGTTCGCAACCAGGTCGTCAACCTTCTGCCACTCGAAATCGCGCACATTCCTAGCCAGTTGGATGTTCGCCTGTTCTTTATCCCGATTAGCCGACGCCAGGCGTGCGCTCACCAAAGCAATTCCCGCAAAGCCCGCAGCAAATACCAGGGCCAATAAAGCCAATAGGCTACTGACTTTCGGATTTCTCCGAACCCATTTTGCTATACGTTCGACTGGAGGGGTGGGACGAGCCTGGATCGGTTCCTGACGAAGCCAGCGTTCCAAATCCTCAGCCAATTCAAGCGCGGTACCGTAACGCCGTGCCGGCTCCTTATCCATGCATTTAAGGCAAATCGTCTCCAGGTCCCGTTTCACCAGGGAGTCATGCACGTGCGGTGGAATGAGTTCCTCCTCCACCACTTTGCGCATAGTTTCGAATGGCGTAGGCGACTGGAAAGGAGCTCCTCCAGTCAGTATCTCGTATAGAATGGCTCCGAGACTATAGACATCGGATGCGATGGTGAACGGCTCACCTTTACCGGCAGCTTGTTCAGGTGACATGTAGTTGGGCGAACCCAGCACGTCTGAGCTGAGTGTGAGACCAGATTCCTGAGCCGTAAATTTGGCCAGGCCGAAATCAGTCACGTGTGGTTGGCCCTGCTGATCAATCAGAATATTCGCCGGCTTTAAATCCCGATGAAGTATTCCGTGCTGATGCGCATAATGAATTGCTCGCGCTATCGAGGCAGTCAACTCCGCGGCGAGGCGCGCTTCCATTGGAGCGCCGTGCAACCGCTTTACCAAATCCGATCCTTCCACCAACTTCATCGCCAGAAAAACGCGTCCTTCCACCCTTCCAAACTCGTAAACAGGAACAATATTCGGATGATCAAGTTGTGCCGCAGCTTCCGCTTCGGCCTGAAAACGTTTTAACGCCCGTTCGCTGGCAAATGGCCCTTCCAGGATCATTTTAAGAGCCACGGTCCGATTGACCGTCAGATCTCGTGCCCGATAAATAATGCCCATTCCACCATGGCCGAGTTCCTCCAAAAGTTCGTAATTACCAAACAATCCCAACGAACCTGCGGCTGTACCTTCTGGCGTGGGAATCAACTCCTTTTGGTTCACTGACAAACCGGCTTCCAGGAGGCATCGTGCGCAAAGACCGGTCGGCGCAAACCTGCCGAGCGGAGCACCGCAATTCTCACATGCCTGGTGTGAAGTCTCGTCTGTCATTCTAAGAAGCTCACCAGGCATTAAAGAAAAATGGGTAAGGTGTTACAAATTTTTGACAAAAATCAAATCCACCTTCCGATTTGAACGTCGAATGTTGATTCTTTCCAACTTTGCATTCACTGACTCACGATTCTCATCAAATGCCGTATTTCGTCATCCACCTCGCCCGGCTTTGCAACTGTTTGCGCGATCTCTTCACGCAATAGCTCCCGATACCGCTGCCGAAAACGATGTGCAATGGTTTTCACATTGCTTGCCGTGAGACCGCATTTTGCCGCGAGTTGTGGATAAGGGATCGATGCGGCATCCCCCCAAAGATGCGCCTGTAACTCATCAAAAAGACCGGTGCGCCCCTCTGCTGCGAATTCATCCTTAAGCCGACTTAAGACTGTTTCCAACAATGTGGCTGCCCATTGCTGCTCAAAAATCCTGGCCGGGTTGCTCTCTTCGACCGGCTCAACCTGATAACGCTCTTCGGCTTCGTCATAATCCAGCGACAGCAACTTCAGACCTCCTCCGCGCTTTTGCGCTTGCGCCTTGTCATGTTGGTTGTGAAGAAAATTCTCAACAGAGCTCATCAGAAACACGCGGAATCGTCCACGCTCCCGTGCTGCTTTTGCCACATAGTTTTTTTCAAGAAATCCAGCGAAGAACTCTTGCGTGAAATCCTGGGCCTGTTCGGGAGAATGTCCCCTTTTTCGAATAAAAGCGTAAACCGGAAACCAGTACGTTTGGCACAGCCTCGCTAACGCTCCTTCTGCCTGCTCGGAACCAGAATCGCCCGCAGCAATCACCACACTCCAGTGAGTGGTATGAAATTGCTTGGAAGGTCCTTCAAAAAGCTCGGCACCGATACGTTCCATGGGTGGCATTTGCTCAAATCCGTTTCCGCATATCACCATCGCGCCCGGACGCGCAGTCTTACCAAAAATTGCAAAGCTCTGCAAGGCAATACCCCCAGGGATCACCATAAGTGGGCATCTGAATTTGGTAACGCAAGTTGTTATTCTGGCTACGCGGTTTGTTACCTAGTAACGCGGTTGCCAATCGGCAGCCACAAACCCCCGATTTCTCTTGTCACCCAGCCTGGTTTGGCGTATGACTGCTTTATCCACTTGGCGCGGCAAGGGTTTCCGCATGTTAAAAAGCGCAGTAACAACGCGGTCGGGAAGCTTATTTCGAGCAAAGCGTTGGTGCCGTCGAGCACCTTGGCGGATGCCCGCAACGAAGCTCTGCCGACCGAAACCCTTAATCAATATATCCAATCTATGAAAATGCCAGGGACAACGCGGGGTCAGGAACATCCCGCTTTTACCTTGATCGAGCTGTTAGTTGTCATAGCCATTATTGCGATCCTGGCAGCGATGTTACTGCCGGCCTTGAGCCGAGCCAAGGACAAGGCCGTTGGGCTAAAATGTATGAATAACAACAAGCAACTGACCTTGGCTTGGCGGTTGTATTCGGATGACAGCAACGACCGGATTCCATATGCGTACGTAGACGATAACGATCCAGACGCCAAGTACGCGTGGGTCACAGGCATCCTGGATTTTGACCCCTCTCGTCCGGAAAATTATGACGTCAACAAGAATATAGCTAAAAGTCCTCTCTGGCCTTATTGCGGGAAGAGTGCGGGGATTTGGAAATGCCCTGCGGACCAGGCGACGGTCACAGTAGGGGGCAAAGTTTTGCCACGAGTGCGAAGCATGTCCATGAGTATGTGGTGTGGGGGCAACCACGGGTCCGCTTCGGGCTGGGACAGCAGGAATCAGTGGAAGGTTTACTTGAAGCTGTCAGATTTCCAGAAACCTGGCCCGGCCAACTCCATTGTTCTTTTGGAAGAACGTGAGGACAGCATCAATGACGGCTTCTTTGTCATTGATATGTCAGATTATCCAAACATAGCAAAAACCAGGATGGTAGATTTTCCAGCGGCCTATCATGGCAAGGCTGCAGGCTTTTCTTTTGCAGACGGCCATTCGGAAATCCATAAGTGGCGTGACCCCCGTACTGTTCCCGCTTTGAAAAAGGGACAAACGATCCAATATGGCGAAGCCCAGCCAAATAATCCTGATATTTTCTGGCTGCAAGACAACTCCACCAGATTAAAGTGATTGGAAAATCCACAAAATCCGAACTACGAAATCCAAAAAATGGTGTGCTTTTGGCCCCTTTGGATTTCGAGCTTCCTTCGGCAGTAGGATTTCGGGTTTGGGATTTTGATGAAAGTCAGACTTTCGTGCTTTCCTGAATTATCGAGCTAAAACCGGATACACTCTGCGTGCGGGAACGGTCCCCCTTTCGGCTCTTTTTCCGTGTTCTCCGCGAAATCCGTGGTTAAAAACCGTGACAATTCACCGTCAATCGCGGTTACGGACGAGGTGAGGCTTTCTCTTCGAGGCGCACCGGTCGGTAAGCTGGAGAAAAGCTGCTCCTTCGATTGAGTGTATAACTAAAGTCAGAATTGCCAACGAGCGGGCTCTCATTCTGATCCAGAAAGAAAAGCACGTTCTCATCCCCCTTCAATAAAAGCAGAGCAGGCCCGGCTTTCGCAGATTCCAATCGATAAACAATTGCATTTGGATCATTTTTGCTGCCGCGAACGATGTTCCAGTTTCCCTCGCGTGCCTCACCGCGATGCAGTGATCCTTCCACTTTATATGTCGTTGGCTTTCGACTCTCAGGGTCTTGATATAGAGTGACTCGCCATTTGCTCTTCAATGCACCAGCGGGAACTGAAATCTTCAATTCTCGCGCGATTCCCTGGCAAGGTGTTCGTCCTTCGAAAACTCCGAAGACGCTTGGGCCGGTAGCCAAAGCCGAAATCCGATAAGACATCTCGGGTGGAGAACCCGCTGAGGATGGGTCCACACTTTTCTCAACGTTTTCCGCACGGTTCAGGGTATAACTCCAACCACTGGTTCCAAGTATCAGGGTTCGGTCAGGATCGATCACATGCAGAATATTCGAACTGACCTGGAAGAATGAAACCGCGCCTTCCAAATCATATAAAGTTGTATTGGCATTTGCCCCCTTGCGTATGGTCCACGTGCCTTGCCGTTCCAGAGTCTTTATGTTCCTGGCGATGCCCGGTTTATTAGGAGCCGTTAGACCATAGTGACACTGAAGGTCATAGCGGGAAGGGGCCTGCGTTTTCGGATCCTCATACAGGGTGAGTTTCCATTGCATAATCTCCGGTTCAGGGTCCGACGAAATACGAAATAACCGCCGAATAGGTTCACCGCAAGGTGTAGTTCCGATAAACCGTATAAAGGTCTCATTAACGACACCGGTTTGCGCACTTAACCTGAGGGTCCCACAACCGAGCACGACAAGTAACAAAGCTCTGCAAAAAGTGGTGTTCATCCCTCAACCCTAATGCAAATCCGCAAATCCATGTCAGGAAAATGGTAAAAGATTTGTAAGAGATAGTATGCCTGCTCCCTGTAAGTAGCGCAGGTTGCCAACCTGCTGTATCGCCGATTGCCAATTGGCAGCCGCGGAAAATTCCGACGGCTTTGAATATTTGGCAGGGCGAGTCGGGCCGCTTCACCTCGAACGCGTCGCCACCTTTAAAAACTCAACTTACCGTATAACAACAACCCACTGAATTGAACGGTCACCTGGCCGACAAAATCTACCCCTGGATAATCGGAATGACTGCCCTCTCCTTCGACATTCGCATGCACGAAATTGTAACCCAGGCCAAACCCAACATGTTTCCAGGCTCGATATTCCAAAGCAATGTTGAGATCCACTATCGAGCCCTTGAAATCACTTATCTCAAGATACATTCCATCCACAGCGGTCTTAAAAAAGAGTTTCGAATACAGCTTAACCTCCGCACGAAGACCTACTGCTGGCAACGGAAGCGTTGTGTCCCCTCCTTCTACGACTGATTTGCCGGAATCCGTCTCAATTTCCAAACCATAGCGCAACGGCACGGCATAAATTCCAAGACCAAGCGCCAGGCGCCACCGATCATTTTGCACGAACGCGTATGAATACGTACCCCGAATGAGATCGAAATTAAAAACACTTTGGACGTGCGCTCCGATGGGATACGTCACATCGCCAATCGTCAACTCGCGCGAAAGAGTAGCACTCCCATCCCGGTCGTAACTCGCATAAGTAAAATCGATTTGATTTCTCCGGCTCTCGCCCGGTCTATAAAAGGCATCCGCCCGGAAAACCGCCAGCGTCGAATCGAGGCCAAGTCGATCTTCTCCACTGATACTTGCATTTCCTCCGCCCGACGCACCGAACGTAAGATCGCTGTTAAACGACGCAACAAATCCGCCAAATTGAACGGAACCTTTCTCCCAGGGCGAACTATCCGAATCGGAATCCTCTGCATGCAACCAGGGCAGACTTGCAAACCCAAGAATAACCGACCAGATAAGAGTTCTTCGAAAGGCCTGGATAATAAGCGGCACTCGATAAGTTCTGCTGCCCGATTTAATACCGTTGAAGTTCATTTCACCCTGCGATCAGTTGTTTTGTGCACGATCAGATTCCCATTTTTTCATCACCGCGCCAACTCCTACAGCCTGACGCCAGGTTGTCAATCATAAACGCGGCGCCAGGTCTTAAAGGGGATTAAAAGATGCAGACGGAAATACGAGCGATTTCAGGAAAACTGTAGCCGCCGACGTGAGGAGGCGGAGGCTCGTGACGCTTCGGCC
>JADMIO011631571.1_pt1 | contig 17113 bp, 10 predicted proteins | sample 8958161 | NCBI WGS metagenome assembly JADMIO01 (sample SAMN16585339, study PRJNA669376) | soil metagenome | isolation source: Crop rotation soil | place: USA: Cullars Rotation, Alabama | collected 2011
GCGGCGGCCTGCCTGTCCTCGCCGACGCGGGCGATCTGCTTGCCGTCGAAGCGGTAGCTCTGCGACGCGACGGGCCCCCACGGGAGCAGGACCGGCTCGAACGACGTCTCCGTGGGCTCGTGGTAGCTCTCGGCGTCGAATTTCGTCGCCTTCCCCGGGGTGATCTTGATCGATGGCTTGCCGCCGTCGGTCCCGAAGCTCACCTCGTTCGCGATCGACCCGTCGGCCGTCGCGATCCCCACCTCGTGCCGGAAGATCGGCACCGGCACGTCGCCCGTGCCGAGGCGCAGGATCTCCAGCACCTCGCGGAACTTCGTGGGGGTGCCCATCCGCTTGCGCAGGACGATCTCGGCCTGCCCGTCGCCGGTGACGTCGCGCACCTCGCACGAGGGGAGCATGCCCTGCGCGGGATCGACGCCGAGATCGCCCCAGTAGTACTCCGTGCCCTTGCGGAAGCCGGGGCCCAGGACGACGAGGTAGCGATCGAAGACGAGCACGCGCTCCTTCAGGGGATCGCCCGCGACGTCCGCGAGCAGGTTGAAGCGGGGCGCGCCGCGGATGGCCTTGTCGTGGAGCAGGCCCTCCGCGAGCGACTGCTCCGTCTCGGTGTTGATCGGCGGGAGCGAGCCGTACGCCGCCGAGGACGCCGTCCCCACGATCGCGTCGACGGCGCTCCCCGCGTCGGCGTCGTGGACGAACAGCGCGCCGCGCAGGCCCACGCGCACGAGCTTCGCCTCGGGGATCGACGCCCACGGGATCGCCGCCTCGAGCGACCAGCCGCCGTCGCGCGGGGCCTCGACCACCCTGGCGCCCGCGATCGCCGCGCCGTCCTTCGCCTTCGCGCTCCCGGGCGTCTTGCCGGGATCGCCCGGGTAGAGCGCGATCTCGGCCGTGGCCCCGCCTGGGAAGCCGATCACCAGCTCGACCCGGTCGGCGCCGGGGCGCAGCACGTCGTCGGTCACGTCGGCCGCGACGTAGAGCTTGTCGGCGTCGTAGGCGATCGCGCCCTTCGCCTCGAGATCCGCCCGCTTGACCTTGCCCTTCACCGCGTGGCCGAGGCTCGCGAGGGCCGGCCACTCCTTCGGCACGCCGTCGAGCCGGACAGCCTTCGGTTCCAGGAGGTTCGCCCGGAGCGCAGCGCCGTCGGCGCGGGCGGCGGAGGCCCCGAGGGCGAGCGCGGCGGTGAAGAGGAGGGGGAGGCGGCGCATGCGGCGAACGTTGGACGCAGGAGGTCGACTTTTGTTCCGTGCCCCTACGCGCGCGACGGGGGCAGGGAGGTCGGGGGCACCTCGGGCGGCCGCACCCGCCGGTAGACGAGCTTCGCCAGCTCCACCGCCGGGATGATCAGCGCCGAGAGGCCGAGGAGGAGCAGCCACTGGCGGGGCGTCATCGGGAAGGTCCGGAACACGGGGCGGAGGCTCGGCACGAGGACCGCGATGAGGTGGATGGCCGCGCTCGTCACCACGGCGACCACGAGCGGCAGGCTCACGAGGGGCCGCGACGAGAGCAGCGAGATCACCGGGCTCCGGCAGCTCCACGCGTGGAAGAGCGGCGAGAGCGCGAGCAGCGAGAACGCCATCGCCCGCGTCTCGTGGAGGCCCTCCTTGTCCTGCGGGCCCAGCGCGTAGAGGGCCACCGCGGCCGCGCCCATCACCGCGCCCACGTAGAGGATCCCGAAGTAGTCGCGGCGCACGAGCAGGCCCTCGTCCGGGGCGCGCGGGGGCTCCTTCATCAGGTGCTCGTCGGGCGGATCGACGCCGAGCGCGAGCGCCGGCAGGCCGTTCGTCACGAGGTTGATCCAGAGGATCATCAGCGGCGTCAGCGGGGGCCACTTGCCGAAGAACGAGACCACGAACACGGCCACGAGCAGGCCCATGTTCGAGGAGAGCAGGAAGAAGATGAACTTCTGGATGTTGCGGTAGATGGCGCGCCCCTCGCGCACCGCCTCGACGATGGTCGCGAAGTTGTCGTCCGCGAGCACGAGATCCGCCGCCTGGCGCGCGACGTCGGTGCCGCCGCGGCCCATCGCCACGCCGATGTGCGCCTCGCGCAGGGCCGGCGCGTCGTTCACGCCGTCGCCCGTCATCGCCACCACGTGGCCCTTCGCCTTGAAAGCCCTGACGATCCGGAGCTTCTGCTCCGCCGTCGTCCGCGCGAAGACGCGCAGGCGCATGATCCGCTCCGCGAGCGCCTCGTCGTCGAGCCTCGCGAGCTCGGCGCCCGTGATCGCCTCGTCGCCCTCGTCCCAGAGGCCGATCTCGCGCGCGATGGCCGTCGCCGTGAGCTTGTGATCGCCGGTGATCATCACCGCGCGGATCCCGGCGAGGCGGCACGTCTCCACGGCCTCCTTCACGCCCGCGCGCGGCGGGTCCATCATCCCGACGAGGCCGAGGAACGTGAGCTCCCGCTCCACCTCGTCGGCGATCTGCTCGCGGCTCGACGGCGGCGCGTCCTTCGGCGCGCTGAACGCGCTGATCGAGAGCGACAGATCCTGCGTCGAGCCCTTCTTCACGCGGCGGCAGAGCGCGAGCACCCGCAGCGCCTGCGAGCTCATCCGGTCCGCCTCGGCCACGATCAGCGCGCGATCGGCCTCCGCGAGATCCCGCACCCCGCTCTCGGCGGAGAGCTTCGTGCAGCGGGGCAGGAGCACGTCGACGCTGCCCTTGACGTGCGCGATCTCGCGGCCGTGCCGGTCGCGCGTCACGACCGTCATCCGCTTGCGATCGCTGTCGAACGGCAGCTCCGTCACCACCTCCTGCGAGTTCGCGATGTCGGCCCGCACGATCTTGCCCTTGGCCGCCACCGTGAGCAGCGCGCCCTCGGTGGGATCGCCGAGCATGCGCCAGCGCTTCGTCTCCGGATCGACGTCGAGCTGCGCGTTGTTGCAGAGCGCCGCGGTGGAGAGCGTGTAGCGGAGCGGGGCGGGGATCTCCTTCACCTCCACGCCGTCCTCGCCCGCGAAGACGCCCTCGGGCTCGTAGCCCTGGCCGCTCACCGTGAAGCGCACCGAGCCCGCGTAGACGGCGCGCACCGTCATCTCGTTCTGCGTGAGCGTCCCCGTCTTGTCCGAGGCGATGATCGTGGCCGCGCCGAGCGTCTCCACGGCGGGGAGCTTGCGCACGATGGCGCCGCGCTTCGCCATCCGCTGCATCCCGAGCGCGAGCGTGATCGTCGTGATCGCCGGCAGGCCCTCGGGGATCGCCGCGACCGCGAGGCTCACCGCCTCGAGGAGCAGCTCGTGGAAGGGGCGCGGCGTGCCGAGGGACTCGACGCCGACGAGCCGCAGGAACGGGGGGTAGCCGCGGAGGAAGCCCCAGCCCATCAGCACCGCGGAGAGCGCGAGGCAGACGCGCAGGATCTGCTTGCCGAACGAGTCGAGGCGCTCCTCCAGCGGCGTCTTGTGATCGCCGACGGCGCGGATCATCTCCCCGATGCGGCCGAGCTCGGTGCGGGGGCCCGTCGCCGTCACCACGGCGCGGCCCTTGCCGCGCGTCACGGTGGTCCCCGTGAAGACCATGGTCACGCGATCGGCGAGCGGCGCGTCCACCGCGACCGGGGCCATCGCGTCCTTCGCGAGCGCGGCGCTCTCGCCCGTGAGCGCCGCCTCCTCGGTCGCGAGATCGATCGTCTGCACGAGGCGCGCGTCGGCGGGGATGGCGTCGCCCGCCTCGAGCTCGAGGATGTCGCCGGGCACCACCGCGTCGGCGGGGACGACGGCGACCTTGCCCTCGCGGCGCACGCGCGCGTTGGGCGCGGAGAGCTTCTGGAGCGCATCGAGCGCGGCCTCGGCGCGGCGCTCCTGGTAGAAGCCGAGGAACGCGTTGAGCACGACGATGAGCAGGATCGCGATCGCGTCCCCGAAGCGCGCGAGCACGCTCTCCGTGTGCGACGCGGTGACGCCGACGACGACCGCGATGGCCGCGGCCGCGAGGAGCGTGAGGACCAGCGGGTTGATGAACTGCTCGCCGAGCCGGAGGAGCGAGCTCTTCTTCTTCTCGGCGGGGAGGCGGTTCGGCCCCACCTCGGCGAGGCGCTTCTCGGCCTCCGCGTCGGAGAGCCCGGCGCTGGAGCTCACCCCGACGCGCTCGAGGAACGCGTCGCAGTCCTCCGCGTGCTCGTTCGAGGCCGCCTTCTCCGCGGCCTTCGTCTCCGTCTGCGCGCCGCTCATGGACCGGTTGCGGGCGGCGTCAACGCTTCATCCGCGCCTGCTCTTGCTGCTCCTGCGCCTCGAGCTCGGCGAGCGCGGCGGCGAGCTCGTCCTGCTCGGCCTGCGTGACCTGCTGGGCGGCGGGCGTCGGCGTCCCGGCGACGCGGACCTGCGGGGCCGCCTCGGCCTTCGGCGCCTCGGGCGGGGCGACGCCCATCTTCCGCTTCAGCGCGAGCAGCTCGTCGTCGGCGCCCGCGCTGGCCTCGAGCTGGCCGAACTTGTCGGCGAGCACGTCGCCCGTGTACTGCTCGGCGATCTCGCTCGACGCCTCCGCCTCGGCCTCGATCTGATCGATCTTCTGGCTCATGCGGTCGAACGTCTCGAAGGCCGAGGCGTTGTTCATCCCGCTCATCGTCTCCTGGATGGCGCGCTGGGCTTCGGCGCGCTTCTTCCGGGCGATGAGGACGTTCTTCTTGCGCTTCGCCTCCTCGATCTTGGCGTTGAGCATCCGGAGCGCCGTCTTCAGCTGATCGACGGCGTTCTTCTGCTTCTGCCACTGATCCTTCAGCGTCTGGGCGAGGGCGTCGTGCTCCTTCTTCCTGTTCAGCGCCTCCTTGGCGAGGGCGTCGTCGCCGGCCTTGATGGCGAGCATGGCGCGGCGCTCCCACTCGGCGGCGTTCGCGGCCTCCTGCTCGGCCTGCTTGGCGAGGCGCTTCTCGTCGGCGATCGAGACGGCGACCTGCTTCTTGGCCTCGATGAGCTGGTTGGCCATGTCGATGACGACCTGGTTCAGCATCTTCTCGGGGTCCTCCGAGCGGCTGATCAGATCGTTCAGGTTGGCTTTGATGAGGCTCGCAAGGCGCGCGAAAATTCCCATGGTCTCCTGCTCTCCAGCTACTGCGCAGCGCGGTCCAGGGGGCGCGAGGCCCCGTCCCCGAGGTGGTGGTCGAGCCTCATGCCCCGGCGGCTTCGAAGAGCGCGGGCACGTGGCGGGCGAGGGCGAGATCGACGTCGCTCAGCGTAGCCTCGAGCTCGTTCAGGTCGAGGTTCTCGAGCTCCAGCGCCGCGGAGAGCACCACCGTGTCACCGGCGATCCCGTAGGAGATGTGCATCAGATCGCTGGCGTTGAACTCGAGCAGGCGCCGGAAGAAGCGCGTCTGGTGCTCGGCGTCCGACGGCACCTTCCCGATCGTGACGCGCACGGCCAGGATGGGCGGCGCCACCCGGAGGGCGATGGGCGTCGAGCCCGCGCCTCCGGTGACGAGGTAGGTGCCGCCATCGTTCTCGAAGCGGCGATCGAGCTGCATGAGGTAATTTTCGACGTCTTCGGCGGTCCGCGGCATGGGGGGCGGAGCCTACCTGCGTTCCGGGCGATCGGAAATGGGAACGAGCCTCGCGCTTTCCGTCTTTTCTCTCACGGCCCCCGCTTGCACCGTGGTACGGTGCCGATCCAGGTTACGTGGCGATCCACCCGGGCGATATTTTGGCAGGCTACCGAGTGACGAGGCTCCTCGGTCGGGGGGGGATGGGCGAGGTCTGGGCCGCGACCGCCGATCCGCCCGAGGATCCCGCGGATCGCGGGCCGGCCCGCCGCCGCGAGGTGGCGATCAAGGTCCTGCTCGCCCGGGCGGCGTTGAAGCCGGATCTGGTGAAGCGGTTCGAGCGCGAGGCGAAGATCGCGTCGGCCATCAAGAGCCCGTACGTCTGCCAGCTCATCGAGGTGGCCGAGGCCGAGGACGGGGCGCACCTGCTCGTCTTCGAGCAGCTCACGGGCGAGTCGCTGGCCGATCGGCTGAAGCGCGAGCAGTACCTGCCGTTCAGCGAGGTCGGACCGATCATCGACGACGTGCTCCAGGGGCTCTCCGCCGCCCACGCCGCGGGCGTGATCCACCGGGATCTCAAGCCCGGGAACATCTTCCTCGAGCAAACGGCGGCCGACGCGCGCCGCTACGCGCCGCCGAGCGGCGGGTTCGGCACGGGGGGCGCGCCGATCCCCCGGCCCGGCGCGGTCTCGGTCACGAGCACGGGCCCCTTCAGCGAGGAGGCGGAGGAGCGGCTCGAGCGCGCGAAGATCCTCGATTTCGGCATCTCCAAGCTCGCCCGTCGCGAGAAGGGGGAGCCGACGCTCACCGCCTTCGACGCGACGCTCGGCTCGTTCGCGTACATGGCGCCGGAGCAGGTGCGCGGCGCGGCGCGGGCCGACGAGCGCGCGGACATCTACGCGATCGGCGCGGTCGCGTTCCGCTCGCTCTCGGGGCGCCTGCCCTTCGAGGGCACGACGGCGGCGGTGCTCGTGGCGATGAAGCTCGACCGCAGCGCGCCGTCGCTGCACGAGGCGACGGGCGATCACTGGCCGGCGGGGCTCGAGCGGTTCCTCGAGCGGGCGCTCGAGCGCAAGCGTGAGCGGCGCTTCGGCACCGCGGTGGAGGCGCTGACGGCGTGGCGATCGATCCAGCCCGCGAACATCACGCGGGCGCGGAGGAGCGCGTCGCGATCGCGGCCGCCGCCCCCTCCGCTGCCCTCGTCGCCGCCGCCGGCGATCCCGATCGTGGAGTCGAGCCCGCCGCCGCGATCGGCCGCGGCCTCGAAGGCGGGCGCGCCGCAGATCCCGCCGCCGCGCGCGCCGATCCAGTCGTACATCCCGGTCGAGGACAACCCGACCGAGGTCGACGGCCCCCCCGTGATGACGGTCGACGGCTTCGTCGACGATCCGCGCGAGGCCACGAAGCGCAGGAAGACAGGAAGGCCCCAGGGTGCTTGACGCGACGGTTGCAGGGAAGAACAGGGTCGAGGTCCGCGGCGGCCGCATCAAGCTCGCCAAGGGCGCGGGCGCGGCGTGGGTCGACGTCGGCACCGAGCCGGTGATCGTCGGCCGCAACGCGGCGTGCAAGGTCGTCCTCGACGACGGCAAGGTGAGCGCCGTCCACGCCGAGTTCGTGGCGACGGAGATGGGCGTGCGCGTCCGCGATCTCGGGAGCCGGAACGGCACCTTCGTCGGCGGCGTGCGCGTGGGCGAGATCTACCTGCTCACGGCGACGAAGCTGCGCATCGGCGAGACGGAGATCGTCTTCGAGCCGGCGCGCCCCGAGCGCATCACGGTCTCGTCGATCTCGGCGTTCGGCCCGCTCGTCGCGGAGAGCAACGGGATGCGCGCGATCTTCGAGCGCCTGTCGAAGATCGGCAACACGGATCTGACGGTGCTCATCACGGGCGAGACGGGGACGGGCAAGGAGCTCGTCGCCCAGGCGCTCCACACGGCGAGCCCGCGGGCGAAGAAGCCGTTCGTGGTGGTGGACTGCGGCTCGATCCCGCCGACGCTGGCCGAGGCGACGCTGTTCGGCCACGAGCGCGGCGCGTTCACGGGCGCGGTGGATCGGCGGCTGTCGCCGTTCCAGGAGGCGGACGGCGGGACGATCTTCCTCGATGAGCTCGGCGAGCTGCCGATCGACGTGCAGCCGAAGCTCCTGCGCGCGCTGGCGGAGCGGCGGATCAAGAGCGTGGGCGGCTCGAACTACAAGGACGTGGACGTCCGCGTGCTGGCGGCGACGCGGCGCGACCTGGTGCGCGCGGTGAACTCGGGGGCGTTCCGGAGCGATCTGTACTTCCGCGTGGCGCAGGTGAAGATCGAGCTGCCAGCGCTGCGGCAGCGGGTGGAGGACATCCCGATCCTGGTGCGCCGGATGCTGAAGGATCTCGGGGAAGAGGCGGCGTACGAGCGGATCTCGACGGTGACGCTGGAGCGGCTGATGCGCCACGACTGGCCGGGCAACGTGCGCGAGCTGCGCAACGCCGTCGCCGTGGCGCACGCGCTGGCGGGCGAGGGCGAAGAGATCGACGTGTCGGCGCACCTCGGCGCGATGCAGGAGGCGCCGCCGCCGAGCCCGATGGGCGGCGGCGGGGGCGGCTCGGGGGCCTTCGCGGGGATGAAGGGGCGCCAGTTCCAGGACGCGAAGCGCGACGTGCTGACGCGCTTCGAGCGCGACTACTTCGCCGCGCTGAGCGAGGAGGCGAAGGGCAACGTGTCGGAGATGGCGCGGCGGGCGGGGATGGAGCGCGCGCACGTGCGGGCTTACCTGCGGCGGCACGGGATCAGCGCCAAGGGCGGCGATCAGGACGCGCAGGACTGAAAACGATCGGCGGGCTCCGCTCGTTCGTGACGGAAGCGCCCCGTTCCGCGGCTTGCCTCGACCTCGCTTCCGTGAGAAGTCAGGGGCGGCGCGAGGAGAATCGACATGCTTCGGTTCATCGATTTCAAGGGGTTCGCCGACGCGCAGCTCGACCCGTGGAAGCCACTGACGCTGCTCATCGGCAAGAACGGCTCGGGCAAGAGCAACGCGATCGAGGCGATCGAGCTGCTCGCCGAGGTCGCGCACGGCAGGCCGCTGTACGAGATCACGGACATCGGGCGCGGGGGAGCGTTCGAGATCCGCGGGGGACTGCAGGGGTGCGTCCGTCAGGGCAGGCAGATCACCTCGTTCGAGTTCGTCTGCAACCTTCCCTTCGAAGGTGGGATGCACCGGAGCGTGTACACGCTGTCCCTCCGCGCGAAGCCCGAGCCGCGCATCGTCGCGGAGCGCCTGGTCGTCGGATCCCGCACGATCTTCGCCACGGAGGAGGGGAGCGAGGTGCTCGAACGCGGGGTGCTCCGGGTCCGCTACGACAACTTTGCGCGAGGTGGAAATAAGCCGGGCACCACGCTCCCGGCCGATCGCTCGGTGCTGTCGCAGTACGAGTCCTTCGGGGCCGCCGAGCGCCTCGCGCCGGCGCGCGTCAGCGTCTCCAGCCTGCGCGATTTCCTCCACGCCGCGTTCGTCTTCGATCCCCTCCCGAAGACGATGCGCCAGTACGACCGCATCGGAAATCGCGTGCTCGCGCGGCACGGCGGCAACATCTCTCCGGTGCTCCACGCGCTCGAGACCGGCACCCCCTCGGAGAAGGCGTCGCTCGCGCGAATCCTGGGGGGCGTGAAGCAGCTCCCCGAGGAGCCGTACGAGTCCTTCGCGTTCGTGACGACCGAGCTCAACGACGTGATCTTCGGGCTCCGCGAGCGCGAGGGCGGACCGATCATCGACGCGCGCGTGCTCTCGGACGGCACCCTGCGGTCCCTCGCGGTGCTGACGGCGATCGAGACCGCGAAGGAGGGCTCGCGCGTGGTCGTCGAGGAGTTTGACAACGGCCTCCACCCGAGTCGCACCGGGGTCCTCACCCAGGCGATCTGGGACGCCAGCAAGCGGCGCCACCTGAAAATCCTCTGCACGACGCACAACCCGGCGACGCTCGACGCGCTCACCAAGGAGCAGATCGAAGGGGTCGTCCTCGCCGTCTGGGACAAGGCGCAGCAGGCATCGCGCCTCGTTCGGCTCGTCGAGCTGCCGCGGGCCGACGTCCTGCTCGAGCGCGGCCAGCTCGGCGATCTCGTGACGCGGAGGATCATCGAGCAGTACCTCGCGCCGGACGTCGAGGAGCGCGCCCAGAAGAAGACCAAGGCCTGGCTGCGATCGCTGCCATGACGCTGGCTGTGCTGGTCATCGACACGAGCTACCTCGTCGAGCTCTACAAGGTCCCAGGCTTCTTCAGCGAGGCCCACCACACGGAGGTCAAGGCGAGGTTCGAGCGCGCCGCCGACGCGAGGAGCCGGCTGTTCATACCTTTCCCCGTGATCTTCGAGGTCGCCAACCACATCGTCGACGGTCGGGACGACGGCGCGCGCGCTCGTCTCGCGAAATCCTTCGTCGAACACGTGTTGACGAGCTTCGAGCAGGAGACGCCGTTCATCATCACGCCGGCGCTCACCGAGGAGAACCTCAAGACCTTACTGCGCATATTTGCCGGCGAGTTCGCGGCGCAGCGCGTCGGGTTGACGGACGCGGCCATCGTCGAGGAAGGTCGCCGGCTGAAGAAGAAATACGGCGCGCAGGCTCTGGTCCACATCTGGACCAAGGACAAGCGGCTCAAGGCCAACGAGCCCGATCCAGAGCGCGATCCGTTCGTTGGATGAACGCAGATCGGCACGCCGTCGCCCGGCCGCGGGGCGTATCGTTCACGCGGAGGGCTCGCGTGCCCGCGTCGTGGAGGAGATGGTCGGCGCGGTCATGAACGCCTCGGTGCGGAGCGCGCGGTACGCGGTGCCGATGAGGCGGAACAGGCGGCGGCTCCGCGGCGCGACGCCGGAGGGCGCGGGCTCGATCGCGCGCAGCACGCCCGCCTTGCGGCGCAGCGCGGTCGCGTACTTGTCGTCGAGATCGGTCACCGCGAGGATGGCCGCGTCGCGCGGATCGGCGCGCATCCCGTCGATGAGATCGGCGATGCGATCCATGCTCGCGGCGAGCTCGTCGGGATCCTCGTCGGCGCCGACGAGGGCGTCGAGCTCCTTGCGGCGCGCGGGATCGAGCACGCCGCGCAGCGCCTCCCACGCGACGTCGCGCACGATCATCGCCTCGCGCACGGCGCGCCGCTGATCGAGCGCGCGATCGCCGCGCCCGCCCTCGGCCGCGAGCGTGCGGAAGAGGCGCGCGTGCTCCGCGAGGAGCGGGAAGAAGCTCGACGGCATCCGCGAGACGGTGCGCTGCGCGGGCCACAGCGCGCGCTGGATCTCGAGCGCCGCGTCCATGAACGCGGGGAGCTCGGCGAGGAGGTTCGGCGAGTCGGTCTCGGCGCTGATCTCGATCGCCTCGCCGTCGCCGACGCGGCGGAAGAGGACCGTCCGGCGCGCCTCGCCGGGCGAGGTCGAGAGCACCTTCAGCGTGTACGTCGCCGCCGCGGGGTCGATCTCGAGATCGGCGCGCAGCGTGGGATTTTCAGGCTTTTCAGGGGAGGTTCCATCGTCTCCGTGGAGCGGTTGGGTCATGGCGGCGAGCCTAGGCGGGGGGCCTCGCCCCAGCCACTTCAAATGTTCAGTAATGTGACAAAGAAAGACCACTGAACAATCACCGGAGGCTTCGTTTCAAGGGGGAAATTCCGGGTTGATTTTCCCAGGGGGTAGGGGAGCACCCGGGGGCGCGCCCGATGCCCGCGCCGGATCGGCGATCTGATACCTTCGCGCCTGCATGACCGAGCGCTCCGAGCCCTCGCCCGCCGAGCCGCCCCTCGGGTTCGCGGAGGGGCACGTGCTCGACGGGCGCTACCGCCTCGTCGATCGCCTCGGCCGGGGCGGGTTCGGCGACGTGTGGCGCGCGGCGGAGCTCCTGCCCGACGGGACGCCGTTCCGCGACGTCGCGCTGAAGCTCCTCGTCTCCGGCGGCGACTCCGGCGACTGGGCCGAGGAGGCGAAGCTCCTCGCGTCGTTCCGCCACCCCGCGCTCGTCACCATCTACGCCGCGGGGATCCTCGCGATCGATCCGCCGCAGCGCTTCGTCGCGATGGAGCTGCTCGAGGGGCGCACGCTCGCCGACGAGATCCGCGTGCGCGGGCGCCTCCCGTGGCGGCGCGTGCTCCGCTGGGCGTGCAGCGTCGCGGCGGCGCTCGACGTGATCCACCTCGCGGGCGTCGTCCACCTCGATCTCAAGCCCGCGAACCTCTTCCTCGCCAACGACGGCGCGGTGAAGGTGCTCGACTTCGGGATCTCGCGCCGCGCGGGCAAGAAGCCCGTCTACGTGAGCCGCCAGAAGGAGAAGGCGGGCCCGATGGCCACCGCCGACGCCGAGCTCGGCACCGCGATGTTCCTCGCCGAGCAGGACGCGAGCGACGCGACGCAGGACATGCTCGGCGCGACGCGGCCCGCGGGCGGATCCACGCAGCAGGCCGTCGTGGGCACGCCGGGCTTCATGGCGCCCGAGGTGCTCGAGCTCGCCGAGCCCACCGCGGCGGCCGACGCGTACGCGCTCGCCGTGGTCGTCGTGCAGCTCGCCACGGGGCACCTGCCGCACGCGGCCGACGACGAGCCGTCGAGCTGGGAGGATCCCACCGCGGTGAGCGCGTGGCTCGACGGGCTCCGCCGCGCCACGCTGCGCGGCACGCTCCGCGGCTTCGACGCCGATCCGGCGCTCTTCCCGCGCGGGCTCGCGGCGCTGGTGCGGCGGCTGCTCTCGGTGGATCCGCTGGCGCGCGCGGTCGTTCCCGGCAAGCTCGGCGAGGCGTTCGAGGGCGTGTGGCAGCGGCCCCACGGCGTGCCGGATCCGCCGTACCCGGGGCTCGCGCCGTACCCGCCGGAGGCCGAGGGGCTGATCTTCGGGCGCGACGACGACATCGCGCGGCTCGGGCGCGAGCTCGAGTACGAGCCCGCGATCGTGCTCCAGGGCGTGCGCGGCGTGGGCAAGACGTCGCTCGCGCTCGCCGGGCTCGTGCCCTACCTCGCGCTCCGCGGCGTGGACGGCAAGGACGACTGGATCGCCGCGCGCGTCGCCCCCGGCGCCGATCCCGACGCCGCGCTCGCGAAGGCGCTCGCGGCGATCGCGCCGGAGCTGGAGAGCGCGACCGCGGCCGAGATCGCGGCGCACCTCGCGGCGTCGCCGGTGGGCGTCGCGCTCTTCGTCGATCCGCTCGACGACGCGATCGCCGCGCCCGCCGAGAAGCGATCGCGGCTGGAGGCGCTCCTCGCCGCGATCGCCGCGGCGACGCCGAGCCTGGATCGCGCGGAGGGCGGCGAGCTCGCGCCCGCGGTGCACGGCACGCTGCCGGGGCTGCGCCTCCTCGCGGCGCTCTCGGAGGAGCACACCGCGGCGCTCCTCGCGAGCGGGCCGCTCGGCGCGAGCCTGCGCTCCGCGCTGCGCTTCGTGGGGCCGCCCGCGCCCGCGGCGGTGCGCGACATCGTGGGGGCGCCGGCGCACTTCGCGGGCTCGCCGCTCACCGGGGTCGAGACCATCGCCGCCGAGGTGCAGCGCGAGCTGCGCGCGGGGGGGACGCGGCTGCCCTACGTGGCGATCGCGCTGCGGACCTTCTGGGACGCCGCCGCGGCGGACGCGAGGAAGACCGACGCGGCGCCGGGGGCCGCCGGGCCGCCGCTCCGCATCGAGCACTGGAAGCAGATCGGCGGCGTGGAGGGCGCGATCGCGCGGCACGCCGACGGCGTGGTAGCGGGGCTCCCGGCGGCGGATCGCGCGCTCGCGGGCGAGATCTTGCTGCAGCTCTCGGCGACGGATGGGACGCCGGTCGGCTGGGACGAGGGTGAGCTCGTCGCCACGTTCGGGTCCGACGCGAAGGCGGCCGAGGCGATGCTCGCGGTGCTCGAGCGCGAGCACCTCGTGCGCCGGCACCACGGCGCGGTCGACATCGGGCACGCGGCGCTCCTCGTCGGCTGGGAGCGCCTGACGTCGGCGCGCCTGCGCGAGATGGCGCGGCTGCTCTTCCTGGAGCGGCTGCGCGAGGCGCGGCTCGCGTTCCAGCGCTCGGACGACGATCGCGGGCTGCTCCTCCACGGGGCGCTGCTCGACGAGGTCCGCGCGCACCCCGAGTGGCTCGCGCGCGGGCTCACGCCGGCCGATCGCGCGTTCGTCGAGGAGAGCCGGCGGCGGGCGCGCGTGCGCACGCTCGGGCGCGCGGCGGCGGTGCTCGCGGCCGGGCTCGCGGTGGGGATCGGCGTGCTCGGCAAGCAGGCGGTCGACGCCGCGAAGGCGGCCGAGGCGGCGACGCGCGAGGCCGCGATCGAGCTCGAGCGCACGGCGGAGCTCGCCGCGAAGTCGCGCCGCACCGAGGATCCGTACCGCCGCGCGGCGTTCGCGGTGGCCGCGATGGAGCGCGCCTCGCAGGACGGGATGCTCCCGCTGGATCTCGCCGCGGCCGTCTCCACGCTCGCGCGGGCGGACTTCCTGACGCTCGATCGCGTGAGCGGCCCCGAGTTCCCGTGGGACGATCGCTGGATGATCGGGCAGACCTCGGGCGGCACGCTCGCGCTCGTGGACTTCCACCCGAAGGAGCCCGAGGTGATCGAGAACCTCGAGCTCGACGCGGATCTCGACGCCGAGAGCGCCAAGCACTTCAAGAAGCCGCACGTCCTCGAGCTGCGGCCCCACGTCGATCCCATCGCGGAGCGCGCGATGTTCGCGTTCGACACGGCGTTCGCGACGCGCTCGGTGACGGGCGAGGTGAAGGTGTTCCGGCTGCGCGACGACGGCACGCCCGCGCTCGCCGCCATCGCGCCGATGCGGTGCGCGGGCGTCTTGCGCCTCGCCGCGGCGGCGCCGGTGATCGCGTGCTCCACCGAGCACGGCGTGGCCCGCTGGGACCTGCGCCGCGCGGGCGACGGGGCCGTCGATCGGCACGCGTTCCAGGGCAACGTCGCGGGCGTCTCCGCCGACGGCGAGCGCGTCGCGGCCTTCGAGGGGAGCCGCGTGTTCCTCTGGGCGCCCGCGGGCAAGCGCGAGGCGACGTACGTGGCGCAGGCGCCGGTGTCGCTCGCCGAGTGGAGCCCGCGCGATCACGCGCTCGCGGTGGTGGAGGCGAGCGGCTTCGAGGTGGTCGATTTCGACCGGGCGCAGGGCGGCAAGCTCGACGAGCGGCCGCTCGTGCGGAGGCGCCTCGACGGCGAGCCGACGTCGGTGCGCTGGGACGACGGCGGGCTGGATCTCGCGATCTGCGACGCGTCGGGCCACGGCGCCTGGAGCTACCTCCGCGAGGGCGGGCGCGCGAAGGACGATGCGCCGCCGATAGGCCAGCCCTGCGAGCCGCCGAAGCCCGCGACGCAGCCGCGCGTGCTCCGCAAGCCGGTGGACTACGAGGATCTCGACAAGCGCGAGCTCGGCCCGCACTCGCCGCTCGGCGGCTGGCGGCTCGGGCACCACCGCTTCCTGACGCGGGATCTGGTGATCTTCGACGCCGCGCAGCCGGCCGCGTCGCGGCTCCTGCGCTTCGAGGGGCGCGACGACACGGGGCAGGCCGAGGAGCGCGGCGGGTTCGACTCGGCGGTCGCGGTGGATCGCGATCAGGACACGGTCGCGTGGGAGATCGCGGGGGAGGTGCGCGTCTACACGCTGCCCGACGGCAAGCGGTCGTACTCGCGCAAGGGGCACCTCTTGCGCCGGTGCAGCGACGGGCGCCGCGCGGGGTGGACGGCGGACAAGGATCGCTTCCAGATCTTCGACGTCCGCCACGGCGGGGCGATGGGATCGATCCCGCGCGATCCGGCGATGCTGCTGGGCGCGGACAGCGCGTGCAAGGTGCTCTACACGCAGCGGCTCGACGGGTCGATCTGGGAGAGCCGCCTCGACGGCGGCGGGGCGCGGCAGCTCGCGGTGGCGGACGGCTACGTGTACGACGCGCGGCCGAGCCCGGCGCGCAAGGGCGTGGGCGCGGGGCTGTGGATCGCGGCGAGCTCCGGCGCGATCGCGCGGATCGACGAGGGGAGCGGCGTGGTGCGGCTCGCGGGCTACGCGACGCCGCGCGCGACGGCGGTGGCGGAGGGCGCGCTCCCGGGCGAGGTGGTGTACGCCGACGCGGGGGGCGTGGTGCGCCTCGTGCCGTCGCGCGCGGGGTTCCGGGCGGAGCGCGTGCTGGAGCTCTCGGGCGAGAGCCCGTGGGAGGACGTGTCGGTGGCCCCGGACGGCGCCTCGATGCTGCTCGTGTCGGCGGATCGCATCGCGGCGCTCGACGTGACCCGGCGCGAGATCGTCGGGTGGATCCCGGTCGACGGCAAGAGCCGCTTCACGCGCTGGGACGACGAGGGCTCGGTGATCGCGTGGTCGTTCGACCGCATCGGCGGCGCGGAGGGCCAGGTGATCCCGCGCGGCGTCCCCCTCGCGAAGCTCGCCGCCGTCTCCGTCTCGAACCTCGAGGCCGAGAAGGGCCGCCTGGGGATCCACCGATGAAAATCGCCATCCACCGCTGAAAATCGCCAGTTAGCGCCAACGTCTCTGCCGAGAGCGAAAAATAGTACCGCGACCGGCAGGGAGCGGACGCCAGGTGGCGCCGACGTCTCCATGCCCTTGCATGGCACACCGCTGAAGCGCACCGGGATCTCGGCACCCGCACCAGCGCGCCGAGCCCCTGGATGCACCCCGTGTCGATTTCACGCAACGACCATGGGCGGCGCCCACCCCCATGCATGAAAATGGGGTTTTCCGGGGCGTATTGTTGCTCCGGAACCGGGCGGTCGTGGTTGAACAGAGGCGGGAGGAGCGGTCGTCGTGGAGGTCGAGAATGCAGTTCGGTGGCATGACCCCGCTACGCAACGCGACCCGCGCCGGTCTGAGGTACCCCCTTTCGCCGCACCCGGAAACGGGAAGGGCGCATGACAACTTCTGTCGTCACCTTCGGCGCCGGCGATCGCTCCTCTCTCCTGGAGGTGAGGGATGGATGCGATCGTGGAGTGCTGCTGCGGTCTGGACGTGCACCAGGCCACGGTGGTGGCGTGCGTGCTCGTCGGTCGGGCGGATCAGAAGCCGAAGAAGGAGGTGCGGACGTTCGGCACGTTCACGCGAGATTTGTTGGCGCTTCGTGACTGGCTGCGCGAGGCGGGATGCACCCACGTGGGGATGGAGAGCACGGGCGTCTACTGGAGGCCGGTGTACGCCGTGCTCGAGGGCGATTTCGAGCTGATCGTGGGCAACGCCCACCACATCAAGAACGTCCCCGGCCGCAAGACCGACGTGAAGGACAGCGAGTGGATCGCGGACTTGCTCCGCCACGGCCTCGTTGCCAAGAGCTTCGTGCCGCCGAAGCCGATCCGCGAGCTGCGCGACCTGATGCGCTACCGCCGCAAGCTCGTGGAAGCGCGCTCCGCCGAACGAAACCGCCTCCTGAAGCTGCTCGAGACGGCGAACATCAAGGTCTCGAGCGTCGCGACCGACGTGTTCGGCAAGTCGGGAAGGCTCATGCTCGCGGCACTCGCGAAGGGAGAGACGACGGCGGAAGCGATGGCCGAGCTGGCCCAGGGGCTCCTTCGCAAGAAGCTGCCGGCGCTCCGCGAGGCGCTCGATGGTCGCGTCGACGAGCATCATCGCTTCCTCCTGCGCCTTCAGCTCGATCGGATCGATGCTGTCCTTTCCAGCACATTGGGATCCTAAGCTTAGAATTCCACGTGGACAAGTTGTCGCG